>Ga0209979_1001112_pt1 | contig 31113 bp, 49 predicted proteins | sample AnhtaG_FD_183114 | JGI IMG/M metagenome (GOLD analysis project Ga0209979, IMG submission 183114) | Deep subsurface microbial communities from Anholt, Denmark to uncover new lineages of life (NeLLi) - Anholt_01485 metaG (SPAdes) (version 2) | ecosystem: Environmental > Aquatic > Marine > Oceanic... | reverse complement strand
TTCCTAGCTCTTGCCACCGCTTGTATCCGGCAACCTGCGAGCAGCCATGGAGCATCAGGATCATCTGGTTGTAGAAAGAGTATCGGTGGAATTTGACCATCGAGTCCAGGATTTCCTGATATTCCTTGCCGGTCATATTCTCCACGCTTGCCACCAGCTCCTTGACCCGCTTCAGGCTGGCCTTCGTGATTTCCTTGTTTTTCATCTCCTCACCCCCTTTGCTTTCAGTAGCTTATTCCGACCCCCCTTTGACCGGAGGCCGGTATAAATTACTTCTTCCCCTTCTTCCCCTTCCCGCTGCCTATTTCTACCAGCAGACAATTGACTTGATATCTCTTGCCGTTGATGGAGAGCTTTGCATTTCCATAAAAGCCCCGGCTTCCCGTCTTGAAGTTCTTTGCTTGCAGGTCAACGACCTGGAGCGTCTGGTTCATATCATCTCTGACCATGGCGTTCATAGCCTCTCACCCCCTTATGTCCAACCATGCTGATAATATAATTCATCTGAGCTTGCGTTAAATTTGAGCTTGTAGCCTTCCAGCTTCAGGGCCTCCACCGTATCGTATTGAGCCTGGAAGTTTTCTATCTTCTCCACTGCATAGGCCCGGAGGATTATCTTCCCTTCCCCTTTGATATAAATTCCTCTCACAAATTCATACAGGGGAGTATCAAAGTCCTGGGCAAGTTCCTTGTGTCTCTTCCCCAGCCCCAGGGAAAATTCCTTTGTCCCAGGGCAGTAGATAAAGCTAATGATCCCTTTTGGCTTTCCCCAGTGATATTCACTATCCAGGGGAGCCTTCCCATTGAAGATCCAATTCCTCTTGACTGTGCTGGCAAGCTTTAGGTTCATTTTTAACCTTTCTGATATGTTCTGATATATATTATACTACAAAAAGAAAAAGTGTCAACCCCCCTTAATAAAAATGAAAAAAATCCATAAATGATTGATGGATTCTATAATTCAGGCAAGCTTTGGATTAAATGGCAATTTAATCTTGACTCTATAGAGTGACAAGCAAGCTTATAGATATATCTAATTTTCATGGATTTTTTTTGGAATTTTTATAATATAGATTTGATTCATGTTTGAGAGATTTTGTTTCTGATATAAAATATAAAAGGCAGGTTAATAAAGGAAAAAAGAGAAGTCAGACAAGGCAGGTGATCAGGAAAGGGCCTTGAGGATCCTGTCGCATTGTCGCCTGATTTGCTCTTTAAGCTCCTCTGGCAGTTCCCTCAAGGTCTGGCTCTCCACAATTTCAATGTGGCCGCCTTTGGGCGTTCCGAATCGCTGGCCGGTCAGTTCCCTCACCTGGATAGCCTTGACATTCTCAGGATCAACTTTGTCGAAGCGTACTTCCCGGCCACCATACTTTATGGGGCGGCACCAGGCACAAAACGGACATTGTAAATAGGTCATCTCCATTATTTTGGACCCTCCAATAACTGGACCATCTTTCTCTCCTTGAATTTTAGTTGCTTTTGCTACACTCCCCCAAACGGCTACCCCCTTTGCACGCCCACAATTCTGGTTTTTTTGATCCTCACCGGGATCTCGATTTCCTTGATCGCGGTGTAGGGAAAGATCCGGGTTATGTGGGGCTTGTCCTTCTCGATGATGAAGGCCCCAAGGGGGGTTAGGTCAAGGTCGATATTCTCGAAGAGTTTCCTATCTCCATCCAGGAAGTCGATTCTTACCCTGGCAATGAGTTTCAGCTTAGGCTCGTCCCCGTTCATTATCTTCCTCCTTCTATATATTTTTGGCTGAGGGGCATTAAGCCCCTTTGTGCCTTTTTCCTTCAGGAAACTTCAGGCTGAGGGGCGTTACTGGGGGATAGAAATTTTTCCCTCAGGAAAGCTAATATCCCTTCAGGAAAATATTGTTTTGCTACAAGATCCAACTTTCCTTCAGGAGACAAAATAGTTCCTTCAGGGGAAACTGTCTATTCGGAGGAAATGTAAACTTCCTTCAGGGGAAACTATGTCCCTTCAGGGAGAAAGAATTTTTCTCTCCAACTCGCTTTTCCTTCAGGAAAATATCCTTTCCTTCAGGAGCTTGGTTCATCATGCTTTCCTTCAGGAAGTTAAAGTTTTCCTTCAGGGTCTTGACAGAAAATCTTAAACCATTATACTAGATTTTAGAAATTCCTCAAGGGATATTTCAGATTCCTGAAGGAGATATTATGCTTGCCATCCAATGCCGCTGCCCTGAAGGAGCTTGGCTCCCCATCCTTGTCAAAATGCTCAAAAACAAGCGCCAGTTCATCTTTACGCACTGCGTCTTCTGCGGGAAGAACATCACTTGGATGGGTGGTTCTGAAGAAAAGGTCAGGCAGGACCAGGACGTGAAGGAAATTCCTGAAGGAGAGATAAAGCCGAAGGAGATGGAATGGTATCGAAAGAAGATGGGCGATTAACTCCTGAAGGAAAAGGAAAAGTTCCTGAAGGAAGCCAAGAATCTGGAGAAAAAAAGGGATCTCCTGAAGAGAAAAAGGAAAGTCCTGAAGGAAATGGAAAGAAAAAATTCAAGGCGGAAGCTTTCCCCCTCGGAACTCCTGAAGGAGAGGAACAAACTCCTGAAGGAGAGGCAAAAAAAGGCGATATTCCTTCAGGAGATGAAGCAGGGCCTTCAGGACATAAAAGCGCTCCTTCAGGAGAAGAAGGAAAAGATAAGGATCCATCTCAGTTCCTGAAGGAAGAAAAAACTCCCTCAGGGGAAAGCAAGGAGGTAATGATGGATGAGGAACTTACTAAAAAGTTCGATGAGGTAATCGGCAAGATAGATGAGGTAACGAAAAGCGTCCCCGGCGAGGTTGAAAAGGCTCTTGAGAAGAGGCAGCCTAAGCCGTCAGGAACTTCTGAGTCCCACGGGAAAGAGGAGGCAAAGCCTCTCACCAGGGCTGACGTGGTCGGCATAGTAAAAGATCACCGGCAGCAAGAAGAGCAAGAGAGGCGAAGGCAGCAGCAGGCCAAGACTGAAGAGACCAAGCTGGAAAAAATAGGTGAGACAGTCAAGGACCTCGCCGCCTGGAAAGAGAAGTGCGAGAAGGAAGGCGATCCGGTGGCTTGCCGGAGGGTGGCTGAATTGGAGAAGAAACTCCCTGGAGAAAAGCCAAAGACTGAAGAGGGAGCAGAAGTCAAATCACCCTTCGAGCGGGTGGAGGAAATGACACCCGAGAAGAGGAAAGCTTATACCGAAGAGCAAAACAGGCAAAGAGACGAAAAGATAAGGAAAGGGATGAAGTTGATGGGTATGAGCGATAATGATGCCTATAGGGTAATGAGCGAAGAAAGTAAGGATGTAATTGCCCAAAAACCGGATATGAAAGAGAGAATGCTTAAAAACCTCTCCCCAACTGAACTGATCAAACTCTGCAATCTGGGGGACAAGGATGCATGTAAGGTAGCGGAAGAGCGAGGGTATAGGATCATAAAGAAGGAAGAGCTGGATAAAGAAATCGGCAAGAAGGTTGAGGAAGAGCTGGAGAAGCGTCCCCGCATCTAACCGGAGTAGACTGACCAAAATTAAGGAGGTGCAATTTGCCAGATAAATACAAGTATGTCTCGGTATGTGAGAGAAAAAAGCCCATCCAGACCAATAGCAAGCAGGCGTTCATGATGCACGTAATTTCCTGCCCTACCTGCCAAGAGAGACTGCCTGCTTCTATAATAAAGCAACTGGAACCGAAGCTTTCAGAGATAATGGCGGAGCGGAGCAAGTCCACCAAGTCGAAGCCCTCCACTCAAAAAATTAGCGCTAAGGAGCTAAAGCAAGGAATGAAAGAAGGCCTGGAGATTAAAGAGGAAGCCAAGGCTCTCTCCCCTGAGGAAGTAGCAGAGATTGAACAGCAAGCCAAAAGGGCCCAGCTCGATGCCCTAATAAAAGACTCTCCCTCCTTCCAAGGCTTGGAGAAATCAGTGGAAAGCATAAAGGGGAATGTGGCGAGGCTCACCGAGGGTCTCATGGGCGGAGGTGGATCTACAGCCGAGGCCCCGCCGACTGGGGAGGAGCCATCTGGTGGGAAGGAATCCTCAGGCAAGACCCTCACCTCAGAGCAGGAGAAGTTGCATGAGGGGGGTGCAGACTTGGGCGAAGCAGGGGGTGGCCCGCGACCAAGCCCCTTCGGAGAGCCGGATGTGATTCCCGCCGCTAACCGCCCTGGCTACAAGGCGGGACAAACTCCACCCGCAGAGACACCTCCAAAGGACAAGCCTTCCGGTGAGAGCGAAAAGCCCCCTGCCAAAGAGCCTGCCCCAGGCACAGGCAAGCGGGATGACCTTCCCAAGCTCGAGGGGTCGGAGGAGATAGAAGCGGTAGAGGCTTGGCTTGCCAAGGAAAAGAGAAAGCAGGGGTTGGGAGAAGAGGGGAAACCAAAGAAGAAGAGCGTCATACCCTATATTAGTGACATCAAGGATGTAATCAGGGAGGGCAGGGAGCTGGTCCAGGAGTTTAAAGGTGGGAAAGAGGCTCCTTCATCAGAGGAATCCAAAGGTAAGTCATTCCGGGACTTCGCCGACCAATTGGCCTCCAAGATACTCGAAAGGAGCATAGAGAACCTCGCCGGGACTCCAAGCCAGACCATCGGCATGGATCAGATGAACACAGTAATAAGGCTCCTGGGTACTTTCTTTACTGGCGTGAGGGCCCTGCCGAAGCCTATGGCGGAAGAAATGATGCGAAGGATCATGGAGGCTGGTGCAGTCCCAACAATCCCAACTATTCCACCCTCTGAGGGATCATTACCCGGAGGTGGACTGACCTCAGAGGTAGTATCCTGATGGAAACAGTAGACCTAGAGAGCGATGCCAAACTCGGTATAAAATACAGCGTCAACAAGTGCTTAGACGCATTAGCCGCAGTAGAAGAGCACTTTGAGACCATATTGTCCAACCAGAAGTATGCCCTTTGGTGCGTCGGCTGTTTGAGGAAACATGACCGTCTTATAAGGGACAAGGCAGTCGACTGCCAGCACCGCTTTGCCTGCCCTCCTCACAAGCAGGTATGGGAGTGGCTGGAGGAATGGACTTGGATCTTACAGGACGGGATAAACGAGCTCAACGAGAAGATGTGGGAGAGGATTAAAAAAGCCAAGGAGGAGAAAGCTCCCATTGAGCCTACTGATGAGGAGAAGAAGCTTATGGATGAGCTACGGGAAAAAGCCAGAGCTTTCAGGAAGACCATCGAAGAAGATCCTGGCTGGACAGTAGCAAAATTGAAGGATATTCTCGGTAAGGATGGAATGGGAGAGCATGTTAGCCCTGATTATCAGCCTCCTACCCAGGAGGATGTGATCTAGGAGGTTAAAACTATGAAAGATGAAAGAATTGGTATGGATGTTATCATAGAAGGGAAAAAATATCCGCTCATAAGTTGGTACACTACCATAGACGTTGATAAAAAGAGACTTTGGTGTCATGCCAGATTGCCAGATACAGGTAAAGAGCCTATTGGAGCAGTTAGTTTCTTTATTTCCATAACAGAATTTGAAAAGAGTACCATAGAAAACCTCAAACTTGCGGGGATAAGTATTACTGAGCACGTAAGCTAGGAGATACAAAATTACAGAACATGTCAGTTCATCAATTATTCCTCCAGAGTTTCAGCCCCTAGCAGAAGAGGCGAGAAAATTACCAGTTTTAGAAACAGGGCATAATCTTTGGAATTATCCCTTTGAGAAAGCAAGACAATTATCCAATCATAAAGTTTTGATTGATAATCCCGAAAAAGCGATAATTGGAGCATATATAGGTAATTGTATAACGCTCTCGAAGGAATTTGTTGCTGTTCAAAAATATAATGCCGTTGATGTAACGGATCAGAAAGATTGGCAAAAGATTGCAAAAGAAACAGGACAGAGATATTATCAGAATATAGCAATCAGTCCAAACCATTTAATATTAACTGATTCTGGTATTGAACATTTCTATCCAATTGTCAATCTCAAATTTTTTTATCCAAATTATGTCAAGAATGTATGGCAAATGACAAAAGAGGAATTCACAAATATGCAGAGGGGTTCAGTAGAACTACTTCCAATACCTCTAGGTAAAGGTAAGAGAGAAAGAGCGGTCATTCACCCCTCTCCGAAAAAAAAGGGCTATATGCAATGGTCCTTGATAGAACTGAATCCCAAGACGGGAGTATGGGAGCCGGGGAGCGACATTCAATTCCCAGATAAACAGGCATTAAGGAGACATTTGGAAGTAATACATAGGCAAGAAGTCAAGCAGGCTATCGATGAAGGCAAGTCTGTTCCCCAAAAGGTTTTGAGGGATTATCCTGACCTAACCAAAAAGCTAACGATTTATGCCCAGGAGCACGTGAGCTAGGAGGTGAAAATGGCTGAATTAAAGAAATTATCTTACGATGAGTGGAAGGAGCGACTCGGAGAGATTGGGTTGCAATCTGGCAGAGTATTTTACGCTCTCTTCCCCGGCGTGCCGAAATTGGATGAAGCTGATTATGCTTTAACAGTACTCTATGAGATGGAAGCAAAAATAAAGGATTTAGCAACAGAGCTAAGGGAGTGGATTAAATCTATGGAAGGATCTGGTGAAAAGGTAACTTAGGAGTATTCTATGGAGCATATCCCCGAGCAAAAAACTCAACTGGTGACTCTGCCCGCCTCTCTCCTCAAGGCCCTCTATGCCTTGCAGAAGGAGCCTACAAAATACGAGTGGGGCGGAGGCATAGACTTCGAGATCATCGCAGGATCACCCCAAGTTGAAAGAATCCTTGCCTACTTCGCCGAGAAGGGACAAGTTCCGGAAAGGGTGAGAACGAAATACGAGGCGGATATTGAGGTCCTATTCCACACCCACCCCAGACACAATCGGGTCCAGCCCAGCATAAGCGATATTACGACCTTTGCTACCTCCCGCGCCCAAGTGGAACTGATAATAGCGGGAAGGGAAATCGCATTGCTCGAAAAGAGACCTGATTTCAAGACCTTAGTGGGGAAAGGCGTTACATTATCACTGCCAGTGTATTATGAGCCGGAATGGGCGATGCCGAGGATCAAGAAGGAACTGGACAGCATCGGCATAGATGTCTACATATTCCCTAGGAAGGAGGCCACCCCGGTGTTCGACTTGGAGATCGTGAGGCGCATCGTTGGGGAGGAACATGTTTCTTGACCTTTTCTGGAAATATCTATACCTTTCCCTGAAAGGAGGCGATAGCCATGAAAGCATTGGGCTACATCCTCGTCGGAGCCGCTTGCGGCATAGTCGGCTTCTTCATCGGCGAGCAGAGAATAAAGATCAGCTTCGGCTCATCCAAAAGAACCGGGCTGGGAGCCACCGAAGTGCCAAGGCTGGGACAGCCGAAGACTCGAGCGCAAAGACTGGCGACCCATAAAGCCAAGTATGGGTCGAGTGAACTTCCGTTCCGGGGTTCAGGCTTGAGCAGATTCTAAAGCTACAAATTAGGTTTGGAGAGAAAATTCTAAAGTAGCACTTGACATTTTTGAAAGAGGATATATACTGTTGACTGATAATAAAGATTCCTTCTCAGACCAAAAGAAAAACGTGTTGGATGTTCTAGGAAAATGGATTGAGAAGAATATCAATTATGGCAGCATAAAGCCGGAGATCTTTGTTAAACGTGGTGTACCTTATGCCTTTACTCTTAGGAGAGGCGATGAGATAATACATCATGAAATAGGTGATGAAATCTAAGTAAAACTCGGTGAGCCGATAACCGGAAGCCGGATTTTACTTGAAAGCTATTCATGTAGCTTTTGGGTAAACTCCGGCTTTTTTTATTGATATTCATTTTGGACTGAGCCATGAAGAAAAAGCACATACTTATCCCCCTCGGTCTGGGGGCGGGAGCCCTGTTTTTCTATCTTCTCCTGCGGCCAGCCAAGGTTGAGCCTCAGAAGCCACCTGTGCCGGATCAGGTCGAGTTCATCGAGCAGGTGGCCAAGCACTACTACTCGGGTCTCTGGGGCAGGCCGATGACCAATTGGGAAGCTTCTCAGATTTCCATATCGCTCACGAGATGGACCGAAGAGAGGAATCTTGATCTCTTCAGTTGCCTTGCCATAGTGGCGCAGGAATCACGTTTCAACCGCTATGCCCTCGGCCTCACAGATGACAAGGGGCTATGGCAACTAACGGAAGTAGCCCTTGTCGAGCTGGAGAGGGTCTACGGGATAACCGTGAACCGAACTCGGCTATACGAGATCGACTACAACAATATGCTTGGAACGCTCTACTATCGCTACTGCGTGGGACTTGCCGAAGGCAATCGCAGGGAGGCGATGGCCCGCTACCACAAGACGACCGAATACTGGGAGGCTTGGGGCTACGCCGATGCCGTTCTTTTGAAGAGAAGCCATATTGTCAATATGTACGAGGACTTTGTATCAGCAATAGCTGTAAAATAAATCGTTCTGACGACAAGGAGGTGAGAATATGAGTGCAGAAAAACAGTTCAGATGGATAACCGATGTAAGGCCAGCGGATATCCCCGTGGGGAAGGCGCTTCTGCTCCTTCTCCTCATGGCACTTCCAGGGAAGCTGACCACCAAGGTGGTGAGATTCCTCTTGGGCCTTACTGGAAAGCTGACTGGAAAGACCCTGTATCAGTGGGCTAACGTGATCGGACCCCTGGTCGGAGCCGGGGAGGCCTACGCCTTCAAGAAGTGGCTGAAGGGTCCTCTTGGAGAGACTGGAGCCGAGTATCTGGCTCTCGGGACGCTGGCCGGTGCGATTGATGCCGGATTCGAGAGGGGGACCATAGCCGACCTGGACAAGGACTTGACCGACCGGATAGCCGACCCCGTGAGAGACAAGATCGTGGACTTCGTCCGCAAGTTCAGAACAGCCGGCCCTGGCCGAACCAAGTTGGGGGGTCTGCCCGAGGCGGGAAGCTCGGCTTTGAGAGAGCAGCTGCCTTGGCTCGCCAGCCCGGAGGCCAGGAAATCTGTAAGGACTGCTGCTCCTGGTCTAGGAGCAGTTGGAACTCCCCAGAAGCCGGTAGACCCGATCCAGTTCATCGAGGAGACTTTAAGAGCTAAATCAAGAATGTAAGCAAGGAGGTGATAACTAATGGAACAAAAAACTGAAACTATTGTGACAACTGCCCCTTTCAATGCAGGCAAGACCGAGACCATACTTGTGAGGCTTGCCGGGTACATAACCGAGATAGTGTTCAGGTTCGGCCTGAACGTGGCCCAGACCAGCGAGGCGGCCGCAGTGGTAGACGGGATCCTGAGGATGATCGACGGCCTCAAGTTCACCGCCAGCAACGTCTTGGATTGGTACACCATCCGGGATGGGCGGGAGGGCTTCTACCTTGACTATATAAAGACGCAGGGAAGCCCCTACGCTGGGGACATATATGGTACCACACCACCAGACCTTCCTGCCGGTGCCCAGGAGGCCCGGGACGTGGAGGTCCAGTTCGTATTCCACCCGGGGATTATGCCCGGCAATCCGTTTGACCTGACCCGGTGCATCCCCCTGAGGGGAAAATCGAACGTGCAGGTGGAGGTCAGTTGGGGAACCGTCCTCGATGACCTCGGAGCCGGATACAGCATTGACACAGCCGCATCCGACGGACTGAGCATTGAGGTCTCCCGAGTCATTCTCGAGCCAGGAGAGACCGAGAGACAGGCTTTCGCTCCTCTGAACCACATCTTCGTACCCAGGCTCCTGCCCGTGACCTACCCCATAGACGCAAAGTACGATGCCTTCTCCTTCAGCCTAGATGTCCTCACCGGTGCCTACATCCGTGACGTGATGTTCCTGGTGGTGGACAGCGCAGAGATAGAGAACAGAAGTAGCGGTGAGCTCAATCAGTTCAGGGTGCGCAACAACAAAGGCGAGCTGTACAACGTGCGAAGGAACTGGATTGGATTCGAGAGGGAGATAAAGAGACGTTACTATCTGCCCGCTGTGAAGAGCGGTTTGGCCATGCTGGATTTCCGGGGTGTCAAAGGAAAGGACTATGGGTTAAATATGGTCCAGGCCAGCAAAGGCGACTGGATGCTGGAGTTCTCAACCGCCAGGAGTGGCGGAGAGATCTGGGCCCTCTACGAGGCAGCCGACTTGGTCTCCATCGACCCGACTGTGATAGGACTCTAGTAGGATAAAGGGGGTTGCACCTTCCAGGACGGAGAGGTCGACTCCTCGGAGGTTTACCCCCTTCGCCATTTTTCTCTGAGTTTTATTGAGTCCCGAAAAGGAGGATAGTTAGCACTATTATGCAAAAAAGCTAGAAGGAGAACGAAAATGCCTACCCTAAAGAACCTTTTGGAGAGATTAAACAGGTTTGTGCAGGAGGTAGTGAATTCCCATGATATCAGTATGGAAGAGAAGACTCGCTTGGGATGGCAACTTTTTGAGGAGATACGGGCCCTCTATCCCAGCTTGGACTTCTACTCGCAGAAGCAACTGGAAGAGAGCTATGTTCATTTGACCAAGATACTGAGAGCCTGGGCAGAGTTCGAGATCAAGGACATCGAGCAAAAGCTGGCTTACTATGGCAAGACTTTCCAGGCCCTCAGATACCTGCCCGGGGCCGAGCAGACAGGGCTCACGGCTGGGATCGACAGCCTGAGAGCAAGACTTGAGGAGCTCAAGCGGTTGCTTCCCCGGCTTATAGGGGAACCAGGGGTGGAGGATGTTGGATCTGTTCCCCCAGAGCTTGAGGCAGCAAAGGAGTTCCGAAAGGCCATGGAGCAGAAGGCCTTCGCCGACGAGGCCTCCCTGGGAGATGCGATAGCCAAAACGCAGGCAGAGATAGGCAAGCTGGAGTCCCTGCGGACTCGCCTTGACCCCAACAGGGACGCACTCTGGGGCAAGCAGGCATTCGACGAGATCAGAGCCCTGGGGGAGCTGATTCAGGAGTGGGAAAGCCAGATCAGCTACCTGAAGTCGCAAGAAGCTGAGACCCGAACCTGGGGGTGGCAGGAGGACAAGGCCAAGGAGGAAACCAGGCGATACGTCGCCAACGTAGAGGCTGGCTTGGCCGAGGGGAAAGAGAGGCTGGAGGCGGTCAAGATGCTCCACTCCGCCCTGGAGGAGGTAGAGGCAGCCTTCTCCTTTTGTGAGAAGCTCACCAGCAAAGCCTTGGTGCAGCTCATGCCCGGGGCGATACCTACAGAGGAGGTGGACTTGATCATAGACAGGTTCGAGAGGATCCTGGCCGGAATCAGGGACAGGCTCCCCGAGGCCGAGGTGAGGGACGCCACCAGAAGGCTCAACCGCCTCAAGGCCTTCCGGGCCGAGATGAGCGGGATCGCCGAAAGGCTCGGATATGGAAAGGAGGTCTCAGCCTACGAGGCGAGGCAGGAGTCGGAGGGCATCCTCTATTTCAGATCCAACCTGCCCAGCGGGGTGAGGGAGATCCTTCCGGCAAAGGACGTCGAGAAGCTGGAGGAGGTGGCCTCCACTGGTGTGAACGGGGCCAAGGAGGCGATATCCACCGCCATCATCATGGCCGCCAAAAGGAACCCCGAGAGGGCAAGAGCCATACTAGGAGCGTAAGATGAACGAGTCCCTGTGCATGCTGAAGCAGGAGGTGGACCAGCTATTCGGCAAAAAAGCCAGGCTGGGAGGCCCAGAGGCAGAAGGACAAATAATCATCTGCCCTCACTGCGGGGCAATGGTCAGGCTGATCGGACTCCCCCCAGCCGTTGAGCCTGGCGAGCCGTCGATAATGCTCTACTATCCCATCCAGTTTTGCCCCCAATGCGGGGCCGAAGTGGGAAGGGCGCTGGATATTGAGCTGACCGCCATGGCGCCTTGGTTCATGCCGGGCGCCGCCCGCTGGCATGATATTGCCTGCTCACGCTGCGGCTCAGAGTTGCGTTACAAGACTCAGGCCCTGCCGCCCCAGTATCTCTACTCCTTGCTATGCCCCATCTGCAAAAATGACCTGGGAGTCAAAGGACTCGAAGTTGAGATAGTCTCAGCCAAGCCCTGGCCCTCAGTAGCAGAGGAGCCGGAGGAGATACCCTGGAAGCCCATCGTCATCGTCGGTGGCGCCTTTACTGTCCTTTTTATGTCCATAGGCATCAGCCATCTTATAACTAGAAAATCTAGGAGGTAATCAAATGGATGAGTCCAAGAAAGCCCTGATTGCGGAGGTTCAGGAAGTCATGGGGAAAGGAGAGGGCGAGCAGCCGATAGAGATGCCCCTCGCAAGGCTTACCAGGGAGGTGGGCCAGGTAAGTACAGGCAGAGGCAGAATGGAGCTCGGCTCGCCGGGATGGGAGTATATGGACTGCCCTTCCTGCGGAACGAGCCTGAAGTATTATGTGCCCCCCTACTACTACCGCCACCCTCCCTACGTTCCTCTGAGTTGCCCCGAGTGTGGCGCTGATCTGGGAGTCGTTGGGAGGAATGTCGAAGTGGTGACACCGCCACCGCCAACCTACACCTGCCCCCACTGCCCAGCTACCTTCGCTACCCAAGCGGAACGCGATGACCACATTGCCAGTATACATCCCCCTCTACCACCACCTCCACCCCCGGGATTCAAGCTGATCGACTGGCTCAAGACCTACTGGCCCCATGTGACGGTGACAGGACTGGGAGTAGTCCTGGCAGGGGCGGTGATAGCCAAATACGCAAAGAAGAGGTGAGGAGATGAGGGAAGAAATTATACCTGGTCAAGGATATGGAAAGACTCTGAGCGAAGAGCAGGAGAAGCTGCATAGGGCGGCAGGCCCCCCAGAGTCCATGGCCAAGGAGGCGGAGGAGCTCAAAGCAACCAGCTTGGGAACGGTAAGAGAGCTTCCCCGCTGGCAGACCGAGCCTCTGAACCTGATTGAGGATATCATGGCCCGCTGGATAAGCCCCATAGAGGACGAGGAGGGCTACAAGGCGGTCCAGGACAGGCTCAAGTACCTCAGAGCCTATCTGCCCAGACTGAAGGGGGAGCTGCTCAATCGGGCCCAAACAGCCATCAAACTACTGGAGGAAAGAACCTCGGACTACCAGAGGCAGAGCTTGCACAGGTTCGTCTCCCAGATCGCCGAGTTCGTGGAGGCCCCGATAGAGGACGATGCAGGACTCAAGAAGGCCGAAGGCTACCTCACTCGTCTGGTCGAGATCCGGGCCGGCTTGGTAGGCAGGTGGGCCCAGGTGGTGAACAGATACAGGAGCTCACTGGAGGATAGGATTACGGAGTACCGGAAGAGAAGCCCAACGCCTGCTGAGACAAGCTCTCCCAGACAGGAACTGGGAGCTCCCGAGGAGGTTCCAGAAATCCTGCGTTCCTTCTTCATCGTCACCGATACCTCTTGGGCCGAACACAGGTCCGACTCCATGTACTGCCGGGTGACTACAATCCGGGAGGGAAGAGAGTGGACCTTGGGCTTTGAGGAGGGGGATGAGTCCTACGCTACGCAAGACCCCAGCTTCGCACCGGACTGGGACTTCGATGAGCCTCTCTTGAGAGTGATAAAGACGGACAATATCCTGAACATAACCACCGAGAAGTATGGGGGATACACCCACGCCTGCCGGATAAACTATGGAGGTACTGTGCTCTGGGCCAGAGTGGGAGGGGATAGAGACCGGCATATCGGGGAGACAATAGGATTGGACTTCAACACCCTGAAAGTCGTAGCACCTGGCAAGGTCTCAATCCTCACCAAAGAGAAGATACTCAAAGCCCTTCCTTGGGGGATAGCCCTCGGGTCGCTTGGATACACAACCTACAGGGTAGTCAAGAAGAAATAGGAGCTGAGAATGGCGAAATATAAGGTAGAGTTTGAGGAGCATCGTTGGAAGCAGATAATAGGGTTTTTACAAGATTATATAAGACGGCTACTGAACGAAATGGAAGAAATTCAAGAGGAGAAATCAAAACGAGAAGAGGAGTGGGCAATAGCAGCATACGTAGACATGTTGGAAGGCTACAGTAATGCGGTGAATACAATACAGGGGCATATAGGGAATATCAAACAAGAGTTAAAACAGCAAGGACTAAAACTCCCAGAGACAGAACATGTCACTTAAAGGAGCCAAAATTGCCTGAAATTAAAGCTATCCTGACCAAGGAGTCCGAAGGCCCCGAGGTAGCCTATCTTCAGAGCCTCCTCAGGGTTCTGGGCTACCGGGAGACAGACCCCAACGGAGTGTTCAACTTGGACACCGAGCATCACGTAAAGTCCTTCCAAGCCGACGCTGGCCTGAGCATAAATGGGATTGTGGATGAGATCACTTGGCAAGCGTTAGAAGATGAAGTGGCGGGATTGTCCAGAGGGGGAATAAAAATTCCCTACCTCGACATCGAGATTCCCTGGTGGGGCTGTGCCATTATCGGGGCCATTGCAGGAGGGCTGATTGTAGGACTGATCGTCAGGAGAAAATAGCAAGGAAGTCGCCATGCAAGACCTCAAGCTTGACATAGATGAACTTATTCAGGATTTAACGCAAACTGGGCCTAAAAATATAAAAAAAAAAGTACCCAGCCGTGCTACGCTTAATGTAATCCAGCCCGAAGTTGGCCTCTCCGAGAAATTCAGGCTGCTCACCAGAAGGAACACTAAAGAGACCCTATCGGTATATAAATCTGTCATCAACCGATTTCTTCGCTTTATTAAAGAGAAAGAGAATCCCGATGAATGGGATCTCAGAAGATTCTTCGATCACCTTGAGAAAGAGCACTTTTCTCGCTCCTACCAGAGAACCTCCTGGTATGCTCTTAAGAAATACTTCAAGGCAAAAGAACTCCCTTGGCCCCTCGATAACTCAGACTATCCTCAGTTAGATAAAAGCGCCATCAAGAAACCCACCCTATCAAAGCAACAAGTAACCCAAATGATACAGGTTGTCAAACTACATGGTGAGAAGGACCAGAAAGTTCTTTTAGCCTTAACGAGCACCTATGGCTTGAGGCGCTCGGAGTTCTGCTCATTGAGAGAGAAGCATATAGATAGGAGCAATCATACCTTATATGTCCAGACCAAAAAGGGAGGCGAGGCACGCTATCATCTTATACCTCATCAGATTCAACCTTATATTTATGGCTGGAACTTTGATAGGCGGATTTCCATCTCTGGGGCAACTGTCCTTTTTAATAGCATTTTATTAAAGGCGGGCATTGAAAAAGAGCAAGGAGCAGGGATACATGCTTTGAGAAGAGCCTTGGCAACTCAGTTATCTTCAACTGATTTACCCCCTATGAGAATTTATGATTTTCTTCGCTGGAAGAACAGGAGTCTGGGTATGCTAACGGAATATGACAATCCAGATTTTAGAGAAACCGACCGATTGATTTACTCAAAACATCCTTTTTTAAAGGCTTGGTCGGAGCCAATGTTTATATTTCCCAAGAAACAAGGAGCCTAAAATGGTTGACCAAAACAAGATTAAGCCGACTGACAACGTGGAGGAGCTCCTCCGCTTCATCGGCTACAAGAGGACCGAGGCGGAGAAGATCCGGGACGAGGAAGTCCTCAAGGAGTTCACCCTGCGCCTCAAGAAGGAGGGCTACAGCCTCCCCCTGATGAACCAGTTTGCCGGGAGGCTCCGGGAGGCGGGCTACGGCCCCAACTACATCGCAGGGGCAATAGCTGTGCTTCTGGGGCGGAGAGCCGAGGAAGCCGAAAAGGAATACACTTTGGAAAGACTGATCAAACTCACCGAGAAGATGCCCAAGAACGTAGGCAGGTCGGTGGCCAAGGAGCTGTCTGAAATCAGCCTCTACACCACGAGCAGGACCTGGGCTTCAGTGCTGACTGTTCCCTTGCACAAAGCAAGGCCGAGTCCCGAGGAGAGTGGCTATTATCCTCAGGGGGCAGACTGCGTGGTCTACCTGCCCGACTCAACAGGTCAGGCGACCATCCGCTTGGACGCGAGTACCGCCCACGGCTATGACATAGGGACTGTTTACAGGAAGGTGAGGCACCCCTTCAACAGCCTCTACATTGAGAACACCGCACAGGACGGCTGCTACCTCTATCTTCTCATATCCAAGGGCGGCATCGACATGGAGGCGATGGAGCACAAGGCGACCAATCCCGTTATCTACAATGTGACCATGGCGGTGGCGAACAGGGAGTACAGCCAGGCTCTCCCAGCCAACACCAAGAGGTACACCATTCAAACCAGGGATCAGACTGCATTCAGGCTTGCCTTTGCAACAGGTTTTGTAGCAACACCGACAGAGCCTTACCTTACTGTCACGACGCAGCCTCATGAGGAGGAGAACATCAAGCCTTCGCAGTTGACTCTGTATTTCGCCTGCGGTGTTATTGGCAAGGTCACAGAAATCGTCGTTTGGACTTAAAATGATAGAAGAGCCTCATGGCAGATTCGAGTTTAAGGGGATAATTAGCCCCTATGAGAGAGAAAGAGAGGTAATAATTCCCGAGACAATAGCAGAGATAATAACTCGTCTCAGAGAAGAAGGGGTGATAACTTCCGAGACAGAAACAGAGATAATAAGAAAGATAACAACTGAGCTGAGAGAAAGGGAGATAATAAGGGAAGTAGCAGCGGAAGTGCCCCCGAAGCCTTTTCCTTGGGGATGGATGGCAGCTGCGGGAAGCCTTATTTTCAGCCTCGTTATCTGTATTTCGATCAAAAGGTGAAGAATGACGCCACCAGGACAATTTGATGGGAAAATCGACGCCCAGGGAGAGTTTCATCTTTACGACAGGTTCTGGGAGAGGCTAGAGCAATCGGGCGAAGAGCTACTCGAGGCATTCGCCAAGGCCCTAGCCGAAGAGATGGCTAAAGCCGTCGTTGAAGAAAGAAGAGCCAGATGGAGCTCTCCGATTACAGTCTATCTCACCGAAGCCAGAACAGACCCCGAGAGCATTGGCAGCTATGCCGAGGCGGGGGACTGCATCCTTTACCTGCCCGACTCTACCGGAGTAGCAACCATCTATCTTGATAGCCCTACCAGCCACGGCTATCAGATGGGAGTAGACTACGAGAAGGTGAGAGGCTCCTTCCGGGAAATATTCGTAAGCAACATCGCCCAGCCCGATTGCAAGCTTTATCTTCTAGTAGGCCAAGGGAACCTTGAAGTCCGCAGCAAAGTAGCCAGGGGCGTGACACAAAAAGTTGATGAGAGCAATAAGTCAGTAGGCTCAGGGGACACCTATCAATTTTTATCATATAACCATCCAGGCCACCTTGACGAAGCCTTGGTCATGGGCTCTACCACCAGCTTCTCGGTAGTAGTGACCATAAATGGCGAGGAATTTTTGAATAAGACCTACGCCCAATACTGCAACATAACTCAGACCATAGAGTGCATCAGTGCCTTTGAGGAGCTGGACGAGGATGGAAATCCTCTGGGTAAGTATGTGGTCCACATCAAGAACTTGGTCTTCAAGGAGTCCATAGCTATATCGGTAAAGAACGACGGGGCAGGCCTGATGACTTTCCATAATCTATTCGCAAAGTATAGAGGGGATTAGAATGCCGCAATATAAAGAAAAAGTAGGCTTGAGGCATGGCGTAGACCTTGTTGTCCGCAGAAAGGATGGCAGCATCAAAGAGGAGCGGCACTACGGGGATATAAAGGATGGGGTGAAGCGGAAGATACGGGATGGCTTCTTGACCCGTCTCATCAAAAGAATCCAGAAGAGAGCCATAGACCAAGACCTCGTGGTCAGTGCTGGCAAGGCGGCTGTGGCGGGCCTCATCCTCACAGACGTTGCCGTAGACGATTTCGATTACTTGGCTATAGGGACGGGCACCACCGGGCCAGTTGCTGGCAATACAACCTTAGAGACTGAGACCCACCGGGGGGCGGGAACGGGGACACGAGTCATGACTGTCGTTGCCAACGATACCGCCCAACTGGTGTTCACCTTCTCCGGTTACGCTGGAACCGAAGCCGTCACCGAGATTGGAATGCTCAATGCCGCCGCCGCGGGAGATATGCTGATGAGGCAGACCTTCGCTGCTCTCAATGTGGACTGGGATGAGGGGGACTCCATTGAGGCTACGGTAAAGGTTCAGGTATCCTAAAAAGAACTCAGCTCTTTCTCAATTATAAATAAGCTGGGAGGCTAAATTGCCCATCGAATTAGATTATATGGAATATGCCACCGATGCCGCTGCTCGAAGTGCATATCCGAGTAGTGAAACGGAGAAGAAAGCCCACTATCTTGATGCTGGATGTAATGGCATTCATACCATTGGCGATGCTGGGGGCTTAGATTACTGGTACTGCGTAAGAATTGTGCTATCTAAGAATTGGCGGATCACTGGTGCTGCATTCCATATTAATACTAAAACTGGAAATCCAGGGGGGCCCTTTTACATTCGTCTCGAAACCGACAGCGCTGGCCATCCTTCAGGAACCCTTGTCCACGCTAATGCGTCAGGCAGTATTGCAAGCCCTGTGGTAGGTGCTTGGAATCGAGTTAATTTTACCCCCTTCAGCCTTGGTGCTGGAACTTACTATCTCAAGTGCAACGTTCCTGACCAACCGAACAACAACTCCTGGGACATTTGCCGCGTTGACCCCGCGACAGGAAGGCGTGGCTGGAGCACAAATCATGGTGCATCTTGGAGCATGTACGACAATGCGTACATACCCTATCACAGAGTCTATGGGGAGGTTCTACAGTGCTTTAGTAGCACCACTAGAGTACAGGGTTCTTACTCTTTGTTGGCAATAGCTGAGGCAACTGACTCTCTAAATGACACTCTTACTAGAGTAGTCACCCCCACGGTAAATTTATCCGACCTGACAAAAATCAAGTTCAGCATCCGTGCCTCAAGGACGGGGAGCAACATCAAAATACTGATAAGAGACTCTGGCGGGACGTGGTCAGAGTATACTGCCAACGTCACCGTAGCTAACTCCTGGCAAACTAAAGAATGGAACATCTCAGGAGTATCCAATGCCAACAAGAATGCTATTGACCGAATACAGATAAAAATCGTCAATGCTGGAGCAGATAATACTTTTTATTTGGATAATATGTTTGCAAATTGGTGGACTAAGACTTTTAGTGAGCAGATAGTTCTTTCAGATAGCTTCTCCCGAACTTGGAACTTACACCGCACTTTTATCGAAACTTTGACACTAACAGATACTATTGATGTTTACCGTATGTTTCATAAAGTATTTACTGAAACTTTGGTTCTTTCAGATACTCTTAAAAAGAAGGTAGGCAAAGTGTTTACTGAAAATATAAATCTTTCAGACCTATTCTCTCGGCGCTGGAATATTTACCGAACCTATACTGAAACTATCAACTTGGCTGATACCGTAGCCAAAAAAGCAGCTAAGACCTTTAAAGAAACGCTAATTTTATCTGACTTTCTCGTCAAGAAAGCAGGTAAGGTATTTAGCGAAACTCTCACGCTAACTGATAGTGTTAAAAAGAAAGCAGGTAAGGTATTTAGCGAAACCCTGAATTTAACCGATAGCATTAGCAAGAAGATAGCAAAGACCTTTACAGAAACCTTGCATTTAACTGATACTTTTTCCAGAATCGCAACTTACTATCGGACTTTCACAGAAACAATACATCTTACAGATACTATAAAAGCAGCTAAAGTTAATCTGGTCAATCTGATTAAGAAGCTAATCCAGCTTATGGATATTAGAAGATGGTAGAGATAATAAAGCAGCTAAAGAAGATACTTAAAGGAGTTAGCACACTACAAAATACAGTATTTAACCACCATACAAGGCACGAGAGCGGGGGGGGGGATGAGATAAGTATGGTTACCAAATTGAGCCAGCTAATTATAGATGCAGACAAGAACTGGGCGGGGAAGAATATCACCAACTTTGGCACTCGTGGCTATAACCTGAGTAATCAGCTTATAGCCGGAATCTGCTTCAACTTAGGTCTAGCCACTGTAGGCACTAAACTGGCTCAGGCACTAATCCCGGGGACTTTCAGCATCTCCAAGGTTATTCTCTGGGGAGATAACGCTCCCACCGGGGCGGACCTGATAGTGGACATTAACAAGAATGGAACTACCATTTTCACAACTCAGGCTAACAGGCCCAAAATTAGTGCTGGGAGTAACTCTGGCGAGTCGGGAACCCCTAATATAACTAGCATAAATAAAGGAGATAGACTCAGTGTGGATACTGACCAGGTAGGCTCCACCACTCCTGGAGGGGATGACCTTCTGGTGACGGTGATAATCTAAAATGCTAACAAAGACTTGGACCTCCAAAGCGGACTGGGACAGCGGCGCACTTGACAAGACCTATTGCCCTATTGGCTTGGGGCAGTTAGAACTCGCCTATGATGAGCTGTTCGGAACTGGAGTCTGGATTTTTGATGGGGGAGCAGGGAGAAAATTCAACTGGCAGTCATTCGAGCATACCAAGGAGGATCAGAAGACCATCTGGCGGGATGATTTCAGGGTAGATTCCCGCTCAAAATACCCTCTTCGCACACTTGAGCCTCAAGGCTGGCCTCCCATCAGCCCTGGCTACGACGCAACTAATCACCGCCTAATTATCAACACTGCCGGCTCCAAATGCACCATGCTGGAAATCCCGGGTGTCCTCATTAAGAACGCTATCGCCCAGCTCGATGTCTATGTATCTACTCAGTTCTCAGGGGATGCACTATCCGTGGTCTATCTCCGGCGCCAAGACATCAACAACTGGTATTCGGGTTTCGTCCGATTCGTCGGCACCCTTGACAGGACTGGCATCAGTAAGAGGGTCGCAGGTGTCGCTGAAACCCTCGAATACGCTGACTGGCTGGCCCCAATGAACACTTGGAGAACCCATGTCTTTGAGGCAAACAACAGCTCCTTGAAAACCTACACCGCTGACGGAACCCTCAGCGCCGCCGACTCTGCTCTCACTTGGGCCAAGAACGCCATTATGGGCCTCGGACGTGCGGCGGGGTATATGACTAACTTCTTAGTTCAGCATTACACTTTGCCCTCTCCACCGAATGCCTCCATCTCGTTTCAGTTCGCCGCTTCCGATAATGGGGCTGATTGGAGTTCATGGACTTCCGACATTACCGCCTGTGCAAACTCAAGATATATCAAGGTTAAGACCTCAATGTCTAGGACTAATTTTTTGAGCAGTGCCATGCCGGTTTTGAAGGATATGACCTTGACCTATAAACTCTTAGTTGAGCCAATCTTCATCTAAGTGAAAAGCTCTAAGGAATAGCAGAGAGGGAACCTGAAAAGAAAAAATAAAGAATTAGAGTTGTGGCAAAGAATAGCCGATGCAGCAATAGAGAATCCAGGCAAATTCTTGGTCTTAGTTATTTATCAGTGGTTTCGGACTTTATTCAAAAGAAAATAAGGGAGGTGTGATATGCCAGCCATAGAGTTTCCCAAAGAAGGACAAAGTGGCAGAGAATAGCACCGACAAGGTCAAGTGGCTCATCGTCGGCTCGATAATCGGGACGGCCATCGGCACCACGGTGAGCCTCTTGATCCAGCATTTCTGGAAGAGAGTGGGGCTGGGAGGCCCAAGAAGATGATTAAATACCTGTATCCAAAACCCATTAGTGTCCATACCGTACCCAGGGCCAATAAGCAGTACGGCCTGCGGTTCACCTGGAGGGCCACGGAAGACCTCACCGAAAGGAATGTCAGCGATGCCTTCGAGGTGGTAGCCGCCCATTTCCAGGCGGATTATCCAGTGAGGGTCCTGAGGATAATATCTGCCCCCGAGGCAGGGCTTCAGCCTGAGATCCAGTTTCTAATGTTGAGGGAGGCTGGCCTGGCCCAGACTGTCACCTTGAATGATATGTGGAACCGCATCGAGCAGGTGGCCCTCGACCACTATCTGGAGTTGACCTTCAAGGAGGCGGTCATCTACAGGCCCCGGTTCCCTTGGTGGCTACTCGCGATAGTGGCCGTAGAGGCTGGCGGCATCGTCTACGTGGCGAAGAAGAAGAAGAAGAAGAAAGCCTAGAGAGGTAGGAGTATGCCCGAAGAAATGGTCCTCTCTTACGGAGTCAGGAAGACAGGAACCATAGAGTCAATACCTGAAGAAGAATGGGGAGTATTGCCAGTTGAGACTAATGCTATATATGAATTTCAATATGATGTGCCCAAAAAGCACCCAATATTATTTTGGGCTTGGTGGATAGAATTCAAGCCCGCTGATTTTACTCAAAAGCTAAGGAAAGAAATAGCTACTAGAATGGAAGCCACTATCGAAGAGATAGAGATTATCGGATGGTACTACAATAACGAACTTGAGCCATCCGAATACAAGATGCAGTGGGCTTATATTCCCTCCGTTGCCGGCAACGGGTCACCGGAAGCTAAAGTAGCTGGTCTTGTCGTTCTCCTTATGGTAGCCATAGTATGTGGAACTCTTATAGTAGGCATGTTCAAGCTTACAGGGGAACCGCAACTTAAAGCAATATTGAAAATAACAGAGGAAATGGAGAAATGGCTGGAGAAGCTCAAGCCGCTCATGAAGTACGGCCTCTATATGATCATAGCCGGAGGCGGTATCTGGCTTGCCGGAACCATCATCTCCAAGCTGGGAAAGAAAGAGGCGAAGACTTGAAGAAACTGGTTATCGAGGAGGAAATGGACAATGTATGAACAGGTTACCGCTTTCATAAAGGATTTGGGCTTTCCCATCTTCGTGGCCGCCTATCTCCTTATCCATTTCAGGAAGAGCCTGAAGGAGAATACCAAGACCGTCGGGAAGAACACCGAGGTACTGACAGAATTAGCTACCTTAGTTAAGAACCTCAATTCAAAAAATGCAAAGAAATGAAGGGGAAATGGCTAAGATACAGAACTGGCTTGAAAAAAATCTCTCGATAGAGGCACTCTGAGAGGTGGCAGCGTATAAAACCCTTGCTCAGTGCCTCGGAGGACGAATTTAGCCCCTCTATGGAGGCGTTTTCAGAGTAGCAAAGACTGAAACTTGCTTTGAAGGCTAATCGGAGCCAGAAATGCCAGAAAAAGACCTTAAAATAAGAGTGCTGGCTTACCACGGTACTCAAAAATTTTCTAGGGTATATGACCTATTGGAATATAGAAAAAAAGGCCAAGATACATGGAAGCTGGCCCACATAATTCTATATGATTTCTTGGGTCCAGAGATACTGGGAACCCCTTTGGTATTCGATGCCAAGGAGTCCGGCCTGGGATTCCTCTTAGCTATGTTCTTGGCGAATAGGCTCATCAGGGGAGAGTTCATTCCCCTGAATGGCACTGTGAAGCTGAATGTCGAGGTGAAGATCCCCATATCCCTGCGTCCATCAGAAAATCATGGGGAGCATGTTATATGAAAACCACAGTCGGCAATATCCTGAGGCTAATCAGGGAAGGCAAAGTCGATCGCCAGATCCAAGAGACCGCCGTTGGAGTCATAAGAGCGGCGGACATCGCCTCGATACATTACCCCTATGTGATAAAAAATATTGCCGAGTTTGTAAATAGAAAGGTCTTTTTTGTCAGAGATGCACACGGGACAGACGTGGTATATCCAGCCGCCCAAACCCTCTTTGGTTCTGGTGAATACGCATACGGCGACTGCGAGGATCATGCAGTCGTGGCTGGCAGCTTGCTGGGGTCTATCGGCCTTCCCGTGAAAGTGGTCGTCGTCTCTAAGACAGGGGAGCTTTGGGACCATGTCTTTCTTAGGGCGGGCTATCCACCCGACAATCCTGTTCACTGGGTGAGCGTGGATACTACTATCTTTCCCCCCTCGGGGAGGGAAATACCATACGTTGACCAGAAAGTTTACGAGGCAGATTAAATGGCTGACATACGTGACATTGCCGAGCAGTTCATAGCCCCTTCCATGATGGAAGCGGTGAACCTTCAGTACCATCCCTACGAGGTCGGATGGCTACAGGACTACGCCTATCAGCTCGGCGGAGCCTCCGACAGGCCAGAGCCGGGGTATCGGGCCTATGCAGTGCCCGGAGATGCCATAAACGCCTTCGCCATCCCCGGAGGCAATGTATATGTGTATGAGGGTATTCTGGCTAATTTCAATAAGCCTATGGTCTCCGGGATATTGGGCCACGAGATTACCCATGTGGCAAAGCGCCATTGCATGGATTCCGTCATCGCCACCTACGGCATCCAGTTCCTTACCGATCTGGTGAAGGGAGAGAGGGGGCAGGAGCTGACCGATCTTGTCTTGACCATCCTCTGGCGGGGCTATGCGAGGGAGCAGGAGTTTGAGGCTGACAGATGCTCCATTCATTATAACCTGAACGCTAACCTCTGGCCTTACGGGATAAAGTACTTCCTCGAGTGGCTGGTGAGCGTGGAGGCGAGGCCGACTGATCCCGTACAGGGATTGCTCTACGACCTCTTGGCGACCCATCCTCCCGCTGCGGAGAGGCTGGAGAAGGTAGAGGCTGAGCTCGCAAGGCTGGGAATTGTGGAGAAGTCCTTGGTTGTCGAGAAGCTGAAGAGCATTCTGCCCTACCTGCTGGCTTTGGGAATCAGCGGGGGCATAGCAGGGGCACTCATTTATTTTGCAAGAAAGAAATAAGGAGATAGAGATGACCGAACATGTCAGTGCAGGACCCGCAGGGAAGAAAGACAAGGACTATTACGTCAAGCTCCTCCACTGGGCGATATGGAATGTTTTCGCCAGCGTAGACCCCGATGAGATGGCCGAGTCGGAGGAGTGGAAATTCAAGCTGGATAAGTCCGACATAGCCAAAGTTCCCTGGGACACCCCCGACTATCTGGCCTCTAGCGCAAAGGGGCTGATACGAACGGATTACGGGGCATACAAGGATACAGAAATGACGAAAGGCGCAACCATGTGGTTCCTCTATCCGAAGACCATGACCGAGGCCGAGGTAAAGAGATATGCCGATATCCTGGCCAGATATGATTACTCGAGCATATACTCGGAGAAGGACTTGGAGAAAGCGAGCCAGGAAGAGTATGCTTGGATTGGCCAAATGGAATGGCAGAATTTCGAGAAGGCAGGAGGCAAGGTAATATATGCCTACGACCGGATAGGAAGCGCCTTGGGCGAGTGGTTCGGATATGAAGTTTTCATGGATGATGATAAAGTGATTTATTTAGTCTAAAGCTAAGGAGGTCAAAATGCCTGAAACTACAACTCAGGACGGAACTTTTGAGTGGCTGGACCAACTCGGCGATACCGCACAGAAGCTGGCCGAAATCTGGGAGATGCTGGTCAAAGCCGGCCTCATCAAAGGAGAACTGCCAGAAGTTCTCATTCCCTACGTTCCCGAGGAAAAACCCTGGTGGAAGAGCCCGTATCTGCCTGTGGCCATAGGCGTGGGCGTAGTCGGGGGAGCGGGAACCTACTACGTAGTCAAGAAGCGGAAATAGCGATATGCCCATTCCCATAGCTGGCATCATAGGCGCTATTGAAACCATCGGCAAGATCCTCGGCATAGTTGGGTTGTTCAAGGGACCTGGGAAGATTAACAAAGAGGCCGAGGTGGCCACCATCATCCAAGCGGTGCAGGATCAAGTCGGTCTAACCGAGGATGTGAAATGGGCATGGAATTGGTTTGACAATAGATATATTGATGAGCTGGGCCCCACTTATTATGACGAGGATTGGACGATTGCCGAGTATGAAAGCTACCTTGGAACAAGGCCCTCGGGTTATTCACCTTGGAAGCCCTATGTCCACTATGCGGGGCATAGCCTTCAGGCTTGGGACGACGTGGGCTGGTGGAGGGACATGTGCTCGGATATTCTGATGCTTATTCAATACCATCTGAACAAGGCAGTTTCTGCTGCCCCAGTGGCAGCACTGCCAGCATTCTTGGACAAGCTCAAGAAATGTGCTCCCTACATAGGTCTGGGGGGAGGCATATTCCTTGCGGCAATATTAGTTTGGAAAGCATCGAAAAAGTGAGGTGAGGAATATGATAGATGTTAGCTTGATACAAAAGGAGCTTAGCGAGCTGACGGGGAGGAAGGCAAGGCTCGGCTCGCCGGAGGAAGAAGTAGAAGATCCAAGACTCCAAGACTTAGAAACACAAATCGCCGAGCACGAGGCGAGGCTGGCCGAACTCAAGAGGCTGATTGCCGAGCTGGAAGCCAAGGTAGGCTGGACCGCAGAGGAGGAGGCTGAACGTGCTAGGTTTGAACGAGACATAGCAGACTTGGAGACTAAGGTAGCCGAATGGCAAGCGAAAATCATTGAACTGGAAAGGCAAGTCCCCTTCTGGAAGGCAAGATGGGATAGTGCCAAAGATTTTGCCAAAAGATTAGACCCGAATGCGATTGTTTGGCCTAAGTGGCCTGTCTACTACAACATAAGCGGAGCGGGCCTTGGCTATCTCATCGCTTGGGGCGATGACGCAGTCGAAGGACTCGCCGATTACAGAGGATACTTGGAAAGATTCGCCAGAGAACCAATTGGAGAAAAAGAGGTGAGGGAAGAGATCATCTACATGACCGAGGAGCGGCTCCATCAGATCATGGAGAACATACAGCAAAACCCGGACCTAGTAGGAGGGCTGGAAATAACTGGGCTGGAGCCCTTCTGGCAGGCCAGAGGGATAGTCTGGCCCAGCAAGCACAACTTCAGGATCCACAACTGGGACCCCACCTTCAGGGCCCTGATGGAGAACTTGGTAGCCAGAGCGGAAGGGGGTCTCTCCGACTATGACCGCTCCCGCTGGGGCATAAAATACATCGCCTGGGTGACACCGAGTGTCGGAGACTCTTGGAGGCCAGAGGTGGCCGGACAGATAGACTTGGCCGAACGAACATATCACGACCTTTATACTCAGCTCCGGGATGCCAAGGATGAGCTGGAGCGGGCCAAGCGCCGACTCTGGGATGCCAGGGCCGCCAAGGAGATATATGAGCTGGCGATAACAAGGGCCATCGCCCTGAGGCAGGCCGAGGTTGAGGCAGCCAAGGCGAGGCACGAGCTGGAGCTGAGAACCCTGGAGAACCTGAAGGCCGCCTATGAAGTTCTCCTCAAAGAGATAGAGGCTGCCAGAACACAGGCCATAGCGGAGGCGGCAAGGCAGAGGGAAGAGGTGATCAAGGCCAAAGAGAGCGAAAGAGAAAGTGTAGCCGAGGAGCAAAGAAGGATAGCCGAGGAATACGAGAGGCTGGCCGCAGAATCAGTGGGGGTGGAAAGAGAGGAATACCTGGACAAGATGCGAAGGGCACTTGACATAGCCAAAGATGCCGAAGAAGCAGCCATCGTTGCCGCCTTGGAAAGAGAGGCTCTGGCCATAGACATAGCCACCAAGAAAGCAGAGCTGGCCCGAATAGAGCTTGAGCTGGAAGAGCTCAGGAAGCAGCAGGCGATAACCGAAGAGCGAAAAGAGGAGGCGGAGGAGAAAATCGTCCCCGTATATGGAATCCCCAAATGGGGATGGGTAGCCTTGGGAATCGGGGGGACTGCGCTGACAGCTACTGGAATCGGCTATGCTCTGAAGAAGAAAAAGAAGAGATAATGGCAGAATGGAGCTGGGCAAGATCGAAAGAATTCATCACCAAATTGCAGGAGGCTCCGGAGCCTCCAGTTGTTGTCCCAATAGTCCCCTATCCCGAGGAGGAGGGTATCCACGAGGGCAGCCGCTATTATAGCACGGCAACGAGCCAAGGCATCATCGACACCTTGTTGACGAACTATCTTTCTTTCCTGAACGAGTCCAAGCAGGCGATCCTCTTGGGAAGAGAGAACAAAGAAGTCAAGGACCTCGCTCTTTCTATAACTGGGGGAAAACCGACTACCTACGAGAGGGCGAAGGCCATACATGAATGGGTCTACAAAAACATAGGCCCGAAATACGACAAAACAGAATACATTATTCCGCCTTGGGACCTGATAAAGCCAACAGTGAAGGGGGACTGTAAGTCATTCACCATATTGGTGGCATCGCTCCTGGGAATAGTGGACATTCCCTGCTGGCTGAAGCTGGTGAAGATTTCCTCGGTCCCGGATCTCCACATCTACGACCAGGCCAATCTTACCTGGGCGATAGTTGACGCGGTAGGCTCCCTGTTCAACAGGGAGGTCAAGCCAGTATCAGGATATGTCCTCTATGAGATAGACAGGACCACCATTTGGCCCCCGAGAGTACTTCCTTCGGGAAGCGAGGTCTACATCCCCGACATAATAGCAAGGAACTGGCCCTATATTGCATTGGCAAGTGCGGGCGCAAGCCTCGGTATTTTCTTTTATCTTAGCTCACTGAAAAAGGAGTAAATCATGTGGACAGCAAAAGAAATAAAGCAACCATATATGATAGCCTACGGTGCCAGTGCAAACTCTGGTGATGCAGTAATACGCCAGTTTGCAGAGGCGGGAGTGAACATCATCCAGATGAACGACTGGGGGGATGTCTCAGATGCGGTGAGAACTTCTCTTTCCCAAATCGCCCAGAAGTACCATGTGGGCATCCTCCCTTGGGCTTTCGCCAACCGTGGCCTCATCCCCCATTGGTCCAAAGACCCATCGATTTTTGGCTGGTATATGTGGGATGAGCCCGGGAGAGATGAGGACTATCCGCTCTCACTCAGGCAGCAGGTTTACCGGGAGACGAAAGATGCGAGTGGCGGACTCCCAATGGTGAGCATCTGGGATGACCCTGTATGGGGGACGAATATTGGTCCGGGACTGTGTGATATTGTCGGCTATGAGGTCGCATATCCTTTCGAGATTCCAGATATATCTGACCCATTCGCCTGGACGACAGCAAGATGCAAAATTTACGGATATGGGACAGGACCGCTAGACAGGGCTCGACAGGCCGGTATGCTTGTAATTCCCGTTCTTCAGTCATGGGTCAAGCAAGTCGTTGTTCCCGACATCCTGGGCCAGTACCAGGCATACTTGAACTGCTTTCCGTTCGACCCCAGCGCATACCTCTACGACCCGGTGAAGCCGGTGAACCATATCATAAAGGTGCCGGAGCTGAAGGCTCTGGTCCAGCAATTGACCATACAGTTAGGGGGCACAATCCGGCCGATAAGACCCGAGGACATTGCCTGCCCCCAATGCGAGTCAGTATTGAAAGTCCATTACAAATAGGGGATAAAAATGGAAGTAAAGATTGCTTTTCTTGACACCGGGGGGAGCGGCCAAATCCATACCATTGGTGATGCTGTAGGCAAGGATTACTGGTACACTGTAAGAATTGTGACATCTGAGACTTGGCGGATCACTGGCGCTTCGGTCTATATCCGTAGTAAAACTGGAGATCCAGGGACACCCTTTTACTTTCGTCTCGAGACCGACAGCGCTGGCCATCCTTCAGGAACCCTTGTCCACGCTAATGCAGCAGCCAATATTGCAAGCCCTGTGGTAGGTGCTTGGAATCGAGTTAATTTTACCCCCTTCAGCCTTGCTGCTGGAACTTATTATCTTGTCGTTTATGTCCCTGATCAGCCGAACGACAACAGTTGGAACATTGACCGCCACGAGAACGGGATAGGAAGGCGTGGCTGGAGCACAAATCATGGTGCATCTTGGAGCATGTACGACAATGCGTACATACCCTATCACAGAATTTATGGGGAGGCGCTGGCACCACCACCGCCACCGCCACCACTTGAAACTCTCAGATGTCCCCTCTGCGGACTCGATTTGGAGATTCCCTTGCAAATTGTCGAGCGGGTGGAGATTGTCTCCTCCCCCGTCATTGACCAGCTCTTGGCCGACATAGCCAAGCTGGATGCCAAAGTAGACGAAATACGGAAGAAAATCGGCGTTGCTGAGGCCGAGATAGCCAAAATCAAGGAAATCTTAGGCTTGTAGGAGGTTGAAGATGCCCATAACCATAGAGGAATACCAAAGGCTACTCCAAGAGAAGGCGACTAAGACCGAGCAGATAGGAGTTCTCACTCAGGAGCTCACAGCGGCACAGTCAGAGTTTCAAAGCCTCATAGCCCATCTCGAGGCCGAGGCGGCGACGCTGAGGAGCGAGAATGCCGAGCTGGACGCCCAGATAGCTGACCTGCAAACAAGGATAAATAATGCCCGAATAGAAATAGTCGACCTAAAAAGGGCCCTGGGCCTTTAGGAGACGAAGATGACTATAACCATACAAGAGCTTCAGAGATTGAGGGAAGAGCAGGCTGCCAAGCAGAGGCAGGTTGAAGAGATGCAGAGGACCTTGGCTGAGCTGGAGGAAGAGCTGGCGAGGCTCAAGGGCGAGGAACCGCCCCCAGTAGCAGCTAAAGTGCCTTGGTACAAAAGCTGGAAGACTTGGCTTGGTGTAGGTGGAATTACAGTAATCATCACCGGGATAGGGATAGCGGTCAAGAAAAGGAAGAAATGAAAGTCAGGTTCAAGGCCACCCCAGAGAAGAAGACCCACCTCAGGGACAACCTCTGGCTCAAGAGGGACGGCCAGACATTCGATATCCCCTGGCAGAACGCCAAGAAGCTGTTCAGGGACTACCCGGACAACTTCGAGAGAGCTGATGTCCCTAAGCTAGGTACTCCCCTAACTAAGCTAATTTCTACTCCCTTGGTGAGTATTCTCATACCCCAGAGAGGAAGACCCACCCAGATTAAGCGGTGCCTTGAGCTAATCTTAGAAAATACCTCCTATCCTAATTACGAAGTGATCCTGATTTGCGACAGGGATGATATGGACTCGGTGGCGGGAATTCCTAAAGATAACAGAATAAACGTGGTGATTGACCCTTCTAAAAAAAGGCAAATGTTCGTGGGGAAGATAAACTATGGATTCAGAGTCTCTAAAGGCAGCTATATTGTCTATCTGGCTAATGACGTGGAGGTGAGCAAGGACTGGCTGATTGAGGCCATGAAGAGTATGATGGGAGCTTTCCCGGATGGCATGGGCCTTGTTGCCTTCAATCATGGCGACCCCCAGAAGCACGCCTATCATGGACTCATCTCCAAGAAATTTGTCGACCACTACCTCAAGGGCAATGTCTTCTATCCGGGATACATCCACTTCTGGTGCGACCTAGAGCTGGTGGCCATCGCCAAGAGGCACAATAGATTCTGCTTCTCGCCTAAGAGCAGAGTCTATCACAAGCCGTCGAAAGACAATATCCACGCTGAGGGATGGAGGCAATCCTACAAGCAGGGGGCTAACCTTCTGATTGAGCGCTCCAAGAGGGGGTTCCCTCTATGAACAAGGGGAAAATAAGAGTCAGGTTCAAGGCCACCCCAGAGAAGAAGACCCACCTCAGGGACAACCTCTGGCTCAAGAGGGACGGCCAGACATTCGATATCCCCTGGCAGAACGCCAAGAAG
>Ga0209979_1001111_pt1 | contig 31123 bp, 26 predicted proteins | sample AnhtaG_FD_183114 | JGI IMG/M metagenome (GOLD analysis project Ga0209979, IMG submission 183114) | Deep subsurface microbial communities from Anholt, Denmark to uncover new lineages of life (NeLLi) - Anholt_01485 metaG (SPAdes) (version 2) | ecosystem: Environmental > Aquatic > Marine > Oceanic... | reverse complement strand
ATCCGTTGACGGTATGGGTGATAGGAGAGAACATCAACCGGCGGACGTTTGAGAATGTGACTAAAAGCGGCCTAGTGGTAGAACGAGTTACCGACCTGGGAGCGGGGATCTTCAAGTTGATCGAAGCGCGAAAGAAAACGCCGTAATCGTGCGGAAATATGCGGTCTTTCACTGCATTGCTGGCAATGAAACGAGACAGGAGCTGAGGCAGCAGCCAAAGAGGAGCGGATGAGATCGTCTTGCCTAGCGTACAGGCTCAGTGCAGCGCTCAGGGCAATATGCTTAGTCCCATGGATGTATGTCCCTATTTTGGGGGTCTATGTAATAGTTTATCTGCTCCCTGATGATATGCTGCAGCGAGTGCTTGGCTTGAAAACCAAGCCTTCGAGCTTTGGCTGTGTCCGCAATAAGTATCGGAACATCTGAAGGTCTGAATCGTGTGGGATCGAACTCTATTGGCACTACACCGCTATCGGTGTATGCCCGTATCCCCCTATCATCTAAGGTGTACTCAAGCTCCTCCTTTAGCATCAACCTATCAACCGAGGTTTGCTCAAACTCCAGACCAAAGGATTCGACCTTCTCGATGGCACTGGGATTATCAACCTGTTTCTCCCCTAGGAATGTCTCAATTTTGGAAACATGAAATCCAACCTCGTCTAATGCCAACAGGATGTAACTTAACACGGAATTTGTCCGCTGCGAGCCCAGATTATATATTTCACCATAATTTCCCTTCTCAGCCAGAAAGCAATAGCCCTCGCAGATATCTATGATATGGCTCCAGTCTCTAAATGCATTTACATTTCCGATCTCAATCTTGCTGGCTTCTCCACACTTCAGCCCTGCAGTCTGGCTGGCTATTTGGGAAGTAACGAACATTGGTCCCCTTCCCGGGCCCTCGTGATTGAACCCACGGGACACGATCGTCTTAACGCCATAGGAGTAATAATAATTTCTCATTAAGTAGTCTCCAAAGACCTTGCTAATAGCGTAAGGGGATATCGGTCTCAAGGGGTTGTCCTCATTTATGGGCAGTTCCGGTATCCTGTTTGGCTGTGGTGAAATCGATCCATATCTTTCCTTAAGCCTGGCAAACTGCTGCTCGGAGGAAACAACAAGCCCATATTCCTCACTACTGCCGGCAAAGACTACCTTAGCCGGGCAATTCTTCTGCCTTATCACCTCCAATAAGTTCGATGTCCCTATAACATTAGCTACAATTGTCCTCTCTGGAGAGGCGAAGGACTTTGGAACGTAAGATTGGGCTGCTAGGTGGAATATGATGTCTGGCTCCGATTTATACAGTGCATTGGCCAGGGATGACATGTCTGTGATATCGCCTTCTATCACCCGCACCGCGCTAGAAATGCTTGCCAGATTTTTAGGCATACTGCCGTCGGCACGTCTGCGGATAAGCCCACAGACGATAGCACCTTGATCCACCAAATACTTGGCTAGATAAGAGCCGACAAAGCCGCTTATTCCCGTTACTAACACCCTTTGGCCAGCTAGCGACATCTTGAAGACCTCCAACTAGGTCAAACCATTATACATAAGATGAGCATATTGTCAACTATATTATCGCCACAAGCATTTTGCCCATGGCTGAGTTCTTGATGGCCTTTTATGCCCGGTGATATTGGTGCTGCCACACTCCGATTAGAAGACCTGCTAGGGGTCAAACTGACCGAGCTTTTGGCAGAAGTTCGTGGTGTTCTTAATTATGGGAGCGCCTAGCCTAGCCACCATGTTCCTCGGTTAAGTTGCACCGGGGAAACCATGCGCCGCTACCGGGAGCTGGCAAAGCGCCTGCACCCCAAGGTGGCCTAGTCCCTTATCGGCACCTGTATGAGGCTGAAGAGCAGTTTTCCGAGTGCAAAAAATAGATAAATAAGCGTTTTGAGGCGAGTCCATAGGATGCTAAGCGGTTGTCAATTCAGCCAGGTTCGGCTTGACCAGCGTGCGTCCACGGGGTCGCAGCTCCAGCTCCTCCAGGCCCTCGCGGATGATCTTGCGGATGGTTGGGATGTCGTATTCTTCACAGGAGCGAATGATAACGGTTGGGTGCTGGTTCAGCTTCATGGTTCATCCTCCAAAGCTGCGCCTATACGGCTCCGTGCGTAAAAGATAACACTGGGTGCCCAGGCCCATCAATAGCCTCCCTAGGTTGATCGGGAACCCCTGCGAAGAGTTCTTGCTTATAAACCAGATGGCTCACTGGATGGGATGGAATCGAGAACTTCCGATAATACACTCTGACTCATCTAGGCGCAAGGAAGAGGGCTAGAGCGGGGTTTGACAGGCTTCGATATGCCTCTATCTTTTTTCTTGCTGAGCTGCCAAGCGAAGGTCGTGGAGAACCTACCCCTGCCTGAAGCCAGTCCAAGCTGACGAAAAGCTCTAACTATCGTCACCCTTGGTGGAGCTGAGGTATCAATAGGTAGAACTTTTAAGATAACTTTCAACCCCCCTTGTCTAGACTATTAAAGATAACGTTAGTATAATATTGACAAAATGAGCCGTCTTTTAGTTTGCAGGAGGTAAAGATGAGTTCTTTAATCAAAGTGACAATAAAACAGTCAGAACCTATGACCGTGGCTTTCCTTAGCGTGAGAGGGCACTTCAGCCAGATTCCCACAGCCTTCAGCAGGCTCTATAGCTGGATTAGTGAGAAGGGATATAAGCCCCGTGGCCCAGCAATTGCAGTCTATTATGATGTACCCGGGCAGGTTCCCGATGACCAGTTACGCTGGGAGCTGCGCAGCCAGGTTTCCGAGAATATAGTTGTCATTGGACCTAACGAGCAGGGCTTGGGAGTCAAACGAGTGGGAGCAGTCCAAGTAGTTGCGACGATGTATAAGGGACCATACGAAAAAATGGAAGGAACGTATGGAGCCTTAACAGCCTGGGTCTCGGAAAATGGTTATGAAATTAATGGCCCCTTTGAGGAATTATACTTTAACGAATCAGCAAGAACTGAAGAACTTGTCACTGAAATCAGGTTTCCTGTCAGAAAAAAGCAAGCGATTGACTAAATTCATACGAGTAAAATGGGGAACTGGAGCTGAGGGGACTCGAACCCCTGACTTCCTCCGTGCAAAGGAGGCGCTCTCCCAACTGAGCTACAGCCCCTTCTTCGAACTGCTGCCGATTGAAGTTTATCATGCTGAGCCACGCGAGTCAATTTTCGCTAAGTTCCCCCAATTGTTTCACCTGAAATCGATTGACAATCAGCATACTGGGTGGTAAAAATAACCCTAGGAACTCAAAAAAGCGCCCATCGATAGGCGCTTCCTGAACTGCCTTTCATGGCTATCCGCAGCTGATGAAAAGGTATGGCTTCCATTGAGGAGCGGGTGATGCGGGTAAAGGAGCTGACCGGTGGCTGGGGAGCGGATATCGTCGCCGAGCTGGTGGGCTTTCCCCGCGTCATTCCCGAGTGTTTGGACATGCTGGGCAAAGGCGAGCGCTATCTGGAGATCGGCAACATCAGCCCGGGGCTGACCTATCAGGCTGACCCGGCAATGATAATGTTTGGCTCCAAGAGCATCATTGGCGTAGTCACCTATGGGCCCGATACCCTGAAGAAGGCCCTTGACTTCCTGAGCCGCTCCAAAGGCAAGTACCCGTTTGACAGGATCCTCTCCCGTTCCTATCCATTGGAGGAGATCAATAAGGCCTTTGAGGAGCAGGATAAGGGCCTGGTTTCCAGGTCTGCCATCGTTCCCTAGGCTTGGCTGACGAAAAATTTTATAAAGGAGTAGAGCGATGCCTGGTGGATACACAGGTAAGGTCCTGTTTGTAGATCTTTCCACGGGGGAGCTTAGGGATGAGAACCCGGATGAGAAACTCTACCGAGATTTCATTGGCGGCTACGGCTTAGGAGCGAGGACTATCTATAGTCGACAGCGAGCCGGGGTCGACCCCTTGGGCCCAGAGAATATCCTCGGTTTTGCTACTGGCATACTAACCGGCACGCCAGCACTCTTCGGCTGCCGCTATACAGTTGTCGGCAAGTCCCCGCTCACCGGCACATGGGGCGATGCCAACTCAGGGGGTGATTTGGGCCCGTACCTAAAGTTCAACGGCTACGATGCGGTATTTATCGTGGGTATAAGCGATGGTCCTGTTTATCTCCTAATCGAGGGTGGCAGGGCCGAGTTAAGGACGGCGGACCACCTTTGGGGGAGGGACACCTGGGAGACCGAGGCCCTTCTCCAGAGGGAGCTGGGAAAGGAGATCCGGGCTGCGTCTATAGGTCCTTCAGGTGAGAGACGCTCCCTTATCTCCTGCGTCATAAATGATCGGGGTAGGGCAGCCGGTCGCTCAGGCCTGGGAGCGGTAATGGGGGCCAAGAGACTTAAGGCGTTGGTGGTAAGGGGGAAAGGGCAAGTCCCTGTCGTCGATAAGGCCGGGCTTGAGGGGGTGAGGAGGAGGTATCTTCGGAGTCTTTCCGGGCCGGTGGAGGCCTTCAAAAACTACGGCACCTGCGCCGGCACCGCCGTGCTGACGCAGATCGGGGATACACCGGTGAAGAACTGGGCCGGTTCTGTGGCCGATTTCCCCAATGCCGCCGCCCTGAGCGATGAGAGTGTGATCGCCCTGCAGAGGCGAAAATACGGCTGCTGGCGCTGCCCCGTCGCCTGCGGCGGTGAGATGATAGCTGGCACGGGTCGATATAGTTACCCCGAGGGGGTGCACAAGCCGGAGTATGAGACTCTTGCCGCCTTTGGAGCCATGTGCCTCAACGATGACCTGGAGTCTATCATCAAGCTGAACGATATCTGCAACCGCTATGGCGTAGACACTATCTCCGCAGGGGCGACCATAGCCTTCGCTATCGAGTGCTATGAGAACGGGATCATCACCTCGAGGGATATAGATGGCGTCGAGCTTAGATGGGGGAATCATGAAGCCATGGTAGCCATGACCGAGAAGCTGGCGAGGAGGGAGGGCTTCGGGGAGGTGCTTGCCGATGGGGTCAGGCTGGCCGCGGAGCGGATCGGTAGGGGGGTTGATGAGTTCGCCATGCATATTCATGGCCAGGAGCTACCGATGCATCACCCCAAGCGGTTCATGCATTTTGCCGCTGGCTATCTCGACTCCACCCCAGCACGCCACACCCAGGGCAATGAAGGCTACCGGTCCCCCAGCGGCCTTGAGTTCCCTGCCTTCGACCGCAAGTCCTATGCCGGTCGTGGTGAGGCCCACAAGGTGGGGAAATGCTTCATGCACATAGTCCACTCCTCGGGGTCTTGCATGTTTGGCTACCAGTTCATGGACGCCAGCGCCCTGCCCGAATTCCTGAGCCTGGCCACCGGTTGGGCGCTCACTCTCGACGAACTCCTTAGCACCGGCGAGAGGATCGCCAACATTCGCCAGGCGTTCAACATCCGGGAGGGGATTGGGATCGATGATTTCCATATCCCAAACAGGGTGCTGGGTCATCCCCCTATGGAGACCGGGCCTCTTGCCGGGATGTCAGTGGACATCGAGACCGCTCGCCGGGACTATATGGTAGCCATGGACTGGGACACCGAGACCGGCAAGCCAAGCAAGAAGAAGCTGGAGGAATTGGGTCTCGATGATATAGCCAGAGAACTCTGGCCCTAGTCAGCACTGATGTGGCCACAAAACAATAAGAGTTACCATCGTTTCCCTTCGAGGAAAGTGCTCTAACAAGTGCGCTAAGGGAAGGTGTAGACATGCTTAGTGACAATGAGTTGGAACGCTACGACAGGCAAATAATGATCGATGGCTTCGGCAGGGAGGGCCAGGAGAGGCTTAAAAGAGCCAAAATCTTAGTTGCCGGTGCTGGTGGTCTTGGCTCTCCGGTGTCTATCTACCTAGCAGCAGCCGGAGTGGGGATGATACGAATTGTTGACGATGACAAAGTAGAGATTAGCAATCTGAATAGGCAGATTTTACATTGGGACAAAGATGTCGGAAAGCGGAAAGTCGACTCAGCAAGGGAGAAACTCCAAGGTTTAAATCAAAACGTTCAACTGGAGAGTATAGTGGAGAGAATAACCGAGGATAATATTCTGCAACTCGTTGCCGACTGCGATCTAATCGTTGATGCCATGGATAACTTCCCGACAAGATATTTGCTAAATAAAGCAGCTTTAACCAAGAATATCCCCTTCCTCCATGGGGCGGTTTACGGCTTTGAGGGCCGGGCTACGACTATAATCCCAGGTGAGACTCCCTGTCTGAGGTGCATATGTCCACAACCTCCTCCGGCGGAAAAATTCCCTGTTATTGGAGTTGCCCCAGCAGTTATAGGATGCATTCAAGCTACTGAAGCGATAAAGTATGTCCTTCAGATCGGAGAGTTGCTCACCGGTAGGCTTTTAATCTACGATGGATTAAGCTTGAGATTCTGTGAGGTTGAGCTGACTAAAGATCCTGAATGCATGGAATGCAGCCGTTGATGACAGGCTTTGACGATGCATTGACCTAACTATTTGAAGGGCGCTTATTGCCGAATCCCTTCTGGCACCGGCCACTAGTGCTCAGCATAATCATCTGCTAAGGTCTAACTCTCTGTTTCTATCCCCAAAATCACTGAAATATACCTTTACAGCCATGGTCGGAGGAACATTCACCGAATTCTTTGCCCGCAAATGATATTAAGTGCGAAAAGAAGATACTTTTAGGGCGCAGACAATGGTACTAAAGGGCCTTTCTTTTATGACGCGTGCGAAGCTAAGATGAAGCATACAATGTATGGTATAGAGTAACAAACAGTTCATACGGGGGCGGGAATGGCACATTGGAAGCGGGTCGCAATCAGCCTCGGGCTTACTCTTGCAATAGTATTAAGCATAATACTAATCCCTTCTCAAGCCTCTGCACTTAGTATTACCGTTTCCGGCCCCACTTCAGTATACAAACCGAATCAAATATGCTTCACTGCAACGCTGACATTCCAGAGCGGGGAGGTAATCCCCATTTCCAGCTTGGAGGCGGTCATCACTGGTGCTACTGCAGTTACTATTGTCTTCAACACGGAGGGAAGCGTGACAAGTGTAACCGGAGACCTTAGCGCCTCCCAAATCGGCGCCTCTATTACCAGATTGGATGATATTAGCTATGGGTACGGAGATCGAACCGGATATGAGAACAGTTATGGCTATGACTTCGGTTATGGGTATGGGTATTATGCTGCCGACACTGTGGTCAGGTATCAGATCTGCATTAGCACTCAATACTTAACGGCAGGCGACCATCAAATCCAGGTCAAAGTGAACACTGGAATGCCTGGGGTAAAAGAATATTTCACCTCCAATGCCTACGGATTCAGTGTCAACGCACCGGGTGGTGGTGGTGGTGGTGGGGCACCAGCACCGGCACCGGATTTCGATGTGAACATGATGGGCGCTGTCACCAGTTGGAGCGTAGACGATGATGGCGTGCTTCTGGAGAATGTTATAGTCTGGTCGGAAGAGTTAGGGGTAGGTTTATTCTTCCACCAGGGAACGCAGGTGCTCGATGCCGACGGCAATCCGCTATTTGCCATCTATTTCGACATTGAGCCAGATCCGATATCGATGTCGCCACTGCACTTCATTTATAGCAGCTACAATTTCACGCCCTCGGGTGCTATCTTCAATCCACCGGCGGAGATGACCGTGACCTATGAAGAGGAGGCACTGCCCGAGGGGGCAAACGAGGAGGACCTGTTTATCGCCTACTACGATAATGAGCTGGCGCAGTATGTAGCGCTTGATTCGAAAGTGGATGCTGAGGCCAACGAGGTTACTGCGCAAGTTAGCCACCTCACCCTCTTTGTCCTCGCCGGCGCGGTCCCCCCGTCGGAGCTCACCGGTGAGGGTATCGTGGCACCCCAAGGGGGCATTCTGTCGACAACAGATGGCAGGGTTACCCTCCAGTTCGCCGCCGGGGCCTTTGACGCCGATGCCCTGTTGACGATTGAGCCCATCGAGTGTGGTGCCGCGCCTGAAGGGTTCCGTATCGGCGATACCTGCTTCCGCATACAAGCCACTGTTGAAGATGAATCGGTGAGTGTGCTCGCGGCTAATATGACGATCTGCGTCGAGTACTCGGATGCCGATCTGGCTGTTGCTGAGGGCGACCCGAATCTTCTCAGCCTGGCATACTATGACGCCACTGCCGGTGAATATGTGGTGCTGGATAGCACCGTGGATGACGGGACTATCTGCGCCACTACAAATCACCTGAGCGATTGGGCGGTGCTGGCCCAGGTTGTTGAGATTGCGCCTGCCGTTGTCCAGTGGTGGCATATCCTGCTTATAGTGCTAGGTGGCATTGCTCTAATGGGGCTAGTAATCTGGATGACGCTAATAAGGACAGGCCGCATAGAACTAGAATGATCCCAGTCCTCTACTCATATCCTCAATGACTTGACAGCGAAGGCTGTTGTCGGTACCATCTGCCTAGAATCCTCGGTCTTCTAGGAAGGCGGGCCTATGAACTTCGAGACCATTCTTTTGGATGTAGCAGATGGTATTAGCACCATCACCCTCAACCGCCCGGATGGGTGCCAACTTCGCCCGTATGTGTCTGATCCCGGAATTCGGCTCCACCTATAATCTGGCTCGCATCGTCGGCATGGGCAAAGCGTGCGAGCTTGTGTTCACCGCCAGGATAATCGATGCCCAAGAGGCTAAGGAAATTGGGTTGGTGAATAAAGTGGTACCTGATGAGGAGCTAAAGAAAGCTACCTATGAAATGGCGACCACCATCGCCAAATTGCCACCAACAGCGATTCAGCTGGCCAGGCGAGGTCTATACCAGGGGCTGGATGGCGATCTGCCCACACAGCTGCAATTTGAGGCCTTTGGGCTTGAGGCCTGTGTTCGCAGCGCTGACTTCGCCGAAGCAGTGAGTGCATTCATGGGAAAAAGGGAGCCAAAGTTCGGGGGATGAAAATCCAAGCCTGCTATACAGGCACGAGCCAAAAAGCCGCCGCTTACAGGGCGGCTTCTTTTTGAATGACTTGACGGTGTAGGCCGTTGTGGCTACGATTTGCCTGAGAATCTTTAATCTTAACCTTGGCGCATATCACTAAAGAGGGGGGATTTAAGATCGTGAAGGGGTGCACCTACGACCTTGCCCGCAGGGAATGTGTTGACCGCATTCTGAACCCAGAGCTTAAGCAGATAGAGCTATAGCAGAAAGGGGTGGTTAAGATGGATTTTCGCTTCACTGAGGAGGAGGAGGCATTTAGAAAAGAGGTTCGAGCCTTTCTCGAAAGAGAGCTCCGTGGGTTGGGTACGGGAGCGGTGCTCTGGGGAGGGGAAACCGACGAAGGATGGCAGTCAGCCCTTGAGTTTACCAAAAAAGTAGGCAAGAAAGGCTGGCTCGCTATCTGGTGGCCAAAGGAATACGGCGGCCTTGGCGGCTCGGACACTCAGTATCTTATCTTCAATGAAGAGGCAGCATACTACAGAGCGCCTCGAGTGGATGTTATGGGTACGGGTATCGTCGGGCCCACCATCCTCGTCCATGGCACTAAGGAGCAGAAGAGGCGTTTCCTCGTGCCCACGGCCCAGGGGTCGATTATATGGTGCCAGGGTTTCACCGAGCCCGATTTTGGCTCTGACGCTGCCGGGGTTCAGACCCGAGCTGTGGAGGATGGGGACTGGTATGTGATCGATGGACAGAAGATCTTCACCACCCTGGCCCACCGCGCCGACTACTGCTATATGACCACAAGAACCGATCCTGATGCCCCAAAACACAGAGGGCTCAGCTACTTTCTGGTCGATATGAAGAGCCCCGGCGTTACCGTTCGCCCCTTAATAAATATGCTCGGTGCCCACAGCTTTAATGAGGTTTTCTTTGATAATGTGCGCGTCCCTAAGGAGAACATGCTGGGGGAGAAGAACCAGGCTTGGACCATAATGATTACCACCTTGAACTTTGAGCGTGGCACACTGGCATCGATAGCGGGATCAGTACGCCGAACCGTCGATAACTTGGTGAAGTTTGCCAAGGAAACGAGCTTCAATAGCCAACCTCTGGCTAAGGACCCTATAGTCCGGAAAAAGCTGGCCGATATGGTTATCGATGTCCAGGTGGCGCGCCTCTTTGTCTACCGGGTGGTCTGGATGCAGGGAAAGGGGCTGATTCCCACCTACCACGCTTCTATGGCAAAGCTCTATGGCGATGAGCTGAACTTCCGGATTTCTCGTTTGGGCACTGAAATCCTGGGCCTCTATGGGCAACTAGGCTGGGGCTGTAATCGGGCCCCTATGGAAGGGCAGGTGGGGGGTGCCTATTTAAGCAACCTTGGCTCCCTGTTCGCTGGTGGCACCCCGGAGATTCAGCGGGGTATTATCGCTACCGTCGGACTGGGGCTGCCGAGGCGCTAGCCCTTGACAGGGAATAACCTTGAAAGTAACATTTGTGCTGGCTTAAAGGTCACACCATCAAAATATAGGGAGGTTAAGAAATGGAACTGGGACTGAAGGGCAAAACGGTCATCGTTACGGGGGGTGGGTCAAACATCGGTCGAGCTATCGTCCTGGCTTTCGCTAAGGAGGGCACCAATATAGTAATCGCTGAAATAGATGAAAATCAGGGAAAGAAGGTAGCCGACGAAGCCAATGCTCTAGGCAGCAAGACCACTGTGATCAAGACGGATGTGACCAGCTATGAGCAGGTGGAAGCCATGGTGAAGAAGACCATAGAGCAGTTTGGCGCGGTGGATGTTCTGGTCAACAACGTAGGCTGGGACCAAATACAACTATTTATAGAGACTACGCCCGATTTTTGGGACAAGATCATCAATATTAACTATAGGGGCATGCTCAATTGCACTAAGGCAGTGCTACCCCACATGATAGAGCGCACGAGCGGAGCGGTTATTAGCATTGGCTCCGATGCCGGACGCATGGGCGAGTTCCGGGAGGCGGTCTATGGCGGATGTAAAGGGGCCCAGATCGCTTTTACCAAGGCAGTGGCCAGGGAGACAGGCCGTTATGGAATACGACTTAATGTGGTGTGCCCCGGGATGACTGTGCCCGCTACAGAGGATGAGGTGGGCGATGAAAGTATGTGGAAGCTGGGGATGAAGTTCATCAGCGATGAGTATAAGGAGAAGGCGGCTAAGAATTATGCTCTTCGTCGAATAGGAAAGCCGGAGGATGTGGCCCCGGCAGTGGTATTCCTGGCATCGGATGCTGCCAGCTTTGTCACCGGGCAAACCCTTAGTGTCAGCGGCGGATATACTATGATGTAAAGAAATGGCAGATGAGGGCGGGTGCGACCCGGTGGCATACTGCTTTTCGATACCGCAGGGCTGAAGGAGAGGGTGGAAAGGGAGGATATTACACCAATCGGGGTCCCTGTTACAGAGATGGCTGTCAGTATGGGCGATGCCCGGGTGTGAAACCTGATCCTCATGGGGGGATATGTAGAGGCGACAAAGGTGCTTCCCCCACAGCTCGTTGAGGACCAGATCGATAGGTGGATGGCGGGCAAAGAAGCGCTGGCCTCACTAAACAAGGGGGCCTTCAAACGGGGCATTGAGCTGTCCAAGAGGGGGTGTTAGAAACTTACTAGTCCCTTGTCCTAAGGGCTCAATACTGATTGTTGCGTAACTCTAACTTAACAAGTGGTACAATAACTGGGGGCAGGCCAAAGGAGCAAATCATGAGTAAACGACGCGAAAATTCTATAAACTTATACTTGGAAGGTATCCGAGATGGTAAGGCAAGAGAGGCTGTAACAAAATATACTGGTGCGCGTTATACCCAGCACAGTACGGGAGTTAAGGATGGTGTTGAGGGCTTTGTTGAATTCTTTGAGAATTTTATTGCGAGAAACCCAAAAAGAGACATTCAGATTGTTGCGCTTGAGTACGTTAGGGTCATTGACACTCAGCGTTCAAGTAGCCTAAACTATCCACAGTAGTTGAAATGGGAAATCCCGATTAGAAGGAGGTAATAGAGATGACCGATGAGACAGAAGAAACCAAGAAAAAATGGGCAGTCAGTGGACTATTTATTCCGGCAGGTTTGTTTGTTGGTATGGGAATTGGCTGGGCGTTAGGCTACCTTGTACAGGGTCTTTTCATCGGTTTGGGCGCCGGTTTTTTGGCTATGGCACTAGTGAGTTGGTTAATGGTGAGGCGAGTGTAATAATAAGACTGCTCCTGGAATCCTCGTCCATCTGACCTGCCCCCCAGGAATCGGTCCAGGTAAGATATTAGACTAAAGGTTGAGAAAGAGGGATTCAGCCTGCTAGAATCTGAGATTATCCACCGGGCTATATCGCTTATGGCTTTCTACCGCATCATAGCATCCCACAGCTTCGCCGGAGAGGTATCTAGAGTTCCTTAAAGGCAGCTTAGACCTACCGCATTCACGTCTCCCTGGACTGCTCCCGCCTCCTTTTGGAGTTCTCCACCGTTTCCATGAAAGCATCCAGCCTCATTTTTATATGAGCATCGGACCAGGTGCGGGTATCGGTCATGTCAGCCTCCAGATTAAGCACCGGCAGCCCGGACAGCTCCTCTATCACCCTCCTGGTATGCAACGTGCCGGTGGTGATGCGGCATGTGGTGGTCAGTAGGGTCACAATGCCATCCAATTCATAATCCCTGAGGAAATTTATGATGCCCCGCTCTCCCCGCCGCTTGAATAACCCACCGGCAAATATATAACAAGAATAGAAGATATCGGCGATGGCCCTCAATGGATCGCTGAAGTCTATGCCCTCGGGGATTTCACCTGGGTCGTACAGGTTATCTAGGGTGCATATACCATGGTCCTCAAGATAGTTAAATATCGCCAGGTTGTGCCAGGGAGGAAGCCCCCACCAGAATATGCGGTATCTCTCCTCACCCTTAACCGACCCTATCTTGTTGTCCGCCCGATGCTTCACCTCCTGATACAGCCTCTTATAATAGTCAGCAGCTTCCTTTGTCCCTTTGAAGGTCAGGTTGGGCATGCACACGGCGAAGGAGTCCTGGGATGGCAAGGGGCTGGGGCGACACTTGCGAAGTTCCGCGGCATCGTGGAAGTAGGCGTGGGCCTGCAACCAGTAATAAAGGGTCTCGCTGAGCCGGTCAGGGTTATACTTCTTGCCGGTGATTTTCTCTAAAAATGCGACAACCCCCTTAAGCTGATCATAGTAGTGCTCCACATAGCGCTTCCTCTCCTCCTCATCCTTTCTATCCAGTACATCGTAGGGCATGTCTTGCACTTCGTAAGGATAGTAGGGCACATCGACGTAGCGACAGGTAGCCTGGAGGTACTTGTACCTGCCATCGCAGATATGGGTGGGGGCGATCATCATATCGGGCTTGCCCATGCCCCCGTAGGGAGCCTCGGGGGGGATGTCACCCTGTTGATGGAGCGCGATGGCATAGCCAATGCCCACCTTCTGATAAGAGCAGACGTCGATGGAGAAACCCTCGGCCTCAGCCTTTTCACAGAAATATGGTGAGACCTGCTTGGCAGCACAAATGGGGGCAAAATTCTCTGCCAGAACGGGGAGCACATCGAAGGCGAAGAAGATCTCAAGGGGTGCGCCCTCCATGCTCCAGGCTATGAACTCGTTGTCCTGCTTGGCATTCTTGACCCGATCGTAGTACCAGCGGCGCAGGTTTCTGATCTCGGCCGCTGCCTGAGTGGCCTTAATGGAGCCGGGCCTCGGTGGCTCCTGGGTGCTTTCTGTCATTATCTCCCCTCCTTCTGGTGGTGCATTGCTCTGACCCCTTCAGGAGATCATCTCAAGGAAGGCTTGAATTCTGGTTCTCAAGGCGGCAAAGGAGCCTAGGGTGTAATCGTGCTCAATATGCAAAACGGGCAGCCCTGCCTGCTCTAGGTAATCCTTAAAATCGGGGGCGTCCCATTCTTGGGGGTCACAGTATTTCAAGACATAGAGGATGGCCCCCTTCGCATTAAAGTCTCGGGCAAAATCCCTAACATGCCCAAATCTTTCCTCTAGGTTAGCCTGACGTGTCTCCGGCCCCCAAACATCGCCTCGGTAAGTACGAGCACACATGATTTTCTCTAGATAGCGGGTGGTAAGGCCGTCAAAGGGGTCCTCAGTTGTCTCCACGTCATGCCAGAAGAACTTGGTGCCGATGCATAGGTCATCGGTCACCACGTTAGCCCCACACTCCTCAACCAAATTGACAAAGGCGGGGTCATCGATCTCATTACCCGATATAAGCAATCGAGTCAGTTTCTCCTGGGGACCGTCATTGCATTCTCTAAGCTCAGCGATGACCCCTTGCAGAAGATCGTTCGCCTCTGCCACAGGGAGGCTCATACAGGCCACCAGGATTTGGGTAACCTCAGAGCCATAAACGAGCGGTGGGTCAGGTTTTCTAAGCTCGTATAACGCCCTTGATAAGGCTCTATTCTGGTTATGGAGTTGAATGGCCTGGTTAAGCTTCTGGTCGGAGATCTTGCTTCCGGCAAATTCCTCTATGCTGTTTTTAAAGTTGACCAATTCCCCTTTGAAGAACCTGACCGAGGCCGGGTCAGCGATGTGGGGAACGCTCAGCCAATAATCATAGGCAGGTTTGAAGTTATAGGTCCACAGCCGGTATAGGCTCTGGATGTTGTCGCAAGAATCCGGCGAAAGATAGCCATCGAGTACATCATATCCCCCCTTCATCGCAACATCAAAGCAACTTCGAGTATAGGGGCAGAAGGTGGGCTCCATATAGGTATCGGCAACAGTAATGCTGTCCCTAATATTGCCGAAGATTCTGTAGGGGACTAGGTTGGCGGCTGTTAGGATCTCTATGGGAGCATAGCAGCAGAAATAGCCTATCACTTTCCTGCCCTCGCCCTTTAACTCTTTCACCCTTCGGTCGCGATTTTGGCAAAGCTCCTTTACCTCCTCAAGACGACCCTTCAGCTGTACCTGTTTATCTTCGGCCACTGGCGGTCTCCTTCTAGCGCTTAACGTTTTTCGCGTCGGGAATTTCACCCGAGCGTGATGACCGAATGACAACACTCATCCCCAGCGGCGATAGCCTCAAGTTGTCCGCCGGCGATTTTCCCTCCCAGCAGGGTCTCCATGATGGCCCCATCCATGGCCTCCATAGCCGCGCATAATGGCCTGCCCCAACCTTTGAGACGATAGGGGCAAGTGAAGACCTTAATTTCAACTCTTTCGTCAGACAGCTCTATTATCTCAGGTTTGGGCTCTCGCTCCAATGCTGGTCTGAGGTGGGTTTCAGCAGCGGCCTTTAGCCCCTCCCCCTGCATCTGCGCCTTCCTTCTCTGACCTATGTATAGGCCCCACTCGCGGAATACCGCCTGAATTATCGGCAGCGCTTCATCGCCGAATTTCTTATAAAAGAGCTTGCATAACTCTCCCTCCACCTCCATATGATTGGTAGGTGTACTCAGCAATCGGGTTATTTCAAACTCTTCTTCTTTAGCACTCAAGCTGCTCCCTTCGAATACTTCTATGCCACCTCAATATACGCAATCAGAAGGGTATGATGAACAGCCCGACCAATGCTGCTGCCTCTCACCTTCCTGACTGGGCATTACCTCTACTTGCCTGCCACTAGATAAGCAATATTTGTAAGACCTCAATCCAACTGGTCGCCTTCAAAGAGGCGGCATCCTCCTCTGGTCTTGATCAACCAATAGCCATGAACGGCGTTTTGACCCAACCTTCTTCATAAGGGGTCATATAATAGAAGGTGGCCTTAATAAAGTTGAATTTCCACTCTCCCCCTTTTTTCACATATTCCTCGTCATACACCCCTGCTATCCATATAGCCCTCTCTGTGCCCCTCATAGTAGAGGGTACCTCAAAATACCATTTACCTGTAGCCTTTTCGCCCTTCACCTCAATTATGGGGTTATGTACCATATGCATGCAAAAGGACAATCCCACGGCCACAACATCTCTGAAGAAAGTCCTTTGCCCTTCCCTTCCCTCATATGTTCCAAAAAGGCCGAAGTCCACTTTTGCATTCTCTGTGAAGTGAGATAGCAACTCATCCACCTTTTCAGCATCGACCAAATAACAATAGGTGGCCCTCAGCTTCTTGATGGCCTCAATATCCTCCACAACTTTGATTCTGGTCTCCAATTCTTCTAATGTCACGAGCAACCCCCTTTCTAACGCCTTCTTCGTGGGCATGCCGTTCCACAACTAATGTCTCCCTCCTTATGTCGTCGGCAAAGCAAAATACTCCTTTCGGGTCTTGGCCATGCCCGAAATCAGGGAATCAGAGGCCACGACATATTTTACGAGGTCGATGAGGCCTGCTCAACGCCGGCTAACCGCTTTACGGTATCCACAATCTTTTCCATGGGACTGCCGGAGCCAAAGACCTCAGCCACCCCCATTTCCTTTAGCCGTGGTATGTCCCCTTTGGGTATAATCCCCCCGGCTACCACCGGGACATGCACATTGTTTTTCCTCATCTCCTCGATAGTCTTGCGAAGCATGAACGTGTGATCCGCCGCCAGGAAGCTAAGCCCGATAACATCCACATCCTCGTCAATGGCGCTCTTCACCAGTTGCTCAGGGGTGAGAAATCTCCCGGCATAGATGACCTCCATGCCACCGTCTCGCAGCCAACTGGCGATAACCCTTACCCCCCGGTCATGCCCATCCAAGCCCACTTTCCCCAGCAGCACCCGTATCTTCTTTTCCATTGCCATATGAACCTCCGCTTGTCTAATCCTTAAAGGGATACTCCCAAATCCCCCAGGGATCGTAAGCGTAGCCATAGCTCATCCTCACCACTCCTGTTATCTCCATGGAGGTGGCATAGGCTTTTACCGCTTCATAGGCTGCGGGGAGGAGATTCTCTTCCCGGTTATCTACCGCGCGGCGGAAGTTCGCCAATGCTTCCTTAACCTTCTTGCTATCCCTGGTCCTCTTCAGTTCTTTCACACTGGCGATATGATCCTCCACTGCCTGCCTATCGATCTCAAAATAAACCCGTTCCTTTTCCGCCTCCTCGGGGATGGTGAATTTATTCAGGCCTACCATAATCCTCTCGCCAGCCTCTACTTCCCTCTGGAACTCGTAAGCCTGGCGCAGAACCCCGTCCATCAGCGTTTCATTGTCTATGGCCGCTACTATGTCTTTCTCGTCCCATTCCCGGATCACCTTCCAAATCTCTTCTTCTAAGGTGTTGGTAAGGGACTCCACATAGTAGGAACCGCCCAAGGGGTCGGCAACATTGACCACGCCCGTCTCGTAGGCAAGGATCTGCTGGGTTCTCAGAGCGATCCTCACCGACTCATCGGTGGGCAAACATATGGGCTCATCGAAGGAACAGGTGTGCATCGATTGCACACCGCCAAGGATGGCCGCCAATGCCTGGTAGGCAATGCGGATGACATTCAACTCCGCCTGCTGAGCGACAAGATCGCTCCCCTTGGTGACGACATGCACCCTGAGCATCAGAGAGCGGAATTCCTTGGCCCCGAACTCCTCTTGCATCATCTTGGCCCATACCCTTCTCGCCGCCCTGAATTTGGCTGCCTCCTCGAAGATGTCGACACCACAGCGAAAGGTAAAGGCGATTCTCGGTGCTAGTTGGTCTATTTCCCCTCCCCGTCCCAGCGCCTCCTTTAGATAGGCCTTGGCCTCGCTGAGGGCAAATCCGATCTCTTGGGCCGCTGTGGCACCGCTTTCACGGATGCCCTCGGCCCCGATGCAGATGGGGACGGAGAGGGGCACATTTTTACTGTAGAAGAGCATCCCGTCGGCAGCTGTCCTCATCCCCATCTCTTTCAATTTACCTTCGTGGCGATAACGGGTCAAAGGCGCTGTCAGACTATCGTGGAAAAAGGTGCCTCTAACCTCGGTCCAGGGCACCTCCTGCTTTTCACACACAGCAAGGTACATTAGATGTTGCGGCCAGCCCATGGACAGGGTGCAGCTTAACTCGTCGAGTGGAAGCCCATCCACCATTGTCTCCATATCCCTCATTGAACATATCGGAGTGCCCATGAGGCCTACCGAGCCCTCGGCCATAGGGTGGTCTGAATCAACCCCAGCCATCATCCCCAGGTCACCGATGACATTTATGGAGTTTGCCCCTTCAGACACCAGGTATTTGAGCCACTCATTGGTAACCCTGGGTGATGAGTGGCCTGAGACCTCGCGCACGCTCCACATCCGGCCCCGATACATAGTCCGGTATGGACCCCTGGTGTATGGGAACTGACCCGGGTTTCCCAGATCCCTGGCGTAATCGAGGTCTTTCACATCATCAGGTGTGTACACCTCCTCAACAGGGATGCCAGACCACGTTTTAAGCCGCGTGGGCTTTGCGAAGTAGGCTTCCTCGAGGGGTATCTTGGTTTTCTTTTCCATGACTAAGCCCTCCTTCCCATAAAACTACTAGCCTTCCAGAATTGGCCCAGAGCCGCGGGTCAATACTACCCTCGCTTGAAGGCCGTCACTCTGCCGAGTTGCTTCCCTCAGATCATCGCCTCATCCTCTATAAACCCCACCTCCTTTTTGAACGGTGGACCCGTTGTATTGAGCTACGGCTCACCCCGTTATATGCTCAGCCCAACCTGGATGCGCCCATCCCGCTACCAGTGGCGACCACCTATGATAGGTTTCCTTAATAATCTTCTGACCCGCTTCCGGTATCTCTTCCCAGGCAAGGGTACCGATACACATGGGGATAATCTCGGTGACCCATATCTCTTGGAGCACGTCCTTGTCGATAAAGACCTCGACAAAGGCTGGCTTCGATTCCCTCTTTACGAAATCGAAGGCTCTCTTCAGTGACGGTTTGAGTTCCACATCTCGCTCGACGAACTCGGTATGGCAGCCAAACTCCTTAAACATCCTCTCATAGCGGATGCCGGGCAGTGTCTCCCACGAGTCCTTTAGCGGGTCCCCTGTGGGGTTGCATACTTTGCTACGCCAATACCACCAGCCGGTGACTACGGAGTCATTGTTGAGGTGGACAAACACCGCCGGTATATCCCACCTTACCGCCGTTTCGATGTCCATGCCGGCAGCCCCGATGGCGCCGTCTCCCATCACTGAAAGGATCGGCAGCTTGCGATCGGTGGCCATGGCAGCGCCAATAGCCATCCCCACCCCGTGACCAAGGCCAATGGTCTCGGAGGCATCCATCACCTGGGCGGAGAAGGTGCATTTCTGCCAATCAGACCAGTAGGTCGCTGCGGTGAAACCATCGATGCAGGATATATACTGGTCATTTAGCTCCTCGTGCACAAACTCAGCCATAAGCCGGCCACAAATATCGGGGTGCAATGGCACCTTGCCCCTCCCCTTATCCGACCTTTCGATGGCCGCCTTTTCGTACCTTTCCTTAGTTTCGACCACAACCTGGCGCCAGCCGCTCCACTTCTCAGGTGGCTTTGTTATCCCCATATCTTTGAGGCAATCTATCATCTGCCTCAAGACCAACTTCATGTTTCCGATGAGCTCATACTCGGTGTTCATGGCGAGGCAGGTGTCCTCCCGGCACGGCTGCGCCTGAACGTACCTTGTTTCCGCACCCCAGAAAGGCGGGTAGCCAAAGTTTTCCAGCGAGGCGACATTGAGCCCTACCACAAGGCACCGATCTGATTGCCTCATCACCGCTCCTCTGGCCCTTCCAGCGCAATTGAGGGGGTCCCACTCTGAAATTGCCCCTCTGGCGACCCTCCTGGCATGGGTGGGGATGCCGGTCAGCGCGGCAAGCTCCTGCAACTCATCCACAGCGTGCTGGTACTGCACGGCAGAACCGGCTATGATAAATGGTTTTTCCGCCTCCATAAGCCATTCCATCGTTGCTTTGAGGTCGGTGGGATTTGCCTGGCTGCCCACGGTGGTGAGCTTTTGGGGCCACACTCCGGATGCCAACATCAGGGTAAACTGCATCAATAGCCCTCTGTGAATGCTCGTGTTCATGAATTGATAAGGGGTTGACACGCAAACCGGTCCTGTGGGCGGTGTGACACAAGACCTGAAGGCCCTGGCTATCTGCCAGAGCAAATTGATTGGGTCAACAACACGCCTTGTCCACTTCGTTAGCCCGCGAAATTGGTTTTCACAGCGGGCTACCCCCTGTCCTAAAAAGGTGTCATCGTCAAAGGTAGCGCTCTCGCCCACCAGGACGAACATAGGTGACTGGGCGGCATATGCCTGGCATACCCCTGTTGAGGCATTGGTGATCCCGGTGCCGGGGCCGATTAGGGCCATGCCTGGCCTTCCCAATATCCTGGCCTCGGCCTCAGCGGCAAAGGTGGCCGTTTGTTCATGGCGCACCGCCACCCTGGCGATGCCCGCCTTGGTCATGGTGCACTCATAGGGCCACATCCCGCCAGCCTGGAGGCTATAAACATGGGTTATACCAAATTCCTTGACCAGCTTTGCCACTTCGTCAAAAAGGTTTACCTCAACCAATTCCTCGGGTTTTATCAAGTCTTCGATGGAAACCTCTGCTCCCGGCTTTAACACATCCAGGATTTCCTTTTCTTCCGTCATCGGGTCTTCCCTCCCTCTTTTGAACCGTCTTCCTTTTTCTGAGGCTTACAAGAAATACCGAGCAAGCCTCTCTTCAGAGCAACACTCTATGGCTTAACCATCTCTTTCTCTCAGTAACCACCTCCTCTTTAACCTATCAGATATTTCCGTTTGCTAAGTAAGAACTAATAGGAAAAGGGGCTGATATATGTTCAACTCTGTCCCGCTCCAGGCAGACTGGCAACCAAGGATGTCATCACCAAGGCCAGTGCGATCCTCCTAACTTTGTCCTTCAGCGCTCAGTCCTATTTGAAATAGTCTGGCATTGGCAAAGGCAAAGCCTGACGTCGATTCTCGGGAACGGTGCGTTATGCTGCCGTTGGTTGGGTCGCCAGCACTTGGGCTGGCGAACGTCTCGGTGCTTAAGTAAGGCGGGTTAAAGACCCGACACTAATGTCCCTGTTTCCAGGGAACAATCCGCACACATGATCGGGGAGTGACTGTGGAGGGATTGCATGAAACCATCCTGTACGAGGAGTGTATATGGAGTTCGTTGGAATGTCAACCCCCAGTGATCACTAGGGGCAAGGCCGCTTGTTCGAGGTTGCCTGCCGAGTGATCGCACAGGTACGACGGCTGCCTTTCTATATCTCTTGTGTGTGGCAATGTTAATCTCTAAAGCTGGACGGTTCTATACATTGGTAATTCAGGTAGTAACTGCTCATGGTCTTGATTCAGAGGTTTGCTGGCACCCATGTCGTCCATTAGACCCCATGTTGACTCCACATGAGTGGCGGCGCCTTTGCTGTGTATAGGCTTATCAAAGTGGTCAGTGGATTGGGCAAGCTGTCATTCAATAAGGGTGAGTGGGAGAGAGGTAACCCTACCCATCCACCCAACACTGAGATATCCTTGTTAGTAATAAATGGTGTTAGGCCCCCTCCCCTACGCCCATAGCGAGAAAGTGAACGCCTGCATCAGGGCCGAGTGGGGCATCTGTCTTTCTATGGACACACCGCTTTGGGGGACTGGCCGAAATGTACTGTTTGGGGAAGAGGCCCTTGGTCTTGAGACCTCCTTCCCTCTCTATCGTGGCAGCGACTGGATTCGAACCAGTGACCTTGGGCTTATGAGTCCCCTGCTCTGCCGCTGAGCTACGCTGCCAGGCAGAGCTTAAGATAGCATAGACTACCTTCTAGTGTCAATGTCCTGCTACTAGGCGTAGAATAGCTTTTGCGCCTCCTTCCTCAGCTCAGCCCTGTAGTCCGGGTGGGCAATGGAGATGAGCTCCTCGGCTCGCTGCCTCTCGCTCTTGCCCAACAGACTGGCGATGCCATATTCGGTGACGATGAAGTCTGCAAAGTGGCGCGGTATCGAAGCGACCCCAGGATGGGTGAATTGAGGCACGATGGCGGAGCCCCACTCGCCCGTTGTCGTGGACAGTTTGCGAGATATCACCCCATGGATAGAGCGACCATTCTTAGCTGACAGGGCGCCTATAACCATCTCAACCTGTCCCCCAACCCCCCTGAAGTAGCGGTAGCCGATCCTCTCAATGTTGATCTCACTGAATAGATTGATCTCAAGCGGGGCGTTGATGGCCACCATGTTGTCATTTCGGGCAAAATAGAGGATGTGATTGTTCAGCTCGGAATCGCGGAGGTCAAAGAGGGGACTGCCGTTTAAATACTCCTCATCCTCCTTTTTCCAAGCTGCCATCGCGGTGCAGGAGGTCTTGCCAGGGACAAGGTTGCGGCGCTTGTTGTTGATCACCCCATTCTTTATCAGGTCCAGAGGGCATACCACCTCGGTGTGGCAGCCGAGGTCAACCTTGTTTTCTAGGAAGGGGGCAATCCTCATCGGTATTGCGCCGCCGCCAAACATAACGCAATCGCCGTCGTTTATGAGCTCTGATGCGATAAGGGCGCAGATAACCTCGGAAGGCTCCTGCTGCTCTGGGGGCGTCTCCAGAAGACCACCCAGGGCGCCATAAAGATCCATATGGGTCGACTCCACAAGGTAGTCGAACTCATCCACCGGCATCCAGTTGTCACCTCCGGGGATTATGGGAAGCTGTTCATCCACCTCGCCGATGACTATCTTAGCGCTCCGTATTTCCCTTCTCGCGCCCCATAGGTGGGTGCCGAAGGTAACAATCCCACGCTCGTCGGGCGGCGTGATCACGATCATCAACACGTCTGACTCAGCTAAGGCTTTTCTAGCCTGGTCACGGAAGGGGCCATCTACTAAGGGGGCAAGATGCTGACAGAAGGGGTAAAAGTTGGCCTGTTCATCGCGGGCGCTAAGCTTCGCTATCTCAGTAGGACCATAGGTGAAACCGGTGAAGGTCTGCCACGCCTTTTCTGTTCCTGGGGCTAGGAGACCAAGCTCCGAGGCCATAGTCCAGGTAGTATCGATGGTCACGTTCTCAAGCTCCGGAGCTCGCCGGGCTAAGGCCGGGGCCAGTGCCCAGCAGGTCTGGAATATCGAATTCCAGGCAAACCTTACGAAATCCCCGGATTTAACAACCTTTACCGCCTCATCTGGGGTGCGCAGTTTATCGGCGTATCGCTCTTTCCAGTCCATTCTTAGCCTCCTTTTTTCGAGCCATATGTTGAAGTGGGTGGCGGGCGTTTCCGCTTTCTCAGCCCTCTTCAGAAGGTTTGCTTTTTCCCGCTTTACCTCTGTCATTATCTCGCTTTTAAACTCTCCCCTCCTTTCAGCCCATTATGGCCAGAATAGCCTCTGCGCCTCCTTCTTGAGCTCGGCCCTGTGGTCGGGGTGGGCGATGGCGATGAGCTCATCGGCCCTCTCTCTTAGAGACTTACCCAGGAGCTTGGCGATGCCAAATTCGGTGACGATGTAATCGGCATACTCGCGGGGGATGGTAGCCACCGTTCCCGGCTCAAACTGGGGGACAATGCAGGAGACGGTGCCGCCCACCGCTGTGGCCCGCATTACGGTGATCGCCCGCCCTCCTTTGGAGTAAAGGGCGCCGATGTGGATATCGGGCTGGCCTCCAGGGCCATTTAGCATTATTCCTCCGAAAATGCTCTCAGAATTGATCTGCCCGGTGAGGTCTACCGAGATGCCATTCTGGAGGGACACCATATTATCGTTGGTGGCGACAACGGGGATCGAGGTCACCCAGGAAGTTCTGTAGAGTTCAAACCTTGGATTTTCAGTAGCATATTCCAGTTCCTCAGGGCTCAAGCCATCCAAGGCGGAGAAGACAGCCTTGCCCGGATAGAAATTCTTATACTTACCTGTTATTTGTCCCTCCTTGATCATATTTCCCACCCCCCTGGCGGTCATCTCGGTGTGATGTCCCAGGTCTTCCTTGGCGGCAAAGGCGCCAAAGCGGGGGAGGAAGGCGCTGGGGGAGCCCTGCCCAATCTGGAAGCAGTCCCTGCTGTTGATGAGCATGTTGACGTATCCGGCGACGGGCTCTGCCTCTACGCAGGGAAGCAGCCCGAGGGTCTCCGCTATGGAGTCGATGCCGGGGATATCCATTAACATTAATACCCCCATCACCGTAGGGCGCATATTGGGCAAAAGTTGCTTGGTATACTCTTCAATCTTCTTACGCTTTTCCTCGGGCTCGACGCCGGCAAGGGCCTTGGGCAACTCCTCATCGGGGATAAGGGGAGGGGTGTACTCCACGAAGTAGTCGACCTCGGAGACATGGATGGTGGTGTCACCGTAAAGCCACTTCACATTTTCATCCACCTCGGCGATTATCCTCTTCGACCTTTTCATCATATCCTTCTTAAACCATAGGGCATGGCCGAGGCTGCAAAAGCCGTGCCTGTTGGGGGGCGAGACCACCATTATGTCCCAGTCTATCGGTCTATGCTCCCCGGGCCTTTCGTAAGCCTTGAGGGTGAAGGCCCAGGATACCGGGATGAAACCCGTCCTCCTCTCGTTCACAGATGGTCGGCCGATGGGGCCAATATAACCGGTGAGGTCCACCTTAAAGGAGTCCTCCGCCCCAGGGGAGAGCCAGCCGGGGTCTCTTAGCGGGCAGCCATGAAGAACATACACATCTTTAAGCTCATCCTTGCGGTCAAAGATGGCCTGCTGCATGATCTTTGGCTGATCGGTGGAGCCACCCATAGGCATAATCACATCGCCGGACTTGATTAGCTTGGCTGCCTCCTCCGGTGTGAGCACTTTCCTCTTGTATTCCTCGTGCCAATCCATTCTAACCTCCTTTTTTCGAATTTCTCGAACAATATTGCTGAGGTCGATCTTAGGCTTTATTGCTATCTATTCCTTCTTTCAACCATCATGGCCAGAATAGCTCTTGCGCCTCCTTCTTGAGCTCGGCCCTGAAATCCGGGTGGGCGATGGCGATGAGCTCCTCGGCCCGCCGCCGCATCGACTTGCCCATCAGGCTGGCGATGCCGTATTCGGTGACGATGAGGTCGGCATAGGTGCGGGGCACGGTGACCATGACCCCCTGCTCCATCAGGGGCACAATTCGGGAGGCACCACCCCCCACCGCGGTGGATGGCATCACGATTATCGAGCGCCCCCCTTTGGAGTTTAGGGCCCCGATGACCCAGTCCATCTGCCCCCCCGGCCCGTTCTGCAGCAGGAATCCGGGGAGGGTCTCGACCCCGATCTGCCCGGTGAGATCGACAAACAGTGCATTCTGGATGGAGAGAACGTTGTCGTTGGCCGAGATAACCTTGACATCGTTGGTGTATTCCGAGCCGTAGAGCTCGAACTGCGGGTTCTGATTGAGGATGTCAAGCTCCTCCTGGCGCATGCTTGACGATGGCCAGAAGGAAGTGGCTGTCGCCTTCCCCTGGTGCAGGGTCTTATACTTGCCGGTAAATAGCCCATCTCGCACCAGGGTCGGGATCAGGGGTGCGGCTACCTCGGTATGAAAACCAAGGTCGTGCTTGCCATCGAAAACCCCAGCCCTGACCAGGGGGTTTGACGTGGCGCCGGTGCCGGTCTGGATGCAGTCGCCGTCCTTGATCAGTTGATTGACGTAATGGGCAATGCCATAGCAGTATTCCGGGATCGGGCCAGCGCCATAGACCGTCCTCTCTAGCATGTCCGTCAGCTGGGGGGTGAGGATGGACAGAATATCCTTCGTGCCCCATATCGCGTATCCCGGAACTTTGAACTCGTCCCAAAGGGCCTTCATCCTGTCCCGGCTTTCGGCGGGGACGCTGGCAATAACCTGCTCCAGCTCCTCGGGGGTCGGGTCATAGGGGGTGGCCTCCACGAAGTAGTCTATCTCCGAGACATGAACGAAGTTGTCGCCATAGGTCCTGATGAGATGCTCGTTCACCTCGGCGATGGCCGTCTTCGCCCTCTTGACGTACTGTTTCTTCTCCCATATGGACTCCCCGAAGCTGCAAAAGCCATTCTCGTCGGGCGGTGAGACGACGACGAAAACGACGTCTGGGTCGCGACAGCCGGGACGCCTCTCATCGAGGTCCTTGAACTCCAAAGCATAGGAGGTGGCGGTGAAGTCGCCCCTCCGCTCCCACATCACTTGCCGGGGTAAGGGCCCGATGTATTGGCCGAAGTTGGCGGTGAAGGCCTCCTCATATCCCGGCTGATACCAGGGGTAGGCGATGCCCACTACCCCCTGGAGGATCTCAACCCCCCTGAGCTCGTCCTTGCGCGCCCCAAGCGCATGATGCAGAACCTGGAGCGTCTGGGCCAAGGGGATGACTACCCGGTCCCCAGATTTCACCACCTTCACCGCCTCCTCAGCGGAGGTAAGCTTCGCCTTGTATTCCTCTTTCCAGACCACTTCTATGCCTCCTGCTATAAAAACTGTTTGCTGTGATTATTGGGAAGCCCTTTTCCATAGTTTATGCTCTTTTGGATGTTGAGCTTTACCCCTATCCATCCCTCGCTTTCATGCTCACCGCCTTTCAACTCATCATGGCCAGAAAAGCTTCTGCGCTTCCTTCCTCAGTTCAGCCCTGAAGTCGGGGTGGGCAATAGAGATCAGCTCCTCAGCCCTCTCGCGGAAGCTCTTGCCGACGAGCTTGGCCACACCGAACTCGGTAACTATGTAGTCAGCATGCGACCGAGGTATGCTAACGACCGTTCCCACATCAAATTGAGGGACGATCCGAGACATAGAGCCGTCTGCGGCAGTAGAATAGAGGACGCTGATAGCCCGGCCCCCTTTGGAGTAGAAGGCGCCCATGTGGAAGTCCGGCTGTCCCCCAGGGCCATGCATTGGGATTCCACCAAAAATGCTCTCAAAACAGATTTGACCGGTTAGATCCACAGACAAGGCGTTGTTCATTGAGACGAAATTATCAAGGGCACTGATGAGCTTAACATCGGCGACGTGCTCTACTCCATAAACCTCAACATCTGGATTTTCAACACAGTATTCCAATTCCTCCGGCCCTATGGCATCGAGGCCCTGAAAGATTGCCTTGCCCGGGTGAACGGTCTTGTATCTTCCGGTGATCACTCCTCCCTCGATCAGCTTCCCCAGTCCTCTACACCCTATCTCGCTGTGGACACCCAGATCGTGTTTGTTATCGAAGATGCCCATTCGGCCAAAGTATCCCGACGGGGCGCCTTCGCCAAGCTGAATAGTATCACCGTCCCGTATCAATTCGGCTACATGCCCGGCGATAGCCTCTGTCCCTTCAGGTGCTTTCAGTCCCAGAGCACTCTCGGCAAGGCCCATGACCAGCTGGGGAGCTGCGATGAGAGCCGGTACAAGTATCGCCCGCGCATAGGGCACAGCCTGTTCAGCAAGTGCCCTGATTTGCTGGCGCATGGCCTCGTCGTCAACGCTAGCAAGCGCCTCCTCCACTCCTGACATCGTGGTTAAGGGGTCGGTGTATTCCACAAAGCAGTCGATTTCCGAGACAGACATGGTGGTATCACCATGAACCCAATATTGACTACTATCCACCTCTGCGATTATCATCTTTGACTTCTTAGCCAGCTCCTTCTTCATCCACCGGAAGGCCCCCACGCTGACCACCCCCTGCTCATTTGGGGGCGAAACCTTCATCAAGAACCAATCGAAATCTGTGTGCTTAGATTCGGCCGGCCTTTCACCGCTCTTTATGAACGTGCCATAATATGAATTGGGGATGAGGCCATCCCCCCTCTTTTCCAGTATCAGAGGACGCCCCAACGGCCCGGTCCATCCGCCCAAAGCTACATTGAACGAATCATCATAACCAGGCTGCAACCACAGAGTATTCGTAAGCATCGGTGTGATCATAACCTCTACATTCTTCAGCTCATCCCTCCGAGCAAAAAGGGCCTCCTGCATTATCCTTGGCTGATCGGTAGAGCCCCCAATGGCGACCCTCTCTCCCGACTTTATCAGTCTAGCCGCCTCCTCCGCCGTCCTGAGCTTCATCCTGTATTCCTCCCGCCAGTCCATTTTGACCTCCTTTTTTCAAGCTATTTGCTGTGATGGGTGTTGAGCCGTTCGCTTTCTCATCACTTTCAATTCACTGAGGACAGAATACACGTTTGTCTAGAATAGATATACCATGCCCCTGAAAAGAAACACGACTTTCAAGCAAGATAGATAAGTTTAACCAATGAGCGCGCTATTCGACACCGCTTATACTAGCAGGCGCGGAGCCTAAAGCCTTTGTAACCTATGATACTCCGCGACTTTCTTTAAGGCTTTGGCCCCCCGCTCAAAGCTGGGGAAGCTGGGGATGCCCCTCTCTACTAATTTCTTCTTAGCCTCGATGGCCTCGCTTTCCGCATGGGCGGAGACAAGGATGGTGAGAAAGGGTTTATTGGACCTTGCTTTATAGAGGGTTAAAGCATCGATCAGGTTGTCAAAGAAGTTAGGTACCAGCCATGCTAATCGCGTCAGGAAAACAATGGACAGTTCCAGAACTACAGCATCGATCCGCTCATCGTTGTTGAGGATATCGATGCACCTTATGATGTTGTCCAATGACCTGAAGTTGGAGCTTATGTCAAGAGGATTTCGGTAGCTTGAGCCGATGATATCGAAGAAGGAGGCAAATTCCCGATAAGACCTCTCGGTAAGCAGCGGGATCTCAAGCCCCGCCTTTGAGAAGGCATCGGCGATGACCACAGATTGCCCCCCGGTCATAGCGCAAAGCCCTACCCTGCTCCCCGTGGTCGGTTTGGCGTAGAGCAATGCCGCTATGGTATCGACCATCTCATCGAGGTTATTCACCTTGATGGCCCCGCATTGCCTGATCAGGGCATCCCAAATGAGCGGGGACTCAGCCAAAGAGGCGGTATGTGATGCAGTGGCTCGGCTCCCCTCCTCGGTCTGTCCCCCCTTCCAAATGAGCACTGGCTTGCGCTTGGCGATCTCTCTAAGGGCGGTGAAGAATTGTCTCCCCTTCCTTACCCCCTCGATATATAAGCCGATTATCTCGGTATCCTCATCCTCCCCCAGATACTCCAGATAGTCTGTTGAGTCCAGAACCACAGCGTTGCCATAGCTCACCGATTTAGACACCCTGATCCCATTGATCTCACCTACCAGGCTGAAGAAGGTGGCATGGGTGCCGCTCTGGGCGATGAAACCCACATTACCGCCATCGCCATAGTATTGATCCATGGCATGGCACAACCCGATCTTGGGGTTGAAGATGCCCACGCAATTCGGCCCGATGAGGTTGAGGTCGGCCTCCTGGGCCATCTCGGTAATGATCTTTTGTAGCCTGATACCCTCCTCAGTATTCGTCTCAGCGAACCCCGAGGTGAAGAGCATTACTCCACCGACCTTCTTTTCGATGCAGTCCTTCACAATCTTTGGGGCTACCGCTCTAGGCACGGCACATATAACGTAATCTACCTCGTCTGGGATATCCAGCAGGCTGAAGTAGTTTTTCACCCCCAGCGCCTCGATGCCGGGCAACTCCTTCTCATCGACCTGAACGGAGTAGACCTTTCCTTGGAAGTGGGCCAGACCATTCAGCCACATATAGCCCATCTCCATCTTGTCGCCAACCACAGCAACAGAGCGGGGGTTAAATGCCCGGTCAAGCTTCTTGTAAATATCTTTCATTGGCACCTTTAGGATTCAAGGATCACCCGAGCATCAACCGCCAGGGCGCCATCGCTATAGGCTAAGATGGGATTGATGTCAAGCTCCTTTATCTCAGGCCTATTCTCCACTAAATCGGAGACCTTAAGCAGTATTTCCTCCAGCACCTCGATGTTGGCTGGCTCCAGGCCCCGATACCCCTCAAGGATTGGGTATCCTTTTATCTCCTTGATCATCTCCCTGGCATCCCTCCTTGTTAGAGGAACGATCCTGAAGGAGACATCCTTGAGCACCTCCACCAGGATGCCGCCAAGGCCGAACATGAGCACCGGCCCAAACTGGGGGTCCTTGCTCATACCAATGATCACCTCTGTGCCCGGTCTTGCCATCTGCTGCACCGAAACCCCTTGGATATTGGCATTGGGCTCGTGCTTCTTTATCGAGGAGATGATCCTATCATAGGCCTTACCCACCTCATCCTCATTATTCAGGCTCAGTTCCACACCGCCGGCATCGGTCTTATGCAGCACATCGGGGGAGACTATCTTTAGCGCTACCGGGAAGCCGATCTCCTTGGACAGGGCTACTGCCTCCTCCCTGGTGCCAGCAAGCCTTATTGCCGTGGTATCTATCCCGGCCTCTTTCAAGATTTGCTTCGATTCGAGCTCTGTCAGGTATATTCTCCCCTCTTTTTTCGCCGCGCTGATCACTTCATCAACGACCATTAAACTTCCCTCCTTTTTAGTGGTTCCCTCTGGCTAGGGATATTTTTTCATCTCTATTGTGGCGGCCCCGATGGGATTTGAACCCACGATTTCCACCTTGACAGGGTGGCGTGTTAGGCCGCTACACTACGGGGCCAAACGGCATTCGATTTTCCGATTGTATCAGCATGGGCTTGCCTTGTCAAGGTAATGCTCTTCTGGTAAACTCATTATGCTAGAGGTGGCAAAATGGGCCGCGGAAATTATAGGTGGCGAGAGACAAAAAAAGATAAAAAGGGGGCCAAGAAAACGGCAAGCACCACAGTGCTTCAACCCCCGGCTCATGTCGAGGTCATTAAGAAGGGAAAGAAGGAGAAGCGAGAGGAATAATGGCCGCCTACCAGGGGCTTTATGGTAGCGGGGCGCTTGAGGAGCGAGTGGAGCGTGCCCGAGCGATCCTGAAGAGTTGTGAGCTGTGCCCTCGCCGATGCAAGGTCGATCGTCTCCAGGGGGAGACCGGAATGTGTCGCACCGCCTCAGAGGCAGTGATCTCTAGCTACGGGCCCCATTTCGGCGAGGAGGCACCCTTGGTTGGCCTTCATGGCTCGGGGACTATCTTCTTCACCCATTGCAACCTGAGATGTATGTTCTGCCAAAACTATCCCATCAGTCAGCTTGGCGAGGGCCGGGTAGCAACTACAGGGGAGTTGGCCCAGATGATGCTCTCCCTCCAGGAACGAGGCTGTCACAATATAAACCTGGTAACCCCGACCCATGTCGTCTTACAGATACTGAAGGCCCTTAAGGTCGCCGCAGGATTAGGGCTCTCCATCCCCTTGGTCTACAACTGCGGCGGCTACGAATCACTGGAGACCCTAAGGCTTCTCGATGGCATTGTCGATATCTATATGCCAGATATGAAGTATTCCGATGAGAGAAACGCACGCAGGTTTTCCGGGGTTAAGGACTACCCAGCGATGAACCAGGC
>Ga0209979_1001109_pt1 | contig 31167 bp, 29 predicted proteins | sample AnhtaG_FD_183114 | JGI IMG/M metagenome (GOLD analysis project Ga0209979, IMG submission 183114) | Deep subsurface microbial communities from Anholt, Denmark to uncover new lineages of life (NeLLi) - Anholt_01485 metaG (SPAdes) (version 2) | ecosystem: Environmental > Aquatic > Marine > Oceanic... | reverse complement strand
GAGGCTCTGTCTCCGATCGCACGCTGCTGTTGCGCAGCCTTCGATGCAGAATTGTTGGAAGGGCGGAGGATGGAGATAAGACGACGACAGGCTGTGAGCAAAATGAACCTCCGCACCATCATCCGCCCCACCTCTTCTGGGGCAGGGTGAGAGGGGGAAAGGAAAGACGGAATGGTCGCCGGGGACGTAGAAAGGGTAGGTATCCTTCCTTTGTCCTTGGCCCGGGTACTTGCCAGTCCGGGCGACCGGCAGGGCAGTGTGGATATCCCCTCTACATTTCTCCATCGAAAGAGGGAAGAAGGAGTGAAGATGAGAAGATTACAAGAAGTGGAGAAGCGGGGGTCTTAAAGTCGATGGAGGCGTCAAGGTGGGGAAAAGGGGCTTTCCGCGGGTAGTCGCAGTAGTGCTCGTGATGGTTATACTCAGTCAGTTGGGCTACATGGTTTTCACCTGGGATTGGCGTTACTTTCTCACTTGGTTGGGGGGGACTCTGGTGCTGAGCCCTTCCTGTGTGCGCGCTTTTCGCCCTGACCTTCTCTCTCCTCTAGAGGCAGGCTTCATCAGCCTTTCCGGTGTCCTTCTATTCGTCTTTGGTTTAGCGGGCTCCCGTGTGGCTGAAGCCCCCCTTCTCTTTGGAGGCATGTTCGTTCTCTTGGTAGGGGGGGCATCTATATGTTAAGGAACAATATGCTGGTCGGATGAAGAGGTCGTAGGCTGTCGAAGGACGGAAGAAGGAGTGAAGTGGGGACGTTGGAATACATCCCTTCTATTGCCCTCATCTTGTGCCTGGGCCTTCTATGGTGGACCATCTTCTGGCTTCGAAAGCATGGAGAGAGATTGCCGGAGAAGATCCGACCGCGCTATCTTCCATCCAATATACTTCTCTTTCTCCTCTCACTCTTGCTCCTCTTCTGGGTTGCTACGCGGTTTTGGGGAAGCGCTACCGGCGCGGTAGGTTTGGCCATTCTCACAGTGGGTTCAGGGGTCGTGGCTTGCATAGGGAGTTATCGGACTATGGTTGCCGAAGGGGGCTTCCGAGCGTTCATCCGACGGTACTATGGCTTGCGAATAGGCGTGGGGCTCCTTATCCTGCCAGGCTTCATGGTTGCCTTTGCAGCCCTGGGACTGCAAGGTATTGGAAGGGACGACTTGGCTGTCCCTGTAGGCATCACGGCGGGCGTGATGATAGGGTTGGGATGGCTGATCTTGGTCTATAGCCTGTTAAGGAGCGCCTGGGATTGGGTGCGCTGGTGGTTGAGGGGAGAGTAGGTCGTCACCAGACCGACGCATTCTTGAGTCGACTTCACGCTTTTCTTACTTTTTTCACAGGTCTCTCACTAGCGTGCGGGTACTTGTCAGTAGGTAGAGAGAGCGCAACGGAATCATGCAGATGAGATAAGTTCACAAGCCGCACTACGGTTAACGAAGGCTTTGTGGTTCGCCTGTTAGAGCTGCTTAGCAGCCAGGAATTCAGGCCCAAATCTTCTGCGGCAGGGTGAGAGGATAAGCGTCACAAGGTGATCAAGGTACTGATCGGACGATTTATTTTCATAGCGGCTTCCTGTGTGATGATCGTCGTGGCTGGTGGGGGAGTGGCCTTCATACGCCGACCAGTAGGAGCACTCTACCTGGCCTTATGGGTAGTTTGGTGGGTGGTGACAAGCCTGGGGCGACAAATCGGCGCACCGTCGGCCTACGACAAGATGCAACGCGTGATGGTGATAGGCTTGTCGGTTGTGTCGGTGCCCGTTCTTGTTGTTGCGCCCCCATGGGAATATGCCCACTTAGCGGGGCCGATTCCCCGTGACGGACCGCTGGCGTGGATTGGGCTGGCCCTCTTTGCAGCGGGCATCGCTCTGCAAGCAGGAGCCATGTGGGCACTGTATGGTATGTACACGGTACGGCTGGGCGTGCAGCCCACGCATCACCTGGTAACGAGCGGACCATACCGCTCGGTGCGCCACCCAGGCTATCTGAGCTACATCGTTAGTATGACAGGTATCGGTCTAGCGTTAGGCAGTCTCGTTGGCCTGGGGCTGGTAATTCTCGTCGTGCCATTTATCCTGTGGCGCATTCAGCATGAAGAAGAGATGCTCGCAGCCGAGTTTGGGGAGAAATATCGGACCTACCGGCGGCAAACTAGGTGGCGGCTGATACCACTGGTCTACTAATTGAACATGTGAGGTTGAGAGCGAGAACAGCAAAGCGCCTGACGCCCTCCTCTTCTGCGGCAGCGTGAGAAGCAGAGATCATTGGCGTGGTGGTGGAGTCGAGGAGGGAGCATAGGAGAGCGACGTGAAAAGACTCGTGGCGGCGGGCATTTTGATACTTCTCATCGTGGCTTGCGGCCCAACATCTGAAACCCCAACAGTAACGCTAACGCCTACTCTTACCTCCACGTCCACCTGGACGCCAGCACCAACGCCTACATCCACACCAACACCAACATATGCGCTGATAACCTATGTGGTGCAGCCAGGCGATACATTGGCTCATATTGCCGCCAAATACGGGACCACCGCAGACGCCATCTGCGCGTTCAATGCGCTTCCCGATTGCAGTCTTATCTACCCTGGACAAGAACTACTCATACCGACTAAAGAAGCGACAACGCTTTCGCAGACGCAACCTGCTGCTTCGCCCACCCCTACACTTCAACCACCTACACCCATCCCCACTGTGCCCACTGAAACAGCGCAGGTGGTGGAGATCATTGACGGGGATACTATCGATGTTCAAATAGGCGGACAGACGTTCCGGGTTCGCTACATCGGGATGAATACACCCGAATCAGGGCAGCCCTGCGCTGCCGAAGCGACGAACTACAACGCCGAATTGGTAGGGGGCAAGGCTGTTACGCTCGTCAAGGACGTGTCTGAAACTGATCAGTATGGTCGCTTGCTTCGGTACGTGTACCTGGGAGATATCTTCGTCAACGCTGAGCTTGTCCGGCAAGGATACGCAAATGCCGCCACCTATCCCCCAGACGTAACCCATGCCGATCTCTTCGTTCAGTTAGAAGCAGAATCACGGGCAGGGGGTCGAGGGTGCTGGGCCGTTCCCACGCCCACCCCTGGGGCTACTTGGAATTGCGTTGGCAACATCTACAACTGTAGCGATTTGTCTTCATGCGCTGAGGTAAAGTCGTACTGGAACGCCTGCCCAGGGGATCCCTCCCGGCTTGACGGGGATAATGACGGCGTTCCTTGTGAGGCTTTGTGTCAATGACCCTCTGCCGCATCATCTGGGGAAGATCTTCCGCGGCAGGGTGAGAGGGGAGAAACCAACATGATAGTATCTGGGTGGAACAATGGGAAAGGCAATAACGCAACTGGCGGTGGGTATGGCATCAAAATGAGCCCCAAAGACAGAGACAACCATTTTTGCAAGACGTGGACTTCTGTAGCCGTTGAACTTGATGCGGGAGAGGTAGTGGAGGCTCGGTTGTCACCTTCATTTTGGCGAAAGTGTTCTGAACTTCGAAGCGCAACGATAGGGAAATGGATGCTTGACCACGGGCTTGCTCCTTGGCCAAAAGGCAAACCACCTAGATTCCAACTGCAACCAATAGGGGACAGAAGGTTCAGGTTGAGTCCCCTGCAGAGTTCCCAGAAGATCCGATCCGTATGATTAGCTAGCTGGATCTTCGGCTGCCGCTATCCCCGAGCCGCCAGACGACGGATAGGCTCAAGGCAATCGAGTCCGGAGAGGAGGACACAATCCATGCTCACGTTTGGTGAACTTGCCTGGGCGGTGTATGTCTACGCCATCGTTACGCAGGGCGACAAGGCCTACTGGAAGGTCGAGCAAGAGAGGAAGTTCATAGATGACTTCGTTAGAGCACCAACGAGCTCTAAAATCAACCAGGTCGAGAGTGTAGTGGTTGAGCGGTTTCTCAACCGCTGGGGAGGGTGCCGAATCTCCAGCGAGAAGACCTCCCGAATAGCGGGCGAGATAGTGAAGCAACTCAAGACCCTAGAAGCAGCAGACCTAGACTCTCTATCTGCTCTGTCCATTGGTGACGTTGGAGCAGGTCGCCTTTCTGACAACTGTGCTACTCGCATCAAGAACCTGTACGATGCCCTCCTTTCCATTGACGGCTGCGGCCCGACTGTGGTCTCCAAGATTCTCTTCGTACTCTTCCCGAAGCTCTTCGTGATGTGGGACTGGCCGATCCGGCGCTACGTGAGAAGCAGTAAGTGGCCTATAGCAACGGATGACGCGGAGGGCTATGTGGCCTTCCTTCATCTTGGGGGGCAGATGGCCAAGAGTGTCAGTGACGACTTCAGGGACACCGTGGGCGGGAGAGACAGGCCTGAGGACTATCTATCTTGCAGATTGTATGCAGACGGAAAGACAAAGACGCTCGCCAAGTACTTGGACGAATACCTGTGGATAAGGATCACAAACATCGGTGAAATAGATGAGCAGTATATGCCATTCGATCTCCTTCCTCCTCCGGAATGGCTCGCCGCTTTGGCCCGCTCATGATGGCAGCTGTCCGATAGTAAAGCAGGGGCCGAGAGCATAGCCCTGCTCGGTAGAGTGAGAACTGAGTGAGTCCGATAGCCAGCAGGGGGACAAGCCATGGACATGGAACGACTTTCATTGTCTGAGCCGAACGTAGTCAGCAGAACTCTGGCGATCCTGCTTGGGGATGACTATCGGCAGGCATTCCTTCGCCGGACCCTCGGGTTGATTGATCTCCCCAGTGCGGCTGAGATCTCAATGGCTGGCAAGCCGACGTTCTTCACCCGCCCTCTCCGAGCGCACCTTCGCGAAAGAACGGCTGATCCATCGCAGGCTGGCGAAGCTCAAGGAGAGATCAATCGGTTTCTTGGCCTGCCTGAGATCTTCCAACTGCGACGCAACACCGACGGCAAGCTTACCCATCCTCGAGGGTGGAACAAGAACTTCGTTGCGGAGATGCTGAGCTATCCGCGAAACCGACCCGTCGTCTCAAGGTACGGGCGCGAGATAGTGGAGGCCAAGCTTTGGCTAATGGAAGAGATCGCCAATACCGAGGTGGACTTGATCATCCAAGCTGGTGGCACGTTGCTGTTCTGGGAAATCAAGTGGCTGTCGCCCATGGGTCGTTCCAGCCGAAAGACGGCTCTGGAAGAGTATGCCCTTGATCAGCTCAGACGACAGTACTTGTGCGGCCTTTACCTACAACAAGCCAGCCAGGAGACAGGCATCGAGGTGTACCGCCAACTAACGTTGACCTCGGCCGCGCAGCCATCAAATCGAGTGAAAAGTGTCGATCTCGGAGAGCTGCAGAAGCTAGTGCCAAGCTGTGCGTCGGATTTTCCGCTCTATCATCTCACTTGGCAGGACGTGGCCACCGCAGCGGCAGATTGCCTTGGGGAGAGCCATCCTGTCGTCGAATACTTGCACAACAAGAAGGCCGGAAGTGGCAGGAAAGAGCGTTGGCTCGTGCCTCCAGACAAGGAGTGCCATCTGCCATCCGGTCCTTCGGCGCAGCAGCCGCGTAAGATTGTGAGGCCTTCATCAGAGAGGCGAAACATTGACAGATGATGGGAGGAACAAACACACGAGATCAAACAGTGCTTGACTGGAGAAAACCCTGGTATCGAGGCTGGCACACCCGAGGTATGCAGGCTAGAGAAGGAATTGGTGATGTGGCTATCTATAGGCAGTTCTCGGAGGACACCGCTCGAGATAGTCACACCAGGAGCAGAAGGGGTTCACCCGAGGCTTGAACCGCTCCGTCCCTTCAATCCGAGCGATGACCTCCTTTATCTTCTCCACCGCCGCGTCCAGGCCTTCCTTCGATCTAGTAGTAGTCAACTTCTCCCCCGCTTGGAGGTAGTGAGCGGTGAGTTTCGAGGCGAAGATGGCCCGTTGGTGGTAGAGCCCTAGGCAGTAGATGCTCATCTGGAGGTCCTGGTCGAACTCCTCCTGGGAGGGGACATAGGTCCCGGTTTTGTAGTCGATGAGTTCATACCCCCCATCAGGGAGGCGATCCACTCGATCGATGCGGCCCATGAGTATGAAATCGGCAATGGGCACCTCCAATCGCTCCTCGATCACCTCCGGCCGAAGGCTCATATCCTCTGAGTGGTAGTAGATCTCCAAAACCTCCAGAGCCTTCTCCCCCCACATCCTCTCCTCCTCCGCCGACTTAAAGACCCGCCGATCCTGCCGGAGCCAATGCTGGCGGAGAAGGTGCTTCAACCCCTCCAGGGTGCGCCCCTCAGGAGGCACGCGGAAGAAGTCGGCCAAGGCCTTATGGATGGCCCGCCCGAAGATGAAATGGGGCCACTCCTTCTTATACTTGTCCCCCAGGTAGTCGACATACTGGAACTTGTAGCGGAGGGGACAACGTTGGAAGATGCTGAGTTTATAGGGACTGACTTTCATCTGTGCGATCTTCCCTAACTATATCACCGCTTTGAGGCCTCACATCTTCTCCGGCGCGGAGACCCCCATCAGCCCCAGAACCTGGGCCAGGACTATCCTACAGGCCAAGACCAACTTGAGCCGGGCCTTGTTGAGGGGCATATCCTCAGGGTAAGAGGAGACGACGCGGCATTGCTTGTAGAAGGAGTGGAAGGCGCTGGCTAAATCCTGGGCGTAGTAGGTCAGATGATGGGGAGCCAGGTTGGTGGCCGCTAACTCCACTATATCCGGCAGGACCACCATCTGCCTGAGGAGGGCCAACTCCGCCTCATGGGTCAAAAGGGAGACGTCGCCGTCGCTGTAATCTAGCTCCCCTCCGTACCGCAGGATGCTAGCGATCCTAGCGTGGGCGTATTGCACATAGTAGACCGGGTTCTCCTGCGATTGCTCCTTGGCTAACTCCAAGTCGAAGTCCATCTGGCTATCGGCGGCATGAGCCAGGAGGAAGAAGCGAACCGCATCGGGCCCCACCTCATCGAGGACCTCCCGCAGGGTGACGAACTCCCCCGTGCGCTTAGATAGGCGCAGTACCTCCCCGCCCCTCTTTAGGGTGACCAACTGGTAGATGAGAAGCGTTAACCGCTCCGGGTCCAACCCCAAAGCCCGCATCATAGCCTTCATGCGGGGAACATGCCCCTGGTGGTCGGCCCCCCAGACATCTATCACCCAATCGAAGCCTCGCTTTATGAACTTCTGGTAATGATAGGCCATATCCGAAGCGAAATAGCCGGGCTCCCCCGTGGAGCGGACGACCACCTCGTCCTTGTCGCCCCCCAAAGCGCTAGCCGCAAACCAAGTAGCCCCCTCTTCCTCAAAGATGTGACCCCCCTGGCGCAGGATCTCCATAACCTCCGCAAAATAGCCGTCCTCGTATAGGCTTCGCTCTGAGAACCAGTTGTCGTACCGGATGCCCAAAAACCCCAGGTCCTCCCTGACACCCTCTAACACCCTAGATAGCCCCATCTCGCCGATGGCCTCCAGCGCCTCCTCACGGGGCATCCGCAGGTACCTCGTGCCCTCGGCTTCGGCTATCTCTCGTCCCCACTCCACCATATATCGGCCTCGATAGCCCCCCTCCGGTATCTCCTCCTCTCGCCCCAGCGCCTGGGCGTAGCGGGCGTATAAGGTCTCGCTGAAGAGGCGCATCTGAGTGCCTGTATCGTTAATGTAGTATTCCCGCTGCACCTCGTATCCCGCGGCATCCAACAGGTTGGCCAAACTGTCCCCCAAGACCACATTGCGGGCGAAACCCACATGCAAGGGGCCGGTGGGGTTGGCGCTGCCGTACTCCACCTGGACCCTCTTCCCCGGCCCCAGATCCAAGCGACCATAGGAGGGACCTTGAGTCAATACGCTCTCCACCTGCTGAGCCAGCCAGCCGTCGTCCAGGGTGAAATTTATGAAACCGGGCCCGGCCACCTCCACCCGGCTGATGAATTCGGCTTCAGGCAGGTACTTGGCCATGACCTCTGCCAATTGGCGAGGGGAGAGTTCAACCTGGCGGGCTATCTGTAAAGCCAGGTTGCTGGCGTAATCCCCATGCTCCTCCTGCTGGGGCTGCTCCACGATGAGCGGACGCAATTCAAAGGGTGGCAAGTCTCCAGCCCCTTGAGCCTTCAACACCGCATCCTTTAAGAGTCGGGCTATCTCCCTTTTCATCTAACAGTTATACTCCTTCATTTCCTCCCAATTCTTCCCCACCTTGATATCCACCTTGAGGGGAGCCCGCAACCCGTAAGCCCCTTCCATGACAGAGCGGACAAGGGGAGCCACGGTTTTCACCTCCCTCTCTGGCACTTCCAGGACCAACTCATCGTGCACTTGGAGGGTCAAGCGGCTGGCTAACCCTTTCTCCTGGAGAGCCCCATGAAGGCGGATCATCGCTATCTTGAGGATATCCGCGGCGCTACCTTGGATGGGCATGTTGATCGCCATCCGCTCCGCCGCTCGCTTCACCCGGCCGTGGGCTTGACTAGTAGATTGAAGTTGCGGGAAGTAGCGACACCTACCGAGGAGAGTGGAGACATACCCCTTCTCCCGAGCCATCCGCTTGGTCTCCTCTATATATTCCCCCACCTGGGGATAACGGGCGAAATAGTTAGCGATAAACTCCGCGGCTTCCTCCTGCGAGAGTCCCGTCCTTTGAGCCAAGCCGTAGGCACCCATGCCGTACGAAAGGCCGAAGTTGACGCTCTTGGCTATGCGTCGCATCTCTGGGGTTACCTGGGAGAGGGGGACATCCATAACGGTAGCCGCGGTGCTGGCATGGATATCCTCCCCCCGTTCGAAAGCGCTCAAGAGCCCCGGGTCCTGGGAGATGTGAGCCATGATCCGCAACTCCACTTGGGAGTAATCGGCGGACAAAAGCAGGCAACCCTCCTCGGCTATGAACGCTCGCCGCACCTGACGCCCTATCTCCGTACGGATGGGGATGTTCTGCAAATTGGGAGCGCTGGAGGAGATCCGCCCCGTCACCGTTCCCGTCTGATGGTAGGAGGTACGGACCCGCCCCGTCCGCGGGTTAACCAAGAGCGGCAGAGCATCGACGTAGGTCGATTTCAGTTTGCTGAGTTGCCGATGTTCCAAGACCAGTTCGATGAGGGGATGCCTACCCCGTAACTTCTCCAAGACCCCAGCCGCGGTAGAATATCCGGTCTTGGTTTTGACTTTGGCCGGAAGCCCCAACTCCTCAAAGAGGACAGTGCTAAGTTGCTGGGTGGAGGATACGTTGAAGGGGTGACCGGCCATCTCGTGGATCTCCCTCTGTAGAGCGGTGATACGCAGATATAGTTCCCGGGACATCTGCTTCAGGTGCTCTATGTCGAGAGCCACCCCGGCCATCTCCATGGCCAGCAAGACCTCGACCAGCGGTATCTCCACCTGGACGAAGAGATCCCAAAGTTGATGCTCTTTCAGTTCCGCCTCCAAGAGCCCAGCCAACCGCTCCGTGGCTTCCACGTCGGCGACAGCGTAGGGGGCTGCGGTGGCGATGGGAACCTGAGCCATGCTCTTCTGATCCCTTCCTTTGCCGACCAGTTCGCTGATGGAGGTCATCTCCAGCCCCAATTTCCGCCAAGCCAAATTCTTCAAGCCGAAGCCTCTCCCCCCAGGGTCGAGGAGATAAGCGGCGATCATGGTATCGAAGGCCAGCCCCCGCACCTCCAGACCATGGCGGCGCAAGACCACCAAGTCGTATATGGCGTTATGGGCCCATTTGGCCACCCCATCGTCCTTCAAGATGGGGGCTAAGGCGGCCCTAACCTCCTCCCAAGGCAATTGCCCCCGTCCCTCGGGATCCCGAAGGGATAGGGACGGCTCCAAGTGACCGAGGGGGATATAGTACCCCCTTCCAGGCTCCGTAGTCAGGGCCAACCCCACTAGATCTACGGACATGGCATCAGTGCCTGTGGTCTCCACATCCAAAGTTACGTGAGAAGAGCGAGATAACTCGGTCACTACCCCTTCCAGCGCCTTTTCGGTAGTCACCACTTGACAATCAAGGGTTGTCTTCCCTTGAGGTGTCAAGAGCATCAACTGCTCCGCCCTTTGCTCCGACTTGGGCAACCGATCCACCAGACTCCGAAACCCTAACTCCCTGAAAACCTCCATCACCCGATCCCGGTCATAGTCGCCAGTGCGACACTTCTCCAGATCTAGGGTAATGGGAACATCGGTGACGATGGTAGCCAATCGCTTACTCAAGAAAGCCTGCTCCTTGCCCTCAACGAGCGCGTTTCTGACCCTGGCTAGTTCGATCTCCTCTAGACGCTCGTAGATCTCCTCGATGGTGCCGTACCGTTTGATGAGGTCGGTGGCGTATTTAGGCCCTATACCTGAAACTCCGGGTATGTTATCTGAAGCGTCTCCCACCAGAGCCTTGTAATCCACCAGCACGGAGGGTCGAAGGTCGTACTTCTCCTGGAGGGCTTTCTCATCAAAGAGCCTGGCTTCGGAGAAAGGTTGTCGGTGGCCCCCAGTAGTCAATACCTTCACCTTGGGAGACACCAACTGAAAGGCGTCGTAATCGCCGGTGAGGATGAGGGTCTCCACCCCCAACCCCTGGGCCTGCTTAGCGAGGGTGCCGATGAGGTCGTCGGCCTCGTACCCCTCCACCTCGAAGATGGGGATACCCAGGGCCTCGATCACCTCTGCTATGCGGGCCATCTGATCCCGCATCTCCTCGGGCATACGAGCCCGCTGAGCCTTATACTCCTTGAACTCTTGGTGCCTAAAGGTCTCCTTCCCCGCATCGAAGGTCACGGCGATGTAGTCAGGCTTCTCTTGCTCCAAAGCCCGAAGGAGCATCCGGGTGAAGCCGTACACCGCGTTGGTCAACTCCCCTCGGGAGGTGGAGAAAGCATCTATGGGGAGAGCAAAGAAGGCTCGATAGGCTAAAGCGTGCCCATCCACAAGAACCAGTTTCTTGCCCATCGCCTCACTTCCTGGATAACCGAACCTCTCATATCCATTCTAGCCGCTGGCAAAGCCAAAGTCAAAGAAGGGATATGAGGCTGTTGAAAAAGCGGGATAGATTCTTTGGCAATCGACAATCTCTCCCACAGACTGTTAGAATCTGAACGATTGTAGGGACAGAAAGGAGGAACACATACTGCGGATGCAATTTCTTTCCCACTCTGGTAAACGAGGAGGTGTCTTTCAACACTCTCGAATATGTCAGGCCCGAAGAGGAAAAGAAGAGAACCGTTTGGGATGCTCTCTTTATTCAAGAGCCTCGGCTGAGAAACGCGGAGATTATATAGGCCAGGAGAACTAGACCCGCCCCTAAGAGGAGAAGGTGGATGAGGCAACCGCCGATCTTCTTGATCAGTCCAAACAGCCAAGTCACTATGAGCACAGCGATGACCAGGCCCGCCAGGATAGTGATGGCACTTTCCACTCCATCCCCCTTTGCCTGTTTGGGGTATTCTAAGGGTCGAAGGGTCAGATGTCAAGACGGCAACCGCTACATAGATCATCATCGCTCAGAGGTGGCTGAAATGAGCCTCTCATGATATACTGAAAACGAGGAGCGGGCTATGATCGACCACTTCATCCCCAGTCAAGGAAGAGAGGAAGAGATCCCTCTGGAGCGGTACCTAGATCCGATGCCGCGAAACGGGGTCTCCCGATACATCGAGGCCTATTCCCACCCTGGGGATATGATCCTAGACCCCTTCTGCCAGACGGCGGTAGTGATAGAGGAAGCGGTTCGAAAGGGGAAATCAGCCCTCGCCGCTCACTTCAGCCCCCTAAACGTGCTCATAGCGCGGGGCACCCTCAGACTCCCTCCACCGGAGGAGATCGATGCCGCCACCACCCGCCTCGGCGACGCTCCAAAACTGGGAGCCTCTCTGCGAGAGCACATCACCCAACTTTACGCTACATCCTGTCACCGCTGCCGGAATCCCGTGGTGGCTGACCACTTCGTGTGGGATAGGGAACGGGGGTTGCCGGTAGAGAAAGGGTATCGGTGTCCCCATTGTGAAGCCCAGGGCGCCTTTCCTGTAGAGGAATCCGACCTGGAGGCCCTGGCCAAGATAGAGGAACGAGGCGTCCACTATTGGTATCTTCTAGATCGTCTAGCCTCCCCCGGCGAGGAGGGACGCGAGTTGGCCCAAAGCCTCCTGGAACTCTATACCCCCCGCAACCTATACGCCCTAGTGAACCTCTCTATGAAAGTGGAGGCTCTCTTCTCCGGCTCTCCCATCTTGGAGACGCTACAACTGATACTCCTCATCTGCCTTGATACCTGCCGCAAACTGGAGGGAGAAGGCCGAGCCCGACTTCGGCCCCCGCGGAGTTTTAGGGAGCGAAACGTCTGGCACGCTTTTGAGGAGGCTTACATCCAACTGCGCTCTCTCTCCTCGAAATCCAGGCTCTCAGGTAAGGTTCCGCCACCTACTGAGGCCATAGTCAAGCGGTCTATTCGTGGCTTGGCTCGGGGTTTAGAGCGAGAGTGCCTAGCGTTGATCATAACGGCTCCTCCACCCCTCGATCGTCCCTTCTGGGCCCTATCTTATCTCTGGACCGGCTGGCTCCTGGGCAAGGAGGAGACGACGGTCTTTAGGCCGCTCTTACGACCTCGATCCTTGGACTGGTCATGGTACCAGAGGGCCACCGCGGCCGCCATGCGGGCTCTAACGCGCCTCTTGCGCCCCGAGGGCAGGATAGTCTTCATTTTGGAGCGTGGCGAACTCCGCCAAGCCGAGCGCCTCGTCCTGGCAGGAGCAGAGGTGGGTCTGCAGTTGGAAGGGCTCTTCCTCCAACCCTGCGAACCGAGCATGAAAGAGAGGGCTAACCGCTATCGCCTCTCCTTGGTCAAGAATCGACCCCCAAAGAAGCCCCCTTCTGCCCCTCGCCTTGCTTCCCAGATGCGAAAGTCTGCTTTCGAGGCTTGCCGGAAACTCCTCCGAGAGCGTGGCGACCCGTTGCTCTTCGAATGGCTCCACGCTGCCATCCTCAAGCGATGGAGCGAAGAGGACCTCCTGCGCCAAGCGGTGCTCCTAGAAGGGGTATCTCTCGCTCAATTCGCCGCTGAGCAGATGGAGGAGACTCTGCAAGAGAGCCTGGATACCGGGAACTTCATCCTGCTGGACGAGACAGGGGAGATCAGGGAGGATGCGGAAGCAAATTGGAACTCTTCCCTTTGGTGGCTAAAAGAGGAGCCTCCTCCCTCCCCCCTTGGCGACCAGGTGGAGAAGGTGACCTCTCAACTGCTCCAAGAGGCAAAAGGGTTCCAACAAGTGAGAGAGGAGGTCTACTCCCTCTTTCCCGGGCTCCTAACCCCTGATCCGGGGCTGGTGGAGGAGGCTCTCCATTCCTATGGCCAGGGGAGCCCCGAGGCCTGGCGGCTCCGCCCCTCGGAGGAGGTGCGAGAAGAGATGATCGCTCTCCTCCTTCGCCTGGGGGAGCGCCTGGGGTTCCAAGCCTGGGCTGGTGCGAGGTTGCCCCGCTACGCCGATGTGGCCTGGCGGCAGGGGGAAACTTCTTATCTCTTTCTTATCCGCCAGAAAGTAGCGCTAGGGGATCTCTGCCAGTGGGTGGAGGAGGGACCCAAGGCTCGTCATCTCATCCTCATCCCCGATGAACGGGCCTCGCTCCTACGACTCAGGCTGGAGGGCTCTCCCCTCATCCGAAAGCGACTGACAGAAAGCGATTGGGATTTCGTGAAATTCGGCCACCTCCGGTCGGTGGCCGCTCAAGAGGAGGTGGACCGCCACGACCTCAAGAAGGTCGTGGGGCTCCTACCCCCTATAGAGAGCGCAGAGGCGCAGTTGCCCCTCTTCCCTTAGAGGAGGTATGCCCTATGTTGAGAGACGAACTCTCTTGCCTACGCTCAGGAGCTATCTAGAGCACCTCGAACCTAGCGGTGAAATGGCGAAGGCGAGGTGCTTCGTAAACTATCCTTAAGCCCCTTATCTTCTCCCGCTCCCCATAGAGTCGGGCTATGACATCCACCACATAGTCCAGGTGGCTTTGGGTATACACCCGGCGAGGAAGGGCCAGGCGTACCAACTCCAATTTTGGATAGATCATCTCCCCCGTGGCTTCATCCTTGCGGGTGAAGGAGACGCTCCCCAACTCCACCGCTCTGATGCCCCCTTCCAGATATAACTGAGCCACCAGAGCCTGCCCCGGGAATTGGCTCTGGGGGATATGGGGCAGGAACCGCTTGGCATCTACGTAGACCGCGTGCCCTCCGACAGGCTCGAAGATGGGAACCCCTGCCTCCCGCAACCGATCTCCCAAATATTGGGTTTGGCCGATGCGATAGGTTAGGTACTCCTCGTTGAGCCCCTCCCATAGGCCGATGGCTATCACTTCTAGGTCTCTCCCCGCTAGCCCTCCATAGGTGGGATACCCCTCCTTGAGGATCAGTTCCGTGCAAACCCGCTGGTAGAGATCCTCATCGTTCATGGCCAGGAAGCCCCCGATATTCGCCAAGGCGTCTTTCTTAGCGCTCATGTAACAGCCGTCAGCGTAGGAGAATATCTCTTTCGCTATCTCCAAAACCGTCCTGTGTTCATAGCCCGCTTCTCGTCTCTTGATGAAGTATGCGTTCTCCGCATATCGACAGGCGTCGATGAAGAGGGGGATACCATGCTCGACCAACGTCTCTTTCGTCTGGCGGATATTCTCCAAGGAGACCGGTTGCCCCCCACCGGCGTTATTGGTAATGGTGAGCATCCCTAGAGGGATATTTTGGGGGCCCACCTCATCGATGAAGGCCCTCAGTTTGGCGAGATCGATATCCCCTTTGAAAGGATGATAGCCTTGGGGAGCCAGCCCCTCGTCGATGACCAGATCGACCGGCCTTCCCCCGCGGGCTTTTATGTGGGCCTGGGTGGTGTCGAAATGCATATTGCTGGGGATAAACTGGCCCCGCTCCACCAGGAGGCCGAAAAGGATATTCTCCGCCGCCCTTCCCTGATGGGTGGGAACAAAATAAGGGAAGCCGAATATGGAGTGGATCGCCTCCTCTAGGTTATAGAAGTTGCGGCAGCCGGCATACGATTCATCGCCCCTCATCAGACCTGCCCACTGCTCTTGGCTCATGGCCGAGGTCCCGCTATCGGTGAGGAGATCGATGAATATATCCTCTGCCTTGATGAGAAAAGGGTTATACCCGGCCTCAACCAGCAACCGCTCCCGCTCCTGACGGGTAGTTTGCTTGATCGGCTCCACCGCTTTGATGCGGAAGGGTTCGACTATGAACTTTGCCATCTCTCGCTCCTTTACCCTATGATTATCGCTCGAGGCCAATCATACTGGCCTTAGAGCCTCATGTCAACGAGATCGATTCATAATAGCAGGAGCCTCCTTCGTTTGACCAAGGTGAGTCCTACATAGCCTGTACCCAAACTCCTCTAGGTATGCGCCGTGCGTACAAGCGGTAGAACCTTAAAGCTTTACCCCCACTATCCCCCCTCCGTATGCCATGCCCCCGAAATCTTAAGGTTCTGGCACTTGACAAATCGGCGAATTGGAGTATAATCGAAAGTAGTTATTAGACTAACGTCTAAGTTATAATACTAACGCCTAAAGCCGGGAGGGAATATGAACGGTGATCCTACTCACAAACTGGTGAAAATCGGTTTCTCGGAGTACGAAGCCAAGGCCTACGTAGCCCTGCTCAAGGAGAGCCCCGTCACCGGGTACCAACTCTCCAAGCTCTCTGGCGTTCCCCGCTCCATGATCTACGAGGTCGTGGGCAAGCTCACCGCTCGTGGCGCAGCCATGACGCTGCGTAAAGGCGGTGCCACCAAATACGCGCCGGTTCCGGCGGTGGAGTTCCTCGACCAACTCCACCGCGACCACGAAGAGCTCATCGCCTCGCTCAAGGACGACCTGGCTGCCCTCGACTCAGCTCCCGACCTCGAATACGTCTGGAACATCGAAGGCCGAGAGAACATCTTGACCAAAGCCGAGGAGATGATCGGCCAAGCGGAGGTCCGCATCTATCTGGCCCTATTGCCAGTCACGTTTCCGGAGTTGCGGCCTCTGTTGGAGGAGGCCATCGGGCGAGGGGTGCGGGTGGTGATCTACACCACGGGCGACCTCGATCTGCCGGGCGGTCAGGTGGTCGTCGCCCCCATGTCCGAGGAGGCCCTCAGCCAGGCGGGTGGGCTGGGGTTGATCCTGGTCATTGACGGGGAGGAGGTGTTGATCGGCGAATGGCTAACCGCGACCATGGCGCGGGCCTCCTGGACCAGCACTCCCCTCCTCGTCTTCCTCGCCGAGCATCACCTGCGCACAGACCTGTATCTCCCACAACTCCTAGCCCTTCTGGGAGAGAAAGCGCGGGAGGTCATCCATGAGGAGGACTGGGAACTCTTCGCCCGCGCTATGGAGAGCCACATCAGCGGCTAACGGAGCTCACTGCAGTTTGTGTGCAAGATCAAATAGAGCCAGGAGGTCAATCCGGCAGGTATGCGAAACAACTGAACATCATCTAGGAGGGATAAATGGAGAACAAAAAAAGAGGGAGGGCAGACCCGGAGATTTCCTACTTTGAATTGCAGGCTTACGTCGGCACCACCAAACACATGGGGGGATTCGAGACCACAAAGGCGCTCATCGAACTGTGCCACATCGGCAAGGATACTTATGTCTTGGAAATCGGTTGCGGCGTCGGGGCAACGGCCTGCTACCTTGCCAAAAGGTATGGCTGTCGCGCGGTCGGCGTAGACCTCCGTGAGAGCATGATCGCCAGGTCAAACGAGCGGGCGCAGAGGGAGGGTGTGACGGACCTCGTTGAATTCAGGGTAGCCGACGCGCAAAGCCTCCCGTTCGAAGACGCCCGTTTCGACGTCGTCATTGGCGAGTCCATCCTCACATTCACAAAAGACAAACAGCGCGTGGTCAGCGAATGTGCTCGCGTGACCGGGCCAGGCGGATACGTCGGGCTCAACGAGGAAATCTGGCTCAAGACGCCGCCAGCAGAGGTGGTCGCGCACGTCAAGCGCACCTTTGACATTAAACCGGACATTCCAACGGCTGACGATTGGCGGAGGTTGTTGGAGGGCGCTGGATTGCGCGATGTCGTCGTCCAAACCTACAAAGTCGATGCGCGACGCGAGTCCACTCAAATCAAACGATATGGTTTCCAAGACATGTGGAGAATGTTTTATCGAACGCTGTCCCTGTACGTCAAAAGTTCAGCTTTCAGGGCGTATATGAAGAAACAGCGACGTTTGCCTATGAGCGTTTTCGAGTACCTGGGGTATGGATTATTCGTCGGGAGGAAGTGAAGATGAACGCCAATACGTCTGCTAATCAATCAAATGGTAAATCCGACCTGACACGCAAGATTCGGAAACGGATGCTGCAAGTCCTTGTCCAGTTTCTGATCCTGGCAGCGATCTTGTTCATCTCCTCAGGTCGCCTGGATTGGATGTGGGCCTGGGCCTACCTCGGCGTGGGTGTGAGCATTTTAGCAATCAACGTGCTTGTCATGTCCCCGGAGTTGATAGCAGAGCGCAGCGAAATCAAAGAGGACGTCAAGGGCTGGGACCGGGTGCTTGGCATCCTCATCGGCGTCCTAACGCTGGGCGCGTTGGTCGTGATCGGGTTGGATGCGCGCTTCGGATGGTCGCCACAGTTGGCTTTGGCGATTCAGCTCGGCGGGTTGGTTTTCCTGGCGCTGGGGCAAGGCCTGTTTAGCTGGGTGATGGCCTCGAACAAGTTCTTCTCACGGGCTGTTCGCATCCAGATGGATCGGGGCCATACCGTTGCCACCGGCGGGCCATACCGGTACGTGCGCCATCCGGGCTACGTCGGGTATATCATATCCTGGCTCGCAACGCCGCTGGCCCTCGGCTCGCTGTGGGCGCTCATCCCAGCGGGGCTTGTGATGTGCCTTATGGTCGTCCGCACGGCGCTTGAGGATAGGACGCTACAAGAACAACTCGACGGCTATGGGGACTATGCCGGGCTGGTGCGCTACCGCTTGCTGCCGGGCGTATGGTAGTCGCTTGTGTGCGAAACAACTGGACATCATCTGGGAGGGATGAAATGAACACGAATACATCTGCAAATCAATTCAATGCGAAATCCGATACAACCGGTGGCATGCGTTTGAAAGTGCTGATGAGGGTGGGCATCTTCACACTGATCCTGGCAGCAATCTGGTACGTCGCATCCGGCCGTCTGGACCGCATGATGGGGTGGGCCTTCATCGCCGCGTATATGATCCTTGCAGCCGTCTCCACTCTCATCGTCCCGCTGGACCCGGAGTTGATCGAAGAACGCAGCCAGATCAAAGAGGACGTTAAAGCGTGGGACAAACCGATCGTCATCATCCTCAACGTTTGGACCCCCTTGGGCATGTTGATCGTGGCCGGACTTGACGCACGCTTTGGATGGTCACCACAGATTGGGCTTGCGCCCCAGGTCGCCACCTTGGTTCTTGCGGTGCTGGGATATCTTCTGAGCATATGGGCGGCGGCCTCGAACAAGTTCTATGCAAGATTTGTTCGCATTCAGAAAGAGCGGGGGCACACCGTCGCCACCGGCGGGCCTTATCGGTACGTGCGCCATCCGAGCTACGCTGGATTGATCATCTTCTACCTCGCCGCGTCGCTGGCGCTCGGCTCGCTGTGGGCGCTCCTCCTTAACGGCCTGATGTCACTGCTCTTGGTCATCCGTACGGTGCTGGAAGATAGGACGCTCCTCGAAGAACTGGACGGCTACAAGGAATATGCCCGGCGGGTGCGCTATCGCCTGCTGCCGGGCGTGTGGTAGCCACCGGTACATAGCAACGGCGAATTATCAAGGAGAAAGAAATGAACGCAAACACATCTGTCGAGCAACCAGGTCATCAATCTGAGACAACCCGCACCATTGTGAGGTTCCTGGTGAGAGAAGCGATGGGCCTGCTGATGCTGGCAGCGATTCTGTTCCTCTCCGCGGGTCGCCTGGACTGGGTTTGGGGATGGGCCCTAGTCGGCATAACCTTCCTCTGGGCCAGCGCCACCGCGTTGATCGGGATCTTCCGAAACCCTGGCCTACTCGCAGAACGCCTTGGCCCCAGGAAGGGCGCCAAGACCTGGGACACTGTGATCATGGGTATCGTCGGTCTGGCCATCATAGCCAGATGCATCGTGGCCGGGCTGGATGTGCGCTTCGGGTGGACGGCAGGGATTTCGCCCCCACTCCAGATCGCCACGCTGGCGGTCGCCGTGCTGAGCTACGCGTTGGTCGTGTGGGCCACTGCCGCGAACGCCTTCTTCTCACAGATTTTTCGCATCCAGAAAGAGCGGGGGCATACCGTGGCTACCGGCGGGCCATACCGGTTTGTGCGCCATCCGGGTTACGTCGGGACGATCCTGTTCGAGCTTGCCGTACCTGTCATGCTTGGCTCGTGGTGGGCACTGATCCCCGGCGGCCTGTCGGCGCTGCTCTTCGTTGTGCGGACTGCACTGGAAGATAAGACGCTGCTGAACGAGCTGGACGGTTACCGCGAGTATGCTATACGCACGCGCTACCGACTGCTGCCGAGCATCTGGTAGTCGCACTATGCAGAACAATTGAACATCATCAAGAGAAGAGGTGATCAAATGGATAATAAACCAAATTTCTTCGATTTTGCAGCTGAGGTGGGCCTCACAAAACACCTGGGAGGTCTCGGGGCCACAGAAGAGCTCATTGAACTATGCCACATAGGCGAAGGCAAATACGTCTTGGATGTTGGCTGCGGCGCCGGGGTGACGCCTTCCTTCATCGCAAGGAGGTATGGCTGTAGAGTGGTCGGTGTAGACATTTCTGAAGGGATGATCGAGAGGTCCAAGGAAAGGGCGAAGAGAGAGGGGGTAGCGGATAGGGTTGAATTCAGGGTAGCAGATGCACAAGACCTTCCTTTCGAGGATGACCTTTTCGATGCAGTCATTACCGAGTCCGTAACCGCCTTTCCAGAACACAAACAAAGAGCGGTCAACGAGTATGTGCGGGTGACAAAGCCGGGAGGATACGTCGGGCTTAATGAGTCAACCTGGCTAAAGATACCGCCTCCGCCGGAATTGGTCGCATGGGCATCCCAGGATTTGGGTGCTAACGTGAAACCTCTGACTTCTGGTGATTGGGTGGGATTGTTGGAGGGCGCTGGGTTGAGAGAAATAGTCGTGACAATCTCTGAAATCAACACTCAAAACGAAGCCAGAGGAATACTCCGGCGGTATGGTTGTAGAGGAATGCTGGGTGTTTTGTGCAGAACTCTATCTCTTTATGCCAGAAGTCCAGATTACAGGAGATTCGTGAAGGAAGTATGATAGGGTGGGGTCACGCCCGAGAACCTTGACGAGTATTTCGGATACGGACTATACATCGGGAGAAAGTAAATAAGGGAGCGAGCGAGCATTTCGTCTATCTTCGAATTGTTGTTGTTGACAAACTGCAACTTTAGGGTTATAATGCGAATGCGAGTCAGATGCAATAGACTTTTCCGAAGAAAGGCATGATCCTAAGAAACCTCCTGCGACGCAAAACGCGCACCCTTTTGACCCTGGTGGGCATCGCCATCGGTGTGGCGGCCATCGTGGCTCTCGTAGCCCTCGCCGACGGCTTCGCCTCGGGATATTATGGTGTTCTCTCCGGTAGTCAAGCAGACCTGGTGATCACCCAGGCTGAGTCGCTCGATATGAGCATCAGTGTCATCGACGAGGAAGTGGGGCCGCAATTGGCAGCCCTTCCCGGGGTGGAAGAGGTCGAGGGCATGATCATCGGCGAGGCCACCACCGAGGGACTCCCCTACTTTATGGTCTTCGGCTATGACCCTAAAGGGATCGGCATTCAACATTTCAGGGTAGTGGAAGGAAAGGGACTGACGGCCAAGAGAGAGATAATCATCGGCAAACTAGCCGCCGAGAACCTCAAGAAGGGGGTGGGAGACACCGTTAGGCTATACAACAGTGCTTACCGCATCGTGGGCATCTATGAGACCGGGGCCTTCTTCGAGGAGGGGGGAGGGGTAATCTCCCTCGCCGATGCCCAGGCCATGCTCAAGAGACCACGCCAGGTGAACACATATACGATCAAACTCGATGACGTGGACCAGGCAGAAGCGGTGCGTCAGAGGATAGAGCGGCGCTTTCCCGATCTTCTAGTCGTCGAGTCGGCCAACTTCGCCGACCAGCAACTCGGGGTGCAGGCCATCCGTGCCTTCGCCTGGGCCCTCTCCCTTCTGGCCATCGTCATCGGCGGGGTGGGGATGATGAACACCACGCTGATGTCGGTCTTTGAGCGGACCAGGGAGATCGGGGTATTGCGGGCTCTGGGCTGGCGGAAGGGGAGAGTGCTGGCCATGGTCTTCAGTGAATCCCTCCTTTTGAGCCTGCTGGGCGGCCTAGTGGGGGTGGTGCTGGGCGTAGCCGCGGTGAAGGCTTTGGGTCGCCTGCCAGCCGTCAGCGGCATAGTGCAGGGCAGGTTCTCCCTCGGGCTCTTCGTACAGGCTGCAGTGGTGACCCTAGCCCTAGGAGCCACAGCGGGGCTCTACCCCGCTTGGTGGGCCTCCCGACTTCACCCCGTAGAGGCGTTGCGCTATGAGGGTGGAGGCGGAGAAGGGGCTTCGCCTCGCCTGCCTGGGGGGATGACCATCAGGAGCCTTTTCCGGCGTAAGACCCGCACCCTTCTCACCATGCTGGGCATCGGCATCGGTGTGGCCACGGTGGTGGCTCTGCGAGGCATATCCGATGGCTTCGTAGACGACTTCACGGCCTTAGCCACTGGGGGTGGAACAGATCTCATGGCCCTAGAGGCTAATATCTCCGATATGCAGTATAGCGCCATCGATGAGAGGGTGGGTAAGCGCATCGCCGGCCTCTCTGCAGTCAAAAGCGTATCCGGCGTTGTCTTCAGCGCCGCCATGACTGAGGAGACCCCCCTTATGCTCATCTTCGGATATCACCCCGCTGAGTACGCCATCCGTCATCTCAAGATAGTGGAGGGGGAAGGGCTCAGCGCCAGCCGACAGATCATCCTGGGCCGCAGGGCAGCCGAGGCGATGAAGAAACAGGTAGGAGATAGGGTGCGGATTTTCAATAGTTCGTTTCGCATCGTGGGCATCTACGAGACAGGGGTGAATTACGAGGACGGCGGCGGGGTGATCTCCTTGCGCGAGGCCCAGGCTCTCTTCGGAAAGCCCCATCAGGTCGGCTTCCTAGCCATCAAACTACAAGACCCTCATCGAGCCGAAGAGGTGCGCCAGCGGATCGAGGAGAACTTCCCCGAGATCACCATCTCCCTCTCCTCCGAGTTCGCAGAGAGATTGCCTGACCTCCAGACGATGGAAGGCCTGGTAGGGGGTATCTCCTTCTTGGCGGTCATCGTGGGCGGCGTGGGGATGATGAACACCATGGTTATCTCCATCTTCGAGCGGACGAGAGAGATAGGGGTCTTGCGGGCCCTAGGCTGGCGGAGGAGCAAAGTGCTCTTTATGATCCTGCGCGAATCGCTGCTTTTGGGGGTAGTGAGCGGCCTGGCAGGCGTAGTTATGGGGGTAGCGATGAACAAGGCCTTGGGGCTCATCCCCTTCATAGGTATGTTCCTGCAACCAAGTTTCAGGCCCTCTACATTCATCCAAGCCTTAATTATGGCTCTGGTCTTAGGCATGATCGGAGGGCTCTATCCCGCCTGGTGGGCCTCCCGACTTCACCCCACAGAAGCACTACGATACGAATAGGCGACACCTTCAAGAGGGAGGAGAAGATGGAAAGCAAAAGAATCGTCGCCCTTCTCGTAGGGGCCATGTTGATAGCGCTCGGCTATTGGGGCTACAACAGATACACAGCCCCAAAGCCTGAGGCAACCCCTGCCCCAGCGGTGGAGGATATCGAACGGGTGGTATCAGCCACAGGTGTAGTAGTCCCCGCCCGATGGGCCACTTTGGCCCTCCAGATGAACGGGCGCGTGGAACGAGTGATGGTGGACCCGGGAGACCAGGTTGAGGAAGGAGAACCCTTAATCCAACTTGACTCCACCGATCTAGAGTACGCTGTCTCGCAGGCAGAAGCGGCCTTGGCCACCAGCCAAGCCACCTTGGCCCTAGCGGAAACGGGAGCCAGACCCGAGGAGATCGCTGCCCTCGAGGCCCAATTGGCTGCAGCCAAAGCGGAGTTGGCGCGCCTCCTGGCTGGAGCCCAGCCGGAAGAGATCGCCCTGGCCCAGGCCCAACTTCAACAAACAAACACCGATTTAGCACACGCCCAAAATGAATACGACAGATGGCGTTGGGTCGGTGATGAGACCGACGAACAACTCCGGTATCAAAGAGATGATGCTGGTGCCGCCAATGCCGCCGCTCAAGCCCAACTCGATCTGGTCATGGCTGGGCCTTCAGGGGAAGAGATAGCCACTGCCCAAGCCCAGGTCGACCAGGCCCAAGCCCAATTGGACCTTCTGAGGGCAGGAGCCAGACCAGAAGAGATAGCGGTGGCCCAAGCCCAGGTCGACCAGGCGGAGGCGGCCCTCTCCCAAGCCCAGTCGGCTTTGGAGAAAGCTGAACTGAGGACCCCTTTCACCGGCACCATCGGAGAGATAAGGGTAGGAGAGGGAGAGATAGTCAATGCCGGAGTGCCACTCCTCACCCTAGGCGATCTAGACCACCTACGAGTGGAGACCACCGATCTAAACGAGATCGATATCCCCCTGGTGAGGGTGGGACAGGAGGTGAGGATCGCTTTCGATGCCTTGCCTGAGAGGACTATACAGGGCCGGGTGACCCGGATCGCGCCTATGGCTAGCCTGGAGGAGGGAGGCACGAACTACACAGTGATCATAGAACTAGAGGAACAAGATCCCAACCTCCGCTGGGGGATGACCGCCTTTGTGGATATCTTGGTCGATCGGTAGGGGGGGGATCGGAGGGATCTATCCCGCTTGGTGGGCCTCGCGGCTCCACCCCATAGAAGCACTGCGATATGAATAGCACTCCCTGAGAAGGAGGCAACGATGAAAACTCTAGTCAGAATAGTAGTGATCTCGCTTTTGAGCCTTGGCTTGTGGGGCTGCTCCGGGTTGGGAGCCGCTCGACCGGAAGCCACCCCACCCCCAGCGGAAGATATAGAGAGGGTGGTATCAGCCACAGGTGTAGTAGTCCCCGCCCGATGGGCCACTTTGGCCCTCCAGATGAACGGGCGCGTGGAACGAGTGATGGTGGACCCGGGAGACCAGGTTGAGGAAGGAGAACCCTTAATCCAACTTGACTCCACCGATCTAGAGTACGCTGTCTCGCAGGCAGAAGCGGCCTTGGCCACCAGCCAAGCCACCTTGGCCCTAGCGGAAACGGGAGCCAGGCCCGAGGAGATCGCTGCCCTCGAGGCCCAACTGGCTGCAGCCAAAGCGGAGTTGGCGCGCCTCTTGGCCGGAGCCCAGCCGGAAGAGATCGCCCTGGCCCAGGTTCAACTTCAACAAACAAACACCGATTTAGCACACGCCCAATACCGATATGACAAGTGGCGTTGGATCGCTGATGAGACCGACAAACGACTCCGGCATCCAAGATATGCTGCTGAGGAACAACTCCGGTATCAAAGGGATGCCGCTGGTGCCGCTAATGCCGCCGCTCAAGCCCAACTCGATCTGGTCATGGCTGGGCCTTCAAGGGAGGAGATAGCCACTGCCCAAGCCCGGGTCGACCAGGTCCAAGCCCAATTGGACCTTCTGAGGGCAGGTGCCAGACCAGAAGAGATAGCGGTGGTCCAAACCCAGGTGGCCCAGGCGGAGGCGGCCTTGGCCCAAGCCCGGTCGGCTTTGGAGAAAGCTGAACTGAGGGCTCCTTTCACCGGCATCATAGGCGAGATAAGGGTGAGAGAAGGTGAGATGGTCAATGCCGGGGTGCCACTCCTCACTCTCGGCCATCTAGACCACCTACGAGTGGAGACCACCGATCTAAACGAGATCGATATCCCCCTGGTGAGGGTGGGACAGGAGGTGAGGCTCACTTTCGATGCCCTGCCTGAGAGGGCTATACAGGGTCGGGTGATCCGCATCGCGCCTATGGCTAGCCTAGGCGAGGGAGGCACGAACTACACAGTGATCATAGAACTAGAGGACCAAGATCCCGACCTCCGCTGGGGGATGACCGCCTTTGTGGATATCTTAGTCGAGCGGTAGAGGGGGAAGAAGATGGAAGAGAGAAGCGTAATCGTCGAAACCCGCGACCTGGTTAAGGTCTACGGAGATGGAGCAGAGGTGCGAGCCCTCGATGGGGCCAATATGAGCCTCCATCGGGCCGAACTGGTGACCGTTATGGGCCCCTCCGGCAGCGGCAAGTCGACCCTCTTGAACATGATAGGAGCCCTCGACCGCCCCACTAGCGGCCAGGTGGTTGTCAAGGGGGAAGATCTCTCCTCCATTAGAGATCTAGACGCCTTCCGCGCCCAAGAGGTGGGCTTTGTCTTCCAACTTCATAATCTGATCCCCACCCTTACCGCCTTGGAGAACGTGGAGATACCGATGCATGGGCAGGCCAGGGGGAGGCAACGCCGGAAGCGGACACAGGAACTCCTGGATCTGGTAGGTCTCATCGACAGAGCAGGCCATCTGCCCAGCCAACTTTCGGGGGGCGAACGGCAGAGGGTGGCTGTGGCCCGGGCCCTAGCCAATCAACCGGCTATCCTCCTGGCCGACGAACCCACCGGCTCCCTAGACACCACAGCCGGCCAGGAGATCATGGAACTCCTGCAAAAGGTGAACCGGGAACGGGAGATGACCATCATCGTGGTCACCCACGATCGCAAAGTGGCTCGCATGACCCAGCGCATCCTCATCCTAGCAGATGGCCGCATCGTAGACGATCACCCAGTGCAAACCCCTCTTATCGAGGATCTCAGAGAACTAGCCCGCTCCCAACTGGGGCAGTCGCTATTAGATCGTAAGGGAGAGAGCCTTAAAGAACTGGGGCTGGGGAGCGATGAGGGCCTGACGGAGCAGGGGGAATACCTGCGGGGACTCCTGGTGGGACTGACCTGAACTCCTTGTATATCGTTGTTGTGGGCGAATTGCACCTAAGGTTTCCGGGCTTTTCGAAGTGCTAAGCATTTGGGCGAACCGAATCAGCCGCAAAGGCCGTGCTGGCCGAACGTGCCCCTTTCATAGTTCCTCGACTTCAATATTTCTTATTCCAACTCGGCAATATCCAGCGATAAAAACTATTCTCCCAGCCGAAAACACGTATGGTAATTCTGTTAGTCTCTTACTAACAGAAAGATTATCCACATTTATCTTTAGAATATCATCATCCATGGCTATATCAAAGTAAACAAATTCACGCATATCGAAATCGGCGATCTTGCCTAATGGTTCATCGTGGTGCTTGCCGCTGTCGTCTTCTCTCACTGTCAAATTGACCGTACCATCCTCTCGCACAAAAATCAGATGACCAAAGTTCGCAAAATAGTGTTGGCCTCGAACCATTACACCCATAAACGGATGAAGCCCAGTAGTAGATCACAAATCCAAAGTCACTTTTATCTCGGCTTTGACGTGAACTCTGGATAATCTCAAATCACCAAGGCTCATCCACGAATACCGATAATTCAAAGGGGCTCCAAACTCCAGGCAATCAGATAGCATTCGCCTATGAGTAATGTCTTCAGTATAGAGTTCTGGAGCGTCTTTCCCGTCGGTTAGAGAAGCACGAAAAGGCAGGGCTACTGAAGGCCTGGGTGGAGTTTGAAATGGAATACTAGCCAGCACATCTGCCACCACTACGCCGAGGTCACGTATGAGCTTCTGAAATCCTGAGAAGGAAATTTCATATTCCAGATGCCTGGGAGGATTTATGTCAAACAGGCGAGGTTTCTCATCGTTCTTGTCCCGTAAGATGATTACATGTTCTTTCCTCCTCCAAGCCGCGGCCACCCCCAACTCCAACATAACGTTTTCGTTCTGACCAGAAACGTCGCAGATAATAAAATCCGCGGCTCGTAATGCTTTCCAAATCTCTGGATGTATTACCCCAGCACTAGTGATATGATCTGCTCGATAGCACTGTATGGCTACACCCATTGACTTCCCGACTCCCGCCGTCACAGTTTGAATTAAGGCGAAGAGGTCATCCCACCTCTGCTTTGGCTCTACAGGGCTAGCTATAAAGCAGGTTATTGAGCCAATGCTTTTGTCATCTATGGGTGGTTCTGGTTCCAGAAAGGTATCGTAAGGCCAGACTGAGCTAGACATATCTTTCCCTTCCTATTCTAGATGGTATGTCGACTAACCTCCTCTTTGCCCAATAATGTACGCCAAACCCGAAGAAAGAGGACAAATCCAAGTCCCGGAAGCCGACTAGGCTTGCCCAGGCTTCCCGGCGAATCTATGCCGATAGAGCATTATCCCGCCGCAGATCACGATGATCGCTACGGCTATTATCTGAGCCATGGCGATACCCCCCACCAGCCAGGCATCGGGGCGTTGCATCTCGGTGAAGAAGCGGGCCAGGGGATAGAGGATGCCCCACAGGAGGAAGACGTCTCCCCTGAGGAGCCGATCCCCGTACCTTCGAGTGATGTAGAAGAGCAGGCCGAAGCAGAAAAGGCACCAGAGGGACTCGTAGAGGAAGGTGGGATGAAAACGGGTCGTCTCCGGCAGGTCAGCGAACTGGGGGAGACGGTACCGGTGTTCAATAGGTATCCCCCAGGGCAAGGTGGTGGGGTAGCCGTAGAGTTCTTGGTTAAAGAAGTTGCCCCACCGCCCGATCGCTTGCCCTAGAAACAACGCCGGAGCCGCGAAATCCGCCCAAGCGAGAAAATCCAGCCTCTTGACCCGAGCATAAAGCCAGAGAGCGAATACCCCCCCCGCTACAGCCCCGTAGATAGCCAACCCTCCCTGTCGGATCATCAAAATCTCGATAGGGTGGCGGCGGTAATATTCCCAACCCACGCTCGTCCCTTGAGGGCTGGAGAAGACGTGATATAGGCGGGCCCCGATGAGGCCGAATAAGACGACGAGAAGGAGCCCGTTCCAGACATGCTCTGGGTCCTCGCCCCGCCGCTTGGCCTCTAGGCTGGCTATGTACCCTCCAACCAATATAGCCGACACCATGAGGATGCCATACCAGTAGATGGCCAGAGGGCCGATCCTGAAAGCCACAGGTTCTGTCATTTTTCCCTCCCTTTCCGCGATTTTCGCATCATTATAAACCTTCTAGCCTTTTCAGTCAAACCAGAGGGCTTGCCCCAGGCGAGGTACTACGGTATAATGGAACCAACCTTGGCAGATAGGCCCTCCTCTACAACTGCTGGTTTGAACTGGAGCCGGCCTACATGCACAAAAGAGGGCTTTTCAACCCCAAGAGGGATCTAGGAGAAGCCGCTGAGGCCACTAATTCTATACGAAAAGGGAGCGAGATGAAGAAGAGAATAGGGTACCTTTTGGTCAAGGATATCTTCCGTGACCTTGGCCCTCAGGAGCGAGAAGAGGTAGAACGTTCCTTTTCGGAGACCACTTTCCGAAGGGGCGAGGTCATCTATACCCCTGAAGAAGAGATCCTCTTCCTCCTCAAAAGGGGGGTGGTTCAACTCTATCGTCTCACCCGAGAGGGGGAGAAACGGGTTATCGACACCCTTGGCCCAGGCACTATTCTTGGAGAGATGCCCCTCATCGGACAAGGGATGTATGGTACCTTCGCCCAAGCGGTAGAGGATTGCACCCTAGGAACCATGGAGCGCCCCGCTTTGGAGCGGCTCCTCCTTCAGAGGCCCACGATAGCCTTGCGGATAGTGGAGGGTGTGGGGAAGCGACTATCAGAGGCGGAATCACTTTTGGAGGACATCACCTTCAAGAGCGTCCCCGCTCGTTTGGCCGCTCTCCTCCTTCGTCTGATGAAGGAACAGGGGCCCATCATCGCCGGTTATACCCACCAGGCCCTGGCCGACACGATAGGCACCTACCGGGAGACCACTACCCAGACTTTGGGCCTCTTCAAGAGGCGAGGTCTAATCAGGATCGGCCGCAAGAGGTTACAGATCTTGGATGTCGAGGGCTTAAGAGAGATAGCCGAGAAGTGATGGGGCTACTCCTACTCAGTGAGGCAGACTATACAAGCAGCAGCGAGTCCGTTTACTCCTCTGGAGGGGACCAGTAGGACTCGGGCCAGTCCCCCATCACCCGCGCCGGGCCCCATTCGAACAGCTCTCGAGCCTCGCCAAAAGCAGCGTACTTCTGTGGGTTGGCAAACAGTTCCTGATCTACGCGGTCGTAAGCAGCGTAGTTTTCTTTCTCTACCCATATCTCAATGCCATACTCTCCGCCAAGGCCAAATTGTGCTGCATAAGCACTGACTGACTTGACGCCAGGTAATGACTCGTACGTGGCCTTACCCTTCTCCTGCCACCACTTCACCGCTTCGTCCCATTTTCCGGGTCTAGTCTTCGCTGTCCAAACGTGGTAAATCCGGTACACTTCCATGACAATTACCTCCTTTGATCTGATAGGTTGTGGGCTTCCCAGGCCCCGACGTCCTCCTCACTGAGCGGCGCGCCAACCAGTAAGCGCATTTTCCCGCCCTTCTGGATGAGGCGGCCTACGCTCGCGGCGCTACACGGCGGCGCGAGCCTTGTCCAGGTCATCGGCACCGATGACCAGCCGGGTGTTCGTGGCCAGATAGCACAGGTCGATATTTACCCCGGCATTGGCTATGCGCCGACTGACCTCCCCTAGCGCCCCTGGTTGGTCCTCGATTTCCAGAACCAATACCTCGCGCTCGTCACCCACCTCAATGCCCACCTCTTCCAAGGCCCGGCGGGCAGCAGCCGCGTCCTCCACCAAGATGTGCCCGACCCCCTTGCCCTCGCTGGGGAATCCACACGACCCCTCGATGTTGATGCCGGCCTTGCCCAGAGCCTCGCCCATATCGGCTAGCGTACCCGGGCGGTCTTCCAAAATGACGGTCAGGTCCTTCATCATGATCTTCCTCCATTCGTCTACTTATTGAAAGTGAACCTCGTCGGCAGCTCATATCGTTCGTCTGAAAGGCTAATTCGTGCAGATCGCCTCCTTTCCTTCGTATGGGCCGAAAATCAGTGGGGGAACACAAATTTCGCCTACTAGAATACCATGGACGGGGAGGAATACGATATTTGGTATAGCATAGGCCAGGAGAAGATCGTTTAGTTAGTCCACTTTCTCAGTCTTAGGGGGTTCCTCCATAAGGAGAGGCTCCATCTCCCCCCGCATGGTGCTCAGTCCGCTGAAGAATCCACCTTCGTCGATGAGGAACGACTCTACAGAGATATCGCCCCACACCTGACCGGTGGAGAGGATCTCCAGTCGGCCGCTGGCTTTTATCTTCCCCCTCACGGCTCCAGCCACGGAGATATTGCGGCCCGTGATATCGCCCACTACTTTGGCCGCCTCCCCGATGATGACATTGCCCATAGTCTCCACGCTTCCCCTAAGGACGCCATCGATCCGCACGCCACCATCGCACTTGAGATCCCCGTTGAAACTGGCCGTGGGCCCGATGATATTTTCGATCCTATCGCTTATGGGACTACCCCCACTCTTCTCTCTCAAGCCTCTTCCCTCCCCATCATAAGGTTGTTATCCTCCCCTCCCGTAGGCTTTGGCGATGGCCTGCTTCTCCTCATCGGAGAGAGCATAGGTGGAATCCCACCTCTTCAAGGGCTTGGCGTAGACCCGGTTCTCGGTCCGACCTTGAAGGCTGGAGATGACCACGCCATCGCCGTGGTTGTCTAGGAGAGCGATAGAGAAACTTTGGTCCCCACCCACATCGGGAAAAGCGTTGAAGCGTACCACCCCTACTCTCTGGATGCTGCGCTCTAGCCTCCTCCCCACCTCCTCCGAGCGATCAAAGAGTTCGTTGGCCCGGTCAACGGTCAGGCGGATCTCCTCTAGATGGTCGGTGAGTAGTTCCTTCCAGTCCTGACTCTCTTTCGGTTCCTGAACACGGCGAGCCAGGGCCCTCTGGCCCCTTCGCAGGAACAGGAGCCAGATGAGGAGAACGACATCCAAGAGGAGGAGCCCAAACCAGAAGAAGGGAGCGTATCTTTCAAAGAAAGTATAATCTATCTGCATCTCTCCCTCGGGATCCCGTAGGCAAAAACCACCTTTCGGCTTTGTACGATGCCACATTATATGCTACAATTTTTGATTAGTCAATACCTCGTATTCACTCACGTAAAATGTTACCGAAGTGGTATAGTTCACTCAAATGATAATGTTACCGGAGGAACTATGCCCAATGACGACGAGATGACCATTGATGAACGACGAAAGTATCTGCGCAAGATG
>Ga0209979_1001108_pt1 | contig 31175 bp, 8 predicted proteins | sample AnhtaG_FD_183114 | JGI IMG/M metagenome (GOLD analysis project Ga0209979, IMG submission 183114) | Deep subsurface microbial communities from Anholt, Denmark to uncover new lineages of life (NeLLi) - Anholt_01485 metaG (SPAdes) (version 2) | ecosystem: Environmental > Aquatic > Marine > Oceanic >... | reverse complement strand
GCGATGCCTGCGACCCCGACGACGACAACGACGGCGTGCTCGACACCTCCGACCTCTGCCCCAGCACCGCTCCCGCCGCCCCCGTCGACGCCAGCGGCTGCTCCGACGCCCAGGTCGACGCCGACGCCGACGGCATCTGCGACCCAGGCGCCCCCAGCGGCGGCCCCTCCGCCTGCTCCGGCTCAGACAACTGCCCCAGCACCTACAACCCAGGCCAGGAGGACGCCGACGGCGACGGCCTCGGCGATGCCTGCGACCCCGACGACGACAACGACGGCGTGCTCGACACCTCCGACCTCTGCCCCAGCACCGCTCCCGCCGCCCCCGTCGACGCCAACGGCTGCTCCGACGCCCAGGTCGACGCCGACGCCGACGGTATCTGCGACCCAGGCGCTCCCAGCACCGGGCCCTCCGCCTGCTCCGGCTCCGACCTCTGCCCCGGCACCGCGCCCGCCGACCCCGTCGACGCCAACGGCTGCTCTGACGCCCAGGTCGACGCCGACGCCGACGGTATCTGCGACCCAGGCGCGCCCAGCACCGGGCCCTCCGCCTGCTCCGGCTCAGACAACTGCCCCAGCACCGCTCCCGCCGACCCCGTCGACGCCAACGGCTGCTCCGACGCCCAGGTCGACGCCGACGCCGACGGCATCTGCGACCCCGGCGCTCCCAGCACCGGCCCCTCCGCCTGCTCCGGCTCAGACAACTGCCCCAATACACCTAACCCAGGCCAACTGGACACCGACGGCGACGGCATTGGCGATGCCTGCGACCCCGACGACGACAACGACGGCGTGCTCGACACCTCCGACCTCTGCCCCAGCACCGCTCCCGCCGCCCCCGTCGACGCCAGCGGCTGCTCCGACGCCCAGGTCGACGCCGACTCAGACGGCATCTGCGACCCCGGCGCTCCCAGCAGCGGCCCCTCCGCCTGCTCCGGCTCAGACAACTGCCCCAATACACCCAACCCAGGCCAACTGGACACCGACGGCGACGGCATTGGCGATGCTTGCGACCCCGACGACGACAACGACGGCGTACCCGATACCTCCGACCTCTGCCCCAACACCGCTCCCGCCGACCCCGTCGACGCCAGCGGCTGCTCCGACGCCCAGGTCGACGCCGACGCCGACGGCATCTGCGACCCAGGCGCTCCCAGCACCGGGCCCGCCGCCTGCTCCGGCTCAGATAACTGCCCCAACACCCCCAACCCGGGCCAACTGGATACCGACGGCGATGGCATGGGTAACGCCTGCGACCCCGACGACGACAATGACGGCGTGCTCGATGACGGGGATGGGAGCGGCATAGAGGGCGATAACCCGTGCACCGGCGGCCAGACCACGAATTGCGACGACAACTGCCCCCTTGTCTACAACCCCGACCAGGCAGACAGCAACGGAGACGGCGTCGGCGACGCTTGCAACCCTGACGCCGACGGGGACGGCATCAAGGACGACCTCGACAACTGCCCCTTTGTCCAGAACCCCGACCAGATCGATACCGACTCGGACGGCCTCGGCGATGCCTGCGATCTGGACGACGACAGCGATACCGTCCTCGACGTCGCCGACAACTGCCCTCTGGTCACCAACCCCGATCAGCTAGACAGCGACGGCGATGGCCTCGGCGATGCCTGCGACCCCGACGACGACAACGACGGCGTACCCGATACCTCCGACCTCTGCCCCAACACCGCTCCCGCCGACCCCGTCGACGCCAGCGGCTGCTCCGACGCCCAGGTCGACGCCGACGCCGACGGCATCTGCGACCCAGGCGCTCCCAGCACCGGGCCCGCCGCCTGCTCCGGCTCAGATAACTGCCCCAACACCCCCAACCCGGGCCAACTGGATACCGACGGCGATGGCATGGGTAACGCCTGCGACCCCGACGACGACAATGACGGCGTGCTCGATGACGGGGATGGGAGCGGCATAGAGGGCGATAACCCGTGCACCGGCGGCCAGACCACGAATTGCGACGACAACTGCCCCCTTGTCTACAACCCCGACCAGGCAGACAGCAACGGAGACGGCGTCGGCGACGCTTGCAACCCTGACGCCGACGGGGACGGCATCAAGGACGACCTCGACAACTGCCCCTTTGTCCAGAACCCCGACCAGATCGATACCGACTCGGACGGCCTCGGCGATGCCTGCGATCTGGACGACGACAGCGATACCGTCCTCGACGTCGCCGACAACTGCCCTCTGGTCACCAACCCCGATCAGCTAGACAGCGACGGCGATGGCCTCGGCGATGCCTGCGACATGGATGACAGCGATGGCGACGGGTTCACTGACACCATCGAGGTGTACCTGGGCACCGACCCACTAGCCGCCTGCCCTCTGGTTGTGGGGTCGCACGACGCCTGGCCCTTGGACATGAACAACGACGGAGTGATCACCGTCACCGGCGACGTCCTAAACTTCCGCGGCCGCACCGGCGCTACGCTCGGGGACACCAACTGGTGGCAGCGGCTGGACCTCAACGGCGACGGAGTGATCACCGTCACCGGCGATGTGCTCCTCTATAGGGGCAAGATCGGCCAGGCGTGCACATAGGCGCTGACCCGCCCACTTCTTGGCGACATCGCGGAGAATAGACGTCCAGCCCCAGGAGAACCGCTGCGGTCTGCGCCGGCGCTGTGTTTTCTCTAAGCGCCGAGCTCCGCTCCGCCCTCGATGCGGCCAATCATTCCCTTGGGCGTGAGCGCATCGCCGACGACGGTGACGTGGCTGTCCATGTCGAGGGCCGGGTACACCCACCAGTTGGCGCCGGACAGGGCGCTAGGGGTCGAACGTCCAGGTCGTGCCGCCCTCCTGGTTCACCAACATCAGCACAGTGTCGTACTGGCTGACCTGCGCGATGTTGCTCACTTCCGGCCTGGCAGGCACGAAGCGGCTCCAGCCCTGGTCGCTGCTCAACTGATACATGATGCCGAAGCCGCCGGCAACGCCGGCGGTGGCGTCTTCCGCCGACTTCGTCTGGCCCGTGTAGCAGACGTTGTTCCAGCCCTGCACGAGGGGTAGAGCAGAAGGTGGGACACCCGCGGGCTGCTGGCTCCAAGTGGCTGCGTCCAACACCAGGATTAGCAGCGCCTCGTAGGAGCCGACGGTGGTGATCGTGCTCAGGTCGGGTCTCCCCGGGAACCAGCGCTGGAAACCCTGGCCGGCTCTCAGGCGATAGACGGCCTGGATCCTGTCGCTAATCTCCGCCAGGGCCTCCTCGGTGGGCCGCGGTGGCCCCACGTAGCAGGAATTGTTCCAGCCGCTCACCAGCATAACTGTGCCAGGGGCTGGCGTGGGCGTAGGCGTGCTAGGGGTCGCTGTGCCAGGGGTCGGTGTGCCAGGGGCCGGCGTGGGCGTGGGCGTCGGCGTGCCAGGGGTGGGCGTGGGGGAGGGAGTGGGCGGCACCGCCGGACAGTCCTCGTTAATGGCTAGCCGGGCGGACATAAGGGTGAGGTTGTGGGCACCCGCGTCCGAGGCGTAGGCGCTGCGGGGCGGCGGGTTCAGCGTGAACGTAGCGACACCAGAGCCGCCGATGTCCAGGCCCAGCCTCATCAGGACGCCGTCGCCGGCTGTGCCCGGGCCGCCGGAGAAGTAGAGCGCGCCAGCAGCGAAAGTCCCATCACTGTCAGGCAGCGTGTCGCCAAGGGACGTAGCCCCCGGCATCTTGATGACGGTGTCGGTGCCCGGGGCAGCGACGTGAACGATGGCGTCTCCATCGTCATCGACGCTGTCGAACCGCCCCTCACACTCCCCGCCCGACTCACCGCTGGCACCGACCTGGGGGCAGCCGTCGTTGGCCGTGGTGTCGCCGTCATCGTCCGCGCTGTTCAGGCACTGGTCACCGGTCTCAGGATCGTCCACCGCCGGGCAGCCGTCGTTGACGGCAGCGTAGACCACCGAGGCGTCGTAGGCAGCGGGCGCCTGGGTATTCCCCTTGACGTAGACATCGATGTTGTAGTCGCTGACGCCGTCGAAGGCTGGGCTGGGCACGTCCACACGGACGCAGCGCTCCAGCGTTCCCAGCGTGCTGGCGGTGTTACCCGTCGTCTCGGGGTCGATGCCCATTTCGATGACTCCCGCCGCGGCTGCGCCAATTCTCTCCGCTTCCGCCTGCCCACCGCAGGCCACTACTGAGAGCGAAGCCAGCCAGGCAGCGGCCAGGAGGCCAATCGCTAATAGACGTGTCATCGCCACTCCTATCGAGAAAGGCTAGCCAGCGCGGTGGCAGCAATGAAACATGGTATCGGGTTTGGGAGCGACCATCACTGGGGACAGTCTTGATTGATCGCCAACTGGGCCGATGCAAGCATAACGGTGTGGACGCCCACGACTGATGCGTAGGCGCTGAGGGGCGGCGGATTCAAGGTGAACGCGACGACGCCAGAGCCACCGATGTCCAGGCCCAATCTTATCAGGACGCCGTCGCCGGCAGTGCCCGGGCCACCCGACAAGTACATTACACCACTGGCGAAAGTCCCGTCGCTGTCAGGCAAGGTTTCCGTGGTGAGCGCGATGGCGTCAGGCATCTTGATGAGGTCGTCAGTGCCGGGGGCAGCCACGTGAACGATAGCGTCTCCGTCGTCGTCGATCCTGTCGGCCGCCTCGCACTCGGCGCCCGACTCACTGCTGGCACCGACCTGGGGGCAGCCGTCGTTGACCGCGGTGTCGCCATCATCATCAAAACTGTTGAGGCACGCGTCACCGGTCTCAGGGTCGACCACCGCCGGGCAGCCGTCGTTGACCGCAGCGTAGGTCACCCAGGCGTCGTAGGCAACGGGTGCCTGGGCGCCACCCTTGACGTAGACGTCGATGTTGTAGTCGCTGACGCCGTCGAAGGCTGGGCTGGGCACGTCCACCCGCACACAGCTCTCCAGCGTTCCCAGCGTACTGGCGGTGTTGCCCGTCGTCTCGGCGTCGATGCCCATTTCGATGGCTCCCGCTTGGGCGATAGTCGGAGCAGGGGTGACCTGTGCGGCAGGAGTTCCCTCCCCTACCGCGGGCGGCGATGGCCCCTCGCCTTCGTCGTCACCGCAGGCCACGATTGTCAGCAGGCCCAGCACTGCTGTAGCCAAAGTGAAGGCTCGCAACAGACGCGTCATCGTTACTCCTTTCGCGAAGGCTCGCCCCGGAGACCCATGAAATAATACAGCCCCTTCGGCGCTGCTTCAAGAGACCGGCCAGCCGCGATCCGCCGCTGTCAGGCTCCTCTCACTGCAGCCACGGGCCTATAGTTGGTTCCTAGCTACTGTGCGCGCGTCGCGCCTATGCTCGGCAGCGAGAGCGCCTCGCGCAGGCGTGAGCGCTGCGAATCTTAACCTTAGTTTACCCGAATTTCCCCCTAGTCACAATCGGGCCAAGTTAACAGAATGTTATAATTATGTCGCCTCCGTGAACCAGGTGCCTGGTCTCGAGGGTCGGGGGCCTCTCAATGACTACCGCAGCCGCTTAGTGCACGCGAGGCAAACTGCGAACTGGCGGGGAATGGGGCGTACGCACTTCGGCGGTGCGTCAACGAAGCGAGTGAACAGATCGCTTGAACAGTGATTGCCGCACCGATGCGGGCGGTCGGGCGTTATCAATTATGTTGAGCGTGAGCGGTTGCTGAGGGAGAAAGCGTTTGTACTCGTACTTGGACTGCTGTCAGCAACTGGCCCCAAAGTGTGGTTAGCCCAAGAGACCACAGTGACAAAGCCGGCGATGCGAACGTTATTGCGCGTGAGCTTGGCCGCGACCGTATTCGTGGCCGCGACGCTGTTCGGCAGCCGCGTAGTCCTGCAGGACCCAGACCTGGCGGGAGTGGCGCCGGCGCTAAGCCAGGGCGCGACTACCATGGGCGTGGACGCAGACCCCACTCAGTTGCCGGCCAACACTGCCACCTCCCTCGGCTCCATCGAGTCCTGTATCTCGGTGGCAACCAGCGACACGTTTGACATCGACATCTTCGTCACTGATGTCGTCGATCTCATGAGCTGGGAGATGTACCTCCAATACGACGGCTCCGTGGTCAACGTCACCGCCGTCAACGTCGAGATGTTCCAGGCCGCCAACTCCGGTAGCGACATCTTCAATGCTTCAGAGTCGCCCCCTGACAGCGACGGTACGTTCTACATCAGCGCTGCCGAGCTTGGAGTGGGCGCCGAGGACTCTGGCTCCGGCGTCCTTGCCAGGCTCACCCTCGAGGCCGTCGGGCCAGGCGTCAGCCCCGCCGATCTCGTCTCGCCGATGTTGAGGGACAAGAACAACGACGCCATAGGGGACACCGACGACGACGGTTACTTCGATGGAACGGTTTTCAACGCCCAGGTGGCCGTGGACCAGCCGGATACCGACGGTGACGGCATCCCCGATCCCTGCGATGACGACGACGACGGCGACACCATTCCCGATACGACCGATAACTGTCCCCTGGTCTCCAACCCTGACCAGACCGACACGGACGGCGACGGCGTCGGCGATGCCTGTGACCTCTGCCCCAACACCGCCCTCACCGAGCCCGTCGACGCCAACGGCTGCTCCGATGCCCAGGTCGACGCCGACTCCGACGGCATCTGCGACCCAGGCGCACCCAGCAACGGACCCTCCGCCTGCACCGGCTCCGACAACTGCCCCAATACACCCAACCCAGGGCAGGAAGACGCCGACGCCGACGGCCTGGGCGATGCCTGCGACACCGACAACGACAATGACGGCGTGCCCGACACCTCCGACCTCTGCCCTAACACCACCCCCACCAACCCCGTCGACGCCAACGGCTGCTCCGACGCCCAGGTCGACACCGACTCCGACGGCATCTGCGACCCCGGCGCACCCAGCAACGGTCCTTCTGAGTGCCAGCTCGATCCTCCCGACAACTGCCCTCTCACACCCAACCCAGGCCAGGAAGACGCCGACGCCGACGGCCTGGGCGATGCCTGCGACCTCTGCCCCAACACCGCTCCCGCTGACCCCGTCGACGCCAACGGCTGCTCCGACGCCCAGGTCGACGCCGACTCAGACGGCATCTGCGACCCAGGCGCACCCAGCAACGGTCCTTCTGAGTGCCAGCTCGATCCTCCCGACAACTGCCCCAACATCGCCAACCCTAGCCAGCTAGACACCGACGGCGACGGCCAGGGCGATGCCTGTGATGACGATGACGACAACGACACCATACCCGACACCACCGACAACTGCCCTCTGGTTATCAACCCCGACCAGGCAGACACCGACGGCGACGGCCAGGGCGATGCCTGCGACACCGACGATGACGACGACACCATCGCTGACGTCACCGACAACTGCCCGCTGGTTGCTAACCCTGACCAGGCGGATCCCGACGTGGACGGCATCGGCGACGCCTGCGACAACTGCCCCAATGCCTGGAACCCAGGCCAGACCGACACTGACAGCGACGGCATCGGCGATGCCTGTGAGGACGATGACGACAACGACACCATACCCGACGCCACCGACAACTGCCCGCTGGTTGTCAACCCCGACCAGGCAGACCCCGACGGCGACGGCCTAGGTGACGTCTGCGACAACTGCCCTAATACGTTCAACCCAAGCCAGACCGACTCCGACGGTGACGGGGTGGGCAACGCCTGCGAAGCGCCTGAGGGGCTGAGCCTTGGCATCGACGCCGACCCCAGCGGCAGCACCGCCGCCTCCCTCGGCCCCATCGAGGCCTGCAGCTCCATCTCCTCCGGCTCCTCCACCGACATCGACCTGTTCATCACCGACGTCTCCGACCTCCTGGGCTGGACCAGCGACATCATCTACGACCCCGCCCTCATCTCCATCGACGCCATCGACATCGATATGTTCCAGGCCGCCGATGGCCAATCCAATGTCTTCAACGCCTCCGACTCTACCCCTGACGCTGACGGCTCTTTCTATGCCTCCGCCGTCGACCTCAACGCTCCTCCTTCCCAGGACTCCGGCTCCGGCATCCTCGCCCGCATCACCATCTCCGCCATCGCGCCGGGCATCTCTGATCTCATCATCTCCTCTCCCACCCTCACTGACGTCAGCGTGCAGCCCATCGGCGACACCGACGGCGACGGCATCTTCGACGGCCCCGTCTTCAACGCTCAGATCACCGTTGACCAGCTCGACACCGACTCCGATGGGCTAGACGACATTTGCGACCCAGACGACGACAACGACGGAATAGTTGACGCTATTGACAACTGCCCCCTGGCTTACAACCCCGACCAGACCGACACCGACGGCGACGGCATCGGCGACGCCTGCGACGATGACGATGACAACGACACCGTACCCGACGCCACCGACAACTGCCCCTTCGTCGCCAACCCCGACCAGACCGACTCCGACGGCGACGGCCTCGGCGACGCCTGCGAAGCGCCCGAGGAGCTGAACCTTGGCATCGACGCCGACCCCAGCGGCAACACCGCCACCGCCCTCGGCTCCATCGAGGCCTGCACCTCCACCACGTCCGGCTCCTCCACCGACATCGACCTGTTCATCACCAACGTCTCCGACCTCCTGGGCTGGACCAGCGACATCAGCTACGACCCCGTCCTCATCTCCATCGACGCCATCAACGTCTATATGTTCCAGGCCGCCGACGGCTCGTCCCTCATCTTCAACGCCTCCGAACCTACCCCTGACGCCGACGGCTCCTTCTACGCCTCCGCCGTCGACCTCAGCGCTCCCCCGTACCAGGACTCCGGCTCCGGCGTCCTGGCCCGGATCACCGTCTCCGCCCTCGCGCCGGGCATCTCTGACCTCGTCATCTCCTCTCCCACCCTCACCGACATCAACGGCCAGCCCATCGGCGACATCAACGGCGACGGCATCTTCGACGGCTCCGTCTTCAACGCCCAGATCACCGTTGACCAGCTCGACAGCGACTCCGATGGGCTAGACGACATCTGCGACGCAGACGATGACAACGACGGCTTCTCCGATGAAGACGAGCTAGCCGCCGGCTCCGACCCCCTCGACCCTAGTAGCACGCCCGAAGTCTGCGACGGCATCGACAACGACCTCGATACCCTCATCGACGAGGGCTTCCCCGACAGCGACGGCGATACCTTGGCCGACTGCATCGACGATGACGACGACGACGACGGCATGCCCGACTCCTACGAACACTACTACGACTGCCTGGACCCCTTGGTCTACGACGCCGACGATGACCCCGACGGCGATACCATCACCAGCATCGAGGAGTTCAACCAGCACTCCAACCCCTGCAGTCCTATCTCCATCCTCACCACCCTCGGTATCGACGCCGAGCCCGGCGGCAACACCGCCACCTCCCTCGGCCCCATCGAGGCCTGCACCTCCATCTCCTCCGGCTCCACCACCGACATCGACCTGTTCATCACCGACGTCTCCGACCTCCTGGGCTGGACAACCAATATCAGCTACGACCCTGCTCTCATCTCCATCGACGCCATCAACCTCGCCATGTTCCAGGCCGCCGACGGCCAATCCGATATCTTCAACGCCTCCGACCCTATTCCTGACGCCGACGGCTCCTTCTACGCCTCCGCCGTCGACCTTAACGCCCCCCCATACCAGGACTCCGGCTCCGGCGTCCTGGCCCGCATCACCGTCTCTGCCCTCGCCCCGGGCGTCTCTGATCTGGCCATCTCCTCTCCCACCCTCACCGACGTCAACGGCCTGCCCATCGGCGACACCGACGGCAACGGCATCTTCGAGGGCTACCTCTTCAATGCTCAAATAGCCATCGATGAACCGTGCCCCGGAGACAGCGACGGTGACGGCCTTCTCGACGGCTCGGACAACTGCCCCCTGGTCTACAACCCCGACCAGCAGGACAGCGACGGCGATGGCCTCGGCGACGCCTGCGACGATGATGACGACGGCGACACGGTCCCCGACGCTACCGACAACTGTCCCCTCATATCCAATCCAGACCAGACCGATTCCGACGGCGACGGCGTCGGCGACGCCTGCGACCTAGACATCACCCTCGGTATCGACGTTGACCCTAGCGGCAACACCGCCACCTCCCTCGGCTCCATCGAGGCCTGCCTCTCCACCTCCTCCGGCTCCTCCGCGGACGTCGACCTGTTCATCACCGAGGTCTCCGACCTCCTGGGGTGGGCCACCGACATCAGCTACGACCCCGCTCTCATCTTCATCGACGCCATCAACGTCGACATGTTCCAGGCCGCCGACGGCTATTCGAACGTTTACGACGCCTCCCACCCTACCCCTGACGCCGACGGCTCCTTCTACGCCTCCGCCATCGACCTCAGCGCTCCCCCATACCAGGACTCCGGCTCCGGCGTCCTCGCCCGCATCACCGTCTCCGCCATCGCGCCGGGCATCTCGCCACTCACCATCTCCTCTCCCTCCCTCACCGACGTCAGCGGTCAGCCCATCGGCGACACCGACGCAGACGGCTTCTTTGACGGCTCCACCTTCAGTGCCCTAATCCATATCGACCAACTCGACTCCGACGGCGACGGCCTGGCCGATGCCTGCGACGCAGACGATGACAACGACGGCTTCTCCGATGAAGACGAGCTAGCCGCCGGCTCCGACCCCCTCGACCCTAGTAGCACGCCCGAAGTCTGCGACGGCATCGACAACGACCTCGACACCCTCATCGACGAGGGCTTCCCCGACAGCGACGGCGATACCCTGGCCGACTGCGTCGACGATGACGACGACGACGACGGCATGCCCGACTCCTACGAACACTACTACGACTGCCTCGACCCCTTGGTCTACGACGCCGACGATGACCCCGACGGCGATACCATTACCAGCATCGAGGAGTTCAACCAGCACTCCAACCCCTGCAGTGACATCTCCATCCCCACCACCCTCGGCATAGACGCCGACCCATGGGAGTACCCGGCCAATACTGCTACTTCCCTAGGCTCCAGGCACCCTTGCATTTCGCTAACCTCTGGCCAACAGACCGACATCGACCTCTTCATCGCCGACGTCTCCGACCTGCTCGGCTGGGCCACCGATATCTTCTACGACCCCAACGTCATCTCCATCGACGCCATCAACGTCGATATGTTCCAGGCCGCCGACGGCCAGTCCAATATCTTCAACGCCTCCGACTCAACCCCTGACTCCGACGGCTCGTTCTACGCCTCCGCCATCGACCTTAGCGCTCCTCCGTACCAGGACTCCGGCTCCGGCGTCCTCGCCCGCATCACTATTTCGGCCCTCGCAGCGGGCACCTCGCCCTTGACCGTCTCCAGCCCCACCCTCACCGATGCCGGCGGCAGCTACATTGGCGACTACACGGGTGACTCGATTTTCGATGGGCCGGTCTACGATGCGGAGATTGCCGTGGACGAGCTTTGCCCTGGCCTGCCGCCGACCACGGTGGGCATTGACGCCGACCCTTCGTGGTCCCCGGCCAACACCGCCACCTCCCTCGGCTCCATCGAGGCCTGCTTCGCCACCTCCTCCGGCTCCTCCACGGACATCGACCTGTTCATCACCGAGGTCTCCGACCTCCTGGGCTGGGCCACCAATATCCTCTACGACCCCACCCTCATCACCATCGACGCCATCAACGTCGACATGTTCCAGGCCGCGGACGGCCAATCCAATATCTTCAACGCCTCCCACCCTACCCCTGATGCCGACGGCTCCTTCTACGCCTCCGCCGTCGACCTCAACGCTCCCCCATACCAGGACTCCGGCTCCGGCGTCCTCGCCCGCATCACCATCTCCGCCCTCGCACCGGGTATCTCGCCCCTGACGATCTCCTCTCCCGCCCTCACCGACGTCAACGGCCAGCCCATCGGCGACACCAACGCAGACGGCTTCTTTGACGGCCTCACATTTGACGGCAAGGTCTACATAGACGAGCCCTGCCCAGATGACCAGCGTGACGACGATGGCGACACCACCCCCAACGTGATCGACAACTGCCCCCTCACACCCAACGCCGACCAGACCGACTCCGACGGCGACGGCATCGGTGACGCCTGCGACGACGACAACGATGGCGACACCATCCCCGACGCCAGCGACAACTGCCCTCTCGTGCCCAACCCAGGTCAGGAAGACATGGACACCGATGGCATCGGCGACGTATGCGACAACTGCCCCGATACCGCCAACCCGGATCAGCTTGACACCGATGGCGATGGCCTCGGGGACGCCTGCGACGACGACGATGACGACGACGGGTTCACTGACAGCATCGAGGCATACCTGGGCACCGACCCGCTGGCCGCCTGCCCCGATGACCCCTCGGATGCCGCCTGGCCGCTGGACATCAATAACGACGGAGTGATCACCGTTAGCGGCGACGTCCTGAACTTCAGCGGCCGCACCGGCACTGCGCTCGGCGATCCCAACTGGTGGCAGCGCCTGGACCTCAACGGCGACGGAGTAATTACCGTTACCGGCGACGTGCTCTTGTACAGAGGAGAGATCGGCCGAACGTGCAGCTAAGCCTTTGGCACCGCACCCTGACTTCGTAGTGCCGAGACTGAGTAGTTGCTTGGCCAGGCTGGGTTCGATCTGGGGGTTTCCGCGGCCTTGCGCCGCAGCCGGCTATCAGGCAGCAGGCAAATGGAGAGCCCACGCCGACAAGACTGCGCCTACATTCGCCTTGCCCCGGCTTAGCCTCAGGGGGTTGCAGCCACGCTTATCGTGGCGACGACGGTATTGCTCGCCCCGTCGATGACCGCGACGGCATCGTCGTCGGCCGTGGCCACGTAGATGCGGTCCGTACCGGGGTCGACCGCCAGACTGGAGGGCCTGTCGCCCACCGCCACAGTGGCGAGGACGGTGTCGGTTGCGCCGTCGATGACGGAGACCGTGTCATCGTCCATGTTGGCCACGTAGATGCGGTTCGTATCGGGGTTGACCGCCACGCTGCACGGCCTCTCGCCCACCGCCACGGTGGCGATCACAGTATTGCTCGCCCCGTCGATGACCGCGACGTCGCTGGTTGGCACCCTGGCCACGTAGATGCGGTTAGTGTCAGCATTAACGGCGACGTCTATCTGGCCGAGTCCGACGGGAATGGTGGCCGCCACAGCAGCAGCGTCCGCGTCCACCACCACCAGGTCCTCGGCAACGCCGTTCGCCACGTAGAGGCGGCCGGTGTTGGGGTTGACCTCAACATCCATCGGGCCCTCTCCCAGGGCGATAGTGCCGACCTCTGCGTTAGTGTCCCCATCCAGGACGAATAGGTCCTGGGTCGCCCACCTGGTGACGTATATGAGGCCGGTGACGGGGTTCACCGCCACGTCCAGCGGACCGTGCCCCGGCCTAATAGTAGTAACGACCGTATTGGTGTCGCCATCGATCACTGTGAGGGTATCGTCGTGGAAGGCGATCACGTAGATGCGATTGGTATCGGGGTTGACGGCGACATCGAGCGGGCTCGCTCCCACCGGAACGGTGGCCACGATGGCGTTGGTCTCCTCATCTATGACCGAGATGGTGCTGAGGTACTGGTTCGCAACGTAGACGCGCTTGGTGTCACTGTTGACGGCAATGGCGATCGGCCACGCGGTTGGCCGTTCGGTGGAAGGCGTACCGACAGGCGTTACCGTGGCGGTCGCCTGGGGCGCGGTCTCTTCCCCATCGCCGCAGCCGGACAGGAGGAGAGCCAGGGTCGCCAGCAAGGCCAGGGCGAGCCAGCCAAGCCAGGACAAGCCCCTATCCTTAATAGTCTCGCGCGGCATAAAGCACCTCCGGCCGTCGGCCGGCGCGGCTCCCGCCTGCCGCCGACCGCACGTCAGCTGAGAACGATGGTAACACAGGGACCTGCCCCGACCAAGACGAGGCCACGACTGAGGGATAGAGGCCGATGCGCTGGTCGCTGACGACACACTATCTGGATTGCTCGGAAAAAAATTCCAGAATCACTCTGAATGACCTTCCAGGGGGGGGGTTGACATCTTACAGGAGACGGGTATCATGAATGTATTATTCTGGCGTAATGTAACATAACGAGAAAGCCCTTAGGGGTGCTATTGCATCGCCGGCCTGTAATAGCAGGTTCTCTCTCGGAAGGAGCTTGCTATGACCAGAAAGCAGATCGGCGCAATACTTGGTGCAATAGTTCTGGCGGTGATCGCCCCCCTCCTCGTTCTGGCCATGCTGCACGGCCTGGACAGCTGGGTGAGCGCACAGCCGACCGAGCAATATCCTACCTTCTCCATCCAGGACGGCGGGCCGTCGACGCCGAACGGCGGCGGCCTGCTTGACCCGGCGGACATCCTGCTGTACAACGCTGGTGGGGCGCCCGCAGTCTGCATCCCCTGCGCCAATCTGGGCCTGTCCGGGTGCACTCCTCTCGTGGGACCCGATGACCCCCTCGATGACCTGGACGCCCTGACCTACGGCGCCGATTTCGGGGCCTACGACAGCGAGGTGGGCTACCTCGGCTTCTCCGTCGACAGTGGCTCGACCGGCCAGCCCGGCACCGCCGTGAACGTGGAGAGCAGCTGCCAGCCCGCTGAGCCGGAGGCGGACGAGTTCACCACCCAGCTCGACGGCAACAACTTCCAGTTCTTCGACGGCGACGGCACGGCCTGTGGGGCCAACGCCGGGACGCCCCTCGGCCTGACCGAGCCTTCCGGCGACGACCTGGACGCGATTGACAACAAGGACTGCTGGGCTATCGACGGGATCGACCCCGACGGGGATGGATTCCTCAACCGGCACGCCTACTTCTCGCTGGCTCCCGGGTCACCTACGTTGCCGATAATCAACCCCCCGACCGGAGCGACGCCGGCCGACGTGCTGGTGACTATCGGTGTGCCCATGGGGCCGCCCTGGGTCTACGCCACCGAGGCGCAGCTGGGCCTCCAGCCCGGCGATGACGTGAACGGCCTCTGCCTGGCCGACATGGCCATGGACGACTACTTCGACCCCGTCGGCGGGGGCGGGTCCCCGGACTACCTGTTCTACACGCTGGAGAAGGGCTCGCCCAGCATACCATCGGTCGTGCCCGACGCGGCGACGATCATGTACGTGCCGTCGCCGGGCGTCGCCGTTCCCGTTGACCTGGCCACCGCCCTCGGCCTGCTGGCCGACAACACAGACGACGTGGACGCCATGAAGTGCGTCAAGGGGCTGGTGGACATCAGCATAGAGGAATTCACCATCACCTTGCCCGAGGGGACCACCGCGCCACCAGAAACCGACGTGACGCTGTCCATCTGCGAGTGGTCCGACTTCCTCATGTTTGAGGAGAAGCTCTACACCGGGATCAACGAGGAGCTGAGCCCGGCCTCGGTGACCTCCCAGGTCGGGTGGGCCGTGATCGGGTCATACCCCGGCCAGCTCAACGTGCGCTTCAACGCGAAGCCGGGCGATATCTGCACCGACGATACCGGCGCGCCCGTGTCGTGCGGCGAGGGCGGCACCGCCGGCGTCCCCTGGGACCCCCAGAGTCTGCCCTTCTCGCCTCCGGCGGGCGTCGACAGCTGCAAGGACGACATCGACAACGACAACGACGGCCCCACAGGGGGCGGCTGCGACATAGACGGCTGCACTGCCTTCCCCGGCATGGGTGACCCGGACTGCGTCGACATCTATGACGTCCACTTCGAGATCGATCTCGCCTGGGGGACCCCGACGGATGTCGATAGAGAGGTGCAGCTCCACTGCAAGGAGGGGACGGCGGAGGAGTCGTTCGACATCCAGTTCGAGAACATCGAGATGCCGCTGGGGGCCGACGACATCGACGTCGACGGGGTAGAAAACAACGAATCGTACATTGACCTGACCATCATCTGCGAGGCGGCGGGGGCCGAGGCCGACAAGGACGTGATGGCCATCATCTTCGACGACGCCGACTCCTACCCCGGCGAGGGCACGCAGCTCGACCCGTCGAACGAGTTCACCATCCAGGCGAGCGAGAACGAGGCCTTCAGCGTCACCTCCGTGGACTACAACTTTGGCCCGGACGAGCCGGCCGATGCGGAGATCAGCTTCTACGCCAACGTGCCCGCCGGCTGCTCCGGCCGCTGGCTCGACGAGTGGGCCACCGGCCTGCCGGACTTCCCCTTTGACATCCAGACCATCGACGGCGACTACACCGTCCCCAGCAGCGGAACGACGTACTTCCCGTCGGAGAAGGAGCCGGGGCCCCGCTGGCTGGACCTCCACTTCCAGACGCTGGAGTACGGCCTGACCGAGCCGGTGGCGATAGAGGATCCGGGGCCAAATGAGGGCCTCTGCAACGATGGCATAGACAACGGCGACGGCGGCGCCGGCCCCTGCGACTTCGCGCCCGACGCCTGCTGGCCGGGCAGCGAGCCCGACCCCGACTGTGCCGTGGCGGCAAACGCCCAGCGCTACACCCGCTTCTTCGAGATCCACTGCTACGAGGACGCGGACTACGTCTTCGAGTTCTGCAACCGCGCCGACGTCAAGTCGCCCGACACCGACCCCGACCTCACTAACAACCTGCGGTGCGCGACCCTGACCGTGCACTCGCAGGCGCCTGTAGAGGGATGTTGCCTGCCGAACGGCACCTGCCAGGATCTCGCTCCCTCGGTCTGTATGAGCCAGGGCGGCACTCCTCAGGGACCAGCGTCAGTCTGCACCGTGCCTGAGGCCTGTTGTTTCGGCGATGGCACCTGCCAGGCTGTCGATCCCCTGTGCTGCGATGACCTGGGAGGCACACCCCTAGGCCAAGGCTCACAGTGCCTTGGCATCGAGGGTTGTTGCGATACGATCGCTGGCACCTGCACAGACGCCGATGCCGCGTGCTGCTCGTACCAGGGTGACATACCGCAAGGCCCAGCAACAGCCTGCACTGTGAACCAGGCTTGCTGTATCAACGGTGGAGCGATCTGCACGGATTGCGACGTGTTGTGCTGCGACGACCTCGGTGGCACACTCGGTGGCCCGGTGTGCCTGGGCGACAACCCCCCCCAGAACGGTATCGACGACGCGTGTGAGGCGGCGGAGGAAGTAGTCAAGTGGATGCAGCCGCCCGATGAAAGCGAATACGGGTTGGACGTCAGTGCCTACGAGCCCTTCGTCCTGGCCGAGGACTTCCAATGCACCCAGAGCGGCCTGATCACGAAGATCGACTTCTGGGCGTCGTGGTACGGCGATGAGCCGCCTGGGATGAACCCCAACAACGTGGCATTCGTCCTGAGCCTCCACTCGGACGTTCCGGCGGGCGTAGACCAGGACTGGAGCCACCCGGACGAAACGCTCTGGATGCATCACTTCGCTGCGGGCGAGTGTACCGTTGAGCTCCGGACCACGGTGCCCATCGAAGGCTGGTTCGAGCCTCCTGCCATATACATAGACGACGCGGACCACGAGATCTGGTTGTACAGCTGCCCCATTCCCGAGCCGGACTGGTTCCAGCAGGTGGAGGACACCATCTACTGGCTGGACATCCAGGCGTTCCCCCAGGGTTCCGGCATCTTCGGCTGGAAGACCTCGGTCGAGCACTGGAATGACGACGGCGTCTGGGCGACGGGCGCGGAACCGGAGATCCCCCCGCTCGCCTGGCAAGAGCTACGGTACCCGGAGCTACACCCTCAGGCGGGCCTGTCGATCGACCTGGCGTTCCAGCTCTGGGGGCAGGAGTGCGACTCCGGCATCGACAGCGACGGCGACACGTTCAACGACGACGTCGAGTGCTACCTGCCCACCGACTTCAGGGACGACTGCCCCGACATTGTCGGCGTGCACGACGCGTGGCCGCTGGACGTCAACATGGACACGTTTGTCACCGTGGTCGGCGACGTCCTTAACTACGCAGGCAAGATCGGGGCGACCGGCGGGCCACCGCCCGCCCCCAACTGGATGCAGCGCCTGGACCTCAACATGGACAACTTCATCACCGTGGTTGGTGACGTGCTCAACTTCGCCGGGCATATAGGGGATCAATGCGCGTAAGGGGCGAGGCGCGTGTGCGCGAGGCGTGGTAGAGGGGTGAGGCCTGCGGGCGGGGGTCCGTTCCCACCCACGAGGGGCTCACACACGACACACAAGGAAGGATTATCTCGCCTGCGAGGGTCTATAATAGAGATGCAATTCCAGAGTCACGAATTCACTAATTTGCTACGGTTTTCGCCTGAAATCAGGCTGGAAGGTCTTGACAAAGTTATCTGGCGGGTGTATAAAGTTGGTGTTTTCATAACGTGAAGACATAAACCCCGACTCCAGCCGGCCGGAGTTGGGAGGGGTGGGTGGCATGCACACCATCCGCACCCGAATAGTGCTCCTATAGCTGACGTCGGAATGACGGTGGCAGACGTTTTCCTGTCGGCTTGAACGGAGGGGAAGCGGTCTGTCGCAGGACGCGAGCCGCTGTTCGAAAGAGGAGGAGCCACATGGCCGGCAAGCGCATCGCTGTATTCACCCTCTTAACTCTGGTAGCGTTAGCCCTCGTGTTATTCGCTTCGAGTGGCACCCAGGCCCAGACCTATAAGCCTACTTTTGCCTACACGGTAACGGACAACACAGGGGGCGCAGCCTCGGATACTACCAACCTCATCGCCATTCCCTCCCCCAACTACAACTACGAGGACTCGTCGCTGTACACCTTCACCCCCATCGACGGGTTCTCGGTGACGGGCCCCGAGATCCCGATCGCGGATAAGGTGGGCACCCTCGATGCCGAAGTTGCGGTCGGCTTGCTCGGCGGGCCCTGCTCCTCCCCTCTGCCGCCGCTCTTCAACCTGGAGAACGCCAGCGTGGACAACAGTGAGGAGCTGAGTGCGACCGAAATGTACTGGGTCCTGAAGCCTATGGCCTTCTGGCCTGTTCCGTACAGAGACAAGTGCGAGAACGACATCGACGACGACGGCGACACCTTCGTCAACGACGGCTGCCCTAAGCTCCCCACAGACGACGACACGGACGACACGGGCGAGAACACTGCGGGCAGAAGAGCCAACGACGGCTGCCCCGCTGTCGATACTGCCGAGAGCGGCGCTGAGTGCGACAATGACCTCGACGACGACGGCGACACCACCGTCAACGACGGCTGTGACCAAGTGGGCGACCGCTCTGAGAGCGGTGACGAGTGCATCGACCCCGAGAGCGGCGATGACTGCGCGAACGACACCGACGACGACGGCGACAGCTTCGGCATCAGCAACAACGGCGTTAACGACGGCTGCCCGGCGGTGGGCAACGGTGAGTTACTGACCAACCCGCTCATCCCGGACTACCTGGAGCGCATGCCTCACTTCATAAACGACATCCTTGACCCGGACGGGCGCCACGACCCGGAGCCACCCTTGCAGCCGCGGGCGCGCTACGCGGGCTACACCACAGTGGCCGACATGAACATCATCATCCAGTTCATCGTCCTCAACCCCGGCCAGCTGGAGAAGCTCCCCGAGATCAAGGCCCAGATGGGTTCTGAGTTGGGGCACCCCAGCCTTGTTGTCCTGGACAACCCGGTCAGCCAGGAGGAGGCGCCCGGGTCGATCAGCGACTTCTGCACGGCACTGGAAACCACCACCGTCCTCTACGCGACGACGGTCGCCAACCAGTACGATGGCAGCGGCGGCGGCGTCACCGCCCGGACCAACCCTCCGACCGACAGCGGCGTTCTGGGCTCCGGGACGCACATGAGCCGCAACTACAGCCAGAGCGAGCGCGACGCGGACGGTGACGGCATCGAGAACGACCTCGACCCCTGTCACTACACCGCGGACGCCTGGAACCCGCGGGCAGCGTGCACGGGCAGCGGACCAGGCGACGCGGACTGTGACGGCCTGCCCGACACCTGCGACCCCAAATTCACAGGAATAGGCACTTGTATCAATCCCGACCCGGCGGCGAAAGACTGCGACGGCGACGGCTACAACAACCGCCAGGACATCTGCCCGCTGGTGCCGAGCGGCTGTAACACCGCTGAGTGTTCGCAGACGTGGCCCAAGATTTGGAACCCGGCGTGGGAGAACATGGGCGACGATGAGGGATTCGAAGCAAACACCGATGACGGGCCGGGCCCGGACTCCATTGGCAACGCCTGCGACGACAGCAACGATGACGGCATGGAGGACGGCAGCGGGCCCAACCCCGGCAGCGGCGACTGCGACGACGGGGCCGACAATGACGCCGACACCCTGATCGACGGCAACGACCCCGACTGCGTACCCTTTATGGACGCGGCAGGGGTAGGAAAGTGCCGCGACGCCATCGACAGGGACGGCGACACCTACATCAACGACGGCTGTCCCCAGAAGGGCTTGGCCCCCGAGGCGGGCACTGACTGCGACAACGACCTCGACGACGACGGCGACACCAGGGTCAACGACGGCTGCCCCAAGAAGCCGACAGACGACGACGGCGACACGATCGCCAACGACGGCTGCCCCGCTGTCGATACTGCCGAGAGCGGCGCTGAGTGCGCGAACAACCTCGACGACGACGGCGACACCACCGTCAATGACGGCTGCCCTAAGCTCGCCTCAGACGACGACACGACCGACACCGGGGAGGACACGGCGGGCAGAAGAGTCAACGACGGCTGCCCCGCTGTCGATACTGCCGAGAGCGGCGCTGACTGCGACAACGACGTCGACGACGACGGCGACACCACCGTCAACGACGGCTGCCCCAAGGTGGGCAACCGCTCTGAGAGCGGTGACGAGTGCATCGACCCCGAGAGCGGCGCTGAGTGCATCGACCCTGAGGACCCCGGGGTCGATGACCTCTCGACCATCTGGGGCAACGATCCGAGCACCGGCATGTTCTACCACGCCATGCCCTGGTCTGCGGTGACCATCAACGCGGCGGTCGACACCGACGGCGACGGCTACAGCGACGCCCTGGAGAGCACCCTCGGGTCGTGCTACGACGACTCGGAGACCAGCTGTACGGTTCAGGGATTCGGGACCGTCGGCAACCCTAACCCCGACCCTGAGGACAGCATGCCCGAGAGCCTGGTAATAGACATGACGCTCACCGTTGGCGCGGGTGCGCCTCCTAAGTCGGGTGGTCTCCCGTCTCTTGACGCTCCCCAGAGCTGCAACGACGGCATCGACAACGACCTGGACGGCAAGATCGACGGCCTCGACGACGACGCGCTGGGCTGCGACGAGAGCAAATACAACCCGGACGACGACAGGGACGGCGTAGCGAACGACACCGACAACTGCTCGGCCATCCGGAACCCCGAGCAGACCAACACCGACATGGACCTGCAGAACGCCGGCGCCTCGGTGACGGGTGACGGACTGGGCGACCCCTGCGACCCTAACGACGACAACGACGCGGGAGGCGCAGGGAGCTCATTCTCGTTCACGGACAGCCTGGAGTGGTACATAGGCACCGACCCGCTGGACAACTGCTCCAACAATACTTCGCACGCCGCCTGGCCGCTGGACATGAACAAGGACACGTACGTGACCGTGGTGGGCGACGTTCTCGGGTACGCGGGCAAGATCGGCCTGCAGGTATCCGCCAACCCGCCAAGCACTTGGTCTTTGAGGCGGCTGGACCTCAACGGCGACGACTACATCACTGTGGTTGGCGACACCCTGAAGTACGTGGGTTGGATAGGACTACAGTGCACGTAGGGTTTTTCCGATACAGTCTGTTATAAGGGGGTGAGAATGCGCGGATGCGAACAGTAATCGACGGTAAGTAGTGATTCAAGGGGGTGCGGTCCATAATGAACAGACTTATATTCGGTGCGGTAGGCGCGGCACTGGTACTAGTGCTGGTGCTTGCTGGCACCTCCTACAAGGGCGCGGACGTTGCCTACGCCGACGCGGGGGTCATCAACTTCGACATTGACCCCGACACGGCGGGCAACAGCGCCAGTACCTTAGGCCCCGTAGAGGGGTGCGTGGAGATCACCGTCCCCAGCCCGGCCTTCGACGGCGTCGCTGACTACGACATCGACATTATCGTAACGGGCGACACGGGTGCGGGAGAGCCGGCAGGCACCGGCCATACGCCCAACGCCTACGATGCGTCGCTGAACTACTGCGACGACCCAACCGTCGCCCTTGACCCCACCAAGTGCGACCCTGGAGACCCCGTCACCATCGTTAACATCGCTAATGGGCCTGCTCCGCCGCCCGGCACGGACACCCTGATCAAGGTGCCGGGCGCCGACATGGACTTCAGCGACGGGCGACCGGACAGCGACGGCCTGTTCACGATTGGGCCCATGTACGCTGTAGCCCCGCCCGCCGGCATTGGCGGGGACGGCACCATCACGAGGGTGGGCCTGGACATCGGCGGCTCGGGCCTGGTCACGTTCACCCTGAACCCCGACCCGCTGACCAAATACGCGTCGGTCGCCTTTGGCGCTCACCCGATCACCCGCGACTCGGGTATGCTGGCCATCAACGTCCCTTGCCCCGCGGAGGAGATCGACCTCAGCGTTGCCTCCGTGGCGTGCGAGGACCCGACCCTCGAGGGCGACACCGCCGTCTGCGACGGGGCCGAGGTTCCGCGCACGGACATGAACGTCAGCGAGACCGTCAACCTGCACGTGGACACCACGGGCACTAACACGGGCAGCACTCCGCCGGGCCTCTCGGCGAACGGAGAGATCTGCCACGAGGTGACGGCCGTCAACTTCCCCAACTGTGACGTCAACGGCGTTGAGACGGAGATCGTCTGCATGTCGTTGGTGGGACTGGCTCCCCTCGCAAGCCAGACGCTATCCACGGACTTCGAGATCCACTGCTCGGAGCCCAGCTTCCACGGCTTTGAGGTGGAGAACACGATCACGCTGGACCTGCCGCAGATCGACACCAACTCGGCCAACGACACCGACACGATCGACGTGCCGGTTGAGGTCTGGGGGTACGTGGACGTCGGGATCATCAGCATGGCTGCGGTCTGCCCACCCACGCGCATGATCGACAGCGACGCAGACACGGTTCCTGACCTCTGCACCGCAGACATAGCGACGCCACTGGCGATCAGCATCGAGAAGGTGCTGCACAACAACGGCCCGTACGGACCGGTTCTGGTAACCAACACCAAGTTCGGCATTAACACGGGTCCCGGACCGACCGATCCGGCGCCGAACGACTCGTACGTTGACCCGCCGGGGGCCGCCGAGCAGATACCTCTGCCGGTCGGCACGCCTGTCGATCCTAACGTGATCGAGTCCTTCAACGTGGTCTGCGCTCCCACGGACGCGGGCCAGGTGGTGGTGTTCTACTTCCAGAACGACCTCACCGTCAAGGGCGCCCACATCATCGACAACCCTACGGGCAAGGCCGACAGCGCCAGCGCTATACTGCCGGTGATGTGCGTGCCGCGCTTCACGCCGAGCTTCCTGTCGGACATCGACGAGGACGACGGCACCATGAGCTCGCCGATCGCGCCGCCGGGGGACGACACCTGCATCATGGGCTTGCCCTGCAAGAGCCTGTCGCAGACCATCATTCCGGATGACACGATACTTGAGTGCGCCAACGACGTCGACGACGACGGCGACGGCAAGATCAACGACGGCTGCCCCATCGTGGGAGCCGCAGCTGAGTCGGGCACCGAGTGCGATAACGACGTCGACGACGACCCGCTTGACGACGACCCGCTGTCCATCGTGAACGACGGCTGCCCCCAGGAGGGCTCCGACCCCGAGGTGGACTTGGGCTACCCGAAGCAGCCGCTGGCCCTGATCCAGACGTTCACGCCTGCGGCGATAGACATCCGCTACGGCACGCTGATCACCAACGGCGCGACCGTAGGTCAGAGCGCCTTCTCGGTGGTCGCCCACATCCAGGGTGTGACCGCAGGCTGCATGTATCCTATCGGTGGCGTGGCCACGCAGAGCGACGCGTGCCTTGACCCCGCGAGTGAAGTGGCCTGTGTGAATAACGCGACTCAAGGGGTAGCGTCACCAGCGCTGGTCCCGCCTGGGGCCTTCACCGACTGGGCGCAGCAGCTGACCTCCCTCGACTTGGCCATCAAGGCCATGTACTGCGTCGACATCGACAGCGACACCGTATGCGATATCTACCCAGTGCTGTGGACGCACGTCGTTGGCCTGGTCCCGAATCCTTACACCCCGATCAACATCCTGACGTGGAAGCTGGCTGATGGCAGCTACCTGACCATCGGGCAGACCGGGGACCCGGACAATGACATGGACTTCCAGTGGGACGACGTGGTCGACGCCGACGACGACAACGACGGTGTACTGGACAGGGTCGACCTCTGCCCGACCACCATCGACCCGCTCAACGTCGACACTGACGGCGACACCGTGGGCGACGTCTGCGACCCCACCCCTGGTCCTGGTCTGCCAGGATGTGGCCCTTCCCCTGCTACTTGCCCTGACCCTTGTCCTCAGTGCCAAGACCCCAGGGACCCGGAGACCTTCCTGTGCACGCCTTACTCGTCCGACACGATCAGCCTGGGCGAGACCCTGGCCTTCCCCACCGGTGAGATGCTCCGCACGTGTGAGACCTTCGGCACTATCGCTACGCTCGATCCGCACGTGGTTGCGGCGGCCCTCATCCGCGCGGACATCGGCCTGGTCACGATGCTGTACGACACGATCGAGTGCATCACCGCCGAGACTGACCTAGCCGTGGAGCTGGTCAAGGACGAGAACATCGAGGTCGGCGAGGACCTGGAGAGCACCGAGACGGTACACGTGGTCATCACCAACGGCGTCGGCCCCACCCGCGTGGACGTGGAGCTGACCCAGGTGTCCACGGACCGGTTCACTTGCGTGTCGCACCTGGTTCCTGAGCTCGGTGACACTCTGCACGAGTTCACCGTGGGCAACCAGTTCTACAGCAAGTTGAGCTGGGAAGAGCCTCTGCTGGCCGGCAGCGAGGTCCGAGACGTTACCCGCGACTACACCATCGTCTGCAGCGAGCCCGGTTCCTTCCCCAACATCGAGCAGTTCGTGGTTGACGTCGCGGTGAACCTCACCGACCTGCCCGACGGAGACCCCTACCTGTTGAACAACAGCGACGAGAACCACGTCAGCGTTGTCTCCGACCCGGACCTCGATGACGACGACGTCCCCAACGCCGAGGACAACTGTCCGGACGTCCCCAACCCCGGCCAGGAGGACCAGGACGGCGACGGCATTGGCGACGCGTGCGACGACGACAGGGACGGCGACGGCATCCTCAACGTCGACGACGACTGTCCGGACCTGCCGGGTGACCCCGACCCGCTCGGGTTCGGTCACAACAACGGTTGCCCGATGAGCGACGTCAGCATCCAGGTCAACAAGGACGAGGCGCCGGTTGTCGACGCCAGCGAGGACACGCTTTACGAAATCGACGTCATCGTCACCAACGGCGACGACGACGCTGAAGTGGACGTCGACCTCCTGCTGGTGTCTGCAGACCCGGCCGCTGCTGCTGGCTGCACCATCTCCTGGGGCGACGCCCAGCTTGGCCTGGACTTCGTCGAGGAGGTCATCTGCGAGGAGAACGGCGGCGACCCCGACGTCTGTCCCGACGACGTCCTTGACGAGGTCAACCTCCACAGCCAGTTGTCCGGCACCCTCAGCATGGCTGCCGGCGCGTCAGTGACGCTCGAGCTAGAAGCCACACTCCACTGCTTCGAGCAGAGCGTGCACGTGGATGCCTTCGAGCTGGCTGCTGGCGCGGCCCCGCTACCGCCTGTGTGGGACGACGACTCCAGCAACAACATCCTCAAGAACTTCCCGGACGTCACGGTCCTCGCGTACGCTGACATCGAGAAGCTCGACTTCTACGTGGACGGCCCGACCGAGATGGACGTTGGCGTACCTACGGCGATAACCGTGACCGCGCTGATCCACAACAACGGCCCGTTCGAGCCGGTGGACATCTCGGACGAGATCCTGGCCGATGCGCCGGATAACTGCGACGTCACTCCCGCCGACAGCGTCACCACGGTGCTGACGAACGTGCCGGAGAGCGTAACGCAGGTGCTGGACGTCCAGTTCGAGATCGTCTGCGACGCGCCCAGCAATCACACGTTCGAGTTCGACAACGAGATCACGATCGTGGGGCCCGCGCACGTGGTCGACGACGTGCCCGGCAACAACACCGCCGAGGCGTCGCTGTCGGTCAACGTCCTGGCCTACGCCGACGTTGCGATCCTCGACCAGTACTTCGACGCCCCGCCGGCCGAGATCAACGTCAGCGACCAAGTGGTGGTCACCCTGGTGAAGGTGCTGCACAACAACGGCGCGTTCCCGGTGACCGTGGACATCCTCAAGCTGGCCACCCCTCCGCTTGACTGCACGATCGACCCGCCCGAGTACCTCTACGAGCAGATTTTGCTGGAGCCGAGCATCAATGTCACGCTGGTTGAGGAGTTCGTCATCCACTGCAGCGAGCCCAGCGAGCACACCTTCGAGATCGTCAACGAGGTGAGCGGGCCCAAGGAGCCGCACGTTTCTGACCTCAACATGACCAATAACGTCGCGGTGACCCAGTTGACGGTGGCCTCGATCCTCAACGTGGACAAGGAGATCTTGGAGCTCTACGCAGCGGTCAACTCGATCTGGAAGACCCTGCCGGCCACGTGGCTGGTCGCTGCCAGCGTGCAGAACCACGTCGAGACCGACGCGCTCGACTGGAGCTCGCACGACGTGTGGATCGACGAGACCCACACCCTCGAGCAGATCGCCCCGGGCGACTGCTTGATGGGCCCCGACTACCCCAGCGGCGACAAGACGCACGGGCTGGCCGACCCCGTCTCTCAGATGGTCAACGTCTTCGAGCCCGCCGGTGAGAGCAGGCTGGTAGACCCGATCGCCTGGGACATCCACGTGTCTGCGGACGCCGCGTGCAGGTACGAGCTGACCGTGCTCAAGGAGCCCAAGCTCTCCATCCCGCACGTCCGGTTCACGCCTGTCTCCGACGTGGAGGAGTTCCTCCTCTGCGCGGACCGCGACACGCTGCTGTGCCCCGTCGGCGCGCCTTGTCCCGACGGCATCGCCGACCCCGGTGCACATGCCGCTGACTCCAACTGCGGGCCGCCAGACAACTGTCCTGACCACTACAACCCGGACCAGAACGACATCGACGGCGACGGCATCGGTGACGTCTGCGACGACACGCCTTACCACGATGACGAGGTGAAGCACATCATGGTGTTTGGTCCCGCTCCTATCAACATCTCCGACAACACCGGCCGCTACATGTGGATCATCGGAGAGATTGGTAACCTCACGGACCACGACGACACCGTGGTGCTCACCCTCACCATCACGCCACCGGTACCCGCTGGCTGCGACCAAGACATCCAGCAGATCCTCCCCGGCCGCAGCGAGTTCATCCTCTTGGCAGACGAGCAGAAGTGGGTGCTCTTCCGCGTTCGCTACGAGTGCCACGACCCGGCACTCCCTGGGATCTACCCGCTCAACGTCGAACTCTGCATCGACCACATCCCAGAGCTAGGCGACGGCGACGACACCTTCCCTGCCAACGACTGCCAGAGCAGGATAAAGTCGCTGCTGCTTGAGTAGCTGACGGGAAGCCTACTGTGTAGGGCCAACAGAGTAGGGCGAACAAACGCGGGAGGGGTGAGTTCCCCCTCCCGCGTTTGGTTTTGCCCGCCAGCCTGGCCCGGTCGGCTAGTGCCCTCCCCCCGCTTCTGATAGACTGAAGGCAACCCGCCCGCCTGATCGCGACATCCGGCGGGCGGGCAAGTACGCTAGACAGGGGGTTTCTTTGCGGCAGCGATGGCCGATGCTGGTAGTGATAGCCCTTCTGGCTGTGGCGCTGGCGGGCTGCCAGCAAGAGAGGCCGCAGAGCCAGGGGCCGCCATCGCTCGACCTGGCCCGAGAGCAGCCGGCCCTTGCCCTGCTCGCCGGCCAGGCGGAGGACGGGCTGAGAGCCGTGGCCACCGGCGACGTCAACGGCGATGGCCACGCGGACATCATCGCCGGCGCATTTGGCGCCGACGGCCCCGGCGACGCCAGGCCCGACTGCGGCGAGGCCTACGTCATCTTCGGGCCGGCGGACGAGAGGCAGACTGTCGACTTCGCTGAGGGCCAGCAGGACATCACCATATTCGGAGCCGACAGCGGCGATCTGCTCGGCCTCAGCGTGGCATCCGGCGACGTCAACGGCGACGGCATCGACGACATCCTGGTGGGGGCACCCATGGCCGCTGGGCCGGGCAACGAGAGGCTCAAGGCCGGCGAGGCCTACGTTATCTTCGGCTCGCCATCCCTGGAGGCGACGATAGACGTCGCTCTGGGGCAGCAGGCCCTCACCCTCTTCGGCACGGGAGAGAAGGACCGGCTGGGGAGCAGCCTGGCCAGCGGCGACGCCAACGGCGACGGCATCGACGACATGCTGGTGGGCTCCTTCCTGGCCGACGGGCCGGAGAACGCCCGCTATCAGGGCGGCGAGGCCTATCTGGTCTTCGGCGGGCCTTCCCTGGGCGGGGCCAGGGACATGGCCGAGGGGGAGTACGACCTGGCCATCATCAGCGCGGAGGCCGACGATCAGCTGGGCTACGCCCTGACGATGGCCGACCTGAACAACGACGGCATCGACGACCTCGTAGTCGCCGCCTTTAGGGCCGATGTGCCGGGCAAGCCCGGGGAGGACCGGGAGGACGGCGGCGAGGTCTACGTGATCCTCGGCACCCCCACCCTTGGGGGTGTCCTGGACCTGGCCTCCGCATCTGCGAGCCTGACAGTAGCGGCCGCCGACACGGAGGATGACCTGGGGTCGGCGCTGGCCAGCGGCGATGTCAACGGCGACGGCGTTGACGACCTCCTGATCGGCGCATACCGAGCCGACGGGCCCGACAACGCCCGGGATAACGCCGGCGAGGCGTATGTCATCTTCGGCGGGCCATCCCTGCACGGTTCCCTCGACATCGGCCAGGGTGAGCAGGACGTGACCATCCTGGGCGCTGACCCCGGCGACCGCCTGGGCGGGGCCCTGGCCAGCGGGGACATAGATGGGGATGGCATAGATGACATCATCGTGGGAGTGGAAAGGGCAGACGGCCCTGAGAACGAGAGGAAAGACGCCGGCGAGGTGTATGTTGTCCTCGGCTCCCCCTCTCTGGGACCGACGGTGGACACTGTCCTGAGCGAGCATAGTGCCGCCATGTTTGGCGAGCAACGGGAGGATGCCTTCAGCAGGTCGGTGGCGGCAGCGGACTGGGATAACGATGGCCGCGCCGATGTGCTGGCGGTGGCCCGTGGCGCCGATGGGCCCGAAGGCGCGAGAGAAGACGCCGGCCAGGCCTACGTCATCCCAATCGGACCGCGGCTCGAGGGGCAGCGCTGAGGATTATTTTGTTTCCGCGAATTTATGTTGACAAATGTACGCGATCCTGCTAGTATGCACGTGATTCTAGTTCGCGCGCGGACTGGCGCGGGCATTGCGCCTGCGCCTAGTGTAGTATTGCGCGTGCAGCAAGGAGTTGCGCGCGCGGTGTGTTTATATCTAGGCTCAGGCGAAGCGCTCGCAGCTATAGCGAACTAGGGCGCTCGCTAGGTGCGTAGCTCTTAGAGGGTGCGGCATGAGCAGAATCCTGGCGGCGCGCCGGCCTGTCGCTATAACAGTAGTTGGCACGTTGCTCCTCGCCGTCCTCATCGGCGTGGGTACGGCATGCATGTCTGTCCTCGCCGGGGAAGGCGACCCCCAGGTAACCACCGGCAAGGCAAACTACCTGCCAGGGGAAACCGCCGTCATTACCGGCTCCGGCTTCCAGCCCAGTCAATCCGTAGACATCCCCGTGATTCGGCCCGACGGCTCCATCGTCAAGGGCGACGGCAGCTTCGAGCTCGGCTGGGACACCGTTCTGACCGACCAATCCGGCGGCTTCGTCTACTACTACGTCCTGAACGGCATAGACGGGCTGTACACGGTGGAGGTGTACCCTTCGCCCTGGGGTGGCCCTGAGTCCGGCGAAACGCCCCTGGCAACCACCACATTCTGGGACGGATTCTACAGCCTTGAGTTTGTAGCGGCAGCACCCACGAGCTATGACGGGTATACGCCGCCGTGGCCTTCCGCTGTTCCGTCAGACATCACCGGCGAGACCTTCTCACAAAAGCTGACATCCCTGGCGTCGGCGGAGGTCATGCTAGGTCAGATAATCATCTTCTACGTAGAGGTCAGTGCCAGCTCCAGCGCCAGCCCCGACGAGACTGTTAACTTCCAAGCGAGCTGGTGCATGGCCACCACCAGCGGCGCCGACTTTGGGTACGACGAGTCGTGGGGCGTCATGAAGGCCTTCGTGGACACGACCGACACGCCATCCTACCAAGGAGACGGTGACGAAGCCCTCACGTTCTCCTGGCTCGTACAGCCGAGTGCGTGCCAGAACGAAATCGAGGGGACATTTGCCGTCGACCATGTTGACCCCGGCGAGAACATCATCGTCGAGATATGGCTCGCCCTGGAGGACTCGATTCCCGCGGGCGCCGGCGGCAACGTGCAGTCCTGGCTTGGTGACGCCTGGTATGACACGACGAATATACCCACAGGCCAACAGACGGTCCCGCTGCTCAAGATCCAGCAGATCGAGGTGTGTGACGGCGTGGACAACGACGGCGACACCCTGGTCGATGAGGGCTTCCCCGACAGCGACGGCGACGGCGTCGCTGACTGCGTAGACTGTTGCCCTGCCGTCCCCGACCCCGATCAGACAGACTCCGATGGCGACGGCGTGGGCAACGCCTGCGACAACTGCCCTAACGACCCCAACCCCTACCAGGAGGATGCCGACCTAGACGGCGTGGGCGACGAATGCGACAACTGCCCCGCCGTCTCTAATGCTGACCAGGCCAACTCCGACGGCGACTCCCACGGTGACGCCTGTGACAACTGCCCCTACACCGACAACGAAGACCAGGCCGACGGCGACTCCGACGGCGTAGGTGACGCCTGCGACGGCTGCCCCAGCGACCCCAACAAGACCGACCCCGGCCAGTGCGGCTGTGGTAACCCCGATACCGACTCCGACGGCGACGGCACCCTCGACTGCCTTGACGGCTGCCCCAGCGACCCCAACAAGACCGACCCCGGCCAGTGCGGCTGTGGTAACCCCGATACCGACACCGATGGCGACACCATCGCCGACTGCGTCGACACCGAGGACTGCGACGGCCTGGACAACGACGGCGACACCCTGGTCGACGAGGGCTTCCCTGACACCGATGGCGACACCATCGCCGACTGCGTCGACACCGAGGACTGCGACGGCCTGGACAACGACGGCGATACCCTGGTCGACGAGGGCTTCCCCGACACCGACGGCGATACCATCGCCGACTGCCTAGACAACTGCCCCAACGAC
>Ga0209979_1001106_pt1 | contig 31201 bp, 30 predicted proteins | sample AnhtaG_FD_183114 | JGI IMG/M metagenome (GOLD analysis project Ga0209979, IMG submission 183114) | Deep subsurface microbial communities from Anholt, Denmark to uncover new lineages of life (NeLLi) - Anholt_01485 metaG (SPAdes) (version 2) | ecosystem: Environmental > Aquatic > Marine > Oceanic... | reverse complement strand
GGGACAGGAATATTATATTTTTTGGCATATTCAATTTCTTCTTCCCGGGTAAATCCCCATTCTCGAGCCGGAGCAATTACCTGCAATTTAGGATTTAGAGCAGCAATAGATACTTCAAATCTTACCTGATCATTCCCTTTACCGGTACAGCCATGTACAATAGCTTCTGCCTGTTCTTTTTCGGCAATCTCAACCATAATTTTAGAGATTAATGGTCGAGAATAAGCTGTAGCTAAAGGATAGTTTAACTCATAAACCGCACCTGCTTGCAGACCCGGTAAGACATATTCCTTCGCAAATTCTTCTTTGGCATCAATAATGTAAGACTTGCTCGCTCCAACTTTAAGAGCTTTTTCTTTTACATATTCTAAATCAATCTTTTGACCTACGTCAACTGCTACTGCAATCACTTCTTCGCAATAATTTTCTTTCAGCCATTTAATGGCCACAGAAGTATCTAACCCTCCAGAATAAGCCAATACTATTTTTTTCATTTTTTTCATTTTTTCTACACTCCTCTTTATTTTTTTATTATTTTTTTTGTAGCATCACGGCAACGCCGTGATGCTACAACACGATATATTGTGTGGAAATTGCGATACATTGTGTTTTTTACCATTTTGTTTATTTTTTAGCTTACAATTATATATTACTAATTCCCAATTTTACGGAAACGATAGAACTAAAAATTTTGTCCAAAACTTCTATTAAATAATCTATTTCTTTCTTCTTAACAATTAACGGCGGGAGGAAGCGTAAAACATTACCTTCGGTGCAATTAATCAATACTCCTTTTTCTACACATTTTTTTACTACCTCTGGACCATCTTTTTCTATTTCTAATCCTATCATCAAACCCAAGACCCTTATCTCTTTAATAAATTTAGGATATTTTTCTTTAAGTTCTTTTAATTTCTTTTTAAAATATTCTCCTTTCTCTTTACATTTTGCCATTAAATTTTCTTCTTCTATAACTTTTAAGGTAGCAATTGATACCGCACAGGCCAAAGGACCTCCTCCAAAAGTAGTTCCATGGTCACCTGGTTTAAAACAAGAAGCAACTTTATCTTTGGCTATTACCGCTCCGAGAGGAACACCTCCTCCTAAAGATTTAGCAATAGTCAAAATATCCGGTTTTACATTATAATTTTGATAAGCAAACATCTTTCCCGTTCTTCCTAAACCACACTGAATCTCATCAAATATCAATAATATATCTTTATCATCACAGAATTTTCTCAATCCCTTCATAAATTCCGAAGTAGCAATATTTATTCCTCCTTCTCCCTGAATTGGCTCAACCAAAATTGCAGCAACTTTCTCATCAAATACCTCTTTAACTGATTCCAAATCATTAAAGATAGCCTGTTTAAATTTAGGTAAAAGAGGAAGGTAATCTTTTTGATATTTATATTTTCCGGTTGCTGCTAAAGTACCAATAGTCCTACCGTGAAAAGAATTTTTCATATAAATCATATTGTATTTATCTTTATTCTGTTCTTTAAAATATTTAACCGCTAACTTTATGGCTGCTTCATTTACTTCTGCGCCACTATTAGCAAAAAATACTTTATCTCCACAAGAAATTTCTACCAGCTTCTTAGCCAAAATTATTTGAAGTTCATTATAAAAAAGATTAGAACAGTGAATCATTTTTTCCGCTTGCTTTTGGATAACCTTAACTATTTCCGGGTGAGAATAACCCAAAGCATTTACTGCTATACCTCCAATAAAATCGTAATACATCTTTCCTTCTAAATCCCAAACTTTTAATCCTTCTCCTTTGTCCAAAATCATTGCTGGCCGAGTATAAGTATGTATTAAATATTTTTTTTCATCATCTATAAGTTCTTTAGTTTTCATAATATTTTAACTCCTTATTTAATATTTATATTAACAATTATACAGATTCAATTTACACTACGTTAATTAAGAGATAATCTCTGTCCCTATTCCACTATCGGTAAACAACTCTAACAAAACAGAATGAGCACGCTTACCATTTAAGAAATGCACTTTATTTACTCCGCCCTCTAAGGCTTGAATAGCTGAATCTACTTTGGGAATCATCCCTTCTTGAATCTTCCCAGATTTAATTAAGTCCTTAGCTTGATTAATAGGCAAACTGCTAATTAAGGAAGTTGGATCTTCAAAATCTTTAAATATTCCATCCACATCGCTCAAATATATCAGCTTCTCTGCTTGCAGAGAAATGGCTATCTGGCCAGCTACTATGTCAGCATTAATGTTATATCTAATCCCTTCTTTATCCACTCCGACCGTAGCAATTACCGGGATATAATTCTTTTCCAGTAAAATTGTTAATATTTCGGGATTAATTTTTTCCACTTCTCCCACCAATCCTAACTCCGAGACTCGATGTTTCTTAACCGTCAAAAGCTGAGCATCTTCCCCGCTCAGGCCGATACCCTTTACTCCATTTCCCGGTCCTTCAGAAATATGCAAGTTAATTTCCGCCACCAGTCGAGTATTAATCTTGCCGGTTAAAACCATCTCGGTTATCTCCATCGTCTCTTCATCGGTTACTCTTAATCCGTTAAGAAATTGGGGAATCTTGTTCCTCTTTTCCATTTCTACAGAGATCTCTAGCCCTCCGCCATGAACAATCACCGGTTTCATTCCCACATATTTTAATAAAATGATATCTTTTATAATCTGTTTTTCTAAGTCTTTATCCTTCATGGCACTGCCACCGTATTTTACAACTACTATTTTGTTCCAAAATTTCTTAATATAAGGGAGGGCTTCTAAAAGGACTTCCCCGCGTTTATCTATATCTTTTTTCATTGTTTATCACACTCCTTTTTTTCAATTAACCAATTCAATTAGTCGTTAGTGAATAGTGAATAGTATTTAGTAAACTAAAAAGTAAAAGCGAAAAGCGAAAAACCATAACTTAAAATTCAAAACTTTTTTATATAACATTATTGTTTTTTATAAGAGAAAATTATCCAACCCCGAGTTATTTGGTAATTTTGCTATCGGGTTCGATGAATCGAACCCCTACATATTACTAATTACACATTACTTATTACTGTACTAATTGTACTTAGTATTTATTTTTACATAATCATAAGTTAAGTCACATCCCCAGGCAGTTGCATTTACTTTCCCCATCTTAAGGTCAATTATAATTTTAACTTCATCAGAAGATTCTAAATATTTATGTATCTCCTGTCGCGAAAACGTCAAAGGCTGACCATTTTCTACAATCTTCTCTTTTAAATAAAGGTCGACTTTATCTGGTATAACCTCTGCCCCGGAGTATCCCACTGCCGCTAAAATCCTTCCCCAATTAGGGTCTTTACCAAAGATTGCGGTCTTTACCAGAGGAGAATTAATTACCGCCATAGCAACTTTCTTAGCTTCCGCCAAAGAGAGAGCGTTTTTCACCTCTACCTCGATCATCTTGGTCGCCCCTTCTCCATCCTTGGCTATGCATTTAGCCAGATATTCAGCCACGTATTGTAAGGCATTTAAAAATTTATAATAATCAGTATCCTTTTTATCAATTAATTTATTCCCGGCCAAACCATTAGTCATAAGGAGCACCATATCATTAGTACTTGTGTCACCATCTACACTAATCATGTTAAAACTTTTTTCTACTACCTTTTGAAGGGCTTCTTTTAGCAATTCCTGCTGAATAAAAATATCACTGCTAATAAATCCCAACATAGTCGCCATATTAGGATGAATCATCCCTGACCCTTTAGCCATCCCTCCAATTTTCACTTCCTGTTCACCTAATTTAAAGCTAACCGCTATTTCTTTCTTTTTAGTATCAGTAGTCAATATCGCCTCTGCTGCCTCCGTCCCTCCTGAAATACTCAGCTTAGAAATAGCTTCTTTTAGGCCAGCATCTATCTTTTTCATAGGTAGGAATTCACCAATTTTCCCGGTAGAAGTAACTGCCACATATTCTTTATCAATATTTAATCCTTCTGAAACATAACTTACTGTTTCCCAGGCATCCTTTAACCCCTTCTCTCCGGTACAGGCATTAGCTATTCCGCTATTTATTAACACCGCTTGCAATTTACCTCCCGAAAGAGATAAATTTTTCTCGGTAACCATCAGGGGAGCAGCTTTAAATTTATTGGTAGTAAATGTTCCCCAGGCATTAGCTACTTTTTCCGAATAGATTAAAGCCAAATCTTTTTTATTGAATCTTATCCCGCATTTTACTCCAGCTGCTTTTATCCCTTCAGGAAAGGTTATACCTTTTTTAACTACCTGAAAATCTTCTTTATCTAAAACATCTTGCATTATTATCATCTCCTTTTGTATAAAATTTGTAGGGGTCTAATTTGCTCGACCTGAGTTATTCAATCTCTCTTTAAAATTCACTAAAAATTAATTCCCTCGGTCTCTGGGAAACCAGACATAATATTCATGTTCTGTACTGCCTGACCGGCAGCCCCTTTAATTAAATTATCAATAACCGAAATCACCTTAACCTTTCCTGTTCTTTTATCTATGGCAATTGCAATATCACAATAATTCGTTCCCGCTACAAACCTTAACTCTGGCAAATTGGGGGGTTCAAAGATTCGCACAAAAGGTGCCTTTTGATAAAATTTTTGGTAAACCTCCAAAATCTCTCCATCCTCTTTAGAACCATTTAAACTTAAATAACAGGTGGATAAAATTCCTCTATTAATCGGAAGAAGATGCGGAGTAAAGGAAACTTTTATCCCTTTTGTCAGCTCTTTATTATCTACTCCAAAATAAATAAAAGATAACTCCTGCTCGACTTCCGGAATATGATTGTGCCTGACAACCTTATAGGCTTTAAAATTTTCATTACACTCTGGAAAATGAAGATCTAAAGATAATTTCCTTCCCGCTCCACTGGCCCCGGATTTAGAATCAATAATGATCCCTTCTGGTTCTACAAAGTGATATTTTAATAAAGGGGCGATCCCTAAAATTACGCTGGTCGGATAACAACCAGGATTAGCTACTAATGAGGCATCTTTTATTTTATTTAAATAAATCTCTGGAAGACCGTAAACAGCCTCAGATAATACTCCCTTACTAATTTGGTTGTGCTCTTTCTTATACCATTCCTTATACACCGCAGAATCCTTTATACGATAATCCGCACTTAAATCAACTACCTTAACCCCTTTCTTTAATAACTCAGGGACCACATCCATAGAGACCGTATGGGGCAGAGCAGTAAATACCAGATCCGAATCCTGAGATATTAACTCCAAATCAAGTTTTATAAGTTTCTTGTCTAATTTATTCAGGAATTCAGGAAATATTTTATTGATATTTTCCCCTACATAGGTAGTAGAAGTTAAGTGCACCAATTTTACCTCTTTATGATTTAATAAAATCTTAATTAATTCTTTCCCCGTATAACCAGTTGAACCAATAATACTTACTTTTAATTTTTGCATCTTTTATTCACCCCACCTGTTTACAAAATAAAAAATCCCGTCCCCTTAATAATCTCTTTATTGATTATCATAAGGGACGAGATTGATATAATTTCCCGTGGTGCCACCCGGGTTGAGTAAATAATTATTATCCCCTCTTAAAATAAAAAATCCCGTCCCCTTAATAATCTTCATTATCACAAAAGGACGAGATGAAATCTCGCGGTACCACCTGGGATTGGATAAATTATTTACCCCACTCATTAGAAGTTTTTAAAGGTAACCAACCTATCTTTATTGAGGTTCTCTGTTCGGTTAGTCTTTTTAAGATACTTTCACCAGTTGTATCCCTCTCTTTTTGATTAAGAAATAACCTACTTTCCTCGTTAAAATATTCTTTTTTAATATTTGGAATTTATGATACATTAAAATATTGTTCTTGTCAAATTTTTTTTAAAATATTTTTTAAATTTTAATCTCTTTAAATTAATACCCCTTTTAAAGTTCCCTACTTCCTGGTTTTATTGCTGGAACTCCTTTTTTGCATAAAGGGCATTCCTCAGGCAAATAAGTCTTTATATCTACAGTCAGGAGTTTTTCGGTCTTTACTCCAAAATTCACTTTCCCTCCACTTCGGTCAATTAACACTCCTACTCCTACAACTTTTCCCTGTCTTGATTTTACAATATCCATAACTTCTCTTACTGAACTTCCAGTAGTAGTGACATCTTCTACTACTAATACTTTTTCTCCCTGGTTTATCTCAAAACTACGTCGCAAGGTCATCTTTCCATTTTCTCTCTCGGTAAAAATTGCTCTTACCCAGGGCCCTAATACTCGAGCCATTACATGAGCCATAATAATACCTCCAATTGCGGGTCCCACAATTAAATCAATATCATCTCCCCTAAATTTCTTCCCGAGCTCACTGCATAGATTATGCATAAATCCAGGATGTTGCATAACCTGGGCACATTGAATATAGGTATCACTATGTACTCCCGAAGTTAATTTAAAATGCCCTTTCTGGATGGCTCCTGCTTCTTCAAATTTTTTCATTACCTCTTCTGTTTTAATAATCATCTTTTAATTTCCCTCCATTTCTCTTAATATTTGTTTTGCGGCCTTTACCGGATTGGCAGCATTTCTTATCGGTCTTCCTATTACCAAAAAATCAGCCCCTAATTTTATGGCTTCCTGGGGAGTCATTACTCTTTTCTGGTCATCGGAAGATTTGCCCGTAGGACGTATCCCGGGAGTCAAAATTACAAAATCTTCCCCACAGGCCTTCCTTATTTCCTTAATCTCCCAGGAAGAAGCTACCACTCCATCAAGACCGGCAGCTTTAGCTAATTTAGCCAGATGAACTACTTGTTCTTCTAATCCTTTTTTTATGCTTATCTCTTTTTCTAAAATTTCCTGATTGATACTGGTAAGTAAAGTTACTCCTAAAATTAAAGGTTTGTTGATGCCTAAGGCAAGACTGGTTTTTTTAGTCGCTTCTGCTGCTGCTTTCATCATTTCATATCCTCCGGAAGTGTGTACATTAAAAATATACACCCCCAATTTAGTAGCTACTTCTGCTGCCCGAGCAACGGTATTGGGTATATCGTGAAATTTTAAATCTAAAAAAACCTTACCTCCCCTCTCGTTTACCATATTAACCACCTTAGCCCCCTCAACAGTAAATAGTTGGCTCCCAATCTTAAAGACCCCTACATAATCACTTAACTTACCCACTAATTCATCTGCTTTTTTAAAATCATCTACATCCAGAGCCAGGACCAATCTCTCTCTCGCCGTTAACTGCATTTTCTCCTCCTATTTTTATTAGATTTTTAAACTTCCTACTAACTCATTTATATCTTTAATATTATTTTCTATAAGATATTTTTCTATTCCTTCTATAATTTCAATAGTTACCCTGGGATTTACAAAATTCGCCGTTCCTATCTCTATTGCCCGGGCTCCGGCGATGATAAATTCCAGGGCATCTTCAACCTTTATTATCCCCCCTATCCCGATTACCGGGATATTTACCGTCTGAAATACCTGCCAGACCAACCAGAGGGCTACCGGCTTTACCGCCGGACCGGACAGACCACCACTGACATTAGCTAATTTAGGTTTGCGGGAATCAATATCTACTGCCATACCCACTAAAGTATTTATTAGGGATAGGGCATCTGCTCCTGCTTCTTCAGCAGCTTGAGCAATTGTTTTGATATCTGTAACATTAGGGGTTAATTTTACAATAAGAGGGAGAGAGGTAGCTTCCCGAATATTACTTATAATTTTATAAGTTGCCCTAGCATCTGTCCCCCAGGCCATCCCTCCTTTTTTGACATTAGGGCAGGAAATGTTGACCTCCAGACCGGCGACTCCCATCTCCTCCGAAATCTCTCCTAATCTTCTGGCTAATTCTAAATATTCTTCTATGGTATCCCCGGAAACATTTATTATCACCGGGGTATTAAACTTTTTCAAATAGGGTAATTTTTCCTTGATTAAAACTTCCACTCCCACATTCTGCAAGCCAATAGCATTAAGCATCCCTGAAGGAGTTTCAATAATTCGAGGAGGTGGATTTCCCATCTTCGGCTTCAGAGTGATTCCCTTTAATACCATCGCACCCAATTTATTCAAATCAATAAAGGGAGAAAATTCTTCACCATAGCCAAAAGTTCCTGAGGCGGTCATTATCGGGTTCTTCATTCTTATTCCTCCCACCTCTACCTCTAATCGGGGTTTTCTAATCATCCCATATCACCTCATTTGCCTTAAAGACTGGACCATCTACACAGACCCTCTTATAATGGTATTCTTCTTTATTATTCTTCTTTTCCTTTAATTTTATTTTACAAACACACCCCAAACAGGCGCCTATACCACAACCCATCCTTTCTTCCAAAGACACCTGGCAATCAATATTTGCCTTTAAAGCAATTTCATTGATCTTTTTTAACATAGGTTTTGGCCCACAAGCAAATATCTGATCCGGTAGCCATCTAGAAATTATCTCTATTAGTAAATCAGTAACCAGACCTTTATACTTATAACTTCCATCATCAGTAGCAATATCTACTTTTGCCCCCAGAATCTTAAAGCTTTCCTCTCCTATGACCAACTCTTTCTTCAAAGCACCTATCAAGACTCGCACCTCTTTACCTTGCCTGATAGATTCTTCGCATAAAGCCAGTAAAGGAGCAACTCCTATCCCTCCTCCCACTATCATAATTTTCCTACTTTCGGGATAGATATTAAAACCGTTACCGATAGGACCCATGATATCTAAATCATCTCCGACTGCTCTTTGGGTTAATAATTTAGTGCCCTCTCCCATCACCTGGAGCAAGATAAAGATTTCCCCTTTTTCTTTATCTATTCGGTGAATACTTATGGGCCGACGCAATAGGGGGTAATTATTTTTGCTACACTTAATGTGGATAAATTGTCCGGGAAAGGCATATTTGGCAATTGCTGGAGCTTTTAACCTCATCAGATAAATATTGGGAGCAACTTCTTTTCTGGATAAAATCTTTACTTTAATATTCAAAATCGCACTCACCTTCTTTTTTAATTCACCAATTGACCAATTAGCCAATTAAATTAATCGTTAGTATAAAACGGGTTTGTAGTTTTTCGTTTTTAGTTGACGGTTTATTATGTTATATGTTATTGCCCTGATTTTGGGGTAGGGGTCGGATTTATCCGACCCGAGTATTTTGGTATTGTCTTTCAGCGGGTTCGATGAATCGAACCCCTACACTATTAAAACGAAAAACTTATTTAATTTTACGCTGTTTCTATATCTTTTATCACTATTCCTACTTTGTCTTCCCTATCTACCTCGTTTAATCTAACTTTAACTATCTCTTTTTTTGAAGTAGGGATATTCTTCCCTATATAATCTGCCCGAATAGGTAATTCCCGATGTCCTCTATCTATAAGAACCGCTAACTGAATCACCTGAGGTCTTCCTAAATCCACTATCGCATCCATGGCTGCCCTTATGGTCCTTCCGGTATAAAGGACATCATCAACCAATACTATTTTTTTCTGAGATACATCAAAAGGTATTTCTGTTTTTAGCACCAGGGGTTGGCGAGCAACTAAGGACAAATCATCCCGATAAAGGGTTATATCTAAGGTTCCTACCGGTATTTCTTTTTTTTCTATCTTGAAAATTTCCTGGGCTAATCTTTTGGCCAGGAAAACTCCCCTGGTCCTTATCCCAATAAGGGCAAGATTGCTTACTCCTTTATTTTTTTCTACTATCTCATGGGCAATCCTTACCAAAGTCCTCCTAATTTCATTTTCCGCCATCACCACAGTTTTCTCTTGTATATCCATTTCTCTAAACCTCCTCTTCTACCAAACATGTATTTAAATATTTAAATAAAAAACCCCTTTCAACCCATTCTGGCTGATAAGGGGGTAATAACTTTTCCTTACCAGCCTCACCGGACTGATGTTAAAGGAAGTATTAAATTTATTTTATTAGTAAAAATCCTCTTACTAAATTTTAATTAATAAGAGGATAGAATTTTCTCTTTTATCCCCTTATTAGTTTCTCTGAACTAATTTAAAAGGGTAACTTATTTAATTTATTTTTTATAATAATATATTAAAAACCCTCAGTAGTCAAACAATTTTCTAAATATCTTGGTATAAAAGCTTAAAAGTTAACCAAAGGTGCCAGGCACCTTTGGTTAACTTTTAATACACCTTAATTAAGATGATAAAGATTTTTTCTTTTCAATCTTTCTGGTTGCTATTAAATCTATATTATTGTCTAATAAATTTGAAGCGACTATTTGCCCAATCTCAACAGGGGCATCCACTTTAATTCGGCGAGTAGTCTCTCCAACTTTTTTTAAATATTTTTTAGGAATAGGAACGGGAGTTTTTACGCTTACCAGATTAAAATCTCCGTTAGTAACTTCAATAGAGCCGGTGAACACTCTTAAGGGGTTAGTAATTTCGTTTTTTACATAGTCTTTTCCTTTAGGACACTCATCTCCTTTAATATCTTTAATATTTGTTCCTTCATATTCTACTTTTATTCGACATCCATTAGGACAAATTATGCAGATAAATTCTCTCTCCATTATTAAGCCAACTTTACCTTTAATGTTTTTATACTTTCTAATTCTGAAGAAGATAATTTTACTCTAATCATCTCTGCAGGGTTTACCCGCCTTAAGAATTTCTTTTTAATTATTCTTTTACCATCTTCAAATACTAAAATCTTCTTTCTTCCTGGCTGATTAACCCGAAAGGAAAAAATAGTATCTTTAAGCCTATGCAAAGTTTGAGGAACTACATATCTTAAACCCTCCCCTACTTCAATTTTTACCTCCTGCTCTTTGGTTAATTTTCCTTCGAGGAATTCTGCTACTCCTTCAACTATATACTCGGCTTCTAAAGATACATTATCTACGATATCGTGTACCTGCAGGACATTCCCGCAGGCAAAGATACCCGGAATGCTAGTTTGTCCCCTTTCATCGACTTGCGGCCCTCCGGTTATATTGTCCAAAACTATACCTGCTTCACGAGAAAGTTCATTCTCCGGAATTAAACCTACAGATAAAAGTAAAGTATCACAAACTATCCTTCTCTTACTTCCGGGAATAATTCCTCCTCTTTTACCTAATTGGGCACTGGTAACACCTGATAAACGCCCATTCCCCTGAATATCCACTACAGTATGACTTAACAAAAGTGGTATATCAAAATCATACAAACACTGATTAATATTTCGAGAAAGTCCACTGCTGTAGGGGAGTTTCTCTGCTACCATTATTACTTCTGCTCCCTCTAAAGTTAGACGTCGGGCCATAATCAGACCAATATCTCCTGAGCCTAAGACTACTATTTTTTCTCCGACCATATAGTTCTTTAAATTAATCAGCTCTTGTGCTACTCCCGCAGTATAGATACCGGATGGTCGAGCTCCCGGTATGTTTATAGCTCCCCGAGTTCGCTCACGGCAACCCATAGCCAGAATAATTACTTTGGCTCGATAGTGTTGCAAACCATTACTACTAACTACAACAACTTCTTTTTGGGGAGTTAAACCAACTACCATGCTATTTAACAAGAAGGGAATTTTTCTATCTATTATCTGATCGATATATCTTTGAGCATATTCCGGGCCGACAAGAGAAGTGTTAAACTTTTCTAGCCCAAATCCATCATGAATACACTGGTTTAAGATGCCCCCCAAGTAGGCGCCCCGTTCAATCATAAGAATATCTTCTATTCCTTTTTGGTGGCAGGCAACTGCTGCTGCTAAACCAGCAGCCCCTCCTCCAATGATAATAACTTCTTCTTCTTGCATGATTCATTTTCCTTATTACTTCTATATCCGGTTAACAGATAAGAACTATTTCCTTTTAAAGTAATTTCCTGAGGAATAAGTTTAAAAGATTCTCTTAATATTTCCATAATTCTGGTCTGACAATATCCTCCCTGGCATCGACCCATCATAGCTCGAGTGCGATATTTAATAGAAATTAGACTTCTCGCCCCTAAAGGATTATTAATTGCCTCTAATATTTCTTTTTTGGTAACTTTTTCACAGCGACAGACTATCTCTCCATAATCTGGGTCTTGTTTGATTAAGGCTTTCTTGGTCTCTTCATCCTGTTCTTCAAATCGTAGAATACCTTTCCTAAAAGGGAAAGGGCTAAAGTTGGGATCAGAATCTAATCTTTCTTTTTTATTAATAATTTCGACTACCCTTTTGGCAATAGGTTGAGCAGCAGTTAATCCCGGGGATTCGATACCGATTAGGTTGATAAAATTATCGACTGTATCACTTTCCTCTATTACAAAATCCCAAAACCCTCCCTCAGAAGAAGGGGCCTGTTTGACTCGAAGGCCAGAATAACTGCGGATGATATATTGAGGTGAAATTAAAGGTAAAAATTCACGAGCTTCAGTAGAGAGCATTTTCATTACTGAGGAAGTTACAGAAAGATTATCCTTTCTTCTAATATATTCATTACTTGGGCCTATCAAGATATTGCCATCAATAGTGGGAGTAAGATGAATTCCCAAGCCTCCGGCCCCAGCTTGAGGGACAGGATAAACCAGGTAATTTATTAACCATGAGACGTTTTTATCTAATATATGGTATTCGCCCCGGCAGGGATAGAGGTGATATTTTTTTGTCCCTACCATTCGGGCAATTTTATCAGCATAGAGCCCTGCACTATTGATTACATAAGAAGAAATAAATTCCCCTTTAGCAGTATTAATTTTAAAATAAGAATTATTTAACCTGGTAATGCTTTTCACTTCGGTATTTAGAAAAAAGGAAACACCGTTATCAAGGGCATTTTCAGCCAAAGCAATAGTTAAAAGATAAGGAGAAGTAATAGCGGTTTCAAGAGAATAAAGAGCAGCAATTCCTTCTATGTTGGGCTCTAATCTTTTCACTTCATTAAGGTCAATAATTTGAAGATTATCTACTCTGTTTGTATCACCTTGCTGCTTTAATTTTTGTAATTCTTTAATTTCTTCTTTTTTCTTGGCAACTACTAATTTCCCTATCTTTTTATAAGGAACATCAAGTTGATGACAAAGTTCTGCAAAAGATTTATTTCCTTCAACACAAAACTGAGCCATTAAAGTGCCAGGCTTATTATTAAAACCGGCATGAACTACTCCGCTATTTCGACAGCTTATCCCCCAACCAACATCATCTTCTTTTTCCAAAACAGCAACACTAACTTTGTATTTAGATAATTCCCGGGCAATAGCACAACCAACTACTCCACCGCCGATTATAATCATATCAAAATGATTATTTGTTGCTTTCATTTTACTTTTTTCCTTTTAAAATAAATAAAATGTATTAAGCTTTATTGCGCTTTGACTTATTCAGAAATAATATTCCAAGAGTTAATTTCTGCAAGTGAAGATTCTTTGGCTCTCTCTAAGTGCTGAAGTAAAGTTTTAATAATTAACCCTTCATCATTCTTTTTTAAAGCTTCTATGATAGCCAGATGTTCTCTTACCGAACTGGCAAAAGTAATTCTTTTAAGAGAAATATTTCGTAACCAATGAATCTGTTCCTGAAGATTTGCCAACAATTCAATAAGTTTTTTGTTTCCGCAATTTTGACTAAGAAGATCATGAAATTTTTTATCCAGGGTTAAATACTGGATACAATTCTCAGCATTAGTAATTAATTCCCTCTCAACTGAATTTTTCTGTACTATTTTTTCCATCTATAGTTTCTTTTAATGACTTAACAAAATCACTTACCTGAGATAACATTACTGACAAATCCCCTCGAGAATTCTCTATTAATTTTACCACTGCACTTCCTACAATTACTGCATCAGCGTATTTTGTTGCTTCTTTAGCCTGCTCAGGATTACTAATGCCAAAACCTATTGCCAACGGCACATCTGTGCAAAGGCGAATTTTTTCCATCATTTCTACGATTTTCGGAGAAAAATTTTTTCTAACTCCGGTTACTCCGGTAACAGAAACACAATAGATAAATCCTCGAGCACTTCGGGCTATAGCGGCAATCCTTTCTGAGGTACTTGTGGGAGACAAAAAAGAAATTAAATTTATCCCTGCCTTATCAGTAATACTTCGGAATTCTTCACTCTCCTCTAAGGGTAAATCGGGCACGATAAAACCATCTACCCCGACTTTCTTACTATCTATTACAAAACGATCTAATCCATAACAATAAATGGGATTATAATAAGTCATCAAAGCAATCGGGATCGAAGTTTTCTCCCGTATTCTAACTATTGCAGATAGTATCTTGGGTATATTCGTATTACTCTCCAACGCCCTTTGGGAAGCTTGTTGAATTGTAACCCCATCTGCTAAAGGATCGGAAAAGGGAATGCCTAATTCAACTATATCAGCTCCCGCTTTAGCAATAGAACATACTAACTCTTCAGTAACCTCTAAATCAGGATCTCCTGCAGTTATATAAATAATCAAAGCTTTTTCTCCACGATCTTTTAAACGACGCAAAACTTTTTCAATCTTCATCACTTCACCCCTAATTTATCAATAACTACTTCTGTATCTTTATCTCCCCGACCAGAAAGACAGACTACCACAACCTCTTCTTTTTTGGTTTTGGGGATTAACTTTGGCAAATAAGCCAGGGCATGAGCACTTTCTAAGGCAGGAATAATTCCCTCTGTTTTAGAAAGCAATTGAAATGCTTTTAAAGCTTCATTATCAGTAACTGATACATAAGTAGCCCGACCAGTTTCCTTAAGGTAAGCATGTTCTGGACCTACGCCGGGATAATCAAGACCAGCAGAAATTGAATATGCTTCTTTTATCTGTCCATTTTCATCTTGTAAAAGGAAACTCTTCACACCATGAAGTATCCCTACCTTTCCAACACCCAGAGTAGCCGCGTGTTTTTGAGTAGTTAAGCCCCGTCCCGCAGCCTCAACTCCAAACATTTTTACTTCCCGGTCATCTTTAAATTCATAAAATAGCCCTATAGCATTACTGCCTCCGCCTACACAAGCAACCAAATAATCTGGCAAACGGCCTTCTTCAGCTATAATTTGCTCCTTGGTCTCTTGTCCAATTACAGATTGAAAATCTCTTACCATCATAGGATAAGGATGAGGCCCGACTACTGAACCAATCATATAGTAGGTATTTTCCACATTAGAAACCCAATCTCTAATTGTTTCATTAACCGCATCTTTTAAAGTTTTGCTCCCTGATTTCACCGGGATTACTTCTGCCCCCAAAAGTTTCATTCGAAAAACATTAAGTGCCTGCCGTTCTATATCAACTTCCCCCATATATATAGCACAAGACAGACCAAATAAAGCTGATACTGTAGCTACCGCGACCCCATGTTGGCCGGCTCCGGTTTCAGCAATAATTCGTTTCTTCCCCATTTGCTGAGCTAAAAGTACCTGCCCAATAGCATTGTTAATCTTATGTGCACCAGTATGATTTAAGTCTTCTCGCTTTAAATAAATTTTTGCCCCTCCTAACTTCTCCGTCAGCCTCCTGGCGTAATATAGAACAGAAGGTCTTCCAATATAATTCTTAAAATAATACTGCAAATCTTTCTGAAAATTAACACTTTCTTTCGCCTTCTGATAGGCTATTTCAAGTTCAGTTATAGCTGACATCAGAGTTTCTGGCACATATTTACCACCAAATTCACCAAAATACCCTCTTTTATCTGGTAATATTCTGTTCATTTTTCCACCTCCGAACTTCTTGTATAAATTTTTTTATTTTTTTACTATCTTTGCGACCCCTCGTTTCCACCCCACTACTTACATCCACTCCCCAGGGACGGACAACACTAAGTGCTTGAAAAATATTATTCGGATTTAAGCCACCTGCTAAAATTACCAATCCATATCCTTTGATAGTTGCTACCTCTTTCCAAGGGAAAGTCTTTCCAGTTCCTCCATCTGTACCTGGTTGATAGGTATCAGTTAAAAACATTTTTACAACTCCCTTATATCTTACTGGGTCAGGAAAAAGCCGACCATCTTTTGCCACTTTAATTGCCTTTACTACCGGTCTTTTAAATTGCTGGCAATAATCAACACTCTCTTTGCCATGAAATTGGAGAGTTGTTAAATCACAATACTCAGCAATTTCTTTTACTGAAGATATTGAAGCATTAACAAAAACTCCTACCCGCAATATATCTCTGGGTAAGTTCTGAATAATTTTTCTTGCATCTTCCGGAGTAATTCTCCGTGAACTTGGAGCAAAGACAAATCCTAATGCATCAGCACCCGCATCTATAGCTGTATGAGCTGTATTTATATCTTTTATTCCGCAAATTTTGATTAACATAATAAGCTTTACTCTCTATTTTTAAATTTTATTCCCTCTTTCTTTTTTACCCCAATTAGTTCTTTTAATTTTTCGCCGGGCATCGAAGAATTCATTAAAGACTCCCCTACTAATACTGCATCTACTCCACAAAGACTCAATCTCTCCAAATCTTCCCGAAATCTAATTCCACTTTCGCTTACCAATACACATTCTGGCGGCACCAAATGACTTAAATTAATAGTCGTAGATAAATCAATGCAAAAATCTGTCAAATTACGATTGTTAATCCCTATCATATTCGCCCCGGTTGCCAAACTTTTGGTTAATTCTTCTGAGGTATGCACTTCAACTAAGCAATCCAATCCCAAAGATATGGCTATCTTTTGAAATCGGGCCAAAGATATTTCATCCAATAATGCAGCAATAAGTAAAATAGCATCAGCCCCCAAACAACGAGATTGATAAATCTGATATTCATCCAAAATAAAATCTTTCCGCAAAACAGGCAAATTAGATATTTTCTTTACCTGGCGAATATAATCTGGTTCTCCTTTAAAAAATTTTCGCTCAGTTATAACTGAAATAGCTCTTGCACCATTATCTGTATAAGTTTGAATAATTTTCTCAAAATTCTTTTTATCTCGAATCTTCCCTCGAGAAGGAGAAGCAAATTTTAGTTCAGTAATTACTGCAACAATAGGAGAAGATTTTAAATTTTGTATAAACCCTCGAGTAGGTGGTAAGTCTTTTATTAATTCAAATAAAAATTCAACTGGAAAATTCTTTTTATCTCGAGATACTTCCTCTTGTTTATATTTTGCAATCTCTTCCAATATATTCATCAAACTAACCTCTTGGTATATTCTCTTAGATCTTCTAACTTTTTTAAAGCAGCTCCTGAATCGATAATTTCTGCCGCTTTTTTTATTCCCGTTTTCATGTCTTTAACTACTCCCCCTACTAGTAAAACAGCGGCAGCATTTGCCAGAACTATATCTCGGTGGGGACATTTCTCTCGGCCATTTAATATACCTAAAGCAATTTCTGTATTAATCTTAGGGTCTCCTCCTTGAATATCCTCTAACTTACATCGCTGCAATCCTAATTCTTCTGGTTCAAGATAGAAAGTCTCTACTGTCCCATTCTTAACTCGGCTAATCTTTGTAGATCCGGTTAAGGTTATTTCATCTATTCCATTTTCCCCACACACTACCATTGCCCCTTGTACCCCAAGTTTTTCCAATACTCCTGCTATTAATTCAGTAAGATCCGGGTCATAAACCCCCAAAACTTGATATTTTGCTCCTGCTGGATTGGTAAGAGGACCAAGTAGATTAAAGATTGTACGAAATCCTATTTCTCTCCGAGGCTCCAGAGCAAATCTCATGGCCGGATGAAAAATAGGAGCAAAGAAAAAAGCAATTCCCACTTTTTCTAAGCACTCCTCTATTTGAAGAGGAGCTAAATTTATATTTATTCCCAAGGCCTCTAATACATCTGCACTCCCACTCTTGCTGGATACCCCCCTATTGCCATGTTTGGCTACCTTTAGTCCGGCCCCGGCTGCCACGAAAGCCGTAACCGTAGAGATATTAAAGGTACCTTTACAATCTCCGCCAGTACCACAAGTATCTACCGCTAAGGGATAAACTTTTTTTAATTTCACTGCATTCTCTCTCATAGCTTGAGCGCATCCGGTAATCTCTTCCACTGTCTCTCTTTTTATTCGTAGAGCAGTTAAAAAACTGGCAATCTGAGCTGCAGTAACTTTTCCTTGCATTATTTCATTCATGGCCCAACGAGCTTCTTTTTCCCTTAAATTTTCTCCTATTACTACTTTATTTAATAATTCTTTAAACATTTTCTTATCTCCCTTCTTTTAAAAATATTATCTTTTAAATTCTTCAGCGATAGTTATAAAGTTTTTTAGAATATCTCTTCCTACCGAAGTTAAAATAGATTCAGGATGGAATTGCACCCCTTCTACAGGATATTCTTTATGGCTAACTCCCATAATTGTGCCATCATCTGTACGAGCGGTAATTTCGAGACAGGGAGGCAAAGAAAGTGGATCTAAAACCAAAGAATGATATCTCCCAGCCAAAAAAGGATTATCTACTCCAGAATAAATACCCTTTTGTTGATGATAAATATAAGAGGATTTGCCATGCATTATCTTTTCAACCCTGATTATCTTGCCACCATAAGCCGCTCCAATAGCCTGGTGCCCTAAACAAACCCCCAAAATGGGAATCTTAGCCCCGAATTTTTGCACTACTTCCACAGAAATACCAGCTTCTTTGGGAGTGCAGGGGCCTGGAGAAATTACTATTCCAATCAAAGATTTTTTTGTAATTTCCTTTAAGGTTATCTCGTCATTTCTATACACTTCAGTTTCCATGCCTAACTCACCTAAATATTGAACTAAGTTATAAGTAAAAGAATCATAATTATCAATCACTAATATCATTTTACCCCTCCTCAGCCAAATCCATAGCTTCAAGCATTGCCTTAGACTTATTCAAAGTTTCTTTATATTCCATCTCCGGAATGGAATCAGCTACAATTCCGGCTCCTGCTTGGATATAAGCCTGATTACCTTTAAAGATAATGGTGCGAATAGTAATACAAGTATCCATATTTCCGTTAAAGCCGATATACCCGATTGCCCCTGCATAAGTCCCTCTGTAATTAGGTTCTAATTCATCAATAATCTCCATTGCCCGCACCTTGGGGGCACCCGAAACTGTCCCTGCTGGGAAGCAAGCCTCTAATACATCAAAGGCGTTTTTATTTGGTTGAATTTTGCCTTCCACCTCTGAAACTAAATGCATTACATGAGAGAATTTTTCCACTTTCATAAAATTGCTTACTCTCACCGTACCAGGACAGCAAATTCGGCCCAAATCATTTCGAGCCAAATCTACCAGCATAGTATGTTCTGCCTTCTCCTTCTCATCATTTAACATATCTTTTTCCAACTCTACATCTTCAATCTCGTTTTTACCCCGGGGACGAGTCCCCGCAATAGGTTTACTCTCTACCAATTCACCAGTTAACCTAACCAATGGTTCAGGAGAAGCACCTACCACTTGAATTTCCCCATAGTTTAAATAATACATATAAGGCGAAGGATTTAAACTTCGCAAAGAACGATAAATCTCAAAAGGATGAACCTTTACTTTTCTGCTTAGACGCTGGGATAATACTACCTGAAAGGCATCACCCGCTAAAATGTAATCTTTCACCTTTTTCACTTTACACATAAATTCTTCTTGAGTAATATTGCTTTGCGTTTGTGGTAATGACTTGTTTTTTCTATCTACTTCCTTTTGATCCTCTGAAGATGGAAATTGAGGCTTTTTTAGTTGAGCTATAACTTTTTCAATCTGAATAACTGCCTGGTCATAAGCCTCTTCTGTAGATATTCGCTTTTCATTTAGGGAAATATTAGCAATTATCCACATTTGATGGGTTAAATGATCAAACACTAATATCGTCCCTGCAAATATTAAAAGACAATCGGGCATATCAAGGTCATCGATAGCTTTCTTAGATAATTTCTCTATAAATCGGACCAGATCATAACCAAAGTATCCAACTCCACCTCCAAAAAAACGCGGTAATCCTTTAATTGTGCTAACCTTAAATTCAGCAAATAACCGACGTAAACAAAGAAGGGGATTTTCTTTGTGTACTTCTTTTTTATCTTTTGTTGTTATTTCAATTCTTGCATCTTTGCTCTGAAAAATTAAAAAAGGATCAACCCCAATAAACGAATAGCGGGCTAACTTATCTCCACCATCTCCGCTTTCCAATAAATAGCTAAAACTATCTCTCCCTATCTTTTGAAAAGCACTAATGGGAGTCTCTGTATCAGCAAGAATTTTGCAGTACACTGTTAGCAGATTTCCCTTATTAGCCAACTTTAAAAAATCTTCTTTGTTGGGATAATACATCTTACCCATTATTATCAAACACCTTCTTAATATTTAAATTTGATAAATAATAAAAAACTCTTCGTCCCTAATCTAATTATCGAATCAATAGGGACGAAGAGTTCTTTCCGCGGTGCCACCCTGATTGAGTCTAACAAATTAATATAATTTAATATCAAAATTATTAACTATTAGACCCCTCTTGATAAAGTGTACGAGTATATAAATAAAAAACCTTACATCTCCAAGAGACGAAAGGTTAATTCCGTGGTGCCACTCTAATAAGATTTTCACTTTAAAAAATATAAAAATCCTACTCTTTAAGAGTACGGGCAATATAAACTAATTATACACCGATACACTTTTCCTTTTCACGGTGGAAAAGTCCGTCAAAACTTACTCGGACTATTTGAGTCATTTCAGCCTGAAGCTTGTGGGTCCATTTCGCAAATCCTTTAAAATCTTTGTCGATTCTCACCGTAAACGACTCTCTGTACAGATTTTGTAATCTGCTACTTCTCCCACGCTTTGCTTTTAACTATTTATTATTTTTTATTAATTAAATTATATCATACATGTCAAGTACTATTAATTAGTATCTAGTGAATAGTCGTTATATAAAAATCGTTTTAGCAGTTACTATAAAACAGCTAAAGGGAAAGTTTTAATTTTTTAACTACCTCATCACCTACGTCTTCAGTAGAAGAATTTCCTCCTAAATCATGAGACCTTACTTTTCCTTCGCTTAAGACTTTTTCTACCGCATCCTCAATGGCTTTAGCAACTTTTGTTTTTCCCAAACAGTCTAACATCATGGCACCGGACAATATGGTAGCAATTGGATTAGCTATAGATTTACCTTTGTATTTGGGAGCAGAACCATGGATAGGTTCAAACATGGAAATGCCTTCAGGATTTATATTCCCTCCGGCAGCTATTCCCAAACCTCCTTGAATCATCGCTCCCAAATCGGTAATGATATCTCCGAACATATTAGGAGCAACTACTACCTTAAACCACTCAGGTTTTCTTACAAACCACATAGTAATTGCATCTACAAAGGTAAATTCGGTCTCGATATCAGGATATTGACTTGATATTTCCTCAAAAATATCTCTCCAGAGTCCATAAATATTAGTTAATACATTGGCTTTATCAACTGAAGTTACTCTTTTTAAATTCTTCTTTTTAGCTAACTCAAAGGCATATTTGATTACCCTTTGAGTCCCGGGTCTGCTGATTAAACCGACCTGATAGGCCATCTCTTCTTCTGATTCTAAATTAAAATCTACCTGGATTTTAGCCTTATACAACTTTCTTAATACTTCCAAATGGTCTTGATTGGCTTTACTTTTAAATCTTCCTCCAATTCCCATGTAGAAGTCTTCGGTATTTTCTCTTACTACGTAAAAATTAATATCTTCCGGATTTTTATCTTTTAACGGAGTGGGAACTCCTTTATATAATTTAATGGGGCGGAGATTAATATATTGATCAAAATAAAATCTAGTCTTTAATAATATCTCCTTTTCTAAGATTCCCGGTTTTACTCGAGGATCTCCAACAGCCCCAAGGTATATAGCATCCATATCTTCGATCTCTTTTAAAGCACTATTGGGCATTAATTCACCGGTTTTAAGATAATGTTCGGCACCAAAAGGATATTCAGTCCAATTTATTTCTAATCCATATTGGCAAGAAGCTGCCTCTATTACCTTTTTTCCTTCTCTAATTATTTCTGGCCCTATCCCGTCTCCAGGAATTAAAGCTATATTATACATTTTCTCCTCTCCTTTTTAATTCTTTTTTAACATATTCCCTCAATCCCCCTACTGAAATTATTCTCTGAATAAATTCGGGCAAGGGACTAGTTTTACAAACTTTATCTTTACTTAAATTTTTTATTATTCCTTTTTCTGTATCAACTTCCAATAGATCTCCTGGCAAACACTGATCTACCGCTTCTTCTGATTCAAAGATAGGAAGGCCAATATTTATAGCATTCCTAAAAAAGATTCGGGCAAAAGATTTGGCAATAACGCAGGATACACCCGCTCCTTTAATGGCGATAGGGGCATGTTCACGTGAACTCCCGCAGCCAAAATTCTTGCCGGCTACTATAATGTCCCCCTGATTCATCTTTTTAACAAATTCAGGGTTACAATCCTCCATGCAATGAAGAGCCAATTCCTTAGGATCAGAGGTATTAAGATAACGAGCTGGGATAATTACATCAGTATCAATATTATCTTTAAATTTCCAAACTTTACCTTTAATTATCATCCTTGTTTCACCTCCTCAGGACTAGCTATTCTACCCACAATGGCAGAGGCGGCAGCGACAGCCGGACTGGCCAGGTATACTTCGCTTTCGGGGTGTCCCATTCTCCCTACAAAATTCCGGTTGGTGGTAGAAATTGCTCTTTCTCCTTTAGCCAATATACCCATATAACCACCTAAACAGGGGCCACAAGTAGGAGTACTTACTGCTGCTCCAGAAGAAATAAATATGTCAATTAATCCTTCCCGAAGGGCTTGCAGGTAAATATCTTGAGTGGCCGGGATAACAATTAATCTAACTTCAGGATGAACTTGTTGCCCCTTTAAGATTTCTGCAGCTATCCGCAAATCCTCTATCCTCCCATTGGTACAGGAACCGATAATGGATTGATCAATCTTAATCCCTTTTGCTTTACTGATTGGTTTAGCATTTTCCGGCAGGTGTGGAAAAGCCACCTGGGGCTCAATTTTGCTAACATCAATCTCTATAATCTTTTCATAATGTGCATCGGGGTCACTTTTATAAATCTGATAAGGTCTTTTGGCTCGCCCTTTTAGATATTCTAAAGTAATTTTATCTGGCTCAATAATCCCGGTCTTTGCTCCTGCCTCAATGGCCATATTACACATAGTAAATCGGTTATCCATAGAAAGACCTTTAATCGCTTCCCCGCTAAATTCCATCACCTTGTAATTTGCTCCATCTACGCCAATCTTGGAAATAGTGTATAGGATTAGGTCTTTTCCGCTTACCCATTTATTTAATTTTCCAGAATATACAAATTTAATGGTGGGGGGTACTTTGAGCCACACCTCACCAAGAGCCATAATAGCGGCTAAGTCGGTACTGCCTACTCCGATAGCAAAGGCACCTAATGCCCCGGAGGTATCAGTATGAGAATCAGCTCCTACCACTATATCTCCGGGAAGAACCAATCCTTTTTCCGGCAGGAGGGCGTGTTCTACCCCCATCTTACCTATCTCAAAATAATTTTCGATTTTATATTCCCGGGCAAATTCCCTTAATAATTTACACTGTTCGGCAGATTTTATATCTTTATTGGGAGCAAAATGATCTGGTATCAGACCAACTCTTTTTTTATCAAATACTTGACCGGCTCCACTTTCTTTAAAATATTTTATGGCAATAGGAGCAGTGATATCATTGGCAAAAGCAAAGTCAACCCGAGCTTTAATTATATCGCCTATTTTGAAATTATCTGTATCTGTATGGGAAGAAAGTATTTTCTCCACAATTGTTTTTCCCATTATTTCCTCCTTATCTACTAAAGCTTATAATTACAACTTTTAGTCTGACAGTTTTTGCAGTTATTGTCTTCTTCAGAAGGGACAATTATTTCTTTGCCCACCCCAATTACCCAGGATAACGATTTCTGGGGTAACATCATACAGCCTTTAGTTAATATTACACCGATATTACCAGCAGGTATAATTTTAAAAATAACTCTTTGTTGAGACACCTCCCAGCCTCCATAACCGGGAGAAAAATGCCTACTCGTTTTAAAGCCCTGCTCCATTACTTCCACTATTTCCTGACGCGCCAACTTTCTAACTTTTCGACTAAAATCTTCAACTGCCACAGTCCCCACTGCATCCAAAGCTAATACCTGAGGATATTCTCCTTGAGAGGACAATTCAGAAACCTTCTCTTCCAATGAATCTCCTATGGTAACCACCCCTACAAGTAAATGACTTGCCCCCTTCAATTGCTTAATTATAGATTTAGTAAATCTAAGAATATGATCACCCTCTAATTCAATCTCTTCCTCTGATATAAAACTATTGATTTTAGTCAAGTGATAAATCCCCTGGGGCTTAAAAAGACCATATCCTCGATTAATTTCCTCTTTGGTAATCTGTAAAATATTTTGGTTAGGCTCTTTAACCTTCTTTCTGTTATAACCTTGATAGCAAAATACTGCATCTTTGTCTATATCTAATTTGAAATCCTTTATTATCTTCATATCTCTCATCTTTTTTTCTTGATTCGTTAGTTAGTTACTTAGTTAGTTGGTTAACTAGTTAATGAATTATTAGTATTAAACTAGGTAACTAGCTAACCAGAAAACCAGTTAACTAATTTATCTTGTATTTTGTATTTTACACTAACGACTAATTTAACAAGCGGCAGACCAAATCCATGTCTCGTAAAGGGAATATGTGAATTCCGGCTACTTCTTTAAACTGTTGTATCTTATTAATAAGTTCTCGAGATATTTTTACTCCCTCCTCTACATCCTTTCCCCTCATCCTCTCCTTTACTCGGGAAGGGACAAAAATCCCGGGTAAATTATTATTTAAATATTCAACCATTTTATAACTCTTTAAGGGCATAATTCCGATAATCTTGGGGATGTTAATATGATCGGTTATTTTTAAAAATTTCTCCAATAATTCTACATCGTAAATAGGTTGGGTTTGCACAAAGTTAGCGCCGGCCGATACTTTTTCCTCAAGTCGTTCTATCTCCTTTTTTAAATCCAAAGCAGTAGGGTTAACGGCAGTCCCGATGAAAAAATCTGTTTTATCCTTAAGTTCGTTTCCCCCATATTCATATCCGTTATTTAATTTATTTACCATCTTTACTAATCCTACAGAATCTACATCGTAAACACCTGTTACCTTAGTATAATCACCCATCTGGGGAGGGTCACCGGTTAGAGCCAGAATATTCTTTGCCCCCAAAGCAGATGCACCTAAAAGTTCTGCCTGTAAACCCAGTAAATTTCTATCTCGGCAAGTTATATGAAAGATTGTTTCTAACCCTATTTTTTCCTGAATAATATGAGAAAGAGCAATGGGACTCATCCTTAATTTAGCCAGAGGACAGTCGGTAACATTTACCGCATCTACTACTTTTCTAAAATTGTCACTATTTACCTCTCTTAAAATCTTATCTAAATTTAAAGTTTTGGGAGGATCTAACTCCACCGTTACTACAAACTTATTTGCCGCTAGTTTCTCTCTTAAATTCATTAACTTTACTCCTGCCTTTCATCCCTTCGGTTAAAATTATAATCTTCCTTCTCGGAAGGCTTTAAGATATTGTCTGCAAAATTCATCTTTACCCAACAAAAGATCGGTTGCCTTAATTAAAGCCATCATATTCTGATCGGTAGAATCTAATATCGCCGCATCAAGACCACAAGCCATTGCCAAAACCACAAAACTTTGATTAATTAAGCTTCTTTTCGGTAACCCGTAAGAAATATTACTTAATCCTATAACTGTTTTAATTTCGGGACAGGAATCCTTAATCCTCTTCAAAGTGTCCAGAACAATATTAGCATTTTGAATATTTGTACTAACTGGCAAAGTCAAAGGATCAATATATATATCTTCTATAGGAATTCCTTCACCAGTAAGTTCTTTTATTAATTCATCAGCAATTTTAAATCTCTTTTTAGAATCTTGAGGGATGCCATCCTCACTCATAGTAAGGGCTACTACTGAACACTGATATTTTTTAACCAAAGGTAAAATCAAGTCCAGTCTTTCTCTCTCTGCGGTTACTGAATTAATCAAGACTTTCCCTTTATTCTCATCATATACTTCTAACCCCACCTTTATAGCTTCATAATTAGGGCTATCAATACATAAAGGGACATCTACTGCTTCTTGAACTGTCTTTACCAACCATCTCATATCTTCTGATTCGCTCTTTCTAATTGTCCCAATATTTAAATCCAGCATCTGGGCTCCACCTTCAACTTGTTTTCGAGCCAGTTCCTGAATAAACTCTTTATTTTTACATTTCACTACCTCTTTAATATTTTTTCGGCTGGAATTTATTTTTTCTCCAATAATTAACATTTTTCACTATCTCCTTAAAACTTTTACCAACTCCCTGGCTTTATCTACTGCCGAGGCAGCATCCGGGGCATATCCCTCTGCCCCTATTTCATCGGCAAATTCCTGGGTAACCGGGGCACCTCCTATCATTACCTTAACCTTATCTCTTAAACCTGCTCTTTTTAAAATAGTTATTACATCCATCATGCCAATCATAGTAGTAGTTAGTAAAGCAGATATACCCACAATATCCGGTTTATGTTCTTGAGCGGCCTTTAAAAATTTTTCAGGGGAAACATCAATCCCTAAATCTATAACTTCGAATCCTCCTCCCCTTAGCATCATAGCCACTAAGTTTTTACCGATATCATGCAAATCACCCTTGGCAGTACCGATTATTACCTTGCCTACGGCCTTTACTCCACTTTTAATCAATTTGGGTTGGAGCAGCTCCAACCCTCCATTCATCGCCCGAGAAGCTAATAATACTTCAGGAAGAAAAATTTCATTGTTCTTGAATTTTATTCCAACAACATCCATTCCTTTAATCAGGCCTTGCTCTAAAATTTCCTTAGGATCTATTCTCTCCAGTAAAGCCCTCTGGGTAATTTCTTTTACTTTGGAAACATCACCTCGAAATAGGGCCTCTTGTAATTCCTTTAATTCTACCAAATTATCTCCCTCTCTAATTAAACTACCACCACCTAAAAATTATTAGTCGTTAGTGAATAGTGAATAGTCGTTAGTATTGCGTAAAGAAAATTAAGAGTCAGATGTAAGCAAAAGACGAAATTATAAAAGATGTAGGGGCTTGATTTATCAAGCCCGCCCTGTGTAGTAATCTTTGCTACTACACAGGGCCCGCAAAACTCGGGTCGGATAAATCCGACCCCTACAACATATTACACATTATGGGCAGACACAAGATCTGCCCCTACCTCTGTCATTCCCGTGGAAACGGAAACCTATCTTTTTTTATTCTCTTGTACCTGTTGGCACCTGAATCCTTGTTTTTTTACGCGATACTCGATACGCAATAGGATTATATTCTGACTTCTGACTTCTACTTTTTCGCTTTTCGTTTTAAGTTCTTAATTTAATTAGGACAAGCATTTTATTAATCCAAAAATATACGCACGCTATACGCTCCACGCTAGGTTATATACTAACGACTATTCACTATTCACTAACGACTAATTTATTCGTTAATAATTTTCAGTAATTCTCGAGCCGCCTTCTCTGGCCCTTTCTGTTCATATCCCGGAATACCTAACCTCGTCCTTAACTGGCCAACTTTAACTTTATTTTCAAATAATTTATCGAAATATCTTAGGGCAATCCTCTCGTGTAATTCTTTATACTGTATGGGACCGAAAATATTAGCAAAATAGCTGCGCACCAAGCCTTTTTCCGTTGTAGTCCCCTTGGCTAATCGAGCTCCTTCTCGAAAGACGGCAATTGCTTCTTCTGCTGAAAAAAACTCTTCAAAAATAGGGTGGCTATCATCTACTTCTTCATAATTATTAGCATAAAGAAAATAATCTACTTTATATCCCTTTAACACTTCCTGTAAAGTAGTAATAGGTATGACTGTTCGAGCATTAATCTTATGAGGACTCATAATAATGGACCTGTCAATTACCCCAAAAGCATAACCAGGTTGTAAATCATCTAACCTGACAAATGCACCCACTTCAGTACCATAGCTTTTTATTTCTCCTTCTTCGGTTATCTCCAGAGATCCCATATCATCATAGATAATAGTCATATCGCGAATATATTCCGTAGCTAAAACTCTAAAGGCCTCTAAAGACTCTGACTTTCCTGCCCCAGTATCTCCCACTATTACCAGATTAGCAGACTTTTCATTTTTTAAACAAATTCTTACCATTGCTCCATGAACAGGTAACCGGCCTCTCTTCATCATCACAATATTATGTAAAGTAAGTATCATCTTTTTGATATAGCCAAAATATCCCATTTCATCTCGGGCAGGCAACGCGGCTACTAAAAGATTGTTTTTCTCATCATCGTGAAAAACCGTAGGAAGGTTGCCATACTTCTGTAAGGAAGTGGGAGGGACACCATATAGATAAATCGCCTCAGGCATCCTTAGAAGTTCATCGCCACTGGCTAATTCAAAAAGATTGGCCAGGGCTGTACCCAGACCAATAAATTTATTATAAAAATAGAAATAGATAATTAAATCTCCTACCTTCGCTGGGAAACAAAGCCAATCTCGGGGATTTATTTTTACCTCCTGGAGGGGATTTGTATCTACTTTTTCAAATTGTCCTGCTCTCTTATTCATTAAAGGATCGATAATAAGAGGTGGCTCGATTAAAATTTGAGTAATAAGAGGAATATCTCTTACTACCTTTTTATAAACTAAGGGAAGCTGATAATCTATGCCGGTAGTAATAAGACCAACCTGGCAACCAGCAGGTACCTGGCGGTATATTCGCGGATGATCCCCGGTTACATTTTCACAAATATTCCGATAGGTTTTTCTCACTAAATGATTAAGCTGTTCAATAGTTTGGTTAAAAGCCCTGTAAGGCTTTTTATAAGATTTTACACTTTTATCTTCTTCTAAATCATATTTTATAAAAAAGCGTTCATAGTCCCGCCAGAAGTCATATAACCTCTCTATAAATTGATGAAAAAGATAAGAATCTCTTAAAAGTAGCCCAAATTGAGAATTGGTTTTAGAAACCTCCTCTATACTGCTATCTTTGCATAATAAAAGAAAACTAGTTAATATAAACTCTTCTTGGATAGATTCGGGAATATCTTTAAAAATTCCTAATAGAGGAGAATCTTTTTTCTTCAAATATTTTAAATATTTTTGAAGTACTTTTTTAAATAACTCACTCTTTATCAACTCTTCACTGTCCTGGCAAATTCCCCTATTACTTTTAATAACCACTTGTTTATCATAAAAATGAAATTCTTCTTTCATTATGTTTTATCTTTGCTCCTTTTTAAAAGTTATTTTCTAGTATTGCAAATTCTTTCTATCGAGAAAGTTCCTTAGATTTTTCTGTAGCTCTACTGACAGCTTTAATAAGAGTCACCCTTATTCCCCCATCTTCTAATTCCATCAATCCATCTACTGTAACTCCCGCTGGAGTAGTCACAGCATCCTTTAATAAAGCTGGGTGCATCCCTGTTTTCAATACCATTTTAGCTGCTCCTAATAAGGTTTGGGCAGTTAATTTTTGTGCCAATTCTCGAGGTAATCCCATCCTTAATCCTCCTTCAGTCAGGGACTCGATAATTATATAAGTATAAGCCGGACCGCTACCCGATAAGGCTGTAACTACATCCATTAATTCTTCTCGGTGAATAACTTCCACTAACCCTACTGCTCCAAAGATATCCATTGCCATCTGTATATGATTTTTATCAACATATCTTCCTGGACAAAGGACGGTCATCCCTTCATTAATTAAAGCAGGGGTATTAGGCATAGCCCTGATTACCGGAATATTTTTTCCCAAACAATCCTCTATAAACTGAGTGCTGGTAGCCGCGGCAATAGATATTATTAATTGTCTTTCCGAAACTACATCCTTGATCTCAGAAAGCACTTTCGCCATTATTTGAGGTTTAATAGCTAGAACAATTATATCTTTTTCTAAAATCATCTCCATATTATTAAGATAAGTCCTGATGCCATATTTTTTGTTTATCTCTTTTGCATGTTCTTCTTGGGCAGTACTTCCAGCTAAATTTTCTTTCTTCACTAAATTATTTTTGATCATACCATTAAGAAGAGTTTCCCCTATTTTCCCCACTCCAATTATAGCAACTTTTTTATTTGTAAGCATAATATTTATATTTCCCCTTTCGATAAAAAATATTTAACTTTTAAATTAACCAGATTACCAGTTCACAAAATCTTATCTTAAGGCAAAAAAATACATCAAGGGTTTGATAATCATCTTTTTCTACTTTACCACAGTAAAATTAATATCTCCCCATAGACCTATTTTATCATCTTTAATTATTACTACACCCTTTACACCTTTTATTTTTTGGGCATAAATTAAGCCTTGTTCTATATCTTTTCGGGTTTTAATTATATTGCCTACTGCCGTAGCAGCAGTGTCAGCAAGCAAAACAGAATCAGAAATTACAGTAACCGCATCCGCCTTCCCAAAACTTAAAGAAGGACCCACCATGCCAGAAGATGTGCAAACCCCTACATAATTCTTTTGTGCCTCTATCTTTAAAATAATTCTCTGGCTAAAAGGAGAACTCCCCGCAAATACACTCACTTTTCTCACTTTATTGCTCTTAATAAAAATATCCCCACCATTTTCCACAATTACTTCAGAAGAATAATTTAAAAGTTCTTTCCCTACAAATTCAGCTATTGCTCCTGCCACTGCAGCCATAGGTCCAACTCCACACAAGGCTGTTGTGTGAATCATAGACTTGATTATCTCGGGAGCCTTTTTATCCTGGGAATAGGGCAAAAGAGTGCTTTTAAATAAGGGGTGGTTATCGATATAATTCTCTATCTGTCCTCTAAAGTTTAAAAGTATCTGTCGGGTATAGAAACTTAATTCTTGATTTGCCCTTATATATAGATCACTTTCTGCTTCTTTTACTTGAAAAGGGATTAAATCCTTTCCTTCAATTAAATTTCGATATTTCCTTTCTTTATATTCTATTTTATTAGTTTGAGAAAAAATCATTGCTTTTCTTCTCGCTTACTTTAATCTTTTTTAAAAAATGACTTTAATTGCCTGTAAAGGACAAGCCTCTACACAATTACCACAAACAATACACTTTTCGTAATCAAACTTTAACTTAAAAGTTTCTTTGTCTAAAGACAATACACCGGTCGGACAAATAGAGATACAAGCCCCACAATCAATACATTTCTTCTCATCCCATAATACCTCTTGCTCTAATAGCTCAATCCCTA
>Ga0209979_1001105_pt1 | contig 31223 bp, 39 predicted proteins | sample AnhtaG_FD_183114 | JGI IMG/M metagenome (GOLD analysis project Ga0209979, IMG submission 183114) | Deep subsurface microbial communities from Anholt, Denmark to uncover new lineages of life (NeLLi) - Anholt_01485 metaG (SPAdes) (version 2) | ecosystem: Environmental > Aquatic > Marine > Oceanic... | reverse complement strand
CTCTGAAAAACCCGAGACCAGGTCACTGACCTGAATCTCTTGTCCCATAAAACCTCCATACTCTGGGGAAGAGGAGACTCGAACTCCTACGCCCTAAGGCACATGATCCTAAGTCATGCTCGTCTACCGGTTCCGACACTTCCCCCTCTGGTGAGCTATATAAGAACTCGATCTTGTGGCTCACTCTTAAACGTGCAAGCCTGTTCTCGAAAATTGCAACGTTATACCACACAATTGGACGTTTGTCAAGTGAGCGAGCAAGATGCAAGCTAAATCGAGGCTAGGGTATGCAGTGATGAGGCTGCCCAAGCACAATAAAGGAGCCTAGAATACTAACGATGGAACAAATGAGCCGCACAGGACTCGAACCTGTAACCTACTGATTAAGAGTCAGTTGCTCTACCATTGAGCTAGCGGCCCAAATACGGGTTTGAACATATCATATCTTAATCCCCAAGTCAAGACTGGGAGGAAAGAACCCCGCCAACAGCCCAGTTATCCCTTGCCACATCCTCGAAAATGACTGTGGTTGACTCTGGGGTGGTGTGAGCGATAGTGACTACCGCCTCGGTAATCACCCTGGCAAGCTCTGCCTTCTGAGCTTTGGTCCTCCCGGGCCACATCTCCACTCTAATAATGGGCATATCGATTACCTCCTCTTGCTAACAAGTTCCTCCTATAGTATATTAGTTTTAGGTACTTTTTGCTCTCTCACTGGAGGTTAAATATGGGTCCGAGCCCCTGGTATCGATTCAGGCTCAGGATCAGGAAAGCACTGGGTAGGAATATTTTCCTCTGCGATAGCTGTAAATGGGACTGGCGGGGAGCCTGCCACAATCCAGAGCGACCCAGTGCTACATGGTGCCGTGATTATGAAAAGAGAGGCAAGTAGTCACAAACCGTAATTAAGGCGCATCACCAGGAAATTGGGTAACCCCCGCATCACCATTCTCTCTTGAGTAGCCTCGATGTCATAGGCAACGCGATAGTGATAGATGGTCTTATCCCTATCATCGTAGATGGCATAGGCAGCGCGCGGGTCGCCATCGCGAGGCTGACCAACGCCGCCGGGATTGATTATTAATCGATTCTCCCTAAGCTTTAGCTCAGTAGCAAGCTCATCAAGCAGGCAGGTTTCGCCGATATGCTCGAAGACCATGGGTACATGGGAGTGTCCGATGAGGCAAAACCTGGTCTCAAAATAGCCAAAGTTTGCCCTGGCGCTTTGTGTGGAGAGAACATATTCCCAGATCGGCTCGCGAGGGCTTCCATGGACAATGGTGAAATCATCGCGACTTAGAGTTAAGGGTAGGTTCTCTAGGTACCTTACATCTTCCGGGGTCAACTGTGTCGCTGTCCAGCGACACGCCTGGGCCGCATCCGGATTGAAATCCGAAATATCCACCCTGCCGATTGCTGCCCAGTCATGATTTCCGGCAACACACAGGTGAGGGAGTTGGCGTAGCAGCGCAATGCATTCACCGGGATCAGGCCCATACCCTACGATATCGCCCAGGCACCATAGCTCCTCAGCCCCTCCCCGCTCTTCGACATCCCTGAGCACCGCCTGAAAGGCGGCTAGGTTGCCATGGATATCTGCTAGGATAGCATACCGCATTTTTCGCTTTTTCGCCCTTTCTCAAACGCTTTCTATAAAGATGCACCGCTACTCGATTTGAGGCGGGTTAAGATGAAGATCTTTATAGCACGAACATTCGCCGGTCAGAAATAGAGCATACGCAACATCTACATTACTGCAGCCACTCGGCTGCCTAAAATATAACAGCTTTTCCCCGATTTGGCTAGATAAGTTGGTGGAAAGCAGGTATAATCATGCTATGAAGGTCTCAGAACTGGGGGAATTTGGGCTTATCGAGCTCCTGGCCAAAATTGTGGGCCCAGCCAGGGGCGATGTCCTGGTAGGCATTGGTGACGATGCTGCATGTTGGCGCACCGATGCCTCGACCCAGCTAGCAACCAGCGATGCACTGATCCAGGACGTACACTTCACTCTGAGCACAACTACATGGCGAGAGCTGGGATGGAAGGCGCTTGCCGTGAACCTCAGCGATATCGCTGCTATGGGGGGATTGCCCCAATATACTCTGGTGGCCCTGGGCTTGCCAGGAGATACCGAGGTGGAACAGGTTGCCGAGCTCTACGGAGGGATGGCAGAGCTGGCACGCCTTTTCGATGTCGCCATCGTAGGCGGGGATGTGGTTGCCTCACCTCTGCTTGTGCTTAGCCTGGCGGTGGTGGGAGTTGCCCAAAACACCCTCATCCGCTCGGCGGCGGTTCCTGGAGACCGGATTGCAGTGACCGGATACCTGGGGGCATCCGCGGCGGGACTGGTCATGTTTAAACAGGGACTTGAGTTTGACAAGGAGACTGCCGCTGCGCTGAGGGAAGCTCACCTCAAGCCATATCCCCGCGTCATCGAAGGGCAGACCCTGGTACGCCATGGGGTCAGGGCGGCCATCGACCTCAGCGATGGACTGGTTATCGACCTATCGAGGTTATGTAAAATGAGCGGGGTCGGGGCTCGCCTCTTTTCCGAACGAATACCTGTTCACCCGTTGGTGCGCCGCTCGTTTAGAGATGATTCTATCAAGCTGGCCCTATCGGGAGGCGAGGACTATGAGCTTCTGTTCACCGCTAAGGGCGAAGTTATCGATCAGGTTAAGGAGCTTATGCCCTGCCCGGTTACCGTGATCGGCGATATAGTCGAGGAGGAGCCAAGGGGTGTGGGGGAGGGGATAACGAAACTTTTCGATGAGCACGGGAACGAGGTAAAGCTTGAAAAAGGGGGCTGGGAGCACTTCACCCCAACGAGCGACGATGAACATTCTTAGCCATAGCCCGGAGGAGACCCAGAGCCTTGGTAGACAACTGGGCAGGTTGGCCCAGGCGGGCGATCTACTACTTCTGGTGGGTAGCCTGGGAGCCGGTAAGACATGCCTCACCCAGGGCATCGCTTGGGGGCTGGGTGTCGAAGGCTATGCCACTAGTCCCTCGTTCGTGGTGATCAACCAGTATTGGGGTCGACTCCCCTTGTACCATATCGACCTCTATCGCTTGGACAGTATGGATGAGATCGTCGAGCTGGGGCTTGAGGATTATCTCTACAGTACAGGGGTTTGCGTGGTGGAATGGGCCGAGAAGGCCCTTGCTGTGCTTCCCACGGAGCACCTGCTTATAGCGATGAGCTTCCTCTCAGACACCAGCCGTAATCTCGTTCTAAAGCCCAATGGCCAGCGTTACCTAGAGATGCTTTCTCAGATTAATACCACACAAAGAACGAAAGGAGAATCTGGTGTTCGAGGTTTCGGTTCGAGAACACTTTGATGCAGCGCATTACCTCAGGGGTTATATGGGGAAGTGCGAAAACATACATGGGCACCGCTATCAGGTGATGATCACGGTGCGGGTGCAAGATGTGGACGAAATCGGGCTTGCCTACGATTTTACTGTGTTGAAAAGGCATCTCAGGGAGATACTGGGGCGCTTTGACCATGGCTGCCTTAATGACGTTCCGCCTTTTGACCGGATCAATCCCTCCTCTGAGAACATTGCCACCACAATATTCGAGGAGCTTTTCAATAGGGGGCTTCCAATCTCCAGCATCCAGGTCTACGAATCCCCAGATTCTTGTGTCACCTATATACCTGATGAATCAGGTTAGGCCTTGGGTTCTGACGCGCTTTCCTCGGCGACCTGGGGCGGGGCCTCGATCTCGGTTACTGCCATGGTCCAGCCGATCCAAAATGCCAATGCCAGCACCCCAAATAAGCCAATGATTACTGGGACAGCTAGAGCCCAGTAGCTCTGGAGGGCTACCCCCCAGATGAAGGCGATCCCTACTAGAGCAGTGGCCAAACAGATTAACCCACCAACTATCCGAGACCTCTGCATGCTACCTCCTATGTTCTAAGTGCGAAGCTCAGGTGGGAGTAAATTGGGAATGGTCTCTTCTATAGGATAAATTACGGAGCAGCTTCCGCAATATAAAGAACCTTTAACGATCTCCCTTTCATCCTCTTCCTCAACGGTAAGTTCGAGGGGGCCCTTACAAAGCGGACACGCGATGATTTCCATGAGATCCCTTTTCATCATTCCTCCTCGTCTTCGGTAGAATTTTACTTCAATAGCTCGTTGTCGTCAACAGTGCGCTATTTTGCTTGACATCGCTCTCATTTTGCGAATAGAATACTGAAGCGAATAACAGGAGGCTTGCCTATGATAAGGACGAGGATTTGCGATCTATTGGGTATTGAATACCCGATAATCCAGGGGGGTATGACATGGATTGCCAATGCCGAGCTTGCCGCCGCTGTTTCTGAGGCCGGAGGTCTGGGACTAATCAGCCCTAACGCTGCAATGAGACTCAACGACGATGTGGTTCAGAACCTGAGGAGCCAGATCAGAAAGGCGAAGAGCCTCACCGATAAGCCCTTTGGGGTGAACTTTCCAGTGCAAATCCCAGAGATGAAAGAGCTGATAGATGTGGTATTTGAGGAAGGAGTGAAGGTAGTAACCACCTCGGCTGGAAACCCCGGCCTCCATACATCTCACCTCAAGGAAGGCGGGGTAAAAGTCCTTCATGTGGTGGCCTCGGTAAGGCACGCCGTGGGCGCTCAGAGGCATGGAGTAGATGCTGTGATTGCAGAAGGATATGAGGCTGGCGGCCACAATGGCTTCGATGAGCTTCCTACATTAGTGTTGATTCCGCAGGTGGTTTCTTCGGTGAGCATTCCTGTAGTCGCCGCCGGGGGCATCGCCGATGCTCGGGGCTTTGTAGCTGCCCTGGCTTTGGGGGCGGAGGGGGTGCAGATGGGGACTGCCTTCGTCGCCACGCATGAGTGTGTGGCCCACCAGAGCTTCAAGGAAATGATCGTAAATGCCACCGACACGGGGACAATGATCACTGGGAGAAAGCTCGGTCCCACAAGGGGGCTTAAGAACGAGTTCACAGCGAAGGTCCTCGAGATGGACCAAAGCGGCGCATCGGCTGAGGAGCTTCAAGCCTTCATCGGCATGGCCAGGTCACGGATGGGCCAAGTAGAAGGTAAGGTACAAGAAGGCGAAGTATATTGCGGTGCCATAGCCGGCATGATCAACGAGATCGTAGGCGCCGGCGATGTGGTGCGACGCATAGTCGAGGGCTACAATAGGATAGTGGCCAGCCTGAAGTAAATCGCTAGCATATAAGGAGGAATAGGTGAAGAAGACGAGAGTCTGCGAGCTTTTAGGTATTGAGTATCCCATTATTCAAGGGGGGATGAGCCTGATCGCCAATGCAGAGCTTGCCGCCGCCGTCTCCAATGCTGGCGGGCTAGGTATAGTCAGCCCAAATGCCGGTGAGTTGGACTGGGGAAAGGTCGCCGACAACCTCAGGAGCCAGATTAGAAAGGCGAAAAGCCTTACCGATAAGCCCTTTGGGGTCAACTTCTCCATACAGCTGGTCGGGGAGGATCGCAGCCTGATCGATATCGCCATCGAGGAGGGGGTTCGGGTGGTCACTATCGGGGCTGGAAGCCCGGCGCTTCACACCGGCTACCTGAAGGAGCGTGGGGTCAGGGTTCTCCACGTGGTGGCCTCGGTCAGGCATGCCAAGGGCGCTGAGAAAAACGGTGTAGACGCTGTCATTGCTGAAGGATACGAGTCGGGCGGGCTCAATAGCCCGGATGAGCTCACCACCTTTGTCCTCATCCCTCAGGTAGTGGATGCAGTGAGCATCCCGGTGATTGCCGCCGGGGGCATTGCCGATGCTCGCAGCCTAGTGGCTGTTCTCGCCTTAGGTGCTGAGGGGGTGCAGATGGGGACCCGCTTCATTGCCACCCGCGAGTGCATCGCCAACGAGAGCTACAAAGAGGCCATCGTTGCCGCTACGGACACCAGCACTGTAATCATGGGACGCAGGCTGATCCCTACAAGGTCTTTAAAAAATGAGCTCACCAACGAGGTTCTGGAGAAGGAGAGCGCTGGCGCTCCCCCTCAGGACCTGATGTCCATCCTGTCCCCCGGGCTTACCGCACAGGCGGCACTGCAGGGCGATATGGTCCATGGTCAGGCATTGGCCGGCGCTGTTGCCGGCATGATTACTGAGATCGTGGGCGCCGGCGATGTGGTAAGAAGCATGGTTGAGGGCTACGACAGGATAGTGGCTGGATTGTAGGCTCTTGGACAGTTTCTTATAATTACTTTTCCGCCTCGCTTTCCCCGATAAGCTTCTCTCCGTACTCCAGAAGCACCTTGATGCGCTCCTGGGATATGCTTTTTGAGTTCAGGTAGACCTCAAGGGCCTCCAGGGGGGTTGTCCCCTCAGCAGAAAATCCTGGCATCCGGGGACGGCGCTCTCGGGCAACATCCCTGGCGATGGCGGCGATGAAGTGAGCATCCTTCAGCGCTTTGCGAATATCTCCCTCGTGTAATAACCCTTCAAGCCGCTCTGGGATAGCCACCTGGACCCGCACAACAGCGTCTTTTATCGTATGCCTGGCGATTGCCTTGAGCACCGCTTGGGTAGGGTCTGGCTCCTGGGCGCCGACATTTACCTTAATGGTGAGGAAGCGGCGTGCCTTCACCGGGTGGAACTGGAAGGATGACTGTCTCTCTGGCCCTATCTCCATAACATAAAACCCCTTCTCGTCCTCCTCCTCGCCGAAGTCGATGCGCTCCAGACTTCCAGCGTAGACCACGGCGGGATTTTCCGAGAGCACTTGCTTCTTGTGGACATGTCCCAGGGCCACGTAATCGAAAATGGGGTTGGCTACATTGCTCTTGAGGAGCACATAATCGTGCCCCATGATCATACCCCTCTCCGAACCCGATGTCGCGGTGGAAACTGAGACGTGGGCAGCCAGGATCGCGGGCAGGCTCTGGTCTAGGGCCTCGACCTCTGCCATGAGGCGCTCGGTTATTATCCTCTCCAGCCGCTCATTCACCTCATCGAAGGTGAGGCTCTTTGTCTCCTCCCGGCTGAGCAGCGCGCTCCTTCTGGCCCAGGGCAAGGCCACCACCTGAAGAGGCCCATCTTTTATTTCTACACGGTAGGTCCCAGGAGTATTGGCCACAATAACATTTTCGATCTCCAGCGTACGAAAAATCTCCATTGTAGTGGCGCGGCCGATAGCATTGGGCAGGTCGTGGTTGCCGGTGAGGAGAAAGACGGGGATGCCGCTTGAGGCCAGCTTCCAGATGCGCCGGGCGAACTCCCGCTGATGGGTCTGGGATGGCTCGCGGCTCTTGTAGGCATCGCCGCAGAAGAGAACGAGGTCTATCTTTTCGTTCTCCCCGGCCTCACCTCCCCCCAGGGCGTATGCCACCACCTCATCGAAGGCGGCCAGGAAGTCACCGAGGCGAGATGAAAGCCCGGTCTGGGGGTCGATGCGCCCGTAGGTCTCCACCCCCAGGTGCAGGTCTGCGAAGTGAAGTATTCTCATTTCAGGGACTCAGCCCCCAATCGCTCCAGAATCTGGGCTCGGTTCAGCCCCTGGATGGCGATGACCTTCCTTCGGCTGGTAAGCCCCTTCTCTATTGTTATGCTGGCCTTGCTCACCCCGATGAGCCGGCCTAGAAAGTCTATAAGCTCCCTATTTGCTTTGCCCCTCACCGGTGACTCTGCGATTCTGATGTGCAGGACCCCATCCTCAAACCCCAGCACCTCGTTGCGCTTAGTATTAGGCTGGACTTGGACGACTATGTTTGTCTGACTACGATTCAAAGTCTATTACACCCCCAGGTGCAGGTCAGAAAAATGAAGGATTTTCATCATCCTGGTTCTTCCGCCCTTGCGCAAATTTCGTCCACTGTCGAGTCGAATAGTTTGTCAAGACTGATCTCAATCTTTCTTCTGGCACACGTAATACCATTATTTCTAGCCCACTTGTTCCACGAGTCATGAAGGCGGATATATGGGTGTTTTAACTCGTAGTTATTGAACCTGTCCCCGTAGACTGGGTCTATACGTGTGCCTGCGCTGCTAATAGTGTTATTACAAACGTCGAGCTGCTCAACGATCTCCTGACGTTTCTTTGCAGACAACATCAACTGGTCGGCCACGGAGCCGACTATGCCAAGAGCTTGAGGGCGAATCTCAATGTTGAAACCTTTGCGTCCGCTAAAAAATATGCGGATGTCACCCGCCCTCAACCCCCAATCCACAATCAAGAAATGCACCACTTTGCGCGCCACATCTAAAGCATCGCCCAGGTTTTCTTCATAGCCGTCCTTCCAGTTTGAACTGTCAATGTCCACCAAAAAAGGCCCTAAGAATCTCGCTACTCCTTGGTTGCTGGTAAAGATTTTCAGGGTTCGGTAGACATTGGTGTTGTTGCAAACTGACCGCCATTTTGTGAGGAAATCTAATGGGTATAGCTCGTAAGTGCACGAAAGCTGCATGTTTTCGCTCAGTGAGTGAAACCACGCATTGAGCGGGAGCGGGTCATCAGAGTCAGCTAGGGGGGCATGATGCCCCATGCCTGTAAATAGCTCGTCTTCGATTTCATTCTCCGAGAGCCACCAGAAGTCAGATAGTTCAAGCAGGTTGATTTGGCTCAAGAATTCTCCCTCAAAGACTAATGGACACTCTGTACCTACCCGCTCAAACCCCAGCCAGTAGCTGTCGCGGCGGGCAGGATCGCCGATTCCCTAGATTACTGACCTGGCCCTTTCATCAGCCCTCGGATGTAGGCTATTTGCCCCACATGCTGAGCTATCTCCATGAGCAGGTGGCCTATCATGTTGCCGGCCTTGACCTCGCCGAAGATGCGGGACTTGACTATCTCATCGAGTCTGGCAGGGTCCACGCTCTGCAGGTAGTCCACAGTTCTGGCTCGCACTGCCTCGGCATAGCCAAGGAGGTCGCGAAGCTGGACACGAGGGAAGCTGTCCACCTGTTCCGCAGTATAGCCAAAGCCGGTAACCGCGGGGTGCTCTGGCAGGTTTAGCTTCTCATGCCACTTATCAGCCTCCCACACCTGGGGCACGCGTTGGAATAAATACTGGAAGAACCAGTCCTCAACACGCGCCAGATGCCACAGATTGTAGGCGATGTGGTTGGTCCCGGGCTGCGGCTGCCACAAGACCTCCTCGTCACTCAGGCCATCCAATGCCGCCATCAGGGCTGCCTGCACATCTTCCAGCCCCCGCAGAGCAAAATCCTTAACCTCCATTTTCATCCTCCTGTTTCTGGAATCTCACTTTTGGCTACCCTGTTAAGGCTTAAATCTATTCTAAATCACCGGTATCTTCGAGTGAATCCGTACTTTCTGTGATTGGGACTCTATTGAACACCCTACCAAAAACCTGCGCGAACCACTTTCTATTAATGGAAATGAAAATACCTGTTATGTCACAGACCACGTCAGCTAGCTGGTCGGCTACGTGAATGAATGTCGTGGGCCACATTCCGGGGCGTATCAGGTTCCAGATCTCCTCCTGTACGGCGTTTGCCCCGCAAATGACAAATGCAAGGGTTGACGGTGTGATAAACCTTCTAGCCTTTGCCGGAAACCTATTTCTAAACTTGTCTATGAAAGGGTGAACCGTATCTATTCTCACTATGAGTTCTCTCGCGAAGAAACCAAACATGGTGTGGGTAATGATAGTGAAGCCGGAAGTGTTATATTTCACCTCGCCCAATACTACGGTACCGGTAAAATGCAGGCATATTACCCCAGCAAACCCAACCATAAAGAGCCTATTCTCCCGGAACAGATACCCTGTTATCGAAGCAAGCCATGCCAAAGGGGCACCTGGTCGCCTCTGTGTCACCCAATAGAGTATCGCTGAGACTGCTAAGTAAAAGAGGAAGCCTAAGAATAGTAGCATCTCAGCTAATTATCTTTCCCGTCTAACATTCGAGAATTCTCTCTCTCCTCTCCCTCAAATCCCAGCCAGTATTTGCCCCCTGCGGGCAGCACCTCGAAGGGCTCGCCCCCGAGCTTTTTCTCCAGGGCGGTGGTGAGTTCCGCCATTGGCACCCTGATCTGCTTCATGCTGTCGCGCTCGCGGATGGTAACCTGATTGTCATCAAGCGACTGGAAGTCGATGGTGACACAATATGGGGTGCCGATCTCATCCTGCCGGCGGTAGCGCCGGCCGATGCTCTGGGCATCATCGTACTGCGTTACGAAGCATTTGCGCACCTCGGCGTAGACATCCCTGGCCATGGGAAGCAGCGTCTCATTGCGGCTCAAAGGGAGGATGGCGACCTTTACCGGGGCCAGGTCCGGGTGGAGACGCAATAGAACCCGTACCTCGTCCTTGTCCGGCTCCTCATCGTAGGCATCGACGAGGAAGGCGAGGGCTGAGCGGTCCACCCCTGCCGATGGCTCGATGACATAGGGGATGAAGCGCTCACCGCTGTCGGGGTCGAAGTAGTTGAGGTCCTTGCCGCTGAATTGGGCATGCTGCGCCAGGTCAAAATCGCCGCGATGGGCAATGCCCTCAAGCTCACCCCAGCCCATGGGGAACAGGTACTCGATGTCATAGCAGGCACGGGCGTAGTGGGCCAGCTTATCATCGGTGTGCTGGTAGAGGCGGAGGTTTTCGCGCCTAATGCCTAGCTTGATATACCAGTTGAAGCGCTCATCAAGCCAATGCTTGAACCACTCCTCATCGGTGCCCGGCTTGACGAAGAACTCGATCTCCATCATCTCGAACTCGCGGGTTCTAAAGATGAAGTTTCCGGTAGTGATCTCGTTTCTGAACGCCTTGCCGATCTGGGCGATGCCAAAGGGAAGCTTTTTGCGCGCCGTGCCCATCACATTGGCGAAATTTACAAAAATTCCCTGGGCCGTCTCCGGGCGCAGATAAACCGTCGCTGCCTCATCCTCCACCGGCCCAAAGAAGGTCTTGAACATGAGGTTGAACATGCGGGGCTCCGTGACCTCGCCGCCGCAATCGGGGCACTTTCCATCCTTAATATCATCGGCACGCCAGCGCTGGCGGCAGACCTTGCAATCGACCATCGGGTCGGCGAAGCCATCCACATGACCGCTGGCAACCCATGTCTTGGGGTGCATCAGGATGCTTGAATCCAAACCCACAATATCATCCCTCTCCTGAACCATGGAGCGCCACCATGCCTCCTTGATGTTGCGCTTCAGCTCGACCCCCAGCGGCCCGTAGTCCCAGCAAGCGGAGAGGCCGCCGTAGATCTCGCTCGATTGAAAGATGAAGCCCCGCCGCTTACAGAGGGAGACCAGCTTATCCATGTCAACTATGGCTGACATCTGTTACCACCTCTATATTTATCAAAACTTACCAGTTTTACCTCCAAATGTCAAAGGCTTGACAGAAGGGCGATAATAGCGAAAAATAGCACTATGATTCTAACCGGTCTGGAGCTGGGTCCCTTCGGCTCCAACTGCTTTGTCGTAGGCTCGGAGAAGACCAAAGAGGGCATGATCATTGACCCCTGCGCCGAGTCTGACACCATAATGGATAGTGTGCGCCAGCTTGGGCTCACCATAAAGCTCATTGTCGCTACTCACGCTCATCCCGATCACATAATGGCGCTTGGTGAAGTTAAAGAGGCTACCGGAGCTCCATTTGCTATGCACGAGGCTGAGTCCACCGGAGGGATAACACAGGGAATGGCCCGAATTCTGGGACTGTTTATGACCGGCTCATTTGGGCCACCCCCAAAGCCGGATATGTTACTAAAGGATGGCGACCTCATCGAGATCGGCGATCTCAGTTTCACCGTTCTCCATACCCCGGGACACAGCCCTGGAGGCATCTCCCTCTACGGACATGGTGTGGTCTTCTCCGGGGACACGTTGTTCAATTTCGGCATCGGTAGGACGGACTTCCCCGGGTGCAGCTATCAAAAACTAATGGACAGCATCCACAGCAAACTCATGACCCTGCCCGACGAGACGGTAGTTCTCCCCGGACATGGCCCCCAGACCACCATCGCCGCCGAGCGCAAATGGAACCCCTTCCTGCGCGATTAGCCAATGGCATGGTTGGAAACTATCAAAACGGCGAATAGTATGGCGATGGTGTTCATCACCTTGATCAAGGGATTGATGGCAGGCCCTGCCGTATCCTTAAAGGGGTCGCCCACAGTATCGCCTACCACCGCTGCAGCATGTGCCGGCGAGCGCTTGCCGCCGAAATTCCCATCCTCGATATATTTCTTGGCATTGTCCCATGTAGCACCACCGGTGGCCATCATAAGCGCCAGGAAAAGCCCGGTTATGATACACCCCATCAATAGTCCGCCCAGCGCTTTGGGTCCGAGGATGAATCCGACAAGTAACGGCGCTGCCACAGCGAGTAAAGCGGGGAATATCATACCCCTCAAAGCGGCCCTGGTTACTATATCGACGCAGGTGGCGTACTCGGGCCTCGCCTCCCCTTCCATTATCCCCTTTATCTCCCGGAACTGCCTTCTTACCTCTTCAACCACGAAATATCCGGCATTTCCTACCGCCCTCATGCACCGGGAGCTGAATACGAAGGGTATTAACGCACCAATGAGCAGCCCGACTATGACCAGAGGGTCGCCAAGGGTGAATTCGGTAATGGCTAAGCCTGCCTCCTGAGTATAAGCTATTAGCAAAGTCAGAGCGGCAAGCGCCGCTGAGCCGATGGCGAATGCCTTGGTCACCGCCTTGGTGGTATTGCCGGCTGCATCAAGCTCGTCAGTTATTCTTCTCACCTCAGGATCGAGGTTAGCCATCTCGGCGATGCCGCCGGCATTGTCGGTGACCGGCCCATAGGAATCGAGGGCGATGATTATCGCGGTAAGCGAAATCATGCCCATGACCGCTATGGCAATGCCATATAATCCGTTATAGAGAGCGCCCAGATTGCTCATATCGGTGAAGAAAGGGGCACCGCCAGCCAGGGCGAAAGAGCCAAGTATCCCGGCGCAGATAACAAGTGCTGGTATGCCGGGGCTGGTAAGGCCCACTGCGAGGCCGCTAATCACATTTATGGCTGGCCCGCTTTGGGAGGCGCTGGCAACATTTTTGACGGCGCCAAAGCCTTTTGATGTGTAGAATTCGGTAATGATGAACAGCAATGCAGCGATAACAAGCCCGATTACCGCGCAACCGAATAGTCCTAGGTCTCCCATTAAATATTGGCTAATGAAGAAGAAGAAGATCGCCGCTAATACCGCAGTGGCGATTACCCCACTGTAAAGCCCTCTCATTATACTCTGGCCCTCTTTTATCCTGACAAAGAAGGAGCCTATAAGCGATGCTATGATCGCGGCCGCGCCCAGAATCAATGGAAATACGATGAATTTTTCATCTCCACTGAAGAAGAACCAACCCAGTAACATAGCCCCGATAGCGGTAACGGCGTAGGTCTCAAACAGATCGGCCCCCATGCCGGCACAGTCCCCAACGTTATCGCCGACCAGGTCGGCGATAACCGCGGGATTTCTTGGGTCGTCCTCAGGTATCCCGGCCTCCACCTTGCCCACCAAATCGGCGCCGACATCGGCTGCTTTGGTATATATGCCACCACCTATTCGGGCGAATAGGCTGATGAGGCAAGCGCCGAAGCCAAAACCGACGATCAGCACCGGGTCTCCAAACCAGAGGTAAAATATGCTTAATCCAAGCAATGCCAGCCCGGCGACACACATCCCGGTTACCGCCCCAGATCTGAAGGCCAGGGATAGTGCCTTGGGCAACCCCTCCCTCGCCTTGTGCGCCACCCTGGTATTTGCTCGGGTTGTGACGCTCATCCCAATAAAACCGGCAAGCCCTGAGAACAGGGCGCCAACGATAAAGCTAACCCCAGCCTGCCACTTTATCGTGTAAGACTCGCCTCCGATGAAGCCCAAGGCAAAGGTTAGGACCAGGGCTATGATTATGGCGAAGATGGCTATTGTCATGTATTCTCGGCGCAAGAATGCCATCGCCCCTTCTTGGATGGCTCCCGAGATCTCCTGCATCTTCGCCGTTCCCTTGTCCTCTTTGAGGACGGACCTCACCAGGTAGACAGCAAACAATATGGCAACAATGCCTGCTGCCAATGAGATGTAGACCAGCCAACTCATCTTGGCCCTCCTTTTCTAGTCTCCAATGAGTTTGCTCAACCTCACCTCCAGATCCCTCTGCTTCAAGAACAGGGTCATGTCGCCTCTTGTCCTCTCCAGAATGCCACGCACTGCATCGGTTGTTCTCCGCAGCCCCCCTGTCATCGCATCGGGGAAATCCATGGTCACCAGCACACCATAGATGTCATCCATAGCCTCGAGCAGCTCTTCGCATCGTGTTATCTCCCCCCTCCTGGTGATATCGAGGAGGTGACGGCGAAGCTCGCCCACGGCCTCCCCCAATCCGTTGAGGTAGGTAGCATAGCCGATGCCCAGCTCATCGGGGGTCGGCAGGGAATCATCCGCAATAAGGCCAAGTGTGACACAGGCCTCAACATACTCCTTCTGGGCGTTGTAGACAAAGCCCGTGTGGAGCAGATCCTGGTGCTCCGTCAGCGTTTCGTCCAGCTCTTTTAGGAGATCGCGAGCGGCGGACAATCGCTTCCTCGCCTCTTCGTATTCGCCGCGGTGGACGGAGCGGATGGCATCGGTGGAATGACGCAGCGTCTCCCGCGAGGACTTAAGCGCCTTCTCACGCAAAGCGTCCTTGGATGATAAGGTGGTGCGTGCCTGCTCTGCGATTAGGTCTAGCCTCGCTGTTAGCTTTCCCATTTACTTAACCTCCATAATCTCAGACAGCCTTCGCGCTGCTGCCTCCACATCCTCTGCGCCCGAAACGGCACTGATCACGGCAAGAGAGTCGGCCCCAGCCTTGATTGCATCGGTGGCATTACTCTCATCAATGCCTCCGATGGCGACGATGGGGATCGATATCGCCTCCCTGATCTGGCGCAGCGTCTCCAGCCCCACTACTATAGCACCGGCCTTCGATGTGGTGGGATAGATTGAGCCCACAGCAACATAATCGGCGCCATCGGCCTCGGCCTTAAGCGCCTGTTCGAGGGTGATGGTGGAGCACCCCACAATCCTGTCGATAGGGAGTAGCGGGCGCGCTGCCGAGATAGGGAGGTCGCTTGGCCCCAGGTGTAGTCCATCGGCACCTGAGGCGATAGCGATATCGAAGTAATCATTTACTATGAAGAGCACCCCAAATTGAGTGCAGACCTCCCGCAGCTCTCTTGCCCGGGCCAGTATCTCCTCTTTGCCTCGCTGCTTATCCCTGAGTTGGATTGCCTTGGCCCCGCCGCGAATCGCCTGACGGGCGACCTCCAATTCATCTCGGCCCCGCAGTGCCTCTGGGTCGATGATTACGTAGAGTCCAGAAACCCTCTTGTCCTGGCGCAGGAGCTTGGCGATAATGCCTTTTTCTATCTGATACAGGTCAAACCTGGCCTTTTTAAACCTCGATGAGTCTAGCATAACCTCGGGAAGCTTGGCAAACTCCTCCACCACCCTAAGCGATTCCTCTACCCGCTTCGAGTTGGCGACTACTATGTCGACAAGGGCCTGTCGGCGGGTCTCCTCCTCAGCGAAGGCGGCTACATCCCCTGCTGAATCACGAGCCTGAAGGAGCGCTTCTTGTAGCCTTGAGTCCTCTGCCGCCAGCCCATGGCGCACTGATTTGAGCTCAGCAGTTATGCGGGAGTCGTTGAGGATAAAGCGGGCTACATCTTCGAGGAGGCGTAGCCCCTCGCTGATGCGGTTTAGGTTGGCATCGATGAGGCGTAGCATCTATAGGTCCTTCAGAGGCTCCGGCATCTCCCCCTCTCTCGCCGCATCGATCATCTCACGCACCTCGGAGAAGGTGTTCCAGTTTTCCTCGCTGCGCATGTCCATCCCTAACTCCTTAAGCCTGTGTTCCGCCCAGCGGCCAATGTTGCGCGGGTCTTGATAGTATTTTGGGCTCCCCACAGCCTGAGGCGGGCCGGCCTCCTCAAGAGAGCTCTGATAGGCTCTATGATAGGCAAAGCTAGAGATCAACCGGGCGAGGTCCTTGCTGCCGCAGTGAGGGCACTCAGGTGAGAGCGAGCCGGCGATGCTCTTTATAAAAAGGCTTACCTTTTTATGACAGCTATTGCAGAGAAACTCATAGATGGGCATAATCGCTCACCTCAGTCTAAATCCTCATCAGGCATCCCGCCGATGGGCATCTCTGGCATCTCGCCGTGCTCCATCCTTTCCAGTATCTCATCATATTCCGGGGTGCTCGTCTGATCATCCATGCCCATACTCATCCTTCGATTCCATTCGGCCAGGGCCCTGGGGTCATTGCGTATCAAACCGTCGGTCAGCTGGTGGTCGGAGAGGATATCATCATATATCTCCTTGTAGGTACCTCGGACGGTAAAGGTGGAAAAGAGGCGGGCTAGGTCCTCGCTGCCGCACCTGGGGCATTTCGCCGATGCTGAGAAGCTTCGTAGATATACACTCACCTTGCGCTGGCAGCTATTACAGCGATATTCGTATATGGGCATGATATTCCCTCGATCGCCCTGTATTTTAACATATCATAGCAAATCGGTAAATGCAGGGCCTCAATCTATAGCGTTCTCGATGAGTTCCAACCGGGAGATTGCGCCCTTTGGCCCAAGCTCTAAGGCGACAACATCGATGCGCCACGAAGGGGGCAGGCCATCATGGCTCTGTATATAGGCTTGGGCTAGGGTAATGAGCCTCTCTTTCTTTCTAGCGATCACCGATTCCTCTGGGGTGCCGAAGGAATGGCTCCTCCTGGTGCGCACCTCAATAAAAACGAGATAGTCATCCTTTTCAGCGACAATATCGATCTCACCTTCCCTTAAACGAAAATTTCGCTCCCGAATCACATACCCAAGCCCTGTTAGGTGCTCTGCGGCTATCCGCTCTCCCAGGGCGCCAAGCTCCTTGCGTTTCATATCGGCTCCAGTATAGTGGCTATGTTCACTTCGGGCAAGTTTATTGTATACTTAAGGAGGCAATCGGGATTCCGCATGAACCAGAGACAACAACGAGAAATGGCCCAGGCATTTGACGCCACGCCTGAGCTATTGCCTTTCATCCCCGAACTCCTGGCCGATCTATGGGCGTTGGGCAGCTGGCTGGATGTAATAGTCGAGTTGCTTCGTCCCCTCTGCCTTCCGGTGGAGACAACGCGGGTGCTGGATCTTGGCTGTGGCAAGGGCGCAGTGGCGCTCACCCTAGCTCGGGAATTCGGTTTTCAAGCCCTGGGGGTCGATTTTTTTGAGCCTTTCATACAAGAAGCCGGAGAGCGTGCGGAGGAAATGGGTGTTGCCAGCCGGTGTCGGTTTATATGCGCCGACATGCGAGACGCGCTTCGTGAAGCCAGTGATTTCGACGTGGTCATATTCGCTTCCGTCGGCGGTGTGCTCGGGAGGTTCGATGAGTGCGTAGCGAAACTGAGGCAGAGCGTCCGTCCTGGCGGCTATGTGGTCAATCGATGATGGATTCCTCGCCGAGCCCAAGAAGATCGAAAGCCCCGGCTATGAGCATTATGCCACTCACGAAGAGACACTGCGGCAGTTAACAGCGCACGGCGACGCTCTGCTGCGTGAAGTAATCATCCCAGTCGAAGATATGAAGGCGCTTAACCGATATTACACAGAGCTCATCCGCAGGAGGGCGGAGAAGCTGGCGGAATTACACCCGGCGGCCGCCGATTCCCTTTTGGGGTATGTGGAGAAGCAGGAGCGCGAGAGCGAAATACTGGAGACGGCAGTGACAGGCGCGGTGTGGCTCCTCCAGCGGGCTTGATTGCATGGTACATAAACAATGAAAGCTGCCAGCGATTGCTACCCTTGTCTGCGCCGCTTGGCTTACCAGGCGGCAGGAATGGCAACCGGCGATGAGGGGGTGAGAGCAGAGGCGATAAGGGAGGGGCTTAAAATCGTCGATGCGCATTTCTCCCACGATGTGACAACCATCTCCATTGCCACAGAGATCCACCGAGTAATAATGGGAATAACTAAAAACCCCGATCCTTATCGAAGCATGAAAGATGAAGAGATAAGCATTTCGAGGGAGCTAATCGGGGAGATAATGCCTGCCTACCATACGGATTTCAAAGGTCTTGTGGCGCTCTCCGTTCTTGGAAATGCCATAGATTTCTTCAGGGATTTGGCCACTATCAGAGAAGACTTGAGACAGCATGTGGAATTTGTGGTTGACGACTCAGGCAAATTTGAAGCAAAGCTTGGAAACGCATCAAAGCTTCTTTTTCTAGCCGACAATGCCGGAGAGGTATTTTTCGATTTGCCCTTGGTGAAATGGTTAGAGAGGTTTGCCCGGGTTATATATGTGGTCAAAGAATCACCTGTGCAAGATGATATCACTGTTGATGATCTGAAAAAGGCCGGGCTGGAGGGAGAGCTGGAGATGGTAATCACCACGGGCACCGCCACGCCCGGAGTGCTGCTCTCTCAAGCCTCGGCCGAGTTCAAGAGGGAGTTTGAAGCGGCCGATTTGATACTGGCCAAAGGCATGGGATATTATGAGACATTGTCGGAACTCCCCGGCGATGGCAGGGTCCTCCATTGCCTCAAGGCAAAATGCAAGCCAGTCGCCGATTCCCTGGGGGTGCCCCTCAATAGCTATGTCGCTATGCTGCGCTGAGATTGCGTTACCGAGTTGAAGCACTTCCTGTGGATGGGGCAGGCGCCAAATCGTCTCAGATTTGACAGGTGTTCCCTGGTGGCATAGCCCTTATGCCTGGCGAATGCATATTCAGGATAAAGCTCATCAAGAGCCACCATGATGCGGTCTCTGGTCACCTTGGCGATGATAGAGGCGCAGGCAATGGAAAGGGAGCGGCTATCTCCCTTAACAATGCTTCTCTGGGGCAGGGCGAGCTCAGGTAAGGCTACGAAGTCTATGAGGAGGAAATCGGGGGGCTGGGTTAGGTTCTCCACAGCGGAGCACATCGCTATCCTTGTCGCTGTAATAATACCCTGAGCATCGATTGCATCAGGGGACACATGGCCTATGCCGACGGCGACGGCAGCCTCCTCGATCAGGGGGAAGAGGAACTCTCGCTTGTGGGGGGTGAGCTGCTTGCTATCGCGAACTAAAGACAGCCATTGGGCCTCCAGATCGAGAGGCAGGATAACAGCAGCAGCCACAACTGGACCCGCCAGGGGGCCACGTCCCACCTCATCGATGCCGGCGATAAAACGGTAGCCCTGCTCCGCGAGCGTCTTCTCTTCAATGAAGGTTGGCCGCACCATCACCTACTTCTTCTCGGCGCTTGCCTTTCCCGTGTGCTCGTTAGCCCTTCAAAGCCTGGCGGGAACTCTACCTCAGCCGTGCCAGCGCTACAACGATCGATGCTGTCCATTAAACCCGGCATCTTATGATACGGGATGGTGACAAAGAGCTCATTGGGCTGGTAGTCTTGGTATTTGCGAGAAGTATAATCCATGAGACTGATGTTGAGTTCACCCGATACCAGAGGATAGGCAATGACCATGTGGCATGTCGAGCCCACAATCTCCGTCTTGGGAGGGAGGCCGTCTGGATAAGTGGCCAGGGTGACCAGGCGGCAAGCTTGCTGCGGATTACACAAAAACACTACCAGATCGGGTGCAATTTCAGCCTTCTCAAGGGGAGAGAAAACCACGAATTCTGCCAGGCCCAGAGGTGGAGGTGAGGTCAAACTCATAGACCTATGCATAGTGGCAATAGAGCAAAACAGTTTTTCTCCTTCCACAAGGAACTTCTTTAACGCTTTATCTGCATCGCCAGAAGGTCTGGGGGTCAGGCCCAGATGCCATGATCCCCCAGGGCAGCCAGAGTTTTCCTTGCTCAAGTTGATGATGGCACCATCTCTGACATTGAGCAGGACCTGGCATACCCGGTGTTTCCCCAGTTCTCCCCCGGACGCTGGAACCATGGAATAGCTAACTGCAATCGGGCTTCCCTCCAACCCCAGCACTTCTCTCAGCCTTTTAGAGTATTCCTGCCAAACCATGTCATCCCCTCCTTACTTAAAATCAAGCAAGGCCATCTTAGCAGCGCAGTAAAACCCTGTCAATTTTAAACACATTTCGTCACCTGCTTTTTCTACTTCACGGCTCCCTATTCATTGCCTGAGCATGATATAATATAATTGAGAGGAGGTATTGGGTGTGGAAGCAGTTCAATTGGCGAGGAAAGCGGTTGAGGCGGCCTCTGAAAAGCAGGCCACCGATGTTGTGATGCTCGATATGAGGAGGGTATGCAACTTTGCTGACTACTTTGTGGTATGTAGTGGTGATACCCGTCGCCAGCTCGAGGCAATCTATGAAGAGATTGACAAGGTGCTGGGGAAGGAAGGAGTAGCGCTACGTCGCCGTGAGGGCGCCACTGACTCAGGCTGGATACTGATGGATTTTGGCGACGTCATCATCCATATCTTTGCCTCGCCAGAGCGAGAATACTACAAGCTGGAAAAGCTGTGGACTAAAGCTACCCCGCTGATCAGGATTCAGTAACCCTCTATTCTAACTCCCTACGATACTTAAAGATATCCTCTTCTGAGAAAAATAGGTCTATTTCCTTCTTGGCGGTTTCAGCCGAATCCGAGCCGTGAATGAGGTTGTGCACGATATCCTGTGCCAGGTCCCCGCGGATCGTTCCCGGCCTGGCGCGGGCTGGGTCGGTCTCGCCTATTGTTTCCCTCACCACCTCCACGGCACCTTCACCCTCAAAGACGGCGGCAATGAGCGGGCTGGAGGTGATGAAGTCAACAAGCCCTTTAAAGAAGGGCTTATCTCTATGGACAGCATAGTGGCGATTGGCCAGCGCCTCATCCATCCAGATCATTTTCATAGCTACTATCCTTGGCCCCCGCCGTTCCAGGCGGGAGATGCTCTCGCCCACCAGTCCCCTCTGCAGGGCATCTGGTTTTAATAAAACTAGCGTCTGCTGCATATCTACATCCTTTTCTGAGCTTCGTTAACAACGTACACTGTCGCTTTGCCTTCGGCTACTGTGGTGCCATCCTCCAGGACAATATTTGCCTTGGCCTCTACCAGCTTCCTCGTTTTCCTCACCATGGTAGAGCTGATCAAAAGCCGCTGCCCTACGAGGACGGGCTGTCTGATCCTGACCTCCATCTTCGCCGTAACACAGTACAGCCCTTGAAAGAAAGGGACATAGCACATTGCCTCATCGAGAAGTATTTCGATGATACCACCGTGGACGAAGCCAGGCCAGCCCTGGTGGAATTCGCCGGGGGTAAATTCCGCCTTAACCGTCTCCCCTTCCCTACGAAAGCGGACCTTCAGCCCGATGGGGTTCTCCTGACCACAGGCCAAGCACATGGTATAACCTTCCACGGACTCTAGTGGCAGACCTTTCCAAGCCTTCATCTTTTCCCTACCTTTGGTGTTGTAATCGCAGGGCGGCGCAGGTAGAGCGGCTGGATGGTGGTGGGGTGGTCATGGTCACCCGACTCAAGTCGCCGCCAACCAAGTTTTGCTAAAAAGCCGGCCCTCCTTACTGCGTCTCTTGTAATTATCGCTTGCTGCCCAAGCTCTCTCTCGATTTGCCGGGCGGTATCTAGCGAAAATCGGCCGCAGAAAATAGTTCTCTGGGCCATCTTGGGGCACAGATCCGCTACTGTGGTGATATGCTCGGCAATTAGCTTTCGCCACTTGCGATCCTGAAGTTGATACAAGGCGGTGGCGATCTCGTCCCGTCCCGCATTCTGCACCGGGCAAATAGGCAGCCCTGTTTCGGCATAGGGGAAGGCTTCTACCTCCAGAGTTCCTATGCCTACTAGAGGAATGTCCAGGGCGAAGGCGAGCCCCTTTGCCGTTGCCACACCAACCCTGAGCCCGTTGAAGCTTCCCGGACCCTTGGCAACGATGATGGCATCGATTTTTGCTCTCCTTGCACTCCCTACCTCCCCTCCAAGCTCTATCTTGGATTGATGGAGCAGATGGAGCAGGTTGGGAATCAGCTCCACCGTATGATTCTGCCCTGAGAGCCAGGTAAGCTCCGCCTGCACCTCCCCAGCGCTGGAGAGGGCAATGCTAGCGATATCTGTTGAGGTATCTATGGCAAGCTCCATTATTTCGTCCTTTATATGACTTTAGCCTTCACACTACCGATCTTTTTTACCCCTTCTTTGCCGTCAACCTTTGCGGCCAAATCCCGGATGCGCTCCCCGCTCACCGGGTGGACTAGCTCCTCGTCGAGTTCAACAAGGGGGATTAGGACAAAGGCACGCTCCTCGAGCCGAGGATGAGGGATGGTTAGCTCCGGGGTCTGCATAATAAGGTCGCCATAGAATAGTATGTCCACATCTATGGGGCGAGGTGCATTGGGGAAGCTGGGCACTCGGCCCAGACTAGCCTCGATCCCCTTTATCAGGGAAAGCAGTTGCAGGGGGCCGATGTCTATCTGAGCGCGGCAAACGACATTGAGAAAGCGAGGTTGCTCCACATAACCGACAGGCTCGGTCTCATAGATGGAGGAAATTTGCTCAATCTGAAGCCTCTGGCCGAGGAGATGGAGCGCCTTTTCCAGATTTGCCTTGCGATCCCCCAAGTTCGAACCGAGGCCAAGATAGACCTTCATCGAGCCTCCCTGACGATGGCATCGGTCATTCTTGAGACACGAACCATGTGGAGGACGTCGTGCACCCGCACAATGTCAGCGCCGTTGGCGATGCCCAGAGCAATGGTGGCTGCTGTACCCTCCAAACGCTGATCGGGGGGCACGTTTAATACCAGCCCGATCATCGATTTTCGCGATGTGCCTAAGAGAATTGGCCTGCCCAGGGCCTTGAGCTCGCCCAGGCGACGGATAAGCTCCAGATTTCCCTCCAGAGTCTTGCCAAAGCCAATGCCTGGATCGATTATGATATTCTCCCAGGCAACACCGCTATCGAGCGCCAACTGTATGCCCCTCCTTAGGGAGGCTATGACCTCGGGGATGATCTCTTGATAGGTAGTTTCCCGCTGATTGGCCATGATAACCAGTGGTACCCTCCACTCGGCAGCGAGTTGGGCAAGCTTTGGGTCACGCCTCAGACCCCAAACATCGTTGATCATTCGAGCCCCGGCCTCAAGGGCGCGCCTGGCCACCTCGGATTTGTAGGTGTCGATGCTTATGGGCACCGTTATCTCCGCTGCCAATTTTTCAATCACCGGGATGACCCTCGCCAGTTCCTCATCAGCTGATAAAGGGCTTGACTCAGGGCGGGTGGACTCGCCGCCGACATCGATTATGTCGGCACCCTCTTCGACGAAGAGTCTTGCCTGGGCCAGAGCGACATCGATGTTGCTCCCCAGCCCATCGCCAGAGAAGGAATCAGGGGTAATATTCAGTACCCCCATAATATAGGTGCGCTGGCCCCACCTGAACTCGCTGGCTCCGCACCGGGTAACGCCGAGATCGTTGCTCATCACCTGAGATTCTAGCACAAGCCTGCAGAGTTGAGAATACTTGACAAAGAATAGTGACAAACACCATACTAGCCTCAGCATTGAACAGGGGGCACAAGTGCAGCCGCTGAGAACACTACTCGTTATCCCGGGTAACCGGCAAAACATGATCGAGAAGGCGCGAAACCTTCCCGCCGACGTCCTCGTTTTGGATCTGGAGGATTCGGTGCCTTCCACAGAGAAAGCCAATGCCAGGGCCCTGGTGCGTGATTCCCTAGCCGGACTGGCGCGGGGTAGCGGAGGAGAGGGGGGAGAACAAAAAAGGCAAAGGGTCTTTGTCCGCATCAACTCCATAGCGAGCGGTCTTGCCCAGGATGACCTGGAGGCTGTGATCACCAAAGACATCGATGGCATCAACCAGCCCAAGCCCAGTTCGGCAGACGACATCATGGAGGTTGAAGCTATAATCGGGCGTCTGGAGAGGGAGAGGGGCATCGAAGGGGGTCATGTTAAGCTGCTCCCGTGGGTGGAGACCGCCAAGGGAGTGCTCAATGCCTTTAACATTGCCAGCGCATCCCCCAGGGTTGTGGGTATAGCCTTTGGCGCTGAGGATTTCACCCTGGACACCGGCATGACGCGCACCGAGGAGGGGGCTGAGCTTCTTATGCCGCGGATTATGGTGGTCATCGCTGCCAGGGCTGCTGAGGTTATGGCCATAGATACCCCTTATAATGACTTCAGGGATGAAGCGTGTCTGATTAGGGAGGCAGAGCTTGCCCGCAGGCTTGGCTTTGATGGCAAGTTCCTGATTCACCCCAACCAGATAGAGCCGGTAAACCGCATATTCCGTCCCCCACCTGAGGAGGTGGATCGGGCGAGGAGGGTTGTAGCCGCCTTTGAGGCTGCCGAAGCCCAGGGCTTTGCCTCAACCTCTCTCGATGGCAAGATGATCGATATTCCCATAGCCAAAAGGGCGCGAAAGCTGCTTCTGATGGCAGATTCCATTGCTCGAAAGGAAGATAGAGTAAATGGCGGTTAGCGTATATTTTCCTTGCATTTTTAGGATCAGCGTTATAGAATAGGCATGTAACAACTTTCACAAACTTGTGGAGGGGAAAATGGCGATTGAGGATAAGATAGATAATTTAGCTAAACTAAAGGCCGAGTCAAAACTAGGCGGTGGCGAGAAGCGCATCGAGGCTCAGCATGAGAAGGGCAAGCTCACTGCCAGGGAGCGCATCGCTCTGCTCCTGGATGAGGGCACCTTCGAGGAACTTGATTCTTTCGTTACCCATCGCGCCACAGAGTTTGGCCTTGCTGATAAAACATTCCCGGGAGACGCCGTGGTCACCGGTTACGGAAAGATAAATGGCAGGCTGGTTTATCTCTTCGCTCAGGACTTTACCGTCTTTGGGGGCTCGCTATCAGAGGTAGTCTCCAACAAGATATGCAAGGTCATGGATCTCGCGGTGAAGAATGGGGCACCGTGCATCGGGCTCCTGGATTCTGGTGGCGCCAGGATCCAGGAGGGTGTGGACAGCCTCGCCGGGTATGGCGAAATCTTCCTCAGAAATACCCTTTCGTCAGGGGTGATCCCACAGATCTCGGTGATCATGGGTCCCAGCGCTGGGGGCGCCGTATACTCCCCGGCTATCACCGACTTCATTTTTATGGTAAAAGGCACGGGACAGATGTATATCACAGGCCCCGATGTGATCAAGGCCGTGACCGGCGAGGAGGTAACCCTGGAACAGCTCGGTGGGGCGATGGTTCATGCCAGCCAGAGCGGGAATTGCCATTTTGTCGCCGAGAACGATCATGATTGCCTAGATCAGGTTCGTCGTTTGATGAGCTACCTACCTCAGAACAATATGGAGGAGCCTCCCACGGTAGAGCCGATAGATTACCCAGGTAGGGCGGACCAGGAACTTCTTTATATCGTTCCCGAGGATACTACCAAAGCCTACAATATGAAGGAGGTTATCTGCAGGATTGTGGACGACGGCGAATTTATGGAGGTTCACGCGCATTTCGCCCCGAACATCATCACCGGATTCGCTAGACTTAATGGGCGCTCAGTGGGCGTCGTGTCCCAGCAGCCATCCATATCGGCGGGGGTTATTGATATAGACGCCTCCGATAAAGCCGCACGCTTCGTCCGCTTTCTCGATTGCTTCAATATACCCATAATTACCTTCTGTGATGTCCCTGGGTATATGCCCGGCATCGAACAGGAATATGGGGGGATTATCAGGCATGGCGCGAAGATGCTCTATGCCTATTCCGAGGCAACCGTGCCCAAGGTTACTGTAATCACCCGAAAAGCCTATGGCGGAGCATACATAGCGATGAGCAGCAAGCATCTCCGCGGCGACATCAACTATGCCTGGCCCACTGCCGAGATCGCAGTAATGGGGCCGGATGGCGCGGTGAATATAATATATAGGGAGACTATTCAGAAGTCGGAGAACCCCGATGAAACCAGAAACAAGCTTATCGCCGAATATCAGGAGAAGTTCGCTAATCCTTATGTGACCGCAGCCAGGGGCTATATCGATGATGTGATAGATCCTAGGGAGACGCGGCCCAAGCTGATCAAGGCCTTAGAGATGCTCCAGAACAAGCGGGATACTTTGCCACCAAAGAAACACGGTAATATACCGCTCTAAAGATAAACAATGGACGAGAAAGCAGGGGTTATAGCGGCCATTATGGCGGCTATTGACCAGTTTGAGGAAGAAGAGGCGATAGCCTTAACCACGATGCCAGTGCCTCGCCTCGAGTTCAGCCCTTGGAAATATTGGGGGCTGACAGAGATGATGCGCATGCGCATATTATGTCAGTTAAGAAAGGGCTTCTAGGCTCTTTATGGAGAGAGATACAAGAGGAAACTAGTGCTTGGGAGTACTCGGAACGAAACAATGCGATGGGAGTACTGAGGCGGCGTCGGTTTGTCTTTGTAGAAGAGTTATTTGGAGGTGAAAGCTATGACCCTGATTGGCGAGGGGCCGTATAAGGCGAGTGAATTGACTAGCGAAAAGGTGCAAGATAGGCCGAAAGCAGCAAACCCTATTAAGGTCTGTGATACCACTTTTCGAGATGGACATCAGTCTGCTCTAGCCACCAGGATGCGAACAGAGGATATGGAATGGATGGCTGCGGAGATGAACAAATGTGGCTTCTATTCCATGGAGGTTTGGGGAGGGGCAACCTTTGATGTGCCACACCGCTTTCTGGGTGAGGACCCTTGGGATAGGCCTCGGATATTAAAAAAGCTCATGCCTGATACCCCGCTGCAGATGCTTCTCAGGGGGCAGAACTTGGTGGCCTACCGAAACCACCCTGATGATCTGGTCGATTGCTTCGTCGAGAATGCTGCCGAAGTGGGGATTGACATCTTCCGCGTGTTTGATGCCGTCAATGATGAGCGCAATCACGAACGCGCCGCCAAAGCAATCAAGAGGGTAGGAAAGCATTACCAGGGGGCTATATGTTACTCCCTCACCCAGCCCAGAATGGGTGGGCCGGTGTACAACCGTGACTATTATGTTAAGAAAGCCCTTATGCTGCGGGATTTGGGTGCAGATAGCATCTGCATTAAAGACCAGGCAGGGCTGATATCCCCATATGATGCCTATGAGCTAATCAAAGCCCTGAAGAAGGCCTTAGACATCCCCGTCGAACTCCATACACACTACACGAGCGGGCAGGGTTCCATGTCCCTATTAAAGGCGATTGAGGCTGGAGTTGACATTATCGATACTGCTCTATCCCCCTTTGCCTTAAGGTCTTCACAGCCAGCTATTGAGCCCATAGTGGTGGCTCTTTATGGGACCGATAGGGATACCGGGCTTGATATCGAGCAACTATTCAAGTGCGGCCAAATGGTTGAGCAGATAGCTCCCAAGTACAGAGATTTCCTGGACACTTCAGCGATGTCAGTCATCGACACCGGTGTGCTTGTCCACCAGATACCTGGCGGGATGACCACCAATCTGGTGGCCCAGCTAAGGGAGGCTGATGCGCTTGATAAGTTGGATGAATGCCGGGCGATGACAGCTAAAACTCGAGCTGAGCTTGGTTATCCACCTCTGGTTACTCCTACAAGCCAGATTGTGGGGGTTCAAGCGGTACAGAATACCCTGCTCGAGCCTTATAAGTTTATCTCTAAAGAGGTGAAGGACTACTGTTGGGGTTTGTATGGCAAGTCGCCAGCCCCCATTGACCCAGAGATCCGGAAGATGGTTCTTAAAGGTTATGAGCGTGGCGAGGTGCCGATCACTTGTCGCGCGGCAGACATGCTGGAGCCCGAGCTGGAAAAAGCCAGGGAGGCGTCCAAGGATATCGCCAAAGATGACAAAGATGTGTTAACCTATGCCCTCTACCCCACCACCGGTATGCGCTTCCTGAGATACAAATACGGAGTGGATAAGGAGATCCCATCGGATTGGAAGCCTCCCCGGGCCCCGAAGACCTTAGAGGAGATAAAGCGGGAGGATGAACTCATCGCTAAAGCAAAGGCGGGCAAGCTGGTGGAGAAGGAGGAAAAGCCGGTCCCGCCCAAGGGGCCGGGGATTAGAGTATATAACGTCTTCGTCGGGGATGACTATTATCAGGTGGAGGTCGAGCCCGCCGGTGGGGTACGGGTTAGTAACCCAGCGCGCGCTGCCGCGGTAGCGCCGCCAAGGGCAGCACCGCCAAAGGTCGAAGAGCCGGAGGCGGTTAAAGAGACCAAAGCGTCGCCAGCGGTCGCTGTAGAGGGAGCCGTTCTGGCCCCCATGCCTGGAATGATCATCAGATATGAAGTGGAGGTAGGGCAGCAGGTCAAGGCGGGCGACAGTGTGGTTATCCTTGAGGCGATGAAGATGGAGTCCGCTCTGCCTGCTCCTATAGATGGCACGGTTAAGGAGCTGAGATTCAAGACAGGGGATCGGGTGGCCAAGGACGATGTCTTAGCGGTCATTGGTTAACGCTATGGGGAAGACCCTCGCTGAGAAGATACTGAGTGAGAAGTCGGAGACCGATGCTCACGCTGGAGATATCATTATCGCCAAGGTTGACCTTGCTTTCGTCCAGGATGGCACCGGTCCGCTGGCGCTGCGACAACTTCAAGCAAGCGATCTTAACAATGTAGCCAATCCCAATAGGGTGATCCTCTTCCTTGACCATGCCTCTCCCAGCCCTTCGCGAGAGCTTGCCAACGACCATATTATCTTGCGAGACTTTGCCCAAAGGAGCGGAGCCCAGCTTTGCGATGTAGGCCAGGGTGTCTGTCATCAACTGGTTGCGGAATCCTACGCTAACCCCGGCGAGGTTATCATCGGTGCTGACTCCCATACTGTGACTGCGGGGGCACTGGGTGCATTCGCCACAGGTATGGGCTCCACAGATGTGGCCATCGCCATCGCTTTGGGAAAGACATGGTTCAGGGTGCCGGAAAGCTTCAAGATAGAGGTCAGCGGCAGCTTCAAAAAAGGGGTGTATGCCAAAGATCTGGCGCTTTATCTTATCGGCAAGATAGGTGCCGATGGCGCCACCTACAAATCCGTTGAGTTTTGCGGCGAGGCTGCGGAGAATATGAGTATGTCAGAGCGTTTCACCCTGTCCAACATGGCAGTTGAGGCTGGGGCCAAAGTGGGGCTCTTCCCAGCCGACGATACTACCCATAGCTACCTTGAATATCGCGGTCGAGGCTCTTTTTTTCGACCTATTGGCCCCAACTCCGATGCTAATTACGAACAAACTATCGAAATCGATGTCTCAGGTCTGGAGCCAACAGTGTCTAAGCCTCACTCTGTTGATAACATCGCTTTGGCCAAGGAGCTATCAGGCCAAAAGATCGAGCAGGTTTTCATCGGCACCTGCACCAATGGTCGCTTTGAGGACTTGGCGATCGCCGCCGAAATACTAAAAGGGCGAAAACGCCATCCCCAAACTAGGCTTCTCATCGCGCCGGCCTCCAAGATTGTGCTTACGGAAGCGATAAACGCAGGGCATATTCAGACCTTTCTCGAGGCGGGGGCGACTGTTCTGCCCCCGGGTTGCGGCCCCTGCGTCGGGGTGCATCAGGGGGTGCTTGGGGATGGGGAGCGCTGCCTTTCTACAGCCAATCGCAATTTCAGGGGGCGCATGGGTAATCCCGAGGCCTTTATCTATCTGGCAAGCCCAGCTACTGCTGCTGCCAGCGCCATCGCCGGTGAGATCACCGACCCAAGGGAGCTAATGTAGATGCTCACAGGAAAAGCATTCAAATTTGGGGGTAATATCTCCACCGATGATATTACGCCGGGGAGATTTTTCCATCTACGGAGCAACCTGCCTGAGCTGGCGAAGCATATTCTGGAGGATGTCGCCCCCAGCTTCATCTCAACGGTGAAGCCCGGCGATTTTATCGTTGCCGGCGCCAACTTCGGGCTGGGCTCAAGCAGGGAGCATGCCGCTGTGGTTATCAAGATGGCTGGAGTCAGCGCTGTGCTGGCTAAATCGGTGGCGCGTATCTTCTATAGAAACGCCATCAATGTTGGGCTACCAGTCCTGATATGCGATACCGATAAAATAAGCGATGGGGATGAGCTTGAGGTTGACCTGAAGGGGAGCACGGTTAAAAATCTTACCAATGAAGCCGAACTCTCACTGGGTAAGTTCCCCGATGTGATGCTGCGGATACTTGAAGAAGGAGGCCTTATCCCTTATATTAAGAAGCACGGGGCCTTTGAGCTCCAATCTTAGGAAAGGGGATGAATCTTGGCCTATACAATTACCCTGATACCAGGCGATGGCATCGGTCCCGATGTTACCGAAGCCGCAGTAAGAGTTCTTGAGGCTACAGGAATTCAGTTTCACTGGGACCTGGCCTTCGCTGGCGATCGGGCCCAGGATATTTATGGCACCCCGCTCCCTCATTATCTCTTCGACTCCATCAGAAAAAACAAAATAGCCCTTAAAGGCCCGATCACCACCCCTGTAGGATCAGGCTTTCGCAGCGTCAATGTCGCGCTGAGAAAGGAGCTGGATCTCTACGTTTGCCTTCGCCCCTGCAAGACCTATCCGGGAGCCCCTTCCATCTACCTGGATGTCGATCTTATAGTGGTCAGAGAGAATACCGAAGACCTCTATATGGGGATAGAGTTCCGGAGAGATACACCTGAGGCGGCAAGGCTTGCCCGCTTCATCGCTGAGGAAAGCGGCGATCGGGTCAAGCCCGATTCTAGCTTTAGCATTAAGGTCATCTCCACAAGCGCTTCTAAGAGGATAGTGAGGTATGCCTTCGATTATGCTCGCAAAAACGGCAGGAGGAAGGTAACCGCGGTTCACAAGGCGAACATCATGAAGTATACCGATGGTCTTTTTCTTTATGCCGCCGGCGAGGTTGCCAGGGAGTATCCCGACATTGAATTTGAGACCACAATCGTCGATAGCATGTGTATGCAGCTGGTGCGCTCTCCCCAGCGACATGACGTCCTCGTTCTGCCAAACCTGTATGGGGATATCGTCTCCGAGCTTTGTGCCGGCCTCGTCGGGGGGTTGGGGTTTGCCCCTGGGGCTAACATTGGGGATGATATTGCTGTTTTTGAACCGACCCATGGCAGCGCCCCTAAATATACAGGCCAAAACAAGGTGAACCCCATGGCCATGATGCTTTCCGGGGTGATGATGCTCCGTTACCTTGGTGAGGGTGAAGCCGCCGATAGGGTCGAGAGCGCTATAGCGGAAGTTATCGCCGAGGGGAAATCCGTTACCTATGACATGAAAGCCGATCGCAATGATCCCACAGCGGTGGGCACCTCCCAGATAGCCGATGCAGTAATCGAAAAAATGAAGGAGTAGTGCTATGCGAAAGAAAATAACTATTGTCGGTGCCGGAAATGTGGGCGCTACTTGTGCGCAGC
>Ga0209979_1001104_pt1 | contig 31268 bp, 31 predicted proteins | sample AnhtaG_FD_183114 | JGI IMG/M metagenome (GOLD analysis project Ga0209979, IMG submission 183114) | Deep subsurface microbial communities from Anholt, Denmark to uncover new lineages of life (NeLLi) - Anholt_01485 metaG (SPAdes) (version 2) | ecosystem: Environmental > Aquatic > Marine > Oceanic... | reverse complement strand
CGCCCGTGGAGGCCCCTATGTCGGCCACAACCTTGCCGCTCAGATGGACGCCAAAGGCGCTCAGTGCCGCCTCTAGCTTCAACCCCCCACGGCTGACGTAGCGACGCCTGGGTTTCAGCCGCAGCTCGACCTCCGGATCAACCAATACGCCTGGTGTGGTGGCTATCTGTCCATCCACCAGCACCTCGCCAGCCATCACCCGCCGCATGGCCTGATCACAGTCCGGGCACAGCTCCCTCTCCACCAGGAGCTCATCCAGCCGCCGCCGGGCCATCTACTCCCCCTCAAGGATTACGATCTGCTCCGGTGATTCCACGATGATCTCTGGCGCGCCTTCGTACTCTTTGATGCGCCCCGTGACCCGCACCCGCTGGTGCAGGTAGAGCTCCTCCGGCGGCTGGGGAAAGAGGGGCCAGGCTTCGGGGAACATCACCACTTTGAAATAATGGCGGTAATCCTCATGGAAGTTAAGGAACACCACCTTGCCTGAGTTATAGGTGGCGACTACTTCTCCCTCAACCGTGGCCTCTTGACCAATGTAATCAGCGGCCTCCTCGAAGGGGATGACCTTCGGAGGTGTGAGGGTCACCGTCGGTGTGTTCGTGGGAGCGACCGCCTGAGGGATGGGAGTTGCCCTTGGTGTGCTCGGAGGAGTGATGGCCTGCGGTTCCTCGGTGGGACAGGGTGGACAGGGAGGGCGGGCGGTGTCGGCTATGATCTCGATCTGAGCTGGCTCGCGAATGATGATCTCTGGCGCGCCTTTGTACTCCTCAATGAGCCCCGTGATGCGCACCAACTGTCCGTAGAAGAGCTCCTCCGGCGGGCGGGGGAACTTGTCCCAGTCATCGGGGAAGATCACCGCGGTGAAGGTGTGCTGATAATCGGGGCTGAAGTTGAGGAAGACGACCTTGCCGGTGTTGTGGGTGGCGATCACTTTGCCCTGTACTGTACCCTGCTGGCCGATGTAGGCCTCGGCCTCCTGCCAGGGGATGGCCTCCGAACCAGGGGCACCGGGCCGGGAGGGGTGGGGAGTGGCCAGCGGCGGGGTGTGGGTGGGATAGGGGGTATAGGTGGGGTAGGGCGTGGCCATGGGACAGGGGGGCGGCGTAGCGCTTCGGCAGCCACCCAGGGCGAGCGGGGCCAGCAGGAGCACCCCCAAGATAGGCAAGAGAAGAAAGGTGCGCCAGTTCATCCTCTTTTCTCCAGAAATGCGCACCCTCCTGCAGTGCGCGAACTGGGGGAGGGTTTTCTCACCTCGCCAGCAAGGCCCGCACCTGGTGGCCCTCCAGGGTCAGCTCCTGGGGCGCAGGCGAGCGGGTGAGGGCCTCACTCCGGCTCTGGGACCAGTGTTCGGGGTAGTAGTCACAGCCGTAGTAGATCATGTGATCCTCTCCTTGGGGTGAGCGTCACTGCAAACTGTGACGGAGCGCATATTCAGTTCAGCACTTGCGCAGTTGAGGCAGGCATGAGACCTCCAAGGCTTTGGAAACCTCGGAGGTCTCCATTGCGACAAGCGAGCGGGCCTTAATAGCGGCGGCGGCCCTCTCTTTCCCCGGCTCCGCCTCGCCTTTCGGCCTTAGGGCGAGCCTCATTCACATTGAGAGCTCGTCCCTTCAGATCCTTGTTATTCAGCCCTTGAATGGCGGCCTGTGCTTCGGCTTGCGTCGGCATCTCCACAAACCCAAACCCTCTTGACCGCCCGCTGTCCCTATCCCTGATCACCCTTGCAGATGAGATCTCGCCAAAGGCTGCGAATGCCTCTTGCAAATCCTCGTCCGTGACCTCATATGAGAGGTTTCCAACGTAAATGTTCATGTCTCTTTTCCTTGCTTTCTTTCTAGTGCTTTCCAAGCACCTCGGCCTGGAGTCTCATCCAAAGGGCGTTCCAAGCCATCTGAGCCAGGCAACTGCTGCCTGGTGTTTTCACTCTTATATCGTACCACCAAACGTCTTTAGGGACAAGTGATGGAGACCGCGTGTCAATATCCTGATCCGCGATCACAAGCCTGGCCTTGGGCCGATACCGCCCTTCGCACCCAGCCCCCCGCGGCCTCGAGCCGGCGCTCCGCCTCTTCCCGATCCACCCCCGCCAGGGCCATCACCAGCGCCGGTTTCACTCGATAGCTGGTCTCTTGCAGAAGCGCCTTTGCCTCCTCTTCCGAATACCCTATCATCCTGCGCACGATCCGCCGCGCCCTGGTTCGCAGCTTGCTGCTGGTGGCCTTCAGGTCCACCATGAGGTTCTGGTAGGCTTTCCCCAGCCGGATCATCGCTGCTGTGGAGAGCATGTTGAGCACCATCTTCTGCGCTGTACCCGCCTTGAGCCGGGTGGAGCCGGTGAGCACTTCGGGGCCGACCAGCAGTTCAAGGGCGATGTCCGCGCTTTCGGCCAGGGGAGAACCCTCCGTGCACACCAGGGCGATGGTGGCTGCGCCGATCCGTCCCGCCTCCTCCAGTGCGCCGATCACGTAGGGCGTGCGCCCGCTGGCGGCGATGCCCACCACCACGTCCCTGGAAGTGGCCCTCGCCTCCTCGCGGACGGCCCGCGCCCCCGCCTCACGGTTATCCTCCGCTCCCTCGATTGAGGTGGTCAAGGCCTGCATTCCCCCGGCGATGAAGCCCTGGACCATGGTAGGGGGCACGCTGAAGGTGGGCACGCACTCTGAGGCGTCAAGCACACCTAGCCGCCCGCTGGTGCCAGCGCCGAAATAGAGGAGCCGGCCACCATCTTCCAACGCCTGCGCGATCACTTCTACTACCCGGGCGATCTGAGGCAGCACCCTTTCGACAGCCTGGGCCACCGTCGCGTCCTCAGCATTCATCACGGTCACGATCTCCAGCGCCGACATCCGATCCAGCTCCATCGTCGCCGGATTACGCTGCTCAGTCAGGATCTCGGTCATTTTCCCCTCAACTCCATCAGAGCCAGCAGCGCCGCGCCAAAGGCGGGCTCATGGCTGGGCCAGATGAGGTGTGCCTGGGGTGCAAACCGGGCCAACTCCTGCTGGAGCGCCTGCGTCACCAAGGGCTGATGACGGAATATGCCACCGGCCAACACGATCTCGCAGGCAGCATCCGCCATGCCCAGCTCCCGCAGCACGGCCCAAGCTAAGGCGGCCAGCTTGCCCCCTGCTTGCCTCAGGACCGCCTGCGCCGCCTCGTCTCCGGCCTGGGCGCATTGGCCCACCACGGGTGCGAGGGCCGCGATCTCCTCAACGCTGCCCCTCTTGCTGGCCCAAGTGATCAGTTCTTCCATCTGAGACAGGCCGAGCTCAGCCAGGATTCGCCTTCCCAGGATCGTCGCCGGTTCGCGCCGGTCGTAGCTGTGCACTGCTGCGCGCAGCCCATACAAGCCGATCCAGTAGCCCGAGCCCTCGTCGTCCAGGATCGGCCCCCAGCCTCCTGCTCGCGCGCTCCTCCCCGCGGCATTCACCCCGTAGGCCATGCTGCCCGTACCGGAGATGAGGACTACGCCCTCTCGACGGCCCGCTCCGCCCACCAGCGCAATCTCCGCGTCGTGGGTGAGGACCAGGGGGGAGACGGGAATCACCTCGGCCACGGCTCGTTGCAGGACCCGCCGATCCTCTGCGCGGCCCGCCCCGGCCAGTCCGCAGCCCAGCGCGGCCAAGTCGGCAAAGGTGCACCCCGCCCCCCGGCAGGCTTGATCCGCAGCGATCCACAGGGCGTAGCGCACGGACTCCAGCCCCACGTTGTGGTAGTTGGCCGGGCCGGCCTGTCCACGCCCCAGTTCCTGCAACTTCTCATCCACGACCAGGGCGACGGTCCTGGTCCCGCCGCCATCAATGCCCATGATCAGCGTCATCTCTGTCCCGGGCTGATCTTCCCCAGCACCACCCGATGAGATGCCCCGGTGGCGGAGGGGAGGTTCCCCGGCCGGCCGTGCCAGGCTTCGTAGGCCAACACCGCGAAGGCCAGGGCCTCTTTGGCGTCGGAGGAGAGGCCGAAGTCCTCGTGCAGCACCACTCGCGTTGGGGCCAACTCCCTTTCGATCATCCGCCGCAGGGTGGGATTGTAGCCCCCTCCACCGCCAAGGATCACCTCCTCCACTGGGGGCAGGAAGCGGCAGTAGGCATCGGCGATAGACCGGGCGGTAAAGGTCGTGAGGGTAGCCACGACGTCCTCGTTGGCCAACCCCTGGGCCTTCGCCTGCCGCCATATGTGGTCGCCAAACTGCGCCCCGAACTCCTCGCGGCCCGTGGTCTTAGGCGGTGAGAGCTTCAAGTAGGAGTGGGACATAAGCTTGGCCAGCAGATCCTCGTCCACCTCACCACGGAGGGCCAACTGGCCGTCGTGGTCGCAGTCCCACTTTCCACCCGTAGCCCGCCGGACGGCATGGTCAATCAGCATGTTGCCCGGACCGGTGTCGAAGGCCAGCACCTCCTCCGGTGAGCACCCCGCCGGAAGCAGGGTCACGTTGGCGATGCCGCCGATGTTCTGCACCGCGCGCGTTTTCCCCTCGTGGCGAAAAAGCAGGTAATCCACGTAACTGACCAGCGGTGCGCCCTGGCCTCCGGCGGCCACATCCGCCACGCGGAAGTCGGCAATGGTGGTGATGCCCGTGCGCTCGGCGATCACCGCTGCCTCGCCGACCTGCAGCGTCGAGCGCACGGGGCCGCCCGGTAGGTGGTAGATGGTCTGGCCGTGGGACCCGATGAGCTGCACCTCGTCCGGGGCCAGATCCGCTTCCTCGATGGCCCGCAGCCCGGCCCGAGCGAAGGCTTCGCCAATCTCGAAGTTGAGGGCGCAGATGAGGTCCACTGTGCCGCTCTGGGGCGAGAAGGCCTGGAAAATGCGCGACCGCAGCTTTGGCTCGAAGTCAGCTTTGGTGAAAGACAGCAGTTCCACCTGGAGATGGGGCGGTGCGCCCTTGATCTGGCATACGGCGGCGTCAATGCCATCCACAGAAGTGCCGGACATAAGGCCCACGACGATCACCTCAGCCTCCGCTTGCGGAAGATGAATTCATCTGTAAGCATTCAGCCATCACCTATCAGCTATCAGTTAATCCCTCCAGAACTTCGACCACGGCGTCGTGCAGGCTGGTAACGTATCCGCCGCCGGAGGGAGCTACTATCACAGCAGGCGCAGGAACTCTTCGTGACTCAGTTCAATATCGTGCAGGATACTTCTCACCAACCCTCGGCCCAGGTCTTCACCCCCGATGCACTGGGACAACAGTTGCCCGACCATCAGGATGCCGGTAGAATAGATGACTCCCCCTTTGTCGTACCAGCTCAAACCCCAGCTTCTCCAGCAGCCGACACATATCGCGGCTGCGAACAGTGGGCAATTTGCTCACACTGCAACCTCAACCTGCTGCAACCCGATGAATTTCATCGGAGGGATTGCCTCCTCGCCCTCTACCTCCAAGCAGAGTTCAATGGCTTCCCGAATGCGAGGGAGCAGTTCCTCCACCGTTTTCGCCTGTGTGTGACATCCCTTCAAGGCTGGTACTGTGGCCACATAGATGCCATCTTCGTCCTGTTCTATCAAAACAGGAAAGACATAATTTTCACCCATCTTTCTTTCCTCCCTAGCGCACGGATAGAACTTCGTTTGTAAGCGCACCGAAGCTTCGCCTCAAACCGACAAGGCCATTCACCGCAGAGGCCGCCGAGAAAAGAAAAGGGGAAAACTCTGCGCTCTCGGCGTCGCCGCGGTGCATTCCAGATGGCGAGCCGTAGCGGAGCGTGATCATGGCGCATCTTTCAGCCCAGCGCGAATTTGAGCCGCCAGCTCGTCCAATCGGGCGTGGGGTTGGTTGGGGCGACGGGGCCAGCGGACGTCAATTTCGTCACCCCAGAAGCGGGGCAGGACGTGCAGGTGGAAGTGGAACACCGACTGCAGGCCCGCTCGCTCGTTGGCCTGGAGCAGGTTCAGCCCGTCGGGCTTCATCTGCCTCTTGACCGCCTTGGCCACGCGCACCGCAACGCGCATCACTTCGGCGGCCAGCTCCTCATCCAGCTCGTAGATGTCCCGCATGTGCTGCTTGGGGGCCACCAGCACGTGGCCGGGGTTGGCCTGGCCGATGTCCATGAAAGCCATCACCAGATCGTTCTCGTACACCACACTGGCTGGAGCCTTTCCAGCCGCGATGCGACAGAAAATGCAATCTTCAACCATCAGCCATCAGCTCCATGGAGAGGCGACGGGAGAGTTGCAGCCAGTCGCCCTGCACCTGATCCGCCAGCTCCGGCGACAGTGGGTCCACCGTGTACCGGGCGCGGGTGTAGGTCTCGGTGATGGTATGCCACTCCGGAGCAGGGTAGTGATCGTCGAGGGTAGCAGCGTATTCGTGAGCTGTGGCGCCCGGCGGCCTGGGCAGCCCATGATCCCCCGCCCAGGCCAGAAGTTGCTGGTAGACCTGGCGGATGGCTCGACGGTTGTGCTCAATTCCCAACAGCGGGAGGAAGGCGGAGTGTGCCTTCCTTGCCCTCCGTGGCCAGCGGCGCAGCCTTCGGATCAGCGCGCGCCATTCCTCCCTCATCAGCTCCGGCGACCAGATCAGCTCCCGCGTCTCCTCCACCCCCTCCTCATCCTGGCGGGTATACCGCCGCAGCGCCAGGGCAAAGACAAGCCCAATGCCCCCTACCAGGAGGAGCAGGAACATCACTTTTGCGGTCACCTCCAGCCAGGGTGGGGCCTGGGCCCTCCCTCGCTCCAACTGCTCAAGCTGCGGGGCGAACTGTTCCGGAAATGGCTCCTGACCCAATTCAGGCATCCAGAATCGGACCAGGCGGTTCAGGGCCCGGATGAGGGGGGTCAGGACCAGGAAGAGCAGGTAGGCGATGGCTAGAATCAGGTAGTAGATCGCAGGGGTCAGGATATCCGCCAGGAAGTTCACAAGCGGGGTCAGTGCCGCCAGCAAGGCTGCGATCCGCGAGGGCGCGGCGATGTAGGCCAACACCAGGCCCAGCAGGGTGATGAGGCCGATGGTCGTCAGGAGGGTGAACAGCCAGTAGCGATTCACCGCGAAGAGGCCCCGGGCCACCCTCCCACTTCGCCGCCGCACCTCATCCAGGTCAACCAGTGCCAGGGCGGCCAGGGCACTGACCACGAAGGCCACAGCCGCCGGCCAGAGGGTGGGCGGCCGGAGCACGGCCCAGTAGTGGGATAGGATGGCCAGCATGACCAGCCAGCAGAACCCCACACTGAAGGAGCGGAAGACGGCCTCATGCCGAGGAGGGGTGCGACCATCGGCGATGCCCTGCCACCAGAGATAGGCCGCCATGAGGGTCAGGGTGAGGGGGTTCAGCACCCCTCGCCAACTCGTCAGGTCTCGGACCAGCCGCTCGACCCAGCCCACGTCCCACATGGGGAAGGCAGGCCGATATAGCCGCCACCACAGGAGCCAGAGTAGCAAACCCAGGCCCAGCCCGGCGATGGAGAGCTGCCACCGCCAAAGTTCAGCCCCCCGATTTATAGCCCACAGGGTGAGCCCCCAGCCCACCAGGAGGATCAGCCCTGTCAGCCAGAGGGGGATGAGGGGCCGATCGAGCTGGAACAGGGAGTAGCTCACCAGCTCGATCCAGGGGTAGAGCCAGCACAGGCGCATGACCACCCGGGCCAGCCCGATCAGGCTACCGTTGAGCCAGTTCCAACCTCTCGACCTCATGGCTCTTATCCCCATACCTCAGGTGATAGACAGGGAACCCATCCACTTGAATTGAGGGTGGATCCGTCCCGACGGCCAGCAGCACTACGCGTCGGCCTGTAGCTTTGATGTCCAGAAGCGCACTCAGCAAATCCTCATCAACCAGGGCTGAGATCACAACTACCGTTGATCCGTAAGGGAGCCTGGGGAGTTCCAGATTCAGCAGGCTGACCAGGGGCACATGTCCCCAGAGGATATCCTGAGCCAGGGCTTCCAGGATTAGCATCAACTGTTCGGGCCGTGCGGAGGGGGGGACATGCATGTAGAGATCGCCCATGCCCCACTCATTCACGTACAGTCCGACCTGACATCCCTCCTCCGCTGCGGCAGTGGTCACGGAGGCAGCCACGGTTATCAGGAACTCCAGCAGAGGGAGGTTGATCCCCTCGTAGATGTGGTGGGCCGTGCTGGCATTCAGAAAGACCACCAGGTAGCGGCTTGCGCCGGGCTCATACTCCCTGGTTTGCAGGTGTCCCGTGTGGGCGGTGGCCTTCCAGTGGATATGACGCAGGCTGTCGCCCGACTGGTACTCATGGGCCCCCTGGAGGCGAAGGGGGTCTTCCACCACCCGGCGGATGGGCCTGCCCTCACCAAAGGGAAACTCAGCCGGCAGGCCCAACTCGGTCAGCGGCAGGATGCGAGGGTATACGATCAACTGATCCGTGTCATCAAGCGTCCGGTGTTGACGCTCGAAGCCGAAGAGGTCCCCAGCCCGAAGGGTGACGGGGCCCAACTTGTAGACACCGCGATGATTAGCCCGCAGGCTATAGCGTCGGGTCACCCGCTCGTACCATCGGAGGGAGAGGGTGTTTCGCAGGATACCGCGATGGGGGAAGAGACTGGCCTCCAGGTGGCCTTTCAGGAAATGGAGGGCCCGGGGGAAATGGTCCTCCGCCTGCAGCCAGGGGAGGGGGAGAAGCTTACCGTTGGTTATCTCCACATCCAGTGTGGTCTCATCGCCGAAGAAGAGCCGCTGGCTGCCCAGGCGACGCCGATAGGTGACCCGTGTCAGGCTGTAGCGTCCCCAGAAGGTGGAGGCCAGGACCGCCAGAATGAGGAGGAGATCGAGGAGCAGCAGGGTGGGGTCACGGAGGAGGACACTGAGGAGGAAGAGAGACCCAAGCAGGAACTTCCACCGAGGGCTTGTCAGGGTACACCTCCCTCAGACCAGACCTCTTCCACAGGGACGGGCACGGCGGCGATCTGATCGCTGAGTATCTGGCCCGCCGTCTGGCCGCGCAGGCGCGTGCGCGAGGAGGGGATGAGGCGATGAGCTAACACAGGAGAAGCCAAGTACTTCACATCGTCGGGGATCACATACCCTCGTCCTCGGATCGCCGCCAACGCCTGGCTGGTGCGGTACAGGGCCAGCGTCCCCCGGGGGCTGACTCCCAACCTCAGGTCGGGGTGACGGCGCGTGGCGCGGGTCAGCCGGAGGATGTACCCCTCCACCGCCTCGTGGACATAGACCCTCCGGACGGAGCGCTGCAGCTCCAGGATCACCTCACCGTTGACCACAGAGGTCAACTCCGCCAGGGGATCGGCCTCGCGGAAGCGGTGCAGGATGGCCTGCTCCTCCCCCTCTTCGGGATAGCCCAGCGCTATCCGCAGGAGGAAGCGGTCAATCTGGGCCTCAGGCAGGGGGAAAGTCCCCTCCAGTTCGATGGGGTTCTGAGTGGCGATGACAATGAAGGGGCGTGGCAGGGGATGGGTGACGCCATCCACCGTGACCTGCTGCTCCTGCATGGCCTCCAGCAGGGCCGACTGGGTGCGAGGGCCAGCCCGGTTGATCTCATCGGCCAGGAGTATCTGGGCCATGATCGGCCCGGGACGATACTCGAACTCCGTAAGCTTCTGGTTGAAGACGCTGGTGCCAGTGATATCGGAGGGGAGCAGATCAGGGGTGAACTGGATGCGCTGGAAGCGGAGGTCGAGGGAACGGGCCAGTGCTTTGGCCAGAGTGGTCTTGCCGATGCCGGGGATATCCTCGATGAGGACGTGCCCCTCGCACAGCAGGGCCACCAGCAGCAACTCGACAGCCTCGTCCTTGCCGACGATGACTCGGGCCACATTGGTCCGGAGCGCCTCGACGATGGCCTGGACCTGGGCAATTTCCTGCCCTGTAGCCACGCTGAATTCGCTGGCAGAGTGATTCATCAGAAGAGGCTTTCAATGTCGCGGTAGGTGTCCTCGCGGCGTCTGACCATCCTTCCCACGCTAACGACCTCCTACTCGTCGTTCACGTGGTAGATGATTCGATAGGCTCCAACGCGGAGGCGATAGATCGCGTCCTTAAGCTTGATAGACCCTTGAGGACGCGGATCCTCAGCCAATCCTCTAGTGGCGGCCACGATACGGCGGGCATCGTCGCGAGCGAGTGCCTTTAGGTCCTCCAGGTACCTGGAGACCTCGCGGGCTTGGCGGAGTCGGTACACGTGCCAGACGACTAAGCCAGATGGGGATTACGGGCCAGGAAGTCCTCGAAGGGTTCGGTATCCCCCCTCTCCATCACTTCCTCCATGGCGCGGATGTCGTCCAGAGTCTCAGCTTTCTCCAAGAGCTCCTCGTAGTCACCCAGCCCCAGCAGCACAGCCAGGGGCTTGCCTCGACGCTGCACGATGAAGCGCTCGTTAGCGTATGCCACTCGCGACAGCAACTCTCCCAGATTGTCCCGTACCCTCATGGCAGGCACAGATTTCGCTTTTGCTGTCATAAAGCACCTCGCTTGGGCCACCCCCACCTGCGTTAACACATGTGTGTTACCCCAATTGACCCAATCATAGCACATCGTGGTCACATGGGCTACCGTGCATATGACAGCGAATTCAAGGATTCATCGAATCAATCCGTGATGCGTGATACGTGTTGCGTATTGCGTGAGGCCAACGGAACACGCAATACACTTCACTCATAGACCTCCAATTGTCTCACCACCATGGGCCAGGGCCGGGGGGCGTCATTCACCAGCCGCACGTAGCGAATCGCTTTGGGGGGATCGAGGTGCAGGTCCACCTCCCAGGCCCTGGGGCCGTTGATGCGGGTCAGCTCCTCCCACGTCTCACCGTCAGCAGAGGCGAGCAGCCGCCCCTCCTGCACGCACCCGGCGGGCCAGTAGTAGAAGTACCCCTGCGAAAGATGCACCCAGCGCACCTCCATCACCGTGCCCATGTCGAGGGTGATGGAATCGCCCGGCTGCAGATCGGCTGTAGCACGGAAGGAGGTCATCAGATCGCCATCGGCGGCCAATCCCCAGGGATGCTTGCGGCCTCGCGGGGCGGTGGTCTGGATGCGGCCCAGCGGTTTGGCCAATTTGACCTCCGCCTGGCGCAGCACGCGCACGGCGAAACGGTCTAGCCGGAAGGGGGCAACGATGTGGGGCAGTTGGCGGGAACGGCCCAGCTTCAGCACCGTCTGTTGGTACAACCTTCCGGCCTCCTTCCGCGTTGTCCTCAGTGAATAGCTCAGCTCTAGCGCGTGGGCCGCAGTCTGTACCAAATAGCTTGCCTTCTCCAGCCAGGGGGCGAGCTCCTGCATGAGCGGCTGATTGTCGTCCAGCGGGCCCAGGGAGCCGAGCGCATCCTCCAGCGCCAGAAGCTTGCGCGCCAGGTAGCCGTGGAAGCCCTCCAGCTCCCAGGCGGCCAGGCCGGTCTCCAGCTCCTCGTCCTCCCGGTAGTCGAGGATGGAGGAGCGGTTGAGCCCGGCGAACTGGCGAAGCCCATCCGCCGTCCTGCCGCCAACCTCCCGCAGGGCCCGCTCCCAGGCCACCTCAGGCTCGTAGCCCGCTGGGTCCCACAGGAAGTCAGCCATGGTGGCCAGGGGGATCTGGGAGGCCAGGCCCTGCTGCATTGGCACGGCGGTCACCCCATGCAGATGCTGGGCCAGCGCCAGCTCGCGGCCTTTGTAGGGGCCGAGGAAGAGCCTCTGAGGGGCGAAACGATTGTCAGGGTAGTTCTCCCACAGCCAGGGCGTGCACCCCACATAGTTGGAGAAGGCGATAACCATCTCAACAGTCAGGCGGGAGTTAAGGAGCTCCGGTCCGGTCCACAGAAGTTCGACCTCCGGGTCCAGAGCCCGTGCCAGTTCGTAAAGCGGTCTGCCCTCTGAGGCAGGAGAGGACAGCCCCACCCACAGCCCAACCTGAGGGCGAGCCGCTTGCAACTGGGCCAGAAGCTGGTTGGCGAACTGGGCCCAGGCCTCTGCACTCCGCTTCCCCACATTGCAGAGGAGCGCGATCCCCTCCGCACCGGCCTCCAGTACCCAGCGACACTTGGCCTCCAGCGCCTGCAGATCAGCCTCGCTTGTCGGATCCAGGTCGGGCTGCAGGCCATAGATTACGCTTACGAAGAGTTCGCGGGCTTGGCAGATGAAGTCCGTCAGTCTTTCAGCTTCTTCGGGGGGATAAGGCTCCCACCAGCGGGCAGCCCGGTAGGGGTCATCGCCGGGGGCGTAGAGGTAGTGGTCAAGCTGGTGTCTCCCGGCGAAGAGTAGAAGCTGGCCTCTGGTCTCCCACGACCAGCCGGCGGGCACAGCTTCAGCGATCCCCCGGTGGGCGAAGGCGGGGCCATCGGCGATGGCGCCCAGGGGCAGAGACAGGGAGGCGTTGCCTTCCCACGTGGTCCGCAGCTCGCGGAGGGCATAGAAGCCTCCCCGGGGGGTTCGCCCCAGACAGCGCACCACCGGTTCACCTGCGGCCCGCTCCACGCTTAGGAGATACCGCTGCTCACCCGGCTGGGGCAGAGCGGGCATGTCGGTGGGCGGGGCCCCGAAATGGAGCACCGGCCCCACCCGAGGGGAGAAGACGCGTTGCGGAAGATTGAGGACCTTCGCCGCTGCCCGGGCCGCCGCTTCGTACCCCTCTTCCCAGGTGAGGTGCAGCGCCGATAGGGGGAGACAAACCTTCTGCCTTTCAGCTCCCGTAGAGATCAGTGACCACCTCGTCCAGACCACCCAGCCTTTCCAGAAGCTCCCGGCTGGGACGCCCTGTCTCTGGGTCCCATTCCATGCGCCTGAAATGGGCTCGGGCCAATATATCCATATCCAGACTTATCCCGGCCAGCGGACCTGTCTCGAAGGGGGGATGGCCGGTGACGCGGTTGGGCAGACGGAAATCGCGGGGTGAGAGCCCCTCCCGCAGGTTGAAGGCCTGGCGGATGCAGCCGATCCGGGCCCCCACGGCCTTCAGATCCTCCCGCGAGTACTCCACCCCTGTCACCGCCAGCAGGAGCTCACCAAGCCGGTCCCGGCCCACGGACTCCTTGAAGGACCACTGGCCGATGCCGCACATGCCTGTGGCGTTGTAGGCACGTCCGATGTCCTCGGTGGCTGCAGTATGCCGCCCTGGCGTAGCATCCGCCTGATAGGCGTCGGCCAGGCGCCAGTCGTGGCTCTGGGCGTACTTGGGGTCGTGCATAGGCAACTCCTGACCGTGGATGTGCATGGCATAGACCCCCGAACCCCGGCCGATGCGTTCCGCAGCAACCTTGGCGCCATCAGCCAATACTGCTCCGAATCCCTCGCGCTGGGCTATCTTCTCCGTTAGAGCGGCGATCACTGGCACGTTCTCCCAGCTCAAGTCCAGGCCGTCGGCTTCCGACTGGGTGATCAGCCCCTTCTCGTAGCATTCCATGGCGAAGGCGATGGTACATCCCACGGAGATGGTGTCCAGGCCATAGCGGTCACAGATGTTGTTACACCAGATGATGGACTCCAGGTTATCGTTGAGGAGCATGGCCCCGAAAGCGCCCAAGGTCTCATACTCCGGCTTGGCCGCCTCCTGGATAGCGTAGGGGCCGCTCTCCACCCGCACGATCCCATTGCAGGCCGCCGGACAGCCGGGGCAGGTGTCCTTCCGCACCTGGTAAGCGATCACGCTCTCATCGCTGATCCGCTCCGCAGTTTTGAACACCTCCTCGCCCACGCCAGCCCAGTTCTTCACCGGGCAGTCCCCGCTGAAGGCCGAGGCGGCGGTGCCCCCACAGGTGCCATACTGGCTGATCTCCGGCGGATCGGAGCGGATGCGGGCGCTCATGGTCTGCATGGCCTGCCGCGTCATCTCCCGCAGCCTCTCCCCATCGGCTACGGGGACGTCCTGCGTGCCCCGCGCCACCACCGCTTTGAGCCGCTTGGAGCCCATCACCGCTCCCAGCCCACTTCGCCCCGGGGCGTGGTACCTGTCAATGATGGGGCAGGCGATGAGGGAGCACTTCTCGCCCGCAGGCCCGATGGAGGCGATATGTACCCTGCGATCCCCCAGTTCCCTCCGCAGGGCCTCTTCCGTCTGAGTGGTGTCCAGCCCCCAGAGGTGGTCCGCGGCACGCAGCTCAGCCTTACCATCGCTCACCCGCAGGTACACCGGTTGCTCCGAGATGCCGGTGAAGAAGGCGGCATCGTAGCCTGCCTTCTTCAGCTCGCGGGCAAACCCCCCGCCGGAACTGGTGTCGCCCCAGGTGCCGGTGAGGGGGGATTTGCCCACCACGACGGTGCGGATGCCAAAGGGCACCCGCACCCCTACCAGGGGGCCGGTGACGAAGCCCAGGATGTTCTCCGGCCCCAGGGCATCAACCAAGCCCTTTTGCCGGTTGTAGATGACCCTGGCCCCGATCCCGTAGTTGCCCAGGAAGTTTCGGGCCGCCTCCGCATCCAGCGGCTCCTCCTGGATCTCCCCACGTGAGAGATCAACGAACAACGTCCTCCCAGCGTACCCTTGTAGCACGTGTTCCGTCCTTTCTATCCTCCTGTAAGTGGTGGGAAAAGGGTGACCTGATCGTCCCTCTTCAGGGCCCTGGAGCGTGGGGTGTACTTGAGGTTCACTGTCGCGAAGCCCACCTGGGAAGGGGGGATGCGCAACTGTCCGATGAGATCCTCGATGGTACACCCCTCTGGGATGTGGAGGGGAAACTCCGCGTTGCCTTGCGGTGCGTATTTGCGCAGCAGCGCATTCAGCCTGACATGCACGACCATGCTCATGGCCTCATCTCAGCTTGGCTCAGGGATAGCAATAGGGCGGGAGGGAATTGAACCCTCATGGAGAAACCTCCAGCGGATTTTAAGTCCGCAGCGTCTGCCGTTCCGCCACCGCCCCATAACAACAGGGCGGATCGCATCAAGCGACCCGCCACGTGGAGGCGACGGCCGGATTCGAACCGGCGAATGAGGGTTTTGCAGACCCATGCCTTACCACTTGGCTACGTCGCCTCAGTGCCGAGGCCCAGATTTGAACTGGGGACACCCTGATTTTCAGTCAGGTGCTCTACCAGGCTGAGCTACCTCGGCAGGAAAGACAACCGGAGCTAGCTCCCTTACTACGGTGCTTCAATTCTACCATCAAATTCCCATTTTGGCAAGTCGCAAGACTGGAATTTCTGAGACAGAACGGAGAGAAGCAGTCAACGCCAACATTTCTCCATCTGGCCTTGACAGATCAGGTTTCTTGGGAGATGGGAGAACAATAAGGCATCCTACGCCTGGCCCTGTATTATGCACCAGGTATGGCGAGCAGTCAAGAGCGCCGAACGCTCCGAGCCACATCCACGGCTAATGAACCATGCCGCGCGTCCTCGGTTTGAGATTAGCCACTGGCAACCCCCATCTGATGACGGGGAAGATGTCCAGTCAGTGTTTGGTCCAATCGCGCCAGAAGAAGAAAGCGATGGCGCAGAACATGGCGGTCGCGGCGACACCCATGGATATGGACAACACCAGGTTAACGACCTGTCGAGGAGTCATCTTTTCCTCCCACCCCGGCAACTAAGCCAGGAGCCATAACGAAAGGTTTGCAAACACAAGGCTACCACCCCCAGGGGACGCGATAGCAGCGAAATTCCTGCTGCGGACAGAACTCGTCCCACTGCCGAGCCATGGCCTCTACCTCTTCCTGACGGCGGTTAGCGTCCCTGAACCCCCGCCAGTTTCCTCGCGCGACATCAGGCCGGGCATAGGTGGTCCGTTGGCAGTAATGGTAATAATCCATGAAGCTGTGCATCCCCACCTTAATGCCATACCTGTCTGGCACCAGACTCATGGGGGACAGGGGATCAAGGGTGTGACACATATTGTGCATGCGCAACAGCTCTCCGGGGTAGTAGCGGACGATCTGCCGAGCCAATTTGATGGTGTGGTGAAAGGTCCGCTCTGTCTCCCCCGGCAGGTTGATAGAGAAATAGACAAAGATGGGTACCTGGTGGCGCCGCAACCAGCTCAAGACCTGAAATAGGCGGCGGTTGGAGAAGAACTTGCCGTTAAGCCGGCGCACCTTCTCATCCCCCGACAGGGGGGTGATCGCCACCTCTGAGTGGCTCAGGTCAGCCGACTCGGTGAAGAGCCGCAAGAATTCGTCTGAGGGAAGCTGGAAGAACTCATTGTAGAGGCCGATCCTGACCTCCCGCCGCTGTAGTCCTTCAAAAAGCGGGCGCCAGTACTCCGGGCCGACGATGGCTGGGTCGAGGGAAAAGGAGACCTGATGGATAGAGCGCGCCTGGAGCCGTTCGATGTCCTCTATCACTCGCTCCACGGAGCGCAGGATGAGCCCCTTCCGGCCAGCGAACTGGTTGTGGGCCGTCTTCCCTCCACCGCAGAAGGAGCAGTCGAACACACATCCTCGGCCGATAGAGAGCCAATGGCCCCGGCGCGCGTCATCGCGGATAATGCCCGCCCCGGAGTACTGCATAGAGGCATAGGAATCGCGATGCTCCAGAAAATCGGTGTTCACAAAATCCAACCGGTCCAGTTCCTTCGAGGTAGCGCAGTACACCAGATCATTCTCGACGATGGAGTCACCATCCCGGTAGGCCAGGTTGGGAATGGACGCCAGACTTTCCCCTGCCATCATCTGCTGCAGGGGTTCTTCAGCATCGCCCCGGATAATGAGATCCACTTGTGGGAAGCGCTCCAAGATCTCACCGGCGAAGATGGAGGCGCTAATGCCCCCCAGAAGCACGGGCAGCTCCGGATACACCTCCTTGCACAGCCGAGCCACATCCAGGGCGCCGAAGGAGTGTTCATACCAATGCAGGTCAATCATCACCAGCTCCGGCGCCCCCTGCTCCGTCAGCCAGGCTCTCACGTCGAAGGCGGGTTCCAGGATCAGCTCCAGAGGCAGGTTGAGCCCTCTCACCCCCAGCCCTTGCTCACGGAGCAGGTTGGCCAAGCCGATGACCCCCACCGGTATGAGCAGGTAGGGAGGACTGGGGATATATTTATCATAGCGGGCTCCCACCTCCTGCTTGGCAGGATGGATGTACAACACATCCGGGGCCATCAACGAAGCCTCTTTTCCCCTCGGCCTGCCTCAGGCGACGGAATCATTGGTCCTCTCAAGCCTGGACACCGAATTGTCACTTTCGATATCGTGATTGTACAATGGAGAACGCTTGGTGTCAACGGTGCTGAATCCCCCCCTTTTTTTGCCTCAAGGACGTCCCTTCACCCACCCAGCTTGCCCGAAATGTTCAGATGGCGATGAAGCCTCGCTCAAGCGATGACAAACCACCCCGAGCCGGAGCAGTGTAGCAGGATGAAACCCCATGATAGCTCTCACCCGGGGTGGAAACAGAGAAGCAAGCTGTTTGTCCAGGCACTTGTGTTATGTCTCGGCTACAGTTATTCCACCTCCACCCACTCCCCACTCTGGGCCGACCTCTCCACTGCCTCCAGCACCGCCTGGCACTTCACACCATCCACAAAGTTGGGAACCGTTATCTCATCCTCGGCGATGGCGTTCAGCAGGTCGTACACCCCGTGGATGAAGGTGTGCTCGTAACCGATGATGTGTGCCGGCGGCCACCACACGGACATGTAGGGATGCGTCGGCTCCGTGGCCTGGATGACCCGGAACCCCTGATAGTCTGGGTCATCCTCACGGGAGTAGTACTGCAGCTCATTCATCCGCTCAAAGTTGAAGGCAAGAGACCCCTGGGACCCATTGACCTCGAAGCGGTTGTAGTTCTTGTGACCAGCGGCAAAGCGGGTGGCCTCGAAGGTGCCGAAAGCACCGTTCTCGAAGCGGGCCAGGAAGGCCACCGCATCCTCCACTGTGACCTGACCCCGCTCCTCCCCGGCCACCGCGGCCAGGCCCGCCATCTCCGCCGGAAGGGGCCGCTCCTCGATGAAGGTCTGCATCATCGCCGTGACCTGGGCAATCTCCCCCACCAGATAGTGGGCCAGGTCAATGGAGTGGGCCGCCAGGTCTCCCAGCGGGCCACTTCCAGCGATGCTCTTGTCCAGCCGCCATACCAGCGGGAAGTCGGGATCTATGATCCAGTCCTGAAGGTACACTGCCCGCCAGTGGTAGATCTCGCCGATCAGCCCCTCCTCGATCATCTGCTTGGCCAACGCTACCGCCGGGGCACGGCGGTAGTTGAAGTTAACCATGTGCTTGACCCCCGCCTTCTCGACCGCATCGAGCATCTCTCGGGCCATGGCCAGAGAGCTGGCCAGGGGCTTCTCGCAAAAGACGTGCTTGCCGTTGGCCGCCGCCCCCAGCGCGATCTCCCGGTGGCTGGGGCCGCCGGGGCTGCAGATGTCCACCAGGTCAATGTCCTCGCGGGCCACGAGCTTTCGCCAGTCGGTCTCGTATCCCTCCCAGCCGAGCTTCCCCGCTGCGGCGGCCACGGCCTCCTCGGTGCGGCCGCAGATGGCCTTCATCACGGGTGTGAGTTGGGGATCGAAGAAGTGGGCCACCTGTCGCCAGGCATTGGAGTGGGCCGTGCCCATGAACTTGTAGCCGACAAGCCCAACGTTGATCGTATCAGCCATAGGGACCTCCTCCATCCATGACATAAGAGCTTACGCCCAATAGGCTACGCCGGACTTCTCCTTGATGATCAGGTCCTGCAGGAAGTTGACTGCCTTCTCAAACCCCTCATTGCCCGACATCAGGCTGTCCTCGTGCTCGATAGACAGCGCCCCATCGTAGCCCACCAGCCGCAGGTTGCTGATGATGGCCCGCCACACATCCTCCCCGTGCCCGTAGCCCACGGTGCGGAAGATCCAGGTGCGGTGGATCTCGTCGCGGTAGGACTTGGTGTCCAGCACGCCATGTACCGTGGCGTTCACCGGATCAATCTTGGTGTCCTTGGCGTGGAAGTGGAAGATGCCCTCGCCAATCGCTCGGATGGCGTACACCGGGTCAATCCCCTGCCAGAAGAGGTGGCTGGGATCGAAGTTGGCTCCGATGGAGGGGCCTACGGCATCGCGCAGCCTGAGCAGCGTTTCCGGATTATAGACGCAGAAACCGGGGTGCATCTCCAGTGCGATCCTGGTCACGCCGTGCTCAGCGGCCCAGGGAGCCGTCTTCTGCCAGTAGGGGATCAGCTTCTCCTCCCACTGCCACTTCACCGCCGCCGAGAAGTCGGGCGGCCAGGGACAGGTGACCCAGTTGGGGGTCTTGTCCTGGGGGCCGCCGCCGGGGCAGCCGGAGAAGGTGACGACGGTGTCCAGGCCCAGCTTCTCCGCCAGGAGCACCGTGTTCTCGAAGGCGTTGTGGTGCGCCTGAGCGATTTGGGGGTTGGGATGGAGGGGGTTGCCGTGGCAACTCAGGGCGCTGATCTCCAGCCCCCGGCTCTCCACCGCCTCCTTGAAGGCTTTGACCGCCGCGTCATCCTTGATCAACTCGGCTGGCTTGCAGTGGGCATCGCCGGGGTAGCCCCCGCAGCCGATCTCCACCGCCCCGCAGCCCACGGACTGGATGTAGTCCAGGGCCTGCTCGAACTTCATCCCACTGAACAGTACGGCGAACACTCCGACTTTCATTGTGATGTCCTCTCCTTTCCATGTCGTTGTCAGGATGACTGGCAGTGAATCACCTCACCGCTTTCGAATGACCTGATCACGTCGAATACCAGGGACAGGGACTTAATGTTGTCCTGACAGGTGGTTGCCGGCCTTCGGCCCTCTGTCAGCGCCTGATAGAACTCGTGTAGCAGGTAGGCCTGAGCGACGTGCTCCATCTGCACCGGCGGCACGATGACTGTGTGAGTGGCCGCGGTCAGAAAAGGATACACGCTCCCCCTCATCCCGACGAGCTGGGTATGCACCTGATCATCCTCCAGCGAGATGATGCCTTTCTCGCATTCAACGCGCCAGTTGCCATTCCAGGTCGTTTCCATCCCCGTGGAACACCATGAGCCGTTGTAGGACACGACGACACCGTTGGCAAAGCCGATGACCACCGCAGCCGAGGCGTCTCCCCTGTACCAGCTCCAGGCGGGATTCCAGCTCCGGCCATAGACCCACACCGGATCACTGTCCAGGAAATAGCGCATCATGTCCAGGTGATGGATGGACATATCAATGATCAGGGGATAGTCCATCTCCTCCCGAAAGCCGCCGAAGCGGGGGCCTTTGAAGAAACCCACAGTGAGGGCCCCGATCTCGCCCAATGCCTTGGAATCAATGGTGCTTTTCAACGTCTGGGCCGGGACGCTGTATCGGTAGTTCTGGGTCACCATGTGCAGCACCCCGGTCTCATCCGCTTTGCGCACGATGTCTTTAGCGGATTCGAGGGTATCAGCGAGGGGCTTCTCGGAGAGGACAGGGATTCCTGCTTCGAGCGCCTTGATGGATATTTCCTTGTGGAACTGAGGTGGGGTGACGTTGATCACCCCATCGGCGGGGACGGCCGCCAGCGCCTCATCGAGTGTCTTGAAGATCTTGGAGGGATCGAGCCCATAGGTCTGGACCTGACGCTGGGCGATCCCGTCGCTGATCTCCACGAAAGCGGAGTGCTCGAACTCCGGGGAGCCGAGCACTGTCCTGAGCCAGGTGTTACCCATACCGCCAATGCCCACCTGGATGACCTGCTTTGTCATTTCCCTAACCTTTCCGTGGCGATTCGTTGGTGGGAATACCTCTCCTCGAGGACACGAGACCATGAGGAAAGACTACCCTTTGATGCCCGTTATGACGATACCTTGCACGAAATAGCGCTGAGCGAAGAAGAACATGATCAATATGGGCGCTACGGCCAGGAGTGCGGCGGCCATCATGCCCCCCATGTTAGTACGGTATTGACCCTGCATCAATCTCAGTCCCAGTGCTATCGGGAACTTCTTCACGGAGTTGAGATAGATCAGAGGCAGGTAGAAGTTATTCCACATGAAGGTGAACTCAAAAATGCAGACCACCCCAAGGGCTGGAAGGCTGAGAGGCAAGGCAATCCGCCAGTACAGCCCAAAGAGGCTGCAGCCATCAATCCGAGCCGCGTCATCCAGCTCTCGATGTAGGGTCATGAAGAACTGGCGCAGCATGAACACGTGAAAGGGATTGGCAATCCAACTCCGTATGCACAGGGGCAGATAGGTATCCAACCATCCCAAGCGGGAGAAGATCACATATGTGGGAATCAGTGTAACCTGGCCAGGCAACATCATGGTGGCCAGTACGACAAGGAAGAGCTGTTCCCTACCCGGAAAGCGGATTCGCGCAAAGGCAAAGGCCACAATCGAAGAGGTCACCACCGCCCCTGACACATTCAGCATGGCGATAATTGTGCTATTCAAGGCCCATCGGGGGAAGGGAAGTCCCGGGAACCGGTAGTTATCCAAGACGATTTCCGCAGGGATCCACTGGGGAGGGAAGACGTAGATCTGCCACATGGGCATGAGAGATGTCCGGACCATCCACACAAAGGGTATGGCGAAGATGAAGCCGCCAATGGCCACCACCACATAGAGGAGTGCCCGCAGCAAGACTCGCTGAACACGATATCTGAGAACTTGGATGTCAATAGCCCACTCCATGTTGCCTCCCTAGTCCAATCTCCATGCTTGGCAGTTGCAGAACCGATTGAGGATCAATCGGTGTTGTACCCAGGCCCATGCCACTTTATTCCGGCTATTCACCCGCGTAGTACACCCAATACCCTGAGGTGCGAATGGCTATGAGGCTAAACACGAGGATCACTACAAAGAGTACCCAAGCCAATGCCGAGGCATAGCCGAAATACATCTGCTGGAAAGCTTTCCTGTATATGTATAGAACCATGGTCAGCGTCGCATTGTTGGGGCCGCCCTCGGTCAGGACAAAGGCCTGCGTAAAGACCTGAAAGGAGCCAATGATGTTCATCACCATGTTGAAGAGGATGGTGGGGGTCAGCATGGGGATGGTGATATTCCAGAAAGACCGGAATGGCCCCGCCCCGTCCATCTCGGCCGCCTCGTAGAGCGCGGTGGGGATACCCCGCAGGCCGGCCAGGAAGATCAGCATGGCACCGCCCGATCCCCAAAGGGCCATGATGATCAGGGAGGGCATGGCCCATGCTTCGCTGTAGATCCAGCGCGGGCCCTTGATCCCGATTTGGCCCAGGAGAGAGTTGATCAGACCCATGTCGGGTTGATAGAGCCACCACCAGAGCAGGGACACCGCAACGCCTGAGACGACGGACGGAAGGTAGTATACCATCCGCCACAGGCCTTGCAGCTTGATGCCCTGATTCAGAAGGAGGGCGATGCCCAGTGCGAAGGCAGTGGCTAGAGGCACCATGGCAAAGGTGTAATAGGCGGTGTTGACCAGCGCTTTGGTCGCCAGCCTGTCCACGAGAATCAGATCGTTGTACCATTTGAGTCCCACAAATTCACTCACAGTCAGCAGATTGGTGCGCAGCAGACTCAACCCGAAGGAGGCGAGCATCGGCCCGGCGGTGAAGGCCAAGAATCCAACGAGCCAGGGGGTAAGACACATATATCCAAATAGTGCCTCCCGAAGCCAGGGACTCAGCACCTGCTGTCGCCCAGTCATACGCCGAACAAACGCCGCCATCGTTCCTTCACCTCCTCGAACACTGTGGGGGATGATGTCTCACGCGGGGGCAAGGAGACTACCGTTGGGCTGCACAACCTGCCCTGCTTCTACGCTGTTGATAGAGGCCCCAAGTATGAAAGATAAACCTCAAGAAGGTAATTGGGTAATGAGACGGTGGTCGAGCAAACCGCCACTACACCATGAAATGGTATAGTTTGGGCAGTCAGCGCTCTTTTTCACGGCGCGAAATGACCCAAACTACAGCTTGGAAAGCTGTAGTGTTGCGATGCAAACCCCTCTACAGTTCTCCGACCAAACTCCTTGACCTCCAAGCTCTTTGCGAACGAGACAACGTTTTGCCGTGGAGCCCGCTGCAAGTGTACAGGAAAAGGAGCAATCTCAGCCGCCTCTGCGCTCTCCCTGGTCAGGACAGGCTGCGATGAACTCCCTTCTCGGTTTGAGGCCAAGCTTCGCCAGCGATAGACGCTCTAGCTACAGTGGAGAAAGGCCACAAGGCAAGTCAGAGGCGTGGACCTGCATTCGATGGCCCACGCCTCTGAACCCTTTGGCCTCTAGGCGCCTAGCTTCTCGAGCTCGGCCCCGATATCTTCGACGCCGATCTCCCCCGTATTGAACCTGTCTACGAGTTCACAGAAGGGCGCTATGAAGGACACCGGTTCCTCGCCCAGCAGATTCACCTTGTCGAAAGCGGGCGCGAGGATCTCATTCTTACACACAGCATCGTTCTGGAACATCCCCTCCGGATGCCCCACCTCCCTCGCCTTGGCGTACAGTTCCATGTTCACCTCGACCAGACGCGGCTCGTTCTCGCGGAGGGTCTTCATGAAGAACTCGTTCAGGCGATTGGGGCACGGCTGCCGGTAGGTATACTTGGAGTAGGGCTTCTCGTGGTCCTCGCTGGCCAGGAACTTGAGGACCTCCCAGGTGGCATCGGGGTATTTGGTTCCGCTCCAGCCCTGATATGCGTCAACGGAGTTGAACCCCGTGTGGAGACCTGTCGGCCCATCGGGCAGTGGCGCGAGATCCCATTTGAACTTGGCCTGGCACCAGGGGAGGAGGTTCCAGGGCCCCATCTCCACTGTCGCGCTCCGCTCACCCATGAAGATCGCTTCGCAGCCCAGCCCGCCCATCGCCGCTCCGTAGGCGAAGGTGTACTTGTCCCAGATGGCGGCTCGGATCCACTCAAGGGCCGCTTTGGCCTCTTCGGTGTTCAAGGCACACTTGCCCTTGTCGTCGGGGTCCACCATACTGCCCCCAAAAGCCCACAGGTGGTACTGCGTGTTCCAGCCAGCTCCAGGCCCGTAGCTGCTGGTAGCCCATCTCATAGGCTCCTCGCGCCGCACGAACTGGAGGCCAATCTCGTCGAAGTCATCGTGCGTGATGTTATTGGTGTAGTCCTTGGGCAGGAAATCAACGCCCTCCGCCTCAAACATCTCCACATTGTAGTAGAGCAGTTGGGCCCCTGAATCCCTGGGCATGGCGTGGATGTCCCCCCCGTCGTCCTTCCAGGGCTTGAACTGTTCCGGATAGTAGTCATCCATGAAGAGCTCGTCCAGGTCCCGGTCAATGTAGGGCTGGCAGTTGAGCGCCTGGCCCATCTCGATGACCTTCCATGTCTGGGTGCAGCAGAGCTCGTAGATATCGGGGGCGTTCCCAGCGGTGAAGGACGCCATGAGCTTGTCCCAGTGCTCAGGTGGCGAGCTGCGGAACTCCACCTCGATATCTGGCTGCTTTGCCTGAAACAGGGGATATGCCTCTGCCCAGGTATCCTGGCGAGCCTTCACCGCCCCCTCTTCCACAGCCCGGTTCTGGAACACGATCTGGGCCTTCTCGGCCGGTTTGGCGGGGACCTCCTCCACCTTCTCGGCCGGAACCTCCTTCTCGACCGCGGGGGCCGCAGGTGCGGCTGGCCTGCAAGCAGCCAGGACTGCCCCGGTAGCCGCTGCTGCGGAGAGTTGCAAGAAATCGCGACGATTCAGAGTTCTCTTTTGCATTGCTTTTTCTCCTTTTTCATCTGCTGATGGATGTGAGGGATCTCTATGTACAAGCTTGCCCTTTCCCATCGGTCTCCCTCCTTAACTTACGCCTACATTGTAGACTGTTCCCGCCATAAGACCAAGCTTCTTTCGCGCCCTTGCTCCCTCCTTTCTTCTCTTCACTGGGCAGCCCCCCGATTTCGGGTTGGCGCCTCCTGTGGTATGACATGAGGCACGTCATAGCGGTTCAACGACACAGATTATACAACAAGAACGCCCTGTTGTCAAATTGTCCACTGGGCCAAAACTGACAAAGTCTGCCATCGAGGATGAAAAGCATGGAAACCTATGAATGACTCTCCTGAAACAACTCAGACTTTAGCAGGTGCAAGACCAAGATTGGGAAAACAACGGCCATGCCAGCGATGAACACAGGATCTCAGGCGCAACCAACAGCGAGACAACAAAGAAAGCGATTGTTCACTCGTTTGCTTGACCAACTGTTGCTCGTAGCGCCAGATGCGCCGCAGGTTGACCATCAGGGCCGAACAGACGAGCATCTGGGTAACGCGGATTTGACCACGCACCGGCAGTTTCCCAGTCTGGCCGCCAAAGGGATGCGTCACGCTACGGACGGTACTCTCAACCGCTGCTCGCCAGTTGTTGCCCGCTCCTCGTGTCTGAAGAGCGCGCTGGCGCAGCTGAGCGACTTGCACCTGGCGAGCACGAACATGCAATACCCGCACCGCACGGCGTTTCAGGGGTTGTGTGGGACATTGGTCAGCCCACGGGCAGGTCTCACAGGTCGTCCGGTCAAAATCGGCCACGAATCGACCTGCCTGGCGGCCAGCTCTGACCCCCGCCCGCTGACCACCCGGACAACTCACAGCCAGTGGCACACCTGCTCCACCCGTCTGCCAAGAGAAGGCTTCCAGCCCCAGTCGATCCGGCCCACAGCGGCCACCGCGAACATTGGTCGGAATGTGCTCGATTTGGTACTGGCGGAGGAGCGCTTCCAGGTCGGGGCCATTGTAGCCCCCATCCGTCCACAAGGCTTCCAGGTCGGTACGCGCCTTCAACTCCGGCAACCCATCGAGGGCCATCTGCTCGTCGTCTGTGCTGTTCGGGGCCACCTGAACCTGGGTGATGAGCTGCACCTCGTTCTCCGGGTCGCAGGTCTCGGCCAGGTTGGCCACATAGCCCCGATGCCCTTGACCTCCCTTCTCTCGGTAGGTCGCTTCCCAGTCGTCGGGAGACTGCAAGCTACTGGCACTCAACTCCTCGCCGGTTTTCACCCGGATCTGTCCAGTAGGGGAGCTTTCTCCCTCCCCTGCGACCAAGGCAAAGTGCTCGGCAAAGACCCGTCGCAACACCTGATAGGCTGGCTGCTCGCCGTATCGCGCCTCCAGTTCCTGCACCAGGCGGTGCATCAACTGCCCGATGGCTTCTACGTGAGTGGCTACCTCGTTTCCCTTCACCCGGTAGCAATACTGCCCCGCTGTTCCTTGGCGGTAGGGCTGGAGAACCTCTGTGTAGGAGGCTTGGTCCTCCTTGACCAACATGCGCCACACCCGCTGTACGACTTCTACCAGCAGATGCAGTCGCGTCATCTGGCGCATGTTGCTCGACACCAGCACCGAGTCCATGCGTTGCTGCCCGGTCTTCAGCTTCAAGGCCGCCAGTTGCTTGTCCGTCACTTGGACAAAGACCTGGCCCAGCAGATTCTCCCCCGTTTCTTGCATGTGCCGGCTGACGCGATGGCGGAAGTTGTACAACGTCCGCAATTCAAAGGGCACGGGACCCATGTCTCGCAGGCCCAAGGCGTAGCGAACTTGCAGGTTGAATTGGATCTGGTCGTACAACTCCTCATCCGACCAGCCGAACCCCGATTTGAGAATCTCGGCAGCGCCCAGGAGGTTGATGGGTGTGTTGGGACGCGAGGGTTCATCAGAGTAGAGCACAGCAAATGGCGATTCATCGATGCGGCAGAACACTTCGCGGTAAAAGGTGTCTGCCCAGGAGGCTTCCAACCGCCGACGGACTTTCCCCGGCAATCGTTGGACTGTATCAAAGAGGCCAAATTGCAGGTGTTTGTTGTTTTCGCGAAACATGAACCTGTCTCCTCGCTGAACGCTGCAAGGCAACCAATGATACCCAATTATGCCACCCTTGGCTTCAGCGGGCTAGTAGCACCCTTTTTTCAGGAGAGTCATGACTCAATCGAGGAGTTTGCCGAGCAGGTGAGGGAGACCCTTCTCCACCTCAACGACTACGTTCGCCCCCAGAGTTGCCCCCTGTGCTCCTTCTTCTTCCCTGCCCCCTCACTGGAGGGCTCCAGCAGAGCCCAGCGCTTCCGCCGCCTGCTGGTGGAGATATTCATCCCGGGGATCCCGGCCATCATCGTCAAGGTCTTCTTCGGACCCTGATGGTCGGCCAGATCACCTGGCTCTATTGGTATTCCCACCAGACGCAATACAAAAGGCCGCCCCCTTTCCAAGCGGCCTTCCTCACTTAGGCTAAGCTATGGACGATGGCAAGTCTATCCACTCTCGATCCGCAGTAACGCCCGGGCCAGGTCCACAGCCGAGGGCACGTTGAGAGCGTGGCAGTCGACGCAATGCTTCTCGGTGGATATTGCGCTACAGGCGCATTGATAGTAGAATAGGATCATCAGGTTCTCAACACAACGGGAGGTGACAAAGTGGCTGCTATGGCCATAGGTGAGGTCGCTCAAGCACTGGGCTTGAGGGAGGAAGAGGTAATGCAGGACGCTCTGCGCTCTTTGCTAAGCGAAAAGAAGCGGCAGATCCTGCAAACCAGGCTGGAGATTCTGGCCCGCTATAACGCCCCATCACTGGAGGATTTGGAGGCGAAGATTGCCTCTGGCGAGGCACCTGAACATCCAGCCTGGGAGGACTTGATTGTGATCGAAAACCTGACTGCGCGCTTGAGTGAGCTCGATGGCTATCTCAACCGTGTACGCGAAACTGGCTGAGATACTTAGGGCCGAGTTCAGCGACGTGGTTTTGGATGCGCAAATATTGTGGCTGCCTACCGGCGATCCACATAAGCTGCGCCTGGAGATCATTGATCAGTCTATCCTCGACGTGTGGTTGTCAATCAGTGGCCGATATTCGTACCACTGGGAGCGACGCCACACCGCCAAAGGGGATCTCTATCGCTACGACAATGCTCCACACAAACGCTGGCAGTACGTCAGCTCTTTTCCCCATCATTTTCATCAGGGTAGTGGGGAAACCGTTTAACTCGCTACATTCACCACTACCTTAATGGTTTCATTTGGCCTCTCTCGGCATAGCCAAAGGCCATGCCTTATATCCTCGAGTGGAATCACGTGGGTAATTAGGCTCTTCATGTTCACCTTGCCATCGCGCACCCAGTTGAGACCCATCTGAAACACCTCACGCAGCTTGGCCGCCCGAGCTTCTGGTTCCTCAGGGTATACATCAAAAAGACTGCGGCGAAGCAGGATGTTCTTGTGGAACAAGGGTAACACATTGACATAGTGCGTTAGCCCCTTCACTTCCACATTCAGCCCCGTCAGCCGACCGCCTCGCTTGAGTATCTGGACCGCGAAATCGAATAGGTCTTGGGCCTTCGACTGATCGACAGCGGTGCAGAGGATGACCAGGTCAACCGGCCCCATGTCTCTCTCTATCTGCTCCGCGATCTGGGCACTAGTATGCTGCGAAGGATTGTAGACCAAGTCGGCTCCTACCTCCTTGGCTTTGGCCAGGCGGAAGTCAACCAGATCTACAGCCCCTAAGGTTACATCGGCCATAGCCTTGACACATTGAGAGGTGACCAGCCCCATGGGGCCCTGGCCAATGACTACCACTTTCTCGCCATCCTTCAGCTCAGCCGGATAGACGGTACCCAGTAGCGAGCCATGGTACATCTCGCACAGCGGCGATTCCTCGGGGGATAACTCCTTGGGAATGCGAGCAAAGAGCGAAGCATTCAGGGTAGTGTACTCACAGAACGCGCCGTGAGGGGTATAGGTCACCAGCCGCTCACCCACCTCTACTCCCTCAACCTTTGATCCGTAGGCCACCACCTCCCCGTGGACTTCATGTCCTAGAATCTGGGGGTAGAAGTCGTGATAGCCCTCAAAGGTGCCATCGAAGATGTGATTGTCCGTGGCGTTGCATATGGACGCCGTACGGACTTTGACGAGGATATCATTCTCTCCCACCTCCGGCTCAGGAACATCTTTTGCAACCAATATTCCTGGTCGCTCAACGACGGCTGCTTTCATGACCTTATCCTTTCTGAAGTGGCTGACTTGAGAGGAATTAATGCACACCTCTCCGACGCAGATAAGAGACCTCAACTTGGTAATATCTCTCCACCAGTTGGAGAGGCACATGGGGCTCCAGGGTGCAGAAACCATCGTACCCATCCTCACGGAGTTGAGTCAACAGCCCTTCGATGTTGACGGCCCCTTCAGGTAGCGGACAGTAGTGGATGTACTGATCCTCACCCAGCCTTGGCATCGTCCCCCCTCGGCCCAGCTCATTGTGTACCGCGGGATCGTGAAGGCAGCCATTCTTAACATGCACGTACCGAATGTAGTCCTTCAGCCTCCGGTACGCATAGGGGAAGGGCTCTTCGCTGGCCTGGTAGTAGTTGGTGGCATCGAAGTTGGTCTTGAAAGCTTCGGATCCCACGCCCTCTAGGATGCGAAGCATCCCTTCCACGGTGCCGGAGGCGTCGTGGGCCTCGTTTTCTAGGACGAGAGTCACCCCTTTACCGGCCGCGTAGTCCGCTACAGGGCGCAGCATCTGGACAAAGGGGCCGATGTCGGCATCATGGCCCAGCGCCCAGTGATAGCAATAACTGTTCACAAACTGAGCTCCCAGTGCCTCGGCTACATCCACGGTGGCCTTCAAGGCCGCCAGATAGGCGTCCGCATCTTCGACTATTTCCTTGACGAAGGCGCCTGACATTGTCACACAGGCAACCCCGATGCCGCACTCCGTCAGGATGTCCTTGGCTTGCCCGATGTCCTTACCCTCATAGCCCCTTCCTGGGGCGACGCCTCCCTCCAGATTGGGGGGCCACAGCTCGATCCAGCGCACATCCAGTTTCCTGAGAAGCGACAGGATCTCGGCTAGAGATCGCGTCGTCCCCAAAGCTTGACCAGAGATACTCAGCATCATTTGCTCAGTCCCCTTTCTACTTCATTCTCCCAAAGTGGCGGGGTTTATCCCAACCAATACAGCAGATCCCGAGGCAATGCTGCCCATTTCCCCTACGCACTCATTCCCCTACCATCCCATAGCGCGGCGTAGCCGCAACCAAACGCTTTACCACAAAGACACCAAGGCACAAAGAAAAGCAGCGTGGAATGGCCTCTCAAAAAACCTTCGTGTCTTTGTGTCTTGGTGGTAAGAAGGAATTTGTGCGGTCCGCGCAAATGTTGCAGGGTAATACTATAAACAACAAACCACTGCGGGCCAGAGCAAGAATTGCGATGAAAGCCCATCATAGCTCTGACCCAGGGTGGGAGGGCAAAGGAGCGAAGTGCTTGTCCAGTTTTCGTGTTGTGTCTCAACCTGGCTCATGCGATAGCTTCTATTACCCCTCTTCTAACATCGGTCACGTTCCTGAATGATGAGTTGACTGACCGGCTTGCCTTCCGCCTGCAAGGGAGGCTGACGTCGGCGGGTCTCATCGGCACCATAACGCTGTAGGATATCCGATCCAAGCTGAGTGATTAACCCCGTTCCTCTCAGAGCCTCGATGACCCGCGCACGAGGAGGCTTCTTGGCGGCCTCATACTGTTGGAACCCCAATTCCAGGATGCGGACAATCTCTATGGGGGGCCTATCAACACGCTGGGCCATTTCTTCCGGAACTTCTACCCTGATTTCAATCCTCGCAGCCATCGGTTGTCCTCCTATTCGCAGGGTAACATTGGCCGTTGTAAAACGCCCCATCAGTTGATTGGATTATACAATAGAGAGTGTCTAGTGTCAATGGCAAACACGCTCTGCTCCATGCCTCTCGTGGACCTCAAGTAGGCTTCCCCACCCAGCCAGCCCTGCCTGAGACGTCCAGTCTAGAGCTAGAGCCCCGTCCTCCTCCGAGCCAATGACAAACCACCCCAGGCCAGAGCAAGAATTGCGATGAAAGACCATGATAGCTCTGACCCGGGGCGGGATGGCAAAGGGGCAAACTGTGCATCTTTCTATTTGTGTTGTATCTCCTGTCAACCTGGCTTATGCCACAGCTCCTACTTCCCCACCAACTCGCGTGCCAGATGGACCGCCGAGGCCGTGAGGAAGCTAGCCGATCCTGTAGACAGGACCCTGGTCAATAGTAGGTTCGGAAAGCGGTCAGTGTCTCACAGATAGCCTTGATATTCTCCAGCGGCACATCCGGTTCGCACTCAGCATGGAGCATGAGCCCCCCCTCCTCTGATCCCAGCTTTACCACTGCCTTTTCGATGTGTTCCTTAAGCTCTACGGGAGTCGCAAAAGGGAAGAGTTGTCTGTCAAGATCAAGATTAACGCATATCCTCCCTTTACAAGCCTCAACGAGTCCATCGAGGGTATTGGCCCGAATCTGGGGGTTGAGGATTGTGACGCCGCATTCGATGAGGTCGTCAATAATCTCTAAAAAGCTAGCTGAAAAGTCCCCTGTGGGATGGTCTGAAAACCAGTAACGAACCGAGGAAACATTGGGCAGAGGCGAAAATGCCAAGAGCGTGAGAAAAACAATGAAATATGCGAGCGTGTGGGCCTCGCATCAGCCCTGTCTTGGCCGCTACCAAGGTGAGATTGGCCACTGTGGCGGCCATGAGCAGTTGGAACAGGGTCTTCTTCCTGCCAAGA
>Ga0209979_1001103_pt1 | contig 31269 bp, 28 predicted proteins | sample AnhtaG_FD_183114 | JGI IMG/M metagenome (GOLD analysis project Ga0209979, IMG submission 183114) | Deep subsurface microbial communities from Anholt, Denmark to uncover new lineages of life (NeLLi) - Anholt_01485 metaG (SPAdes) (version 2) | ecosystem: Environmental > Aquatic > Marine > Oceanic... | reverse complement strand
AAAACCTATAGTCTTCAAATCGATCTCAGATGCAAAAGAAAATCCTCTCTTTCTACAGGTATTCGGAATTCTTGTAATGGTTTTTGGAGGAGTATACATTAGATATTACATCCAAACTCTCATCATTCCCGCAATCAACATAGCTACCATCATACTGACCAGCTCATACATATCAGCATTCTGCCCATGAAGTATGGATGGCGTTCAAATCATGGTTCAGACTACGAAAAAAGATAAGACAGTTCATCCTCCTGGTTTTCGTTCTAAACACAAATTATCTGCATTAAGATTTACAAAATATGGATTCAAGTCTGTAGATAATAGTTGCATTCTTCTAACTCTCGGCAAGAAACTCAAGAAACAGATGGATTATACAAATTCAAGACTGCCTCTACACATCATCTGGGGAACACCAGTTCTAGATGACGGAGAGATACAACAAATAGAAATTATTCCACGAAAAGGATTTTTTGAGATTCATGCCAAAATAGCTTTACCCGAACCAGAATGGAAGACAGAAGGACAGATTATTGCTGTAGATCTTGGGATGCGAAACCCAATTGTCAGCATCGAAGAGGACGGAGAAGTCGATATATTCAAGGGCGGAGAAATACTGTCTCACCTGCAGTACTACAACAAAGAGAAAGCCAGGGTTACAGCCGAGGTCATGGGTCGAACAAAGGGAAAGAAAAAGTGGTCTAAATCTCTAAGTAGGATGTCAAAGCGGGGAAGTAAACAGGGTGATCAGTCCATTCATGCCATGACTTCTGCTTTTGCCGAGATGTGTCAGGAACGTGATGTTAGAGAAGTTGTAGTTGGAGATTTAAAAGGTATCAAAAAAGAAAAGGATGGAACTGGAAAGAAATGGAATAAGAAGTCAAATCAGAATTGGCAGAAGTTCCCCATGCGAAAAGTCGTCGCTCAGCTTCGCTATAAATTAGCGAGGTATGGCATACGGTTATCTGAGCAGGACGAAAGAGGGACATCTAAAGGAAGATGTAGTTTGTGCGGTTGTACAACTCGTTCAAAACTGATCCGCATTCATCGTGGATTATTTCTTTGTAGGGACTGTGGGAAGTATCAGAATGCTGATGTCAATGGGGCAAGAAATCAATTATATAAGTATCTCCACCAGCTTGGTATTGTACTAAGCGAGGGGAGTAGTGGCTGTCTGGCACAGCCGAGGGTGTGGTGTTGGGACGACCATCTATGGACGGTGGTTGGGTGAGCAACCCTGCGAACCGTAGAACCCCTGTTGTTCACGACAGGGAGTATGTCAGGCAAAGAACCGCCAACGACAGTCACATTAACCCAAAATGTCGTTTGGAAGCCACCGGTTTTAACCAGTGGAGGATGTCACTGTAAACTCACACTTCGCTACCAAATAGGTATCGTCAGCACACTTCAATACATTTCCATCACTGTCTCCAAACACCGCATAGACACGATAGTTGCCATTACCGTTTGTAAGCGCATGGGTATGCACCCTGCCCTTGAAAATAGGGCCGAGAGCGAGATGCCTGCCACTGTTAATGGTTTTTGGTGTGGTATCATTCACAGGGTCATTAAGAGTAATCCACTGTTCTGATATTTGATCGAAATAACGTACTATCGTCCTCAGATATCCTTGGATGTCAGTAGAACCAATGTTTTTGATCTTTGCTCCATAACGATATTGTGCATCGATAATCTCTGATGCTGAGTCGATAACATCTAATGCTGAGTCGATAACATCATCTCCTATATTTAATTCCCCTATGCTGATTTCCTCTAGTTGAAAGTCTTCAATATTGTGTATTGATGGTGATATTCCAATCTGCGGCTCTGGATCATCATTAAATGGTGCGACTATCGGCAATGGGTCTGACCAAACGCTTATGTCTCCTGATTCATCTTTCGCCCTTACTTTGATGTCATAATAGCCTTGCTCTGTCCATGTGTGTGTAGCGTTATTACATGTTGCTCCTGAAGCGAAAGGCCCAATCCAATCGCTTAACTCTGAATTATCTCCCCAGTCAAATTGATAATAAAGATTGGCACTCGCATCAGGATCAATTGTTGAAGCATTATAGGTATAAGCTATGTTTTCTGTTATGGTTAAGGGACCCCAGAGAGTGGGCTTCTCCGGAGCAGTTGTATAACTGCAATAAATAGAATAAATCCTGCTTTCATTTGTGAAATTAATAGGATCGGGTGCGGATCCACCATATGTTGTCTCATTAAAACGTCCTCTTGATGACGTGAAATCATCATAATATACATGAGTATCTTCTCCCCAGACAACGAGTACATATTCAGTGTCTTTTACAAGTGATGGTTTCTCTCCCTCAAAGTCATATGTTATCCATTCACCACCCATTGCCATTCCAAAAGTAAGTTCTTCAGTGGTACCGATCAACGATGAATCATTTTTTCGATAAATTATGCATTTTGAACTATCTACAGGAACTCCAGTGTCCTGGTACACATATGCAGTTATGTTATCAGCATATGCGTTCTCGTTAATGGTAAATGTTGAACCAACGATTAGATCGCTAGCCCACACAAATTCACTACCTTTTATGGGGTATCCAAATAGATGGGAGACAGTAAAATTATATTCTAAAGAGTTATTGCTGTTATCTGCCTTGTCAACAGCCCATATGATATAGTTATACTGTCCAACAAGCCACGTGTCAGAAAAATTGTACTGATAAGTATCATCTTCGGTGTTGTTCATGGAAAAATTACCAGTTGTGTTATTAGGATACGTGATGTTAACACTGACATTGCCCATGCTACACAAGTTATCCTCGACATCCGCACTGATAGTGACATTAAAACCAAAGCCAACAATACTTGGAGTAGCAGAAACATCTGTTATCTCAGGTACAGTTGTATAGCTGCAGTAAATTGAATACAGTCTTGACTCATTTGAGTCCCAAGTTATAGGATCGGGCGGTGTTCCGTAGGTCTGATTTTTATACCTTCCGCTTGTGCCATTGGCGGAGTTATCGTAAAACAGGTCACAGGTGTCATTACTCCAGCACACCAGGGTATACTTGGTATCCTTAACCAAAGTGGGCTTTGTACCGGTGAAATTATATGTCACCCAATCGGGATCTGAACCAGTGTTCAACGTTTTGTTTTCAGTCGTTCCGATCAAAACAGAGTCAGTAGCCCTGTAGATCATGCATTTTGTTTCCGGAGGCGTGCTCAGGTTGGTTTCGATATATGCAGATATGCCATCGGCAGTGCCATTGACAAGTACGGTGAAGTTGGACCCGGTTATCCTATCTGTAATGTTTTGACCGAGAATACCCGGTGTCGTATACCCAATAGTGTGAGATATTTCAAAACCGCAACCTGCAGAGTAATTACTGTTATTTGCATTGTCAACCACCCAAATAGTATAAGGATACCATCCCGCCTGCATAGTATCCTCGAAGACATATTCATAGTCATACGAGCTATTCTCAGATACATTCATAGTATAATTACCAGTTGAATTATCTGGACATGATATGTTGACTTTTACGGTTTTTATACAGCTCTGATTATCAAACAAATCAGCATAAACAGTGACATTACACCCAGGGCCCACAGGAATTGGAAAAGAAGGCGTGTCAATTATCGTCGGCGGAACTGTCTCCACATGAAATACCAGATAACACGTTGCAACTTCGCTGTTATCATCAGTCACATTCAAAGTCACATTATATTCTCCCGGAACCGGGAAGTTATGGCTGGTATTCTGATCATATGATATGTTCCCATCGCCGAAATCCCAAGTCCAGTTAGTAATACTGCGGTTGCTTAGAGTTGCATCATTGAAAGAAACAGTTTGATTAGGCTGTGCACCAAGTTGGCTCACGGTGAAACCAGCACTGATATTCACAACCTCCACCGTCACATTATAATTAACCTCATCCGTTCCATTAACATTCAAGTGAACAAGATGAGTACCAGCTGTAGTAAACGTATAGTCTGCATTCTGAGTAGAAGCATTTGCTAAATCGCTGAAATTATAATAATAAGTCGGTGAACTACCTACACCACAACTGTTTCCTAAAAACAAAGCAGCATTATTCACAACAACAGCATTTGGATTAAGCGAGTTATGTGAATGTTGATTAATTTGAGGTTGCACCTTATACACACAACCAGCATTCTTCGTCACAATCCAATCGTCTGACCATGGGCTATAGTAATTCGGATTCCAATGCGAATCTATTGCTCTCACCTTAACGTTTAATTCCCCTGAACTGAACGGATTTAGCCACATATGACTCTTGTAATGATCTTGATTGTCGCCATATGTTAAGAGACTCCGAGGGCCGTTGAGTTTCCCACCCCAATTCCATTGGAATCTCATCCTATCGCCATCAGGGTCAGTTGAATGTGCAGTAAACCAGTAAAGTTCAAAGGCTTTTACCTGCGACGGGCCGTCAGTGATCGTCGGTTGGTTAGGAGGGTCATTAGGCGGAGCCATTATAAAATCATCATTCTTTGAATGATCATCAGAAAGTATGTACGCAAAAAAATCTATGATTAAGCTACGAACTTTTCTAACATCGATTATGCTCAGCAGCCAATTAATAATAGGCAGTCCTGTTTCCTCATATATCTCTTCGAGTTTAGCGGATATTAGTTCTATACTATCTATATCACATGACTCATCTATTAACTCTATTAGTTTTTCACCGGTAATAGGCTCAGCTATCGATTCGATTGTATCAAGGATAGCATCTCCTGTTGAATTACAAAGAAACACCCTTGCAACATACTCCCCGATTGGAAAACGCAACGGGAGGGAGACATTGATATACCCGCTAGTATCACCGGGCGTTAGATCATAATCCTCCCTAATTCTATACCGGTAGAGAATTGGATAAGCTGGGTGTTTTAGAGTAAACTTCGGATATAGTAAAAACCGTACTGAAACATGCTCCTGTGGCATCGATGTGTTTAATGAAAACGAGACATTGATAGAATCAGGATAGTCGTTAACATCATCTGAATCCCATAACGTGTAATTAGGAGTACCTTCGAACCAACAATCAGGATTAATTGTAAAGAATTTTGTAACATTCCATATTAGATTCGCTGATAACGCTACATCCTTTGATGAATAATACTTCATAGAATCTCCCTCAGTATGGTCTAATCCATCTCTATGATGACGTGTCCAGTTGGTGTCTTTCAAAAAACATACGGTTTTGCATAATGGGCGCCATTCACCATTAACCTTTTTAGACACCGAACGATTTCTGGCAAATGGTCGATCATTAGCTGGAGCTCCATTTGGCATCCATCGAATTTTTGCATCTGTGTCATCTTCTGCCATTTGTACTTCATAACGAGAGATATCAAGAATTTTCTGTAATAGAGGACGGAGCCATAGTTTGTTTGTAACAATGTTTAAGGTAAGCGGAAGATCTGGATTTGTTTGAATGAAGCCAAGTTGATTAAGGTCGATAATGGCAACGATTTTTTCATCCGGATGCGCTGCCTCATAATGATATGCTCCTCGGAAGCCATATTCTTCACCACCAAATGCAATAAATTTAATGTTATATTTTGGGATGATATTGTATTCTGTTTCTAATTTTTTCATGTATTTGGCTATAGCAAGTACTGTTGACATGGGGATTGCACCATCTACTACGCCCTGTCCTCTCCAGGAATCATAATATGAACTGATGATTATGGTTTTATCTGAGTCTGTTCCGTTGATCTGCCCGATGATGTTATAGCTTTCTACTGAGGTGTTGTAGCTCTGGTTTATATGAAAATCTATAGTGTAGGTATCAGAAATGTATCCATTCCAGAAATCGGTGTCATCGTAGATAGGTTTACCTATTGATTTATTGATGAATATGACAGGCAGAGCCATATCTGTCATGATGTTCATATCATAGGTGTCATTGTTATGGTCGTAGAGAACAAGTCCTCTGCAATGAGAGTTTTTACCACTTCTAATAAACAGTTGAAAACCCATCAAATACTTATAATAGGTTCGGGCATTCCCCAGTGGATTGATTTTTTTGAGGTTATCGATAGGATCTGGGTACTCATTGTTAGGGTTAAAAAATGTGTTTTCTCCGATGAGAACATAATCCTGCCCTATGTTAGCTTCGGTTTCGTTGTACCAGGGGAGTGATGCGTTGTCTGGTCCGATTTCATCATAGTTTTGGAAGGAGAAGTTGTATTCGGCTTCAAGCTCTTCCATGATACTGTATAAATATATTTCAGGGTCGTTTAGTGATTCGTTTTGAATGATTTCATCAACAGTCGTTAGATTCACAAGTTTGTTATTAACCCATTCGATAATTACGTCTGCAAACGGAAAAAAATCTGGTCGGCGTTTTATTTTTAATCCTGTATAGGTAAAATTGTTGGTTAGCAGGGTTTCATCATAGTCATAATTAGTCAAAGGAACGTTTTCCAATATTGTTTGGTTCCATCTTGGGCTGATGTAATAATCTATGACTGGGGTGGGTGTTCCGCTTTCGTTGATTGTGAGTCCTTGTAATAGTGTATCAAGTCTGGTTGTTAGATTATCATAGTTGATCCATTTGGAGATTATATTTTCCATTTGTTCCAGATATGGAGGATCTAGACCAGGATTATAGAGGCCTAAACTGATCATTTCTGGTTTTATAATATCTTTTGCAGCATAATGTTCTCCGGTTGTTCCAAATTCACGCCCTTTTTGCATTCCATGATCTGGTGGAGCATCATATATAACATCACTTAATTTTTCTGTTATATTGTAGATATAACTATAGTCCAATCCAATATCATCTTCGCCTCCAGGATTGGCTTCTACAATTGTATCTTTGTATATAAATGTCATGCTAGAAATACACAGTAGCATGACAATAATTAACGTTAATATTTTTCTTTTCATTTTTGCTCCCCCTCTGCAAGGATGCTATTAATACTTAATAGCGCTGATATAAATGTAACAGGCCTTCTACTACCCATTTGTACTTAATACCTCCTCTATTTAATGTTAGTAATGATTTATTGGCTCTTAATATTTTTCATAGCGCTCAAATTTTTAGTTTAAAAGGTATTTCCCGAATACTTAAAATAAATTTATTAAAATATTATTAAAGTATTATATTTTATGGCAAAAAGCTTAATAAGAAGATTATCTCTATATATTTATCGGGGAACTACAATATGAAAATAAAACGTTATGAAGTAAGTCTTGGTGTTAGCATAATAATTCTTCTTATCATTTCAGCAATTGGTCCAATGACTACTGGAAATAACACAATAGCACATAACAAAGAATCTTCTCCAAATCAAGATGACTTTATTTTTTATGCAGGTTCTGATAGTAACTATACGTCTGAATCAATCATGCGAGATAAATATCTTTATTATATGAAGTATTTTGATGATTCTCTCAATTCTAAAGATGAAGTTTGTTTAGAAAAAACATTTTCAGCAAGTTCACAATATGGAGCTGAAAAACAATTACCTCAAACAATTAGTCATGGTCCCATGGATTCTTCTTGGCCTATGTTTGGTCATGATGTTAGACATACTGGACAAAGTCCTTATAGTACTGCGGAGAACCCTGGAACTGAAAGATGGCGGTTTGAATGTGATTGGGTAGAGGATACCCCCATCATCGATAGTGATGGTACAATTTATCTTGGAGGAGGGCATGGTGGTCTTCCATGGTATCTCTATGCAATTTATCAAAATGGTGTAGAAAAATGGAAGTTCAGAACAGATGGTTTGATATGGGGTTCTTCTCCAGCTATTGATGAAAATGGTACGATTTATGTTGGTTCATGGGATGATTATTTATATGCAATTTACCCGAATGGCACACAAAAATGGAGGTTTCTAGCGCATGATACGATTTCTTCTTCACCTGCTATCGCCGAAGATGGAATCATCTACTTTGGAACCATGGGAACAGGACATGGAGTATATGCAGTTAATCCCAATGGAACCGAAAAATGGCATTACACAACAGGATACAAGGTAACTTCTGACCCAGCAATCGGAGATGATGGTACAGTCTATATTGGTTCTGGAGATGGATATTTATATGCGCTGTACCCTAATGGCACTCTTCGTTGGCGGTTTCAGACAGGAGATGAAATACATGGCCATCCGTCTATTGCTGAGAATGGGACAATCTACATTGGTTCCTGGGATGATTATTTATATGCCATTTACCCAAATGGGGCAATGAAATGGAGTTTTCATACGGAATGGGGGGCAAGCAATAATCAAGCTATCGGTAATGACGGTACGATATATGTTGGAACTGACAAACTATATGCTATCTATCCAAATGGAACTATGAGATGGGGATTTGATTTAGGATCAGACAGATGGATTGGAAAATCTTCTCCTGCGATTTCTGCAGATGGAACTATCTACGTTGGTATACATATTAGTGAAATGTCTGGAGGAGAAATCATCGCTGTTAACCATGATGGTACTGAACGGTGGAGAAAAGGGATCGCTAATAAATGGGTTGAATCTTCACCATCTATCGCTGAGGATGGCACTGTCTACATTGGATCATCATATGATATGAGTGGTGGTTATCTTCATGCATTTGGGTATACCGAATTAGAAGCAGATGCACATGGACCATATATCGGAATAATAAATGAACCAGTTCAATTCACTAGTTCAGCTTCTGGAGGTGACCCACCTTACAGCTATCTTTGGGACTTTGGAGATGAAGAAACATCGGAAGAGCAGAATCCCTCTCATGAATATGTAAGTGAAGGTAATTTTACAGTAATATTGACAGTTACAGACGATAACGATACCGTTGCAATAGATACTACGTGGGCGTTGATAATAGAAGAGAATAATCCACCTAGTGATCCAACTATTAGTGGGGAAACAAATGGTAAGTTTGGTGAATCATATGACTATACTTTTACTTCAACTGATCCAGAAGATCAGGATGTTTGGTATTATATTGATTGGGGAGATGGAGAAGCTGAGGAATGGATTGGTCCCTATCTTTCAGGACAGGAAGTTGTTGTTAGCCATACCTGGGAGAAACGAGGAATCTATACGATAAAAGCTAAGGCAAGAGATATCTTTGAAGCAGAAAGCGATTGGGCATATCTGGAAGTTAGTATGCCTGTTAATTTGCATCCGTTTTATTCTCTGTTTTTTAGATTTCTTGAGCGGTTTCCATTGATCGAAAAGATATTTTACAGGTTGCTCCTGTAAACATTTATATAATACTTCATTCTATAGAAATAATATAAGGGGAAAGCAATTGAATAGAATAATTCTAGAAATTGGTATAATATTCCTGATTATTTCTACATCAATTGCCTCATCAATTAGTCCAATGATTTCTGGAATTAATACAATGTCTCATGATGAGGAATATTCTGGACCTTTGAGTAACCTAATCTTTTATGTATGTTCTGATCATAACTATACAACTGAATCAATTGTGCAGGATAAATACCTTCGTTACATGGAATATTCTAAAGATGGTATGGATTCAAAAGATTCAGTTGCTTTAGAAGAAACATTTTCAGCAAGTTTACAATATGAAGTTGAAAAACAATCACCACAAACAAGTAGTAATGGTCTAATGGACTCTGCGTGGCCGATGTTTTGTCATGATACTCGCCATACTGGACAAAGCCCTTATAGCACAGAGGATAATCCTGGAACTGTAAAATGGAGATTTGAAAATGATGGTTTGATTGAAGATACTCCGGTTATTTCCAATGATGGAACGATTTATTTTGGAGGAGCTGTTGATTTTCAACCTTATTATCTAGTTGCTCTGTATCCAAATGGTAGTTTAAAATGGAGATATAGAACAGACGGTTCAATCTGGGGTTCTTCTCCAGCGATTGATGAAAATGGTACAATATATGTAGGTTCATGGGATGCTGGATTATATGCAATTAATCCAAATGGAACATTAAAATGGCGATTTCCTGCAGGAGATACTGTCGCTTCTTCACCTGTAATAGCTGATGATGGAACCATTTATTTTGGAAAAATGGGACCTGGATGGGATAAGGGAAGAATATATGCAGTATATCCCAATGGCACTGAAAAATGGCATTATGATACAGGATATTGGATTGTTTCAAATCCTGCGATTGGTGACGATGGAACAATATATATCGGCTCTGGAGACTCTTATTTGTATGCAATGTATCCTAATGGAACGTTGCGTTGGCGGTTTAAAACAGGAGATGAAATACACAGTCATCCATCAATAGCAGATGATGGTACGATATATATTGGCTCAAATGATGAGATTCTCTATGCGATTTATCCAAATAATGGTACAGAGAAATGGAGATTTGGTACCAGATGGGGTTTGTATGGAAATCCGTCTATAGCAAATGATGGTACTATTTATGTAGGGACTGATAAACTCTATGCTATTTATCCAAATGGGACATTGCGTTGGAGTTTTGTTTTGGGTAATGATGAGTGGGTTGCAAGTTCTTCACCTGCGATTTCATCTGAAGGGACAATCTTTATTGGTACAAATATCGGCAGTATGGTTGGAGGAGATATTGTTGCTGTCAATCCTGATGGTACTGAGCGATGGCGGAAGAGAATTGCTAATGATTGGGTGGATTCTTCACCAAGTATTGGTGAAGATGGTACTGTTTATATTGGTTCGTCTTGGCATTATTCGGGATGGCCTGGTGGTTATCTTTATGCATTTAATTATTTTGAACTTGAAGCAGATGCCCATGGACCATATATTGGAATAATAAATGAACCAGTACAATTCACAGGATCCGCAGATGGAGGATACCCACCATATACATATCACTGGGACTTTGGCGATGAAGGAACATCAGAGGAACAGAACCCCACATATGAATATTCAAATGCGGGAAACTATACAGTAACCCTAACGGTTACCGATGATAATGACAGTGTTGCAATAGATACTACTTGGGCTCTTATACTTGAGGAAGATGAACCTCCAGCTAAACCAACTATTACTGGTCCTACACAAGGGAGTTTTGGCGATCCATATGATTACACTTTTATTTCTACTGATCCTGAGGAGCATGATGTATTTTATTATGTTGATTGGGGTGATGATCAAGTTGAGGATTGGATTGGCCCATTTAATTCTGGTGAGGAAGTCATCGTGAGTCATACTTGGGATGAACGTGGTACTTATACTATTTCTGCACAAGCAAAAGATGAATTTGGTGCAGAATCTGATTGGTCTTATCTGAAAGTTAGAATGCCTATAAATCAGCAAACAAGTGATTCTTTGTTAATACGGTTTTTAGAACGATTCCCAAATGCATTTCATATACTCAGAAACATATTAGGTCGTTAAAACATCTGATCTTTTTTGAATATTAAGTAATTATTATAATTTAATATTATTTATATCTAATAATAAGCTTTTTAAAGCATGTCTGCTATTATTTATTTAAGGGAAAGTTTAGATCATGAAGAATAAATTTAGAGAGATAATTTCAGCATTTGGAATATATATCGAAGTCTGCGGATCTAAATATTTTGAATACGAATACAGAAGGATAACATACAAAGAGAATGGATATAATGTCATATTTTTACATTTATTTAAAGATACAAATAAATGGAAATATTACTTAATAAATTATCTATGTGTGATTATTAATTTTAAGAATAAAGAGTTAAACAAATTACTTAAAATGAAATCATTTTAGATCAATATTCAGATTAGTTTTAACTATTTTTTAGTTATATTTAATTTGTTTTTGAGTTATTATTTTATAACAAGAATTTGTTCATTTTTGTATGAAAACTGTTTCTGGCACAGATAATAGAAAAATCCTATTATATGCACTTACTACTTGTGTTTGGTGTAAAAAAACAAAGAAGCTATTAAATGATATTGGTGTGAAATATTCATTTATTTTTGTTGATGAATTAGAAGGTAAAGAAAAAGAAAAAACTATGAAACAGCTTAAAAAGTGGAATCCTCGTTGTAGTTTTCCAACAGTTGTGATTAATGATAAGAAATGTATAGTTGGTTTTAAAGAAGATGAAATTAAGGAGGCTTTAGGATTATGAAAGAAATTAGTGATGAGATAATTGAAAAACTTTATAAGCGTCTTGATAAAGAGGCTGAATCTGGTGGTTATCATCTTAATCCTGATGTTGATTTTACAAATGATCTAGTAAAAGGTTTACTTGTTAATGAAAAACGTTATGGTTATTGGGCTTGTCCCTGTCGCCTAGCTGATGGTAAAAAACAGGAGGATTTGGATATCATTTGTCCATGTGATTACCGTGACCCTGATTTAAATGATTATGGGGCTTGTTATTGCGGTTTATATGTTTCCAAAGATGTAGTCGATGGTAAAAAAGAGATAGGTTCTATTCCTGAGCGTCGTCCTGAAAATCGTGATGAACGATTGCAGTTTAAATCAAAAAGGATGAAAGCCAGTGGAAAAATAGGTGATTTTGCTTATCCTGTTTGGCGTTGTAGGGTTTGTGGTTACCTATGTGCTCGTGATGACCCACCAGAAATTTGTCCTGTCTGTAAAGTAAAAAAAGAGCGATTTGAGCGATTTATGTAAGAATCAAAAGTGAGAGTTAATGACATATATAAAGAGCGAAAGGGGAAATATTACAAAATGGATATTACATTATCAGGTAGAAACATTTTTATGACAAATTTTAATAGTTTCTTGATAGAATTCAAGTTTAAAGGAGGAGTTCATGAGTAAAAAGGAAAAACAACGATCAAAATTAATCCATGAATATTCGTCAAATAAACAAGTAGAAATAAAAAATAGAGAAACTGGGATTAAAATTATCGGTGCTGTTCCCTGGGGTACTCACCTGTGTCAATTTTATCAGACAAAGAATGATTTAATCGATATTTTGGTTCCTTATTTTAAGGCAGGGTTGGAAAACAATGAATTCTGTATGTGGATTGCCTCAGAACCCCTAAAGGTTGAAGAAGCAAAAAACTCTTTAAAAAAGGCAGTAAGGAATTTAGATACATACATTAAGAAAGGTCAGATCGAGATTCTTGACTCATCGCAATGGTACACTAAATCAGGGAGGTTTAATGCTGATGAGGTTTTAGCAGGATGGCTCAAAAAGGAAAAACAGGCGATAAAAAAAGGATTCGATGGTCTTCGTCTTACTGGAAATACCTTTTGGTTAGAGAAAAAAGATTGGAAAGATTTTGCAGAATACGAAGATACAATAAACAACATAATTGGTAATTACAAGATGATTGCTCTTTGCTCGTATTCTTTGGACCAATGCAGCATTGTAGAAATCCTTGATGTCATGAGCACTCATCAGTTTGCACTCATAAAATATGAAGGAAGCTGGAAAGTTATTGAGAGCGGTGAACGTAAAAAGATACTTGAATTATTACAACGATCTGAGGAAAAATATAGATTTATCTACGACAGCAGCCCATCATTTAATGTTATTATAGGGGAAGATGGAGTTCTTAAGGACATTAATCAGACGGCTCTTGATGCTTTAGGTTATCAAAAACGAGATGTTCTTAATAAACCGGCTATAGATTTTGTGATCCCTAAACAAAGACAGATAATGCAAAAACAGTTCAAAAGAACATTTATGGGGGAATATCCTACACCAGTTGAGGTTTCTCTATATGCAAAAGACAAATCACTTCACACAGTATTATTTACGCAAGGGCAGTCTTTAAAACAAAAAGTCGGAGGAGAGTTAGCGTTTATTTTTACAGGAATTGATATTACAGAACAAAAACAAAGTGAGCAGCAGTATGAAACCATTGTTCGTACATCCATGGATGGTTTCTGGATAATGGATATTAAGGGACGTTTCCTTGATGTGAACGATACCTATTGTCAACTCATTGGATATACCAGAGACGAACTATTGAAAATGAAGATTTCGGATATCGAGGCAAAAGGGGTCTCTGTAGAAACAAAACAACATATCAATCAGGTTATTGAAAAAGGGCATGATCGTTTTGAAACAAAACATCGATGTAAAGATGGGCGCATTATTGACGTTGATATCTCTGTAACCCATTCAGGCGGACGCGATAGACGCTTAGTAGTATTTGCTCGGGATATAACCAAACGCAAGCAGATGGAGGAAGAGCTGCGGGAAAGCGAGAAACGAATGAACAAGTCACAGGAGATTGCCCATCTTGGCAGCTGGGAACTCGACCTCGCGAACAATCGTCTAACCTGGTCAGATGAGGCATATCGGATTTTCGGCCTGCAGCCGCAAGAGTTTGGTGCTACCTATGAGGCATTCCTCAGAGCAGTGCACCCCGATGACCGCGCGGCAGTTGATGCTGCATATTCTGGGTCACTGCGTGAAGGAAGAGATACCTACGAGATTGAGCATCGGATTGTGAGAAAAGATGGTGAAGTTCGCATTGTCCGTGAAAAATGCGAACACATCCGTGACGAATCAGGTCAGATAATACGATCAATTGGAATGGTACACGATATTACCGAGCGTAAACGAACAGAAGAGATACTCCACGAAAGTGAAGAGAAATATAGAACAATCGTTGAAAACACAACGAATGTTATTATGGTCATACAACCGGATGGAATTATTTCATATTTGAGTCCATCTTGTATAGATGTATTGGGCTATCTCCCTGAGGATTTAGTGGGTACAAATCCGGTGATCTTTCATCCTGATGATGCAGAAAAAGTACAACAGGCGTTAACTCGAGCGATGAAAGGGAAAAAGGGTTCAGGTTTCGAATATCGTATTCTTACAAAACAAGGGGAAATAAAATGGATTTCACATTCATGGTCATCTATTTTCATACATAATACACTTCAATCGGTGGTCAGTGTTATTTCAGATATCACAGAGCGCAAAATGATAGAAGAAAAAATTAAAAAATTAAATGAAAACCTGATGCGTCACAGTATAGAACTAGCTGCTGCAAATAAAGAACTAGAAGCTTTTAGTTACTCGGTCTCTCATGATTTACGGACACCATTGCGTAGTATTGACGGCTTCAGTCAAGCCCTTCTTGAGGATTACCATGATAAACTTGATAAGGAAGGTATAGATTATCTTCGTCGTGTTCGAAATGAGACTCAGAGGATGGGGCAACTGATTGATGATTTTTTACAATTATCTCGATTGACTCGAGTAGAATTAAATTTTGAAAAGGTAGATTTGAGCAGTATGGCGCATGATATATTAATACAACATCAAAGAGATAATCCTTCTCGAAAAGTGAAAAATATTGTTGAGGATAATTTATCTGTTAAAGGTGATGAGAAACTGCTGAAGATAATGTTTGAAAACATGCTTGGTAATGCCTGGAAGTTTACTTCAAAAAAATCAAAAGCTACAATTGAATTTGGACAAGTGAAAAATAAGGATGAAAAAGTGTTTTTTATTCGTGACAACGGTGCAGGTTTTGATAATAATTATGCTGATAAGTTATTTATTCCGTTTCAGCGTCTTCATTCAGATGAAGAGTTTGATGGTACTGGTATTGGTCTAGGTATTGTTCAGCGTATTATCAATCGTCATGGTGGACGTATTTGGGTTGAATCAGAAGTAGGTAAAGGCGCTACTTTTTATTTTACATTGGGTAGGGATTTTGATGAATAAAAAATTAAGAGTTCTATTGGTTGAAGATTCAGAAAATGATGAAATTTTAGTAAATCGTGAGTTGAAAAAAGGTGGTTTTAACACTGTAATGAAAAGAATTCAGACTGCTGATGAAATGAAGAAATCACTCAAAGAGGAGAAATGGGATGTAATTATTTCAGATTACGTTCTTCCAAGATTTAGTGGATTAGAGGCAATAAAGGTGTTCAAACAATCAGGAGTTGATTACCCATTCATTATTGTATCAGGGAAAATCGGTGAGGATACAGCGGTTGAATCAATGAAAGCAGGTGCACATGATTATATTATGAAAAATAATCTTAAACGTCTTGTACCTGCGATAAAACGTGAATTAGATGAGGTAAAAATTCGAAGAGAACGACAGGAAACAAAAAAGGATTTGAAAAAATCTTATGAAGAACTTGAAAAAATTAATACACGGCTACAAAACGAAATTTCTGATAGGAAACAAGCTGAGAAAAATGCTGTAGAAGCAAAGAAGCATCTTGAAAATGTCATTGATAGTGCATCTGAAGTTATTTTTTCAATAGATAAAAACAATCGAATTACTACCTGGAATAAAGCCGCTGAAGAACTGACAGGTTATAAAAGAAAGGAAGTAATGAATAGAACTATTAGTAAACTTCCTCTATTCGATGACTCATCAAACATATCTGATTTCATCAAAACTATATATTCGGAAAGAAGACCTGACCAAGAAGATATTGTTATTCTTACAAAAAATAATACTAAGAAAATACTTCGGTTTAATGGTTCAGTTATAAAAGGGAATATAAAGCAAGATATTGGTGTACTTTTTGTTGGAACGGATATTACGAAAGATATTGAGATGCATGGAAAATTAATCGAGGGAAATAGTTATCTTATCCCCAATGAAAATAATGATGCAGCAGTTGATCTTTTTGTAGATCTTACCCAGGCAGACTATAAGGGTTTGTTCATTACACGAACTAATCCTCAAATGATAAAAAGTATGATTTCTTCTTCTAAAAATATAAAAATTGTTTTACTAAGTCAGGAAAAACTAGGTGACTATGAAAACATTAATGACCAAGATAATTTACTTCAGGAAATCAAAGATTTCACAAAGAAAAACAAAAAACCAATTATCTTACTAGACAGCGTTCATTATCTATTAACCAGGTTTTCTTTTGAACAGTTTATCTCTGTTCTTTATCAAATCAATGATCTTATGATGAAAACCAATTCAATATTATTGGTGCGTTTTGATCCTTCTTTAGTTGATGAAAATAAAATGGCGGTTATTAATAACGAATTACATTTGATTCCAAGTCAAAAAGTAGAAGGTCTTATCATCGAGGATACCTTATATGATATTCTTAAGTATGTCTTTGAGCAAAATACTAACAATGCTTTAGTTTCTGTTAAAAAGATAATGAATAGGTTTAAAATTGCTTTTTCCACTGCTTCAACTAGGTTAGAGAAACTTGAAAGCAAAGGATTGATTTTTACAAAAAGACAGGGGAAGCTGAGAACTGTATATATTTCAGATAAGGGGAAAACATTGTTGCATAAGAGGGAAACAGCATAACTTTCATTTTTTAATTGTTTTAAAATTATTATTGATAGATTTTTGAGTTATTAATGTAAATAATGAGGTGTTTAACAACAGTGTAATTGAGCGGTTCGGAGAATAGTAAAAACCATATTAATTCAGTTACAAAGCGGAGTCTTTGTACTCCAAAGTAAAGAGATGTGATTTCATTGATCTCATTCTCCATCCCTCGCTTGATTACAATTGACTTTTACTTGTTTTTTAATCATTTTTTAGTCATATATTTATTTAGTGATGTAATTGTAATCTTTGATAAAAAGAATTTACCATCTCGTAATGAAAGCGTTAATATGTGTGAGATCATGCATAGGAAAACCATTTTATTGATTGAGGATAATCTTAACGATATTAAACTTACTGAGCGTGCTTTGATAAAAAGTGAATTTAGTGATAAAATCGAACTTTTTGTCGTCAAAGACGGTATTGATGCAGTAGAGTATCTCTTTGGAAATAAAAAAAGTAGAAACCCGGAGTCTAGGATGAATCCTGATTTGATTTTATTGGATTTGAATCTTCCTAAGATGAATGGATTTGAAGTGCTTGAACGTATCAATCAGGATAAATCTGTTAGGTTAATTCCATTAATTGTTCTTACTTCATCAAAAGAAGATGATGATTTAATAAGAGCTTATAAATTAGGGGTAAATAGTTATATTCGCAAACCAATAGATTTTAACAAATTTACAGATGTAATCAAAGAAATATGTTCTTATTGGATTGGACTGAACGAAACAATGCCATTATAGTCTTTATATCAATTTTGATTTGTTTTTTAATTATTCTTTAATGATTTTTGAGTTATGTTAATGAATTGTAATAATTTTTGGATATCAAAAAGGAAGTGATCTTGATGAAAGATATTATTGAAGCTATTGGTAGAAATGCTGGTAAAATATAGGAGAATCTTAATGCTAATGGTTCTCTTCCTCAGACAAAACTTATAAGAAATACGAAACTGAAAAATGATGAATTTCATATTGCTATAGGTTGGCTTGCTCGTGAAAATAAGATAGAGGTAAATGAGGATAGAAACCAACAAATAAAATATGACTTGAAGAAATAATTTCAGTGGTAAGAATTAATTTAAGAAAAATTGTCTCTGGAACGTTATTTCTAATATTTCGTGCTACCTCTTTTATCTTAAAAATGTTAGAATGGGGGAGAATTTCATTCTCAAATTAATTTAAAAATTAGGTGAAATTTATGAAAATAGCGATGATTGGTTGGGAATATCCACCTTTTAAAGCAGGTGGCTTAGCCACTCATTGCTATGGACTTACTCGTAGTCTTGCCGATAATAATGTGAATATTGATTTTTATATGCCTAAAACCAAGAATAATGTTAAAAGTGATAAAACAAATTTAAAGATAAAGGAAGTTGGTAAAATGGATATTTTTCCATATGACCGCCCTGACAACAAGGAGCTGTCTGGTGGGTTTTTTGAAAAAGTCTATCAATATAATGATTTAGTTGTTGCAAAAGTAAAAGGGAATTATGATTTGATTCATTGTCATGATTGGCTTACGATGAAAGCAAGTATAGCACTAAAAGAGAAGATGGATATTCCTCTAGTCCTAACTGTTCATTCTACTGAATTTGATCGATCTGGTTGGCTTACCCCGAATCAAGGGTTCATTGATATCGAACGTGAAGGAATGAAGAAAGCAGATCGTATTATTGCTGTTAGTAATTTTACTAAAAAAGTTATTGTTGAAAAATATGGAATAAATTCTGATAAGATTAATGTTGTTCATAACGCTGTTTATCCTATTTCTGAAGGAAAGAAGCAGAAGCTTGTTTTGTTTTTAGGTCGTCTTACTATTCAAAAAGGACCTGAATTTTTCTTGCAGGCTGCTAAAAAGGTATTAGAGTACGAGGATTGTAAATTTGTTATTGCAGGTATGGGTGATATGTTTCCTCAATTAATTGAAAAGGCTGTTAGCATGGATATTGCAGATAAAATCATTTTTACCGGATTGTTAACTGAAGCGGAAGTGAAACATATATATCAAATTGCCAGTGTATATGTTATGCCCTCGGTGAGTGAACCTTTTGGGATTACTGCACTAGAAGCAATATCAGCTGGTACACCTACTATTGTTTCTAAGACATCTGGAGTTTCTGAGGCTTTTAAAAATTGTTTAAAGGTTGACTTTTGGGATACGGATGAGATTGCAAATAAAATTGTATCAATATTAAGATACAAACCTTTGCGAATCACCTTAGCAGAAAACGGAAAACGAGAAATTGATTTGTTTACTTGGGATAGAGTCGCAAAAAATACACTTGAGGTATACAAAGAAGCTGTGTCATTAATCAATTGAGATTTTGTATGGTTGTTAAAAATGAAGTGAAATAATGGAAAGCAAATTTGTTGAAAATTGGAAAAATCTTATATCTGAAACAGAAGAGCAATTGCAAAAATATGAAAGTACATCAGATCCCTCTCATGAACTTAAATGTGTAATTTTTAATTATTTTTTAGTTGATTTTGATTCGTATTTAAGTTATTGTTTAGTAGTATGTCCATTTTTCTAAAAATAAGTAGATGAATATATGAAAAGAATTGGAATTAATGGTCTAGGCCGGATTGGTCGTTTGGTTTTGCGTTATTATATGTTAAATCCATCTGATGCTGTTGATATTGTCGTTGCAAATGATTTAACATCAATTGATGATCTTGCATATCTTATTCGTTTTGATTCTGTCCATGGAAAAGCACCTTATAAAGTGTTATATGGTTCTAGTTATATTCAACTTGGTTCAAAGAGGATAAAGGTTCTAAATGAGAAAGATCCTGCGAAGCTTCCCTGGAAAAAACTTGGTGTTGATATCGTTTTAGAATGCACTGGACTTTTTAGGAAGCGAGAAGATGCAGCAAAACATATAATTGCTGGTGCGTCTAAGGTGATTATTAGTGCTCCATCAGATAGTGCTGATCTAACTATAGTTCAAGGTGTAAATGAGGACTTGTATAACCCTAAGATACATCATGTTGTTTCTAATGCCTCTTGTACGACGAATTCTTTGGCTCCTGCTGTTAAAGTGTTACATGATACTTTTGGAATAGGGCATCTTCTTGTTACAACGGTTCACGCATATACAGCAAGTCAAGCCTTAATTGATCGTTCTGCACGTAAACTCCGTAGAGGACGTGCTGCTGCAGTATCTCTGATACCTACTTCAACTGGTGCAGCGAAGGCTACCGCGTTGGTTCTTCCTGAACTAAAGGATAAGATGGATGCAATGGCAATACGTGCCCCTGTTCCTGATGGTGCGATAACAGATATTGTTGCTGAGCTGCAAAGTGACGTCACTGTCGATATCGTCAATAAAACCTTTGAACAAGCAGCAAAGAATGAACTCAAAGGCATTCTTGGATATAGTGAAGATGAGCTTGTCTCTGCTGACATTTTGGGTGATACTCATTCAGGTATTATTGATGCGACCTCGACAAAGGTTGTTGATAAACGAATGGTGAAAGTGCTTGTCTGGTATGATAATGAAGCAGGATATGCAAAACGATTATTGGAACTAGCAGAATTTATTTCAAAACTAGAGTAAGTGACACCATAGGGAATATATAAACAAGAAAAAGGACATATGGTGATATAAATGGAAACGACTACAACGGTCCAAATATTAAAATCAACGATTGGTAATCCTGTTACACGAAAAGTCTTATCAGGGTTTGGATTTTGTGAAAAATGCGGGAAAAACCGTGTCGAAGTAGCATTAGAATTGTTTGTAGGTGCTCGTGATACGGCTTGTATAAAATGTAAACTTGCTGAAAGGGTATTAAATGGTGTTTTAAAAACAGGTGGAAAAGCGTTTGGTGTAAACTCAACTGTGTTAAAAGAAAAATTTAGTGATCCATCATGGAGAAAAGGTCTTGCCAATGTTTTAACAGGTATTGCACGGTTTGGTGTACAACGACCATTTGTTCCTGGTGCCCCGTTTCTTGTTGTCTGGGATATAACAAATGCATGTAATCTGCGATGCAAACACTGCTATGCCAATGCAGGTAAAACATGTGCAGATGAAATGTCAACAAATGAGGTTAAACAAGCGATCGATAAGCTTGATCGAGTTTCAGTTCCCATTATTGCTTTTTCTGGTGGAGAACCATTGGTTCATCCAGATATTTTTGAATTAATTCACTATGCTCGAAGAAAAGGAATCTATGTGGCTATTGCAACCAATGGGACGCTCATTACAAAAGAAACATCGCAGAGACTGAAAGAATCAGGTGTTGGTTTTGTCCAAATTAGTCTTGATGGTGCATCTGCAGCAACCCACGATAAATTCAGAGGTATTCCTGGTGTTTTTGAGCGAACCATTCAGGGAATCCAACACTGTGTGCATGAAGGTATCTTTGTGAATATTGCAACAACAGCAACAAAATACAATTATCAAGAAATACCACGTATCATCGATCTTAGTGAACAACTTGGCGTCAATTGGTTCATGATCTATAATTTTATACCGACAGGACGAGGTAAATTTATTTCACAAAATGATTTATCGCCTTATGAAAGAGAAATTTTACTACAGGGATTATGGAGAAGGTTGAAAAATAGTACTTCAATGAATGTCCTTTCAACAGCACCACAGTTTGCAAGGGTTGCCTTGGAGGCTGAAATTGGTAAAAATGAAAAGATAGTCCCAACTCATTTTGCCAACCCAAGTCTTTCGGGAAGCTTAGTTAATCTTTCTGAGTTTATTGGTGGATGCGGTTGTGGAAGATTTTATTGTGCGATACGATCAAATGGAGATATTGAGCCATGTGTCTTTTTCCCATTGAAGGTTGGTAATATTAAAGAAGATGACTTTGAAGAACTTTGGACACATAATAAGGTTTTGAATGATTTGAGAGACAAAGATCTTCTAGAAGGAAATTGTGGTACATGTCAGTATCGATATTATTGTGGAGGATGTCGAGCAAGAGCTTATGGGTATACAGGGAATTATTTCTCGCCCGACCCAGGATGTTTGAATAATCTTAGTTGTTATAATACCTTAGTTATGAATACAACTACGCCTCGTACGTCCAGCCCTCTAGATTCTATAGGGGAGCTGAAAGAAGAAACCATTTCAGTAATGACAGTATAATGAACTGCAAAGAAAAAGGTGTATTTCATCTGTTAATATTATGCATTACTCGAGTAGAAACCTGAAGTAATAATCGAAAGTCGTTGATATAAGGAAAATTAGGGAGTAATGAGATGGTGAATAAAGAAAGCTATGAATGTTTAACATGTAAAAGAACTGCAACTGTTGAAGATGGTGAAACTCCAGAATGTTGCGGTAAACCTATGAAGAAAATACCTCGTGAGATTTGTCTCCAACCTGCTCACGCTGAGCATGCTCGTCCTATGGAACGCGATGAGCCGTGTGATGATTTTCGGGCAGGAACATAAAAAAAAAATTGAGATGTGTTTTAACTATGCTGCTTAAACCAGATGCAATACTTTTTGATATGGATGGCGTAATCATAGATAGTTTGGACTCTTGGCGGAAATCACTTAATGCTGCATTGAAGAACTTTAGACAAAAAGAAATATCTCGGAAAGAATTTATTACCAATTTTTGGGGTCATGATCTTCAGGACAATCTTAAGAGATTAGGAGTGGATCAACAAATTGGCACCTTTTGTAATAACATTTATAGCGAACATATTGATGAGATTAAAATATTTCCAGGGATAAAAACAGTTCTTAAGACGCTTATTGATTATCCTAAAGCAGTTATCACTAATACTCCAAAAGAGTGTGTTTTACGGATTTTAAAAAAATTTGATATAGATTTATATTTTGATGTTGTTGTAACTAGTGATCAAGTAGAAAAGGGTAAACCTGCACCAGATATTATTTTTGAGGCATGTAAAAGACTTGATGTAAAACCTAAGGATGTTGTTTTAATTGGTGATACAGATAGTGACGTTAAAGCAGGATATGCTGCTTGTTGTACAGTTATTGGAATCAATATAGATGCAGATTATACGATAAAAAATTTATCAGAGTTACTTAACATTTTAAGTTATTAAAAATTTTGTTTTTTTATCTAATTTTAATTCAAATTTCAGTTGTTTTTAAGTTATAATTTTATAATCATAATGATTAACAATTGAAAAGGAGGCAAATAAAAATATGGAAATAAAAGAGGTAAAACATGAGAGCGTCCCTTTTTATCAAGTACCAGATAAAACAGATATAATCGGTAAAAAGGTACGTACTACAAAATATGAGGTATCTGCAAATTCAAATATTTTCATTTGGGTTTTAATGATTGTAAGTTTAATAGTTATGATATTTAATTTTATTTTTTAATCGTTTTCAAATCATATGTTAATTGTTTTTGAGTCATAGTTTTATATGACTGACTAATTCAAAAATATATGGAGGTATAATTTATGACAAAATGGAGAATGTCACCAAACGTATGTGCATATTCCGACGAGAAAAATGAAAATTTAAAAATCGAAATCCAGTTACCCGGCGTGAAGAAAGAAGACATAACGTTTAAGATTAATGAGGACAGTTTTTATATACAAGCCCCTACGGAAGATGTCGAGTTTATCGGTATTTATGCTGTATGTTGTCCTGTAATGCCTGATAAGGCTGACGCAAAGTACGCTGATGGGTTGCTTAACGTGACAGTACCATATAAAGAACCATTTGAGGAAGCAGTAAAGGTCAATATTAAATAATATATTAGCAACAATGGAGATGTAAAATGACAGAGGGTACTTTTTCGCATCCCATCCTTTCCTCCTCTCCTCACCAAAATTAACCTCTGCTTGTTTTACATCTCCCTCTCTTTCTTCAGTTGTTCTTACTGTGATGAGGTGTTTAGTTGATAGAGGAAGATGACGATTGGGAGAGCATTTATAGATAAAAATTAAGAGGGAAATTGTATGGATAAAAATCATATGGGCCATGATTCCTCAAACATGGATCCTCATGAAAATTATGAACATATGAATCATTCATCACATGAAAATCATATGAAAATGAAACATGATCAACATATGGATATGGAACCCAAAGAACCTGAACATAGAGGTCACCATGACCATACTGCCCATCATAAAATGATGATGAATGATTTCAAGCAACGGTTCATTGTTTCTCTTATCGTTACAATCCCGATTTTGATTTTATCGCCGCTGATTCAAGAATGGCTTGGCTTTGATCTGTCGTTTACCGGGAGCAAGTATATTCTATTTTTCCTGGCTTCTTTTGTTTTCTTCTATGGTGGCTGGCCCTTTCTAAAGGGATTGGGGACGGAGTTGAAAAATAAGTCACCGGGGATGATGACATTAATTGCGGTTGCGATTTCTGTTGCTTATTTTTATAGTGCAGCAGTGGTTTTTGGACTTGAAGGGAAATTTTTTTTCTGGGAATTGGCAACTCTAATTGATATTATGCTATTGGGTCATTGGATTGAGATGAGATCTGTTTTAGGTGCTTCTAATGCCCTTGAAAAATTGGCCCAGCTTATGCCTGATGAAGCCCACATTATCAAGGGAAATGATGTCGTAAATGTTAAACTAAGTGAAATATCAAAAGGAGACCATGTGTTAGTAAAACCTGGTGAAAAAATCCCTTCTGATGGGACTATTGTGAAGGGAAATAGTTATGTTAATGAGGCCATGCTGACAGGGGAGTCAAAACCTGTTGAAAAGAAGAAGGGAGATAAGGTAATAGGTGGAGCTATTAACGGGGATGGTTCACTTGAGATCAGGGTGGAGGGCACTGGTGAAGATTCCTATTTGTCAAAGGTTATAAATCTTGTTAGGGAAGCACAAGAAGCAAAATCAAAAACTCAGAGGCTTGCTGACAAGGCGGCTTTCTGGCTCACGGTTATAGCTTTAACAGCAGGATTTACAACTCTCTTTACGTGGCTTTATTATGGGCAGGATTTTGCATTTTCTGTTGAGCGGATGGTTACGGTTATGGTAATAACATGTCCGCATGCTCTTGGTCTTGCGATACCGTTGGTGGTTGCGGTTTCTACGGCATTATCAGCAAGAAATGGGTTGCTTATTAGGGATAGGACAGCGTTTGAAAACTCAAGGAAAATTACTACTGTTGTTTTTGATAAGACAGGCACTCTTACCGAAGGAAAATTCGGTGTTAGTTCCGTTCAACCTGTGGATAATCATTTTAATGAAAAGAAAATTATCCAACTTGCTGCGTCTTTAGAGAAGAATTCTGAACATCCTATCGCTTCAGGGGTTATTGATAAGGCGAAAAACCTTGATGTGAAGACATTTAACGTTTCAAATTTTAAGGCTATTAAGGGTAAAGGTGTTGAAGGAATTATCGATGGGAAACCTGTTAAGGTGGTTAGTCCTGGGTATTTGAAAGAAAAAGGTATTCATCTCCCTGATAATCTGAAGTTGAGTGGTTCAGATACTGTGGTGTTTTTATTAGTTGATGATAGTTTGGTTGGTGCCATTAGTCTTTCTGATAGGATAAGGGATGAGTCTTTTGGTGCTGTTGAGCGATTAAAAAAAGCAGGGATAAAATGCTGGATGTTGACAGGAGATAATAAAGGGATTGCGAAAAAGGTTTCTGATGAGTTACATCTTGATGGTTTTTTTGCTGAGGTGTTGCCTCATGAGAAACAGGAGAAGGTTAAGGAGCTTCAGTCTAAAGGTGAATTTGTTGCTATGACTGGTGATGGTATTAATGATGCTCCTGCGTTGGCTCAGGCTGATGTTGGGATTGCTATTGGATCTGGGACTGATGTTGCTGCTGAAACTGCTGATATTATTTTGGTAAACAGTAACCCTGCTGATGTTACAAGTTTAATTCTCTTTGGACGTGCTACATATAAGAAGATGACTCAGAATCTTGTGTGGGCAACAGGATATAATGTTGTTGCTATTCCTTTGGCTGCAGGTGTGTTGTATAGCAGAGGTATTCTTCTTTCTCCAGCAATGGGTGCTGTTTTGATGTCTTTGAGCACGGTGATTGTTGCTATTAATGCTCGATTGTTGAGGGTTGAAAAGGAGATTTGAGTATGATTATGTATGGATTTACAAAGGAGATTGATAAGTCGTTTGAGGAAACTGTTGAAATGGTTTCAGAGGAATTGAAAAAGGAAGGCTTTGGGATTTTGACTAAGATTGATGTGAAGGATAAATTCAAGGAAAAACTTGGCGTTGCTTTCAAAAAATATGTGATACTAGGTGCTTGTAATCCTCTTAGTGCACACAAGGCTGTTCTTGCTGAGGAAAACATCGGGCTGATGCTTCCTTGTAATGTAATAATCTATGAGAAAAATGATAAAATAACAATTGCTGTTATCAAACCAACAGTTGCAATGCAAATGATAGATAATAAAGAGCTTAAAGAAGTTGCAATAACTATTGAAACAAAGTTAAAGCATGTGATTGATGCTATCAAAGAGAGAGATGGTTAAATGATCGGAAAATCAAGTTTACCAATACTCTTAAGTTTTCCATTTATTGTTTTAAATGGTGGCGATTTTGGGCATATGATGGATTGGTGGGGCATGCCTTCCATGGGATTCTGGATGGTTGGCATATGGATTGTGTTTATTGTCATTGCTTTCCTGGTGTATAAGGATGCTGAAGAACGTAATATGAATGGACTATTGTGGCTTCTCCTTGTGATTATTCCTTGGATTGGCATATTGGTTCTCATCATATATTTGATTATTCGAGAAGAGAAAATCAAACATCCATCATCTCAGAAGAACGCATTGGAGGTACTTGATGAAAGATATGCAAAGGGTGAGATTACAAGAGATGAATATCTCCAAATGAAGAAAGATATTGAAAAAAAGAGGTGATTTTATAGAAGAAGTTATTGTTGAAGAAAAGAAATGTCCGATTTGTGAAGAGAATGTCCGCTCCGATGCAAATATTCACGAATTTTGTAAACTCTGCGGTATGGGAATACCTGAACCTTCGGAAGTTCCAAAACTACAAACCGAAGAAGAAACTTTATATTTCTGTTGTGACAGATGCCACTCGATTTATAAAGAGAAAATTCCTAAGAAATAAAATAGAAACACACGAGATTTGAAATCGCTTTTACTGGTAAAAAATACGATGTTTCTCCTTTTGGGTTCAGCGGGCTCACGGGTATCTAAGGATTTATAGGGAGGGAGACTGCATAGCAAAGGCCTTTTTTAGCGTTGCTATGCAATAAGGAGTAACTAAGTTTTGGAAATAGAAACACTTAGCAGGTTTTAGACGGACCTGGCGGGTTAAGGGGATTTTACAGGAGAGAAACTACATAGAAATGGGCTTTTTTCCTATTTGTCTGCTTCTATCTGTGACTATCTTATATAGGAGGTTATTAAATATATTAGCTGGATAAATAAACTGGTAAGGAAAATCTATTTATAAATAGATGCTATTGACATAAGTTGGGGGAAAATGGTAAAACGTTGGAAGGACCATCAATGGATACTATATATGGGCAATAAATGGATGATATGGGGTGCTCTTTTTTGGATTCTTGGTTTTATCTACGGCATTTTGGGATTTGTTGGTGAAGTAACAAACACGACTATTCTTATATCTCATACGTCCTGGTATTTGCTCGCTATTGTTGCAGCTTTGCTTAGTATTCCTAACTACATATGTTGGCTGGTGGCTGTGTATTTAGATTCAAAAGGATCTAAAAAGTAATTAAAAATTGATAAACATGCAAGTTAGAAGCGTTTCTTTTGACACGTCGTTTTTACTTGATAATGATCCACAGATTGATAAGGTAATTAAAATATTATCACGTGACAATATTGCCTGTTTTATTACTTCAACCGTTGTATCTGAGTTGGAGCAGCTGAAGATATGGGGACGCATAACTAAACCAGAGTATAAACAAGCAATCAAACGATGGAAGCGTTCTCACGCTACAATAATTGACTTTAGAAACAGATTACTATCAAATGCTTTTGGAAGAGCTTGTATTAATTCAATGAAAAAACATCATGGGGTAAAAGCCGAGGATATCGCAAATGATTGTAATATTCTTGTTTCAACTCTCAAGAATGGTGTCGATTTATTTTTATCACAGGACTTTCATTTTACATCTAAAATTACAAAGGATGTGATAGATGAGGTAAGTAGTGCTGCTTGTTCTGAGTATCATCTAATGTGCGATTCGATGTTGTATTCTGTTGATACTACAACTTTCCTAGATGCATATAATCATGGCCAAATTGATCTTGACATTGTACGATCTAAAATGAAATCGATAAAGAAAAACGGGAAACGTCATAGGTAGCCTAAATTTTTTCAATTTTTAAAGCCCATGACTACATTATCAAGCAAAAGTTTTATTAACGATTGTTAATTATGAAATAACATGAACGATAATGCTTTTTCTGAAAATGAAATTAAACAGGAGTTTATCGAAATATTTGAAGAAGTAAAACAGGTTGTTAAGAAAAGTGAGGGGCGATCACGTGCAGGTTTAATGCTTGGACTTCAGGAATTAGGCTCGTCACTTAACGGATTTATCGGGGCTTATTATCCAGTTGCTTCAAACATTATTGTAATGAACAAAACACCTATTAGAAGAATTATCGAAACAAAACTTGAATTAATTAAACCATATGGATTTCACGTATTATTACATGAATATATTCATTCTCTTGGTTTTCTAGATGAAACAATAACAAGGTACAAAACCTATGAAATAAGTAAAGAACATTTCGGTGAAAAACACATCATTACCCAATTATGTACAAACGTTGAGCAATTTTTTCCAAATCTGGTATATCCCATCTATGGCTGGATTCCACCAAAAAATACTCCACCGATTGAAATTATAAAAGGATTTGATAAATCCAATACGAATAATTATATTACTTAATTACACGGTATGACTATGATATTTTATTTTTAACGAGATTTATTAATTCAGGAACGGTTTTAACATTGTTTATTTCATCGCGAGAAATTAGCAAATTAATCTCTTCACCTTTTTTGATAAAAGCAGCTGGAAAACTAATGTCTTTTAAATTAAACTGTTTTCGAAATTCATCTCTATGTAAAAACTTGACATCGTTTTTCAAACTGTTAATAAATTTTCTCCAACTATTTTTCATTCCAAAATTTCCAAATGTAACTGCACAAAGATTACATCTATAAGTTTCTGGTTTGATTATTTTATGGAAATAATCCTTCAACCCATTTATAGGCCCACTATCTGCATTATAAACAAATATTATTGTTGTTTTAGAAGCCACTAATCTATCCCCCAATTTTTATGGTTCTTTTAGGTTACCAAATGTCCTTAGAATTATTTCTGGAAGTGCTGGATGAATATGCATACCACGACCAATATAACCAATCTGTCCACCAAGAGCCATGGCATTAACAACCTCCTGAACAAGTATAGGGGCATATGGTCCAATAATATGAAATCCTAAAATTCTCCCATCTTCTTTGTTAACTATTGCTTTGGCAAAACCTTCTAGTTCTACCATTGCCTCACCCTTAGCAACATCACTATATTTAGCTTTTCCAACTAAAATCTGATGACTTTTTTCCGCCTCTTCTTCAGATAAACCAACACCAGCTATTTGTGGATAAGTAAAAACCGCATAAGGAACAGCGCTATAATCCATTGGGGTCTTATGATCATGCACAGCATTACGCCAGGCAACAAGTGCTTCCTCATTTGCTACATGTTTAAACATGTATCTCCCAATTGCATCACCAAAAGCCCAAATGTTCTTCTTATTTGTCTCAAGAAACTCATTAACCTCGATATAACCACGAGAATCAGTTTCAACACCAGTGTTTTCTATTTTAAGTAGATCTGCATTCGATTTACGACCAGTAGCAATCATTATTTTTTCAGCAGAGAATTGCTTCTCCTTATCTGAACTTCTATCCTTTCCCATAACTACAATTTGGTTCCCTTGTTTTTTAACCTCTGAAGCATCAAAATTTGTAACAATGTCCATTCTTTTATCCATTAAATTTTTTAATAGATCAGAAATCTCAGGCTCAGCATTCTTAATAAGTCTATTACTCCTCTGAAGAACAGTAACCTTTGTACCCATCGCAGAAAAAAAATGAGCAAACTCAACAGCAATATAACCTCCACCAACAATAATAATGCTATCAGGTTTATCTGTAAGATTAAAAACATTATTATTTGTAAGATAATCAACATCTTCAATTCCTTTAATAGGAGTAATGAAAGGGCGCGCACCAGAACCAATAAAGATCTTTTCTCCTTTAATTTGTTCACCATTTATTTCAATTGTGTAATCATCAACAAAATGTCCTTCACCCTTGTAATATTGAAAATTTTCCATGGGAGTTTCCAAACCGCGTTCCATATGCTCATGACTCTCATGAATTGGTTCTCTCATGTGCTCCATGATTTTTTTAAAATCAACATCTTTAATTTCTGCTTTAATACCCAGTTTTTCAGCTTCTTTGATTTCCATTACACGGTCCGCTGGATAAATAAGCATTTTAGAAGGAATACAACCAACATTCAAACAAGTTCCACCAAGAGGACCTTTATCAACCCATGCCACAGAGAAACCATTGCCAAGTGCTGCATCAACTATTTCTCCGCCAGAACCACTACCTATAACAACAACATCATATTTCTTCATATTTTTTTCACCTATACATCATTTTTTCTTATTTTTATATCCATATATTGAAAATCAAACCTGTAATGCTTAGAAAGATGTGAATAATAGCAAACAAAGTAGCAAGAATTAGTGTTTGATCATGGAAACGTGCTAGATATTTTGAAAGAGGCTTCAATCGATATGCCCAATGTTTATTACAAGATGGAATATGTAATAGAATAAAAACACCAGCAACCATTGAAATCCAAAAACCAATATGTTGTCCAAGTAACAACGTCATATTTTTTTCTCCCCCTAATTTGTTTCTGTCAAAACTCAATTACTACTTTAATGTTATCCTTCATACAGTAGTTGACCTGATCTTATATTGTACTTGCTGATGATACTGTACTATATTGATTGCCATCATTGATTAATAGATTTTCATCACATTCCTTTGTCTGTTTACGTATTCCTTTCTGATTTCACTAAC
>Ga0209979_1001102_pt1 | contig 31293 bp, 30 predicted proteins | sample AnhtaG_FD_183114 | JGI IMG/M metagenome (GOLD analysis project Ga0209979, IMG submission 183114) | Deep subsurface microbial communities from Anholt, Denmark to uncover new lineages of life (NeLLi) - Anholt_01485 metaG (SPAdes) (version 2) | ecosystem: Environmental > Aquatic > Marine > Oceanic... | reverse complement strand
CAACTAAAGCTACTTTTTACATCTGGATTCCCACTTTGAACAAAATGGATTCTATGGAGTTTTCTAATCTCTTATTAGAAAAAACGGGAATAATTGTAACTCCGGGAATCGGCTACGGAGAATATGGTGAAGGATATGTACGAATTGCCTTAACTGTTGATGAAAAAAGATTAGAAGAAGTAATAGAAAGAATGGAAAAAGCTGGTATTACCCAAGGATAGAAAAGAAAGGTAAAACTGTATTCCCTGAAGGAAGAATATAAGCTTGAAAATCTTCCCCATATTTATCTTTAATATATTCGATAGCTTGAGAAATATTTTTCATAGGGGAAAAAAATAGTTTACGGACTTTTTCCAGAGGCAGGGAAGAAATTAAAATTACTTCCACTTCTTTTGTTAGTTTAGCTATGCTATAGGCTTTGTGGCCGCCTAAAACAAATTTATTCTTCAAGCGTTTAATTATATCATCGGGAGTATTTGCTTCTTCTATCCACTTTTCAAAAGTAGGTTCTCCGTAACCTTCTAAACATTCTGCCAATAATATAATTGTGCCTCCGGGTTTTATCGCCTGGTAGGCATTATTTAAGGCTTTTTGAGCTTGATAAACATTAATATCTTTAGGATAACCACCAGCACTGGCAATTACTACCTCTGCCTTTTTTTCAATAGGACAAAGATATATTTTTTTACATACCTCTACTCCCTGCTGCCATGAAGTTAATAATTCTCCCGCAACAATTTCAATAATTTCGTAATGTTCATCGGTTACTACATTAATATTAAAATCAACTCCAACTTTTTCTGCAGCTTCCTGCATCTCTTGGTGAACAGGATTACCTTTAAGATTTCCAGCTCGAGAATCAGAAGAAACCATCCTGGCATGATTAGCTTCAATAGTCTTTCTCCCACAAATACCGGGAAGGATAGATTTTCTTCCTCCGGAAAAACCAGCAAAATAGTGAGGAACTATTACCCCGGTTGTAATTATAAAATCTATATCCGAGACAATCGGGTTAACCCAGAGCTTATTGCTGCTTTTCAATTTACCCAAATCTTTTAAGTGTGGATCATCACAGTTATGATTAATAAAATTATAGGCAGAAAAAATATTTTCCCCAAACATTTCCTTTATTTCTTCTCGTGAATTGCTTCGGTGTATGCCTGTTGCGATTATAAAAATTATATTTTCTTTTTTTATTCCTATTTGTTGTAATTCATCTAATATAGGAGGTAAAATTATTTCATAGGGTGTAGGCCTGGTAATATCGTTTACAATGATTAAAATCTTACTGGCTTTTTTCTGAAAGATTAATTCCCTCAGAGAAGGGCAACCAATCGGATTTTTTAAAAGTTCTCTCAATTTATTTTCCGGATTTAATAGAACTTCTTGTTTTCCTAAGTTTAATATTTTTATTATATTTTTATCTTCAATTGGTAATCGAATTTCCTCTTTACCATATTTTAATTTCATTTTTTTGCCTTTATTAAAATAATAATAGTTCTATTTTTAATATTTTAGAATTATTAAAAGATTTCTATAAATTATTTCCAATTTTTAATTAATTTTACTAAATTCTAGCAACTCCACTTTCTACAGCCGCTTTAGCTACTGCTTCTGATTCCCGCTCTACAACTCGAGGGTCAAAGACATCTGCAATAACATTATCATCGCTTAATTCATCATCTGATATCAAAGAAGCCAGGGCATAGGCAGCTGCTAATTTCATCTCTTCATTTATCTGGCTGGCTCTCACTTTTAGAGCCCCTTTAAAGATAGCCGGGAAACCGAGACAATTGTTAACCTGGTTAGGGAAATCAGAACGGCCGGTGGCTACAATTCGAGCTCCTGCAGCCTTAGCTTCATCAGGCATAATCTCAGGAGTGGGGTTGGCCATAGCAAAGATAATAGAATCAGAAGCCATAGTCTTTACCATCTCTGGTTTTAGGGCTCCTGCTACCGATAAGCCTAAGAATACATCGGCTCCTACTATGGCATCTGCCAAGGTTCCTTTAATTTTATCTTTATTGGTAATTTTCGCCATCTTTTCTTTAACCGGATTCATATTTTCTTTTCTTCCTTCATAGATGATTCCTTTAGAATCACAAAGAATGGCATTTTTTACTCCAGCAGACATAATGAATTTTAATACTGCTATGGCTGAGGCTCCTGCTCCGTTTACTACTACCTTTATCTTATCTAAATCTTTACCTACTACCTTTAAAGCATTAATCAATCCGGATAAGACTACGATTGCAGTGCCGTGCTGGTCATCATGAAATACGGGGATATCCAGTATCTTTTTAAGTCTTTCTTCTATTTCAAAACAACGGGGGGCACTGATATCTTCTAAATTAATTCCTCCAAAACTTGGAGCTATTAAAGTTACAGCTTCTACAATCTTATCCGGGTCTTTGGTAGCAAGGCAGATAGGAAAAGCATCTACTCCGGCAAAGTGCTTAAAGAGGACGGCTTTACCTTCCATTACCGGAAGAGCGGCTTCTGGGCCAATATCCCCCAAACCCAAGACAGCTGTTCCATCGGTCACTACTGCTACCATATTCCCTTTGGCGGTGTATTTATATACTTGAGAAACATCCCGGTGGATTTTTCGACAGGGTTCGGCAACCCCTGGAGTATAGACCACAGCTAAGTCATGCATATTTTTCACTTCAGTCTTACTTACAACTTCGATTTTTCCTCTGTTCTCTTCGTGTAGCTTTAAGGCTTCTTCGTTAATGTTCATTTATTATGATCTCCTTTTCATTTAAATTTTTATTTTGCATATTTTGGGGGCTCTGTTTCGTATAAATTATTCCCTGCTGAATCTACCACTACTATTGCAGGAAAATCTTTAACATAAAATCTAAAGACTGCCTCTGCCCCTAAATCTTCATAAGCTATCACTTCAGATTTTTTTATACTTTTAGCAATTAGAGCAGCTACTCCTCCTACTGCTGCAAAGTATATTGCTTTATTTTTTTTAATGCTTTTTATGACTTCTTTTGAACGCAGGCCCTTGCCAATTATCCCCTTAAGACCTCTTTCCAGCAATTCCGGAGTATAGGGGTCCATTCGGTAACTGGTAGTGGGACCGACAGAGCCGCAAGAATGCCCTGGTTTAGTAGGGGTTGGACCGGCATAAAAAATAATTTGTCCTTTTAGATCTATAGGAAGTTTCTCCCCTTTTTCAATTAATTCAAAAAATCTTTTATGGGCAGCATCCCTGGCAGCATAAATATTTCCAGTAATATTTACAAAATCCCCGGCTTTTAGTTGGATAACTTTTTCTTCATTTAAAGGAGTGGTTATTTTTATTGCTTCTTTCATAGATTTACTTCCTGGTTAAAAACATTTATTTTTTATAATATTCCCTCTGCATGTCGAGCAGCGTGACAACAAACATTTACTGCTACCGGCATACCAGCTATATGAGTAGGCAAATAATCTATATGCACTGCCAAAGAGGTAATATTTCCCCCCAAACCCGCAGGACCGATACCTAAATTATTTATTCTTTTTAATACCTCTTTTTCCATTGCCTCATACTTAACATTTTTATTATGGCTGCCAATCTTTCTGGCAATAGCTTTTTTAGCTATTACCATAGCTTTATCGATAGTACCTCCGATGCCTACCCCGATTATAGTTGGAGGGCAAGGGTTAGGGCCGGCCTTTTTTACCGTTTCTACCACAAAATCTACAATTCCTTTCTCTCCATCAGCTGGTTTTAACATGGCTATAGTACTCATGTTTTCGCTACCAAATCCTTTGGGCATTACCATAAATTTAATCTTGTCTCCGGATACTATATCGGTATAAATTATCGCAGGGGTATTAGTCTTGGTATTCTTTCTTTCGAAAACCGGGTCATCTACTACTGATTTTCTAAGATATCCTTCTTGATAGGCTTCTCTAACTCCCCGGTTTATAGCTTCTTTAAAGTCATCATCTACTAAATGAACTTCCTGTCCTACATCTACAAACACCACTGCCAATCCGGTATCCTGACAAATAGGCACCTCTTCTCTTGAGGCAATCTTATTATTTTCTATGATCATCTTTAAGACATATTTTCCTATCGGGGAGGTCTCTTGCTCTAAGGCCTCTTCCAGTCGTTGCATAAGGTCTGAGTTTATATAAAAATTAGCCTTGAAAAATAGCTCTTTTACTTTGTCTTTAATCTGAATCGATTTAATTTTATTCATTCTTATCTCTATCTTTTTCTTTTGCTACATTTTTCAATATGTTAATTATTGTATTTTCCATATGTATCTGACTTAATCTATCTGCCTCTGCTGAATTATGTTTCTTTAAGGATTCCATAATCTTCCGGTGTTCCTCTAAAGAATGCTTAAGCCTTCCGGGGACACTGAGTGATTTAATTCGAAATCTATAAATGAAACTACCTAAATTATCACGTATTTGAATTATCCATTTATTCCCACAGATATTTAAGATAAGATCATGAAATTCATCATCCACTTTACAATAAGATGATAAATTTTCTTTGGTAACATGAAGACTCATTTGTGCAACAAGATTCTCTAATTCACTTATTTCTTGTCTGTTAATTTTTTTAGCAGCAATGCGAGCAGCTAACCCTTCCAATACTCCACGAATTTGTAAAACTTCCCTTACATCTTCGGGAAAAACTTCGGTCACAACCATTGTCTGATTTGGAGTCGTCTTTACAAATCCTTCAGCCAATAATTTTTGCATAGCTTCTCTAATGGGAGTTCTACTTACCTGCATTTTTTCAGCAATTTTATTTTCTAATAATTTAGTTCCTGGTTCTAAAAATCCTTTAATAATCGCTTCTTTCAATACGCGATAAACCTTTTGGTTTAATAATTCATATCCTTCTATTTTTAAATTATTTTTCATTTTTTTATTTTCCCCTGTATTTGTATTTTCTTCCTTAAAATATAAATCCAAATGATCGAGTAGGAGGTAGATAATTAATTTATCTACCGTCCCCTCACACCACCGTACGTACCGTTCGGTATACGACGGTTCACAAAGCACTACGAGAGACCAGGATTTAGGATACGGCGGCGATATTCGGATACCCATACTATATGATATTCGGTACAATATGCACTATGTCCTGACAGTCTAATTTCCATAAGTACATTATAACATATCGCCGTTTATTCATTCATCCACGGGCAAGCCCGTGGCATTCTGCCCTTCGGGTTAATAAAGATGTACCAATTAAATATTATAACTACAGTTATATAAAAGATCTTTTAGAACAAAAATATAACCAAAAGGTATTGCGTATACCGGAGTATCCGGACGGCAATTCCGAAGGCATCCGGACATTAAACCGGAATATAAGGACATCTTATCGATTCAATTTTTACAAAACATTATTAATCAATAATTATCATTTGGTTCATATTAAATTGATAAACTGCAAGAATTTGATCTAAAGGCTTTACTCCTTTTTTCCAATACGATTTAACTTTGTACCAATATTGTATACCTATAGCGATTTTTCGGCAGCCCCCTTTTGACCTATCGCTCATTTTCTTGCCTGAATGGTCTTTTTTGCCATCACCTCCCGCATAGATTTTTTTGAGTCCAGAGGCAGAATATAGGCATTGTGGATTATCCGGTCCATTATGGCATCTGCTGTGGCAGGATCAGGGAATAGATCATACCACTGCGTATGGGGTATCTGTCCGGAAAGTATGGTGGATGATCTGTTATACCTGCTTTCTGCAATCTCCAGAATATCCCTGCTTTCCTCTAAGGTGTATGACTTAAGGCCTATGTCATCTAATATCAGAAGTCTTACTTTTTTCAACTTATTCATAAACTGAATATAGCAATTTTCGTTCTTTGCAGCCTGAATTTCAAGTAGGAGTTCCGGTATCCGGTAGTATCTGACAGTATAACCATAACGACAGGCATTATTCCCCAGGGCACAGGCCAAAAAGGATTTACCGCAGCCTGTCTTACCCGAAATAATGATATTAAGTCTCTGCTCGATGAAGGTACAGCCAGAGAGTGTCCGGATGGTCTTTTTATCTATCTTTCGCTCTTGAGTATAGTCAATGTCAAAAATACAGGCATTTATTGCCAGAGAGGCATTATACAGGAATCGCTTAATTCTGGCGTTTTTTCTGTGCAACCACTCTTTTTCAACGATAATGCCTAGTCTTTCCTCAAAGGAGAGCTCTCTTAAAGCAGGGCCTTGATCAATCAGTACCTGAGCCATGACCTTAAGTTTCATATCTTTAAGTTTTTCTACAGTAGGATTGTTAAGCATGGATACCACCTCCTGCATAAGCCCTGCTTCCTCTAATATTTTCGTGTTGTATGATCTTATCCTCTTTCTTTGGTAATCTGGAAACATGCTGTTTTAAGATGAGGTTAAAGTACTTGTAAGAGCAGATATTTTTATCCAGGGCCTCCCTGCTGGTAGTTTCCATTATCTCCAGCGGATAGGTTTTACTAAGGCGCATGATACCCATACAGGCCCTATAGCTCTGGACCGGGTATTCCCGGCTCTTAAGGACCTTTTTTATGAATTCCCGGGTGTATGGTCCGGTTTTTTCTGCCCATAAGAGGAAACGATCGGGACTCCACCCGTAAACAGCCCTGTGTTCATCAGGCATATGTTCTTCTAAGGTGGTGTACCTTTTGGAGGTGTTGTAGTTTCTGGGATATGCGGCTACCCGTTTATGACCTACATACACCTCTATGGTCTTAGAGGTTGCCCGTATCGAACAGGGGCGATTGACATAGGAATAATGGACACTGTAAAAAAAATGATCATAATCCACATGGTAATTAAAGGCAACTTTTGTCTCCTTCCATTGGGCATATTCATATCTGGTTAAAGGCAAGGGCTGCAGGCAGGGTTTGTCGATCTTTAAAAAGGCAGCCTTTCTATTGCCTTCCATCTTTTGAAAGGGTCTGTGAATAAATTTCTCCAGTTCTTCCGCTATCGCCTGGTTGATTTCATAGAGACTAAAAAACTGCCGGTTTCTCAAAGCAGCAATGATCCTCCGGGAAATATTCCCTACCATATTTTCATCTGCTGCTTTATCTTTAGGTTTTCCTGCCCTGGCAGGTATGATGGTCGTCCTATAATGCCTGGCCATCTCCTGATAGCTCTTGTTCAAGACCGGGTCTACCAGGTCAGATTTGATAACAGCAGTTTTGGTGTTGTCAGGGATCGTAATCTTTGGGACTCCTCCAAAATAGGTATAAGCTCGCACATGAGCATCTATCCAGTTTGGCATTTTCATATTACCATAAGCATATACAAAAGGATATGCGCTCGCTGGTAGGACAGCGACAAACAGGGATGCTGCCATGACTTCACCTGTACCTGGTTTTACATAGGAAATATGGTCTCCAGCCCAATCAACTTCCACCTCCTCGCCTGCTTTGTGCTCTTTATGCAGGGAAATTTTATTGTCTTTTTTAAATTTCCGGTAGAGGTAACAGAACTGGGTATACATGATTCCACCGGGATGTTTCTCTTTATACTCTTCCCATAAAAGCATCAAGGTTACCTTCTTTTTCTTCATCTCCTGAAAAATGTATTCCATATCGGGTTTGTAAACTGATGTCTTAGTTTCTGTAGGTGGATAAAGCCTGGACATCAATTGCTTATCGCTAAGTGCAACCGGCCACACTATTTCGGCCCTTTTAGCCCGCATGAGAATCTCTGATACCGTTGTTTTTCCACAATTGCAGGCCTGGCCTATCTCTCTTAGCGATAATCCTAATTCGTGTCTTAATCTTAGTATTTCTCTTGTTTTTAGCATATCTAGCCTCCTCATTATTTGGCCCCCTTTAATTATTGTAATTAAAGAGTACCTATTATTTAATGATTCGACAAGGTGCCCGGATATGCCGGAATGCTGTCCGGAAGTTACCGGAAACAGTGTCCGGATCCTTCCAAAATATGCAGGTATCTCTACCTACTATCATCGACCGAGCCAAGAGAAATAATTTTTACTTTTTAAGGTCCAAGAGAAAAGCTCATGATAGAGAGGTATTAACTAACTATCCGGGAGAACTTATCCAACATGATTCTTCTCATCACCAGTTTGCCCCTTATACTGAAAGGAAATGGTATTTGATTACCTCACTGGATAATTATAGCAGGTTGATCCTGTATGCTTGCTTAGTAGAAAGAGAGACCACCTGGGAACATATCCTGGCTTTAGAGGCAGTCCTATTAAAATATGGATCCCCTCTAGCCCAACTTCACCACAATCTCCCCAAATTCCCCATAAATTCACTGTTGGGAGACGAAAACCCTTATAAAATAAGGAAATAAGAATTAATATATGATTCTAGTGACACACACATACTTTTTATTGTGTTAGTTAAATTTTAAAAGTGAACACCCTAAAAATTAGAAATAAACTATTTTTAAATCTCCAGATATCATGATTAGTTAATTAAATTTCAAAAGTGCACTAAATTAAGCTCACTATTTTTAACTTTTTGCTTACCTAAAAAATTATCTCTATGCCAGAATCTTACTTCAGATATATCGGATTCTTTATCCGGTATTATCCGAAGTTGTATCCTCTCGTGTAGTGGTGCTTGGGGTACTCTTAATTCTAAATTATTTATTGAGACTTACGATAAGAGTTTACCATTCTGTCTACTCTTAAACAGAAGATATCCTTTACTGACTTAAATGGCATTTATCTAAATTTGAACCTCCCCCGCTTTACTGGACACTAAGTTAAGAGCTATAATTAAACTAATGGAGGTTCAGAAGATATGGAAGGAATTCGGAGAACATATAGCGAAGAATTTAAGAAAGATGCAGTCGGGCACAGTATGACATCAGAAAAGACAGTGATAGAAGTAGCCCCGGACCTGGGGATTGCCCATAGTAATCTCAGAAGATGGCGTGCCCAATATGGCAAAAAGGGGGAGCTGGCCTTCCCCGGGAATGGCAAACAAAGGCTCGCTCCCCAAGAAGAGGAGATCAAAAGGCTAAGGAAAGAGCTTTATGATGTCAGGCAAGAGCGAGATATATTAAAAAAGCTTGGCCATCTTCACCAAAAAACCGTAGATTCATTCCGGTTTATCCGGGAACACGCTGAAACATTCAGTGTCACGAAGATGTGCCAGGTGCTAAAGGTTTCCCGTTCTTTAGTATTACCAGTGGATCAAATATCCTAACAATAAGAGAAAGATAGAAGATATGGATTTAAAACAAAAAATAGTTACAATATACCACAATAGTCGCAAGATCTATGGGAGTCCACGAATCCATCAGACACTTTTAAGAGAGGGTTATCATATGAGTAAAAAGCGGGTGGAAAGATTAATGAGAAAAATAGGAATTCATGCTGTCGCCAAAAAGAAATACAGGGCTACTACCGACTCTAAACACACACTGCCGGTAGCAGCAAACTCTTTAAATCGCAACTTTAGTGTAAATAAATCCAACCAGTTCTGGGTAGCCGATATCACTTACATCTATACCCTGAGAAGGTTGGCTCTATCTGTCCACCATTATGGATCTTTATTCCCGCAAAATTGTGGGGTGGTCAATGAATCATAGGATCACACAGGAATTAGTGATACGGGCCTTAAACATGGCCATCAAGCAGAGAAACCCCTCTCGGGGTTTACTCCTGCATTCAGACCGGGGTAGTCAATATGCCAGCTTGCTACCAAGTATTACTTAAAAGAAACGGCATCTTATGTTCTATGAGTCGTAAAGTAAATTGTTGGGATAATGCAGTGATGGAGAGTTTCTACCGGACTTTAAAAGTAGAACTGATCTATCCTAAAAAGGATGAAACGAGAATCGAAGCCCAAAGAGATATATTCGAATATATAGAAATATTTTACAATAGAGAAAGATTACATTCTTTTCTCGGGTATAATAGTCCTGAGGAATACGAAAAAATAACCATGGTCGCTTAACTGAGTGTCCGTTTTATCGGGGGAAGACCAATTCTCTAAATAAAGTTCTCTTTTCTCTTATTGCTCTTTGAAATCTAATATAAGGTATCTCCCCGGTGGTTGAATGAACTATCCGGTAATTGCATCTTCTAACAAGGTAATTCAAGATTAATTGAGCTTTTTTAATATCCCTAATATTCTCCCGGTAACAGGTCCTGACCAATCGGTCTTGTATCCACCTGTAGGGTCTTTCAATTTTACCCTTATCAGAGAAGAAAGATTAATTGAAAAATTTGGGGAAATCGTCAAAAGAGTAACCATCGATGAAAAAATTGTTAATTGGACAAAAGAAGCTTTGAGATTAAGCCATAAAGACAAAAGAGAATACCATGATCATCAAATTAAAGTACTGCAAACAGAATATAATAAATTACAAAAAAGAATTGATAAGATCTATATCGATAAATTAGATGAAATCGTTACTGATGCATTCTATCAAAAAATGACCAATCAATGGAAGCAGGAACAGGAGAAATTATTAGAACAGCTTAAAAAACATCATAAGGCAAATACGAATTATTTTGAAACGGGGAATTAAAATTTTAGAACTCTCGCAAAAGCTTTATTCAACTTACTTAAAGCGAAATAATGAGGGGAAGAGAGAGATTTTAAATATCTTACTATCGAACTGCACAATAAACGCTGGAAACCTTTATCCTACTTATCGAAAGCCCTTCGACCTACTCGCCAAAGGGCTTTCGCGTTCTGTCTGGCTCCCCAGATAACTTCCAGTTGGAACCAAATCATTGAAGAATTACGAAATATCTATAAACTAAAAGGGTTCCTTGCTTTGCCAAAGCCTTAAAAAATTAAAGAATAAATTTTTTTGTCATTAACTAATGCTATAATTTCCTCCTCATCCTAAGCCTAAATCACTAATTGACCATTTTTTATAATACAAGTATCATCAAAAAATATATCAGGATTATTAAAAATCATATCAAAATGACCTTTCGCCTGAGTTTCCCCTCCCAAACTGGTATTTCTTCCTATTCCTATGTGACCTGTACCAAGAGAACTCTCGTCTTCAATGTAATTTTTACCAGTAAGTTTAGATGACGGATTTAGTCCAATGCCAAGCTCTGCAATACGAAATATATTCTTATCTCCTACTTCATCCAAAAATTTTTGAAGACGCATAGCATTATCATTACCCTCAATTTTAACAATAAATCCTTTTTTAAATGTTAATTTAACTGGTTTGTTAAATATAATATTTGTAGGAGCAGCAACATCAACCATCAAAATTCCATCAGCAGTATTTTCTAATGGTGCAATACAGGCCTCAACGCTCATCGAACGATAGCTCCCAGATTCTCGAGCAAGAGCATCCATTGCCCTTCCTGAACGGCCTTCGATTGAGAAAGTAAGGTCAGAGCCGTTTTTTGATTTAATTTTAACAATATTAGCTTTGTCCATAATTCCTGCTAAAGTCCAAATTCTTGGTTTAATTTTTAAAAAATCTGCTTCTATAGGTCCTCTAATTAACATATCACTTGTGAAACTAGGCATACTAAATATTCTTACACCTTTTTGTGAAGCTTGCACCCTAGCATTTGTCGTACTAATTGAAGATTTACTTGCTATAAGCATGGCTTCCGGTAATTGCATAGCTTTTTTTACTATCTCCAAAGGTTCTTCGCCGTTAAAATTAAGATCTGGCATTATAAGCATAACTATATTTAGATCTAACTCTTTCCCAGCCATCAAAAAATATTTGGCATCTTCTGATGTGCTATCTTCAGCTAAAATTAAAACAGATTCTCTAGGCTTAAAACCTAAGTTTACTTGTAATATCTTTTTTGCTCCTTCAATAGGTTCATACATCATTTTACTCCTTTCTAAAACCAATATAATATTTAAAAGAAGATGAATGGCATTACCACACGTTTTTAAATGACTCTAATAAGATGTCTTATTGACCTAACATTTTAAAGAATTTCATCGTTCTCTATATTTTTTCCATGCCATAATCTTTTTCAATAGAAATTAGTTCAGGCAATCCTGATAGCTTATCCGTGAGTTGTCTATAAGGCAGCATATCTTCATAACTCAAGCCTGTTTGTCCAGTATTTTTTAAAGTCGTAAAGACATCATTAATAGCTTTTACTGTTATGAATGTTGCAGTAATGTTAAAGATTACTATTTTATACCCCATCTGCTCAATTTCCCTTACATTTAGTTTAGGCCGATTCATCCCTTCTGAACTTATATATAAAAGTGGTGCTTTTATTTCTTTAACCATAAGAGCAGCTTCTTTCGGATCAGGAGGTGTTGTTGTATAAGGCATGATAAGATCTGCCCCTGCTTCCGCATATAGGTTCCCTCTTTCGATAGCTTCTTCTAGCGAACCCTTCACTGCTTCTCTAGCATCGGTTCTCGCTATAATGAGAAAATCGCTGTCCCCTCTTGCTTTAATAGCTGCACGTAACTTGGCTAACGCTTCCTCTCTAGGCATCACATAAGTTACATCAATATGGTAATGGGCTCTTTTTGGATACCACTGATCTTCAATATGGATAGCACTTATCCCGCCTCTTATGAATTCCTTCACCGTTCTCCATGTATGAGTAGCGTCTCCCCACCCCGCATCACCATCCACTATAAGAGGTAAATTACACCTATTGGCTATATTAGAAGCATCATTCAACATTTCTGTCATAGTAGTTAAAGGTTCAGTTATACCTGTACTAGAACCATTTGCATAACCTCCATAGTATAGTGCAGGAAATCCCAGTGATTCCACTATTCTTGCTGTAAGAACATCAAAACATCCTGGGGCTACGATTATGCCATCCTGTTTCATTAATTCCTTTAAAGTTTTTTTGCTATTCATTTTCAATAATCCTCCTTAGTCATCTAAATAATAGATTCTGTGAAAACATAAAAGTTCTATGCCTTAAAAGATTCATGTAACTTACACAATAACTCTTAAGGTCTCTATTCAAGCTCAACCATATTTTTTACCCCCTTCAATGAATTATTTATCTTTTCAGAATACTCTGAAACTGTTATTTTGTATGGCTTTCCATAATACAATATATTTCCTTCAATTCAACTTTTGAACCTCTTAATACGTTGAAACCTACTGGCAAGCCCGTGTCACTTGTAGAACTATTTAGGCCTTCATTGGTCTAAAAATCCGTTCTGTTCCTGAGTGGACCTCAGTTTGTCAAGTGTACCAATTGTTTTGCCTACAGGCAGGTAGTTTGTTAAGATATTTGCCAGAAGATTACCTATTGCACATCAGAGTTTAAGAAAAGTATACGATCTGCTCAGTGGATCGGAAATGATCTTCTTCAGATTGCCGGATATTTGTATGTAAATTCTGAGCATCAAATGTTTATGAACTGTTGCAGCTCCCGTACAATTGCCCATATTACTGTTCTATTTTTTGCCTTAACTGCTGCCAAGACCGATATAAAATAATACTTGTTTTTTATCTTTTCTTTCTACTATTTAATTTTAAAAGAACTGGTTTTCTAAAAAACTATGAAATAACTCTCAATTTATCCATAGGCTATTTAATTCAAAAATATTTTACTGTTAGATTTTCTTATTATATTGGACTTAGCTATAACTTTTTACATTGATTAAATAACCTTCCGATTCCAATTTTTGTTACTTTGATTCTTAGTATTCTTAGTAGCATCCATAGAGTCGCCTGATTAGACGTTACAACCGGGATTCCCAAATCATTTTCTAGAGGCTCTATTATTTCAAAGGTACGAAAATTAGTACAACTGATCAGAATAGCATCAGAATCTTGAGTTACTACTTCTTTTGCCAAAAGAAAAGCATCAGAAGGATGATAAAAACCCTGACCACCATGTTCTCTAACATCTAACCCTTTCATGCTTACAACATCAAAGCCTTTATCCTCAATAAAATCCTTCATCTTTTCATTTGCTTCTTTAGTGTAAGGAGTAGCTAAAGCTAATTTTTCTATTCCCAAAAATTTTAAGGCTTCTATTATGGAAGTAGAAGTTGTAGTCGCAGGACAACCGCTAGTTTTTTCTATACGCATTATTAACTCCTGATCCCAACCAGGGCCTTTGGCAAAGCTACCACTTGTACAGCCATATCCAATAACATCTGCCACTCTTTTAAGCTCCTCTGCAGCTCTCTCTGTTCCTTCAGACATATCGATTAAATTTGAGAGATTATATTTACCCCTTTTTATAAGCAGTCTGGATACATAGCAAGTAATACCTTCAGGTAAAATAGAATTAAATTCAGGTTCCATTACTGTATTATCACTGGGTAAAATTAAACCCAGTCTTCCCCTCCATCCATACATTTTACTCCCCTCCTATAGTATTTATTTACATCCTTTCAGAAAAATCTAAAATCCTTAATTATACAAGCAATTCCATACATTTCACTAATTACAATATTGATTCGATCTATTTTGAATCTACAAAATATTATTAATTTTCAGATTTATCACACCTCGTATATTTACCTCTTTCTTTCATTGCAGTTTAAGGTTGAATGGCAGATTTCTTATTTCTAAAAATTTTTTCCCCACTTTTAAATTTAAAATAATAATTGATAAGAAAAATTGGAACTAAAACCATGAGGCCTATAATATCTGTTAACAAACCCTCATACATCAGGCTTATTCCGGCAATTAATAAAATAGATCTTGCAAAAAGACCAATTTTCGTAAAAAGATACCCCTGCACTGAGGCACAAAGAGCTGTCACTCCCACCAATAATGTTAGTAACGTAAAAAATAAATTAACAATATTAGCATCTATTAATAGAATAGAGGGTGACAAAACAAAAATAAAAGGAATAAAATAAGCAGCAATCCCTAACATAAATGCTTTTACCCCTACTTTATAGGGATCCTCATTTACCAGGCCTGCGGCTGTAAATGCTGCGAGTGCTACCGGTGGGGTAATTGCTGCAATAATTCCAAAATAAAAAACAAAAAGATGAGCACATAAAGGTGTTACCCCCAAAAGTTGAAGAGGAGGAGCCGCAACTATCGCTACTATAATATAAACGGCTGTTGGAGGAAGACCAACACCTAACAATAGAGAAACACCCGCTGTAAAAAGTAAAGTTAAAAATAAACTCCCTCCCGCCATTCTTATAATCCCCCCAGAGAGTACCGACCCAAGACCAGTAATCCCCATCATACCTACCATAATCCCAACAACTCCACATGCTGTTGCTACCGCAAGTGCAGCTATAGCTGCCTCAATTAAGCCATCAACATAGTCTTTAAAAGCCAGCCTGGTTTCTTTCTTTATTAAAGATAGAACTAAAGCAATTATAATAGAATAAAAAGCAGCGTAGAGAGGTGTAAAACCCTTTATTAATAGGTATACTATTGCTATCAAAGGAATAAGCATGATACCTCTTTCTTTAAGAGCTTTTTTCACTGAAGGCAATTCTTCTCTATCTAACCCAGATAACCCAATTTTTTTTGCTCTTAAATGAATCATCATCCATAAAGAAAAATAATAAAGAATAGCTGGAATAATAGCTGCTGAAAGAACTCTAATATATGATATTCCTAAATATTCTGCAATAATAAAAGCAGCTGCTCCCATAACTGGGGGGGCAAGCTGACCCCCAGTACTAGCTACGGCTTCAACTGCAGCAGCAAAAGTAGGAGAATAACCAACCTTCCTCATTAAAGGTATAGTAAAAGTACCTGTAGTGACCACATTTGAAACTGCACTTCCTGATACTGTGCCCATTAAAGCACTTGCTATAATTGAAACTTTAGCTGGTCCCCCACTACTATGGCCAGTCAATCCTATAGCAACATCATTGAAAAAATGGGCAATTCCTGTTTTTGATAAAAATATGCCCAAAAGGATAAAAGTATAAACATATGTAGCTGAAACCCCTAAGGTAAGGCCATATACACCTTCGTTAGTCCAAGTCAAAACATCAATTATCCTAAAAAAAGTAATTCCTCTATGTCGTAAAAAACCTGAGAAATAATTTCCAAATCTCATGTAAATAATGGCAAAAACCATCAAGCCTACTATTTCTTTCCCTACAACCCTACGTGCAGCTTCCAATAGAAGTAAAACAAGGATGATTCCTACCAATAAATCGAAATTATTTATAAGACCAAGTCTATAAACAGTAACAATAACCTTCATAAAAAACATATAAAAATTACACGCAATAGCAAGAACAGCAAATACAATATCATACCATGGAATTCTTTTTTTAGAAGATCTATTAGTACCGGGAACAAGCATAAACACTAAAAATAGTATTAATCCCAAATGAAAAGATCTTTGTTGAGTAACTCGTAAGATGCCAAAGCCAGCGGTATAAAGGTGGAATAATGAAAGGGTAATTGCTACAATAGAAATTATGGATTTTATGATTCCTTTATCAAAATTTCTTTTTTCCATAATACTCCGCCTTCATTCTATAAAAGCCATATGCAAGTTTTGTTTATTATAGTGTATTTGGTTTTTTAGATTCTTCTGCTCAGTATTTGCTTTACACCTGTTTACTATTTTCTATCTTTTTTTTGCATGATGTTTGTTTAGAGAAATACTTCTTATGGGCATGCATACCTATAATATAAAATATACTTGGCATCTCATAGCTAGTAGGCTTAGGATTTTTTAACTGTTGGAGCAGAAAACTAAAAAGCTTGCCCTTGGATATCCACTTCCCTATTTTAATTTCTAAAAGTTGCATATAACTTTCAATATAACTTTTTATATAGGTAGAAATGCCAAAAAAATAATTTGTAATTTTTTGTTAAACTCTTACTTCTCAAATCTTGATTTGCCTCCCCTTACTATTTTTATATTAGTATTAAGAAATCTATACCATCTAAAAGGAGGCAAATCAAATAAAAAAAGAATACTTGTTTTGTTACCTAGCTGTTCTAAGTTCACTCGAAAGAGAGATAGAAAAAATTATTCTAGACTCATTTTATTCTTCCTACTTCTCTGTAATATCTCTCTGCTCCAGGATGTAAGGGTACATTTAGTCCAGTTATTGAATTATCTACAGAAAGATCTTTTAAGGCAGAATGTCGTTTGTTTATCTCTTCAATGTTTTCATAAATAGTTTTGGTTATATTATAAACTACATCTTCTGGTACACTCTCATCAACCATTATTCCCATAACCCAACCTATACTCTCTACATCTTCATCTATCCCTTTATAAATTCCACCTGGAATATCGCTTTTAATATAACTATAAGGATGTTTTTTCATTATTTTTTCTCTTCGAGCACCACCAACAGGAAGAATAGTAATATCAGTAGAAGCAGCCAAGTCCATGATAGTAGAACCAGGAATCCCCATCCCTAATTTGGCCCAATCCATATGTCCATCCTTTAAAAGTGCTGCCGTATTTGAATAGTCAGTATAATATGAATGGACATCATCTAAAGTTAAACCAACACTCTCAAGTACATGTTCCGTAATTAAAATACTACCACTTCCTGGGGGCCCAGGACTTCCTCTTGTTCCACGAAGATCTTCAAGACTTTTTATTCCTGCTGCCTTTCGCGTAATAAGATGTAAAGTAGTTACAGTAGTTCTTGTAATTGCCCTAAGGTTCTTTTGTGGTCTTCCTTCCCACTGCAATATACCCTCATAAGCGTGATAAGCTTGTGAAAATTGAATAACTCCAAGCTCAACGTCACCCTTTTCTATTAAAAGAATATCATCAACAGTTCCCCCGGTAACCTGAGGCCTTATACTTATCCCTGCATCATTATTATTACTGATAATATCGCAAAAAATGGAACCGATCATAAAGGAAGTCCCACCTGTAGTAGCAGTGCCCATAATCATTAAAGTTTCCTGAGCATAAACAAAACCTATTCCAGCAAACATTATAGAGAATACCAAAAAAACTAAACTTAAGATTTTAAAAACTTTCATGATTCAATATCTCCTTTTCATTTGAATAATTTTTAAATTTGATTTCTTTTAATCACTCTTTTTCTTAGATAATAATCTAAATTTTTCACCTCCTCCTCCCTTAATGAAGTTGCCAAGATGAACTACATATTGATTTATTTATTAAGTTTCGTTGTGGCTAACTCCCAACTTTAGACCTTTGGAAAAATACTAAGTTCATACTTAATTCCTGATACTTCATCTTTAAAGTTACTATATTCTACTATCCATCGGCATATTGCTTATCCTATACGAAGATTCAATAAAACACTCCTAATTTACAAAGATGAAGGACTTATAATTACGTCAACTCTAGATCATTTCTAAACAGAAATATCCAATAATGGAACATGTTGTTGAGCACCATAAATATCTGTATCTTCAATATCACCAGAAGGAACAGGTCGAGGAAGTGTAATTTTTATTGCAAAAGCTGGTGTATATTCATATATTTTAATATTATATATAGGGACATTATAAATCTTAGAAATACTTTCAGCAGTAATTAATTTTTTCTTTCTGACAATATTAAAATCGTCGTAATCTTTAAAAATAATATCAAATGTATAGTAAAAAGGTCCTGCATTTTTACTTCTTATAATTTTTGCTAAGTCTTTTAATTTCATTTTACTCCTCCTAAATATTAACAATATCTATAGAAAATATCTCACAAGGATCTTCTAATTCTAAAAGGTGGAAGATATTAAATTTATAAGTAGCCCCAAAATTCCTTACTGCAGGACTAAATGGGAAAGCTAGGTTACCACCTGTTGATACTCTACCTTCATAAGGATAATGGAGTAAATTTTGCATTGCAATTTCACAAACACTTTTTGATAGTTCTTGACTTTTAGCTACCACATCAATAAGGATAAAAAGTTCACAAGATGTAATTTGCTCACTTACCTCTATCCTACCCATTACACCATTCTTGCCATATACTCTAAATCTTAGACTATAGTCTTTCCCATAAATATAATCATCGCTTAGAAGGTTTTTAACTATGGTTGAAACTGACTCTAACGTATTATTTATTTGTTCAATCATTATTGGATCTCTTGCTCCGCCCATTACTATCGTACGATACCCCACCTTACAAGCTCCTTCTAATTTAACCGTATAAATTGGTGCCGGTATCCATTTACTTCCAGATACTTTTGCTATCCTTTCATCGTATTGTTCATAAGATACTTCAGAAAGATCAAGCATTCCTCCAGGTTCTCCCTGTTGATAAGGGTTTATTCTCTCATATAGACTATGTTCCGCAACAGATTCTGCTGTACACTTAAGATCAGGATTTTGTGGTTCGAATAGCACGCAATCTTCTCTTAAATAGCCCATCAGAGTATCTCGACTTGGAGGTCTAGAACATTGAGAGGCACATTCAATAACTTTAGCCATATGCATTGTTAGCCCTCTATCGCATCCTTTCATTAAAGGCAAAGCAGCATATATACTTGTATCACAAGATCTTCCCGCTACAATAATTTGTGCCCCTTCTTTTAATGCTTTAATAAAAGGTTCTGGTCCCATTTGAGCAACAATATGTTCACTATTATCAATATCACTAGGTGATAATATCGACTTATAATGGGCAAGTTCTTCTTTGTATAATGGCTTAATTTTCCCTTCATCTAATTTTCTTTTCAAATAGCTTTTATCTATTTCAGAATGAATAACTGCCATTTTAAAATGCCATTTTTTTTCCTTACTAAGTTCAGTAATAATCTGTATGACTTTTTCTAAATGAAGATCAGTTCCTGCCATACCAGCTGAACCCATAAGAACGGGTATCCCCTTTTTTAAACCCTGGCCTATGACTAGCCCAAGATCTCTCTTGAGTGGGATTAATCCAACTCCTATTTCGCCTGATCCTAAATAATGTGGACCTGGGTCAGTAGATCCCATATCTGAACCAATAAAATCCGGATTCTTAGCAACACCTCTTTCTAATGAATCTTTTGGCGTGCCATAACCTAACATACTTGTTGCAAGTGCTTTAATTTCCATGATTTTTTTCTCCTAAATCTTTTTTCTTTCATTTATTTATTTACGGTAATATATTATTTTCTATTATACTTTTTAATACATTTTTCATACTTCTTCTTCTTCTTTCCTCTTCACCCTTTGTATCCTCTTCTCTAACTCTTTCTTCCTTTCTTCATAAAATTGATGTAGCTCTTTATCTAAATCTTTCGGACTGATGCCTAGAATCTCGGTAATCTTTTCAGCATGTTTTTTGGAAAGAACAAGTCCCCAGTCCCAAAGTGAGAAATATACATCTAAGGTGGCCTCAACATAAGGGCCAAGTCCAAATGTGTTAATCCATTCTCCCCTCTCCTCTTCTTAATCGGATTGATTATCATTTTCTCCTTTTGCCTCCTAATAGTTAGGGGCCGGACCTCTAAACAGAAGCCAGGCCCTTAACTATTTTTTTTCTTATATGTTTATAATAAAATAGGAGCCAAGGAAAACCGTAAGGACTTCGGCTTCAGTTCGAGCCCGCCTATCTCGGTTCAGCCTTGATAGCGGGCTTGTTCTTTATTAAGATCCTGAATAATAATTTGCAAAAACTATTTTATACTTTTTTCTCTATTCTTCCTCTTATTTCATAAATGAAATACAATTAACTCCTTTAATTATAATATCAATTTATCTTTTAAAATTAGGCAAGGTAGAATTTCCATAAGGTATTACTAAAACTCTTGCTTTTTCCCCTTGTGCTTTAATGGCTTCGAAAAAAGCTTCTTCTAAAGAATTAAAACTTTTAATAAATAATTTTTTCTTAATCTCCTCTGTTAAATTAGAAACCAGGTAGATTTCGCTATCCAGATGAATTTTTGCAACTCGAGATGCCTTATGACGTCCTAAAATAAAATTATTTTTCAATTCTTCTATTAATTCCTGAGGGGATATCTTTCCATTTAAAGCCTCGGCAAATTTTCCTTCCCCTAATCCATCTCTGCATTCACCGGCAACAATAATAATTCCACCCTTTTTTACGGCTAAACTAGCATTTTCCATAGCTTTATGAGTTTGATATAAATCTATATCTTTAGGATAACCACCGGGAGAAACAATAACTATATCTGCTAAGCTATCTATTTTTACTCCAAATATATTATTTATATATTTTGTTCCTTCTCGATGAGCTTTAGTAACATCCCCAGCTACTATTCTAACTACTTTTTTATGACTGTTTAATACGGCATTAACTATAAAATCAATACCTACCATTTCCCCGATTTCTTCTATCTCTTCTCTAACAGGATTACCTTTGATAATGCCTGCTTTTGCTCCAGGATCTAGAAAATGTTTGTGATTATCAGAAATAGTACTTCTACCACATACTCCTGGAGCCAGTGCTTTTGCACCTCCACTATAACCTGCGAAATAATGAAACTCTATGTTACCGGTAGCAATAATAAAATCTGCCTTTAAAATTTCTCTAAAAACAAAAACATCATTGCCCCTTTTAGTAGTGACAATTTTTACACAATCATCTATGTCATGATCTATACATTTTATTTTATTGTAAATATTTTCTCCTATTAGTCTCTTTTTTTCTTTTTCAGTATGTTTACGGTGCACTCCTAAACCAAAGACAATAGTAATTTTATCATTATTTACTCCAGCCTCTTTTAATTCTTCAAGTATGGGTGGTAATAAAATATAAGAAGGGGAGGGTCGGGTAACATCACTAGCCAAGATGATAACTTTATTTTGAGATGAGACTAATTCTTTTATTTTTTTGCTGCCGATGGGATTAGTAAGAGCTCTTCTAACTTCATTTATAGGATCTTCTATTTCTCTGGTATCTTTGGGACTCAAAGTTCCCATATAATTTTTATCCGGTATACCTAAGGCCATTGAGTCATGTCCATAATTGAGAGATACTTTCATTCTTATTTTTTCCCTTTTACTACATTTTTCAATATGTTAGTTATTGTATTTTCCATATGTATCTGACTTAATCTATCTGCTTCTACCGAATTATGTACTTTTAAAGCTTCTGTAATTTTTTTGTGTTCTTCTAAAGAAGATCTCAGTCTTCCAGGAACACTAAGTGACTTAATTCTAAATCTATAGATAAAATTACCTAAATTATCGCGTATCTGAGTTATCCATCTATTCCCACAGATATTTAATATAAGATCATGAAGTTCATCATCTACTTTACAATAAGATAATAAATCTTTTTTGGAAATATAAAGATTCATTTGGGTAATAATCTTTTTTAATTCCCTTATTTCTTGTTTATTAATTTTTTTTGCGGTAATACGAGCTGCTAAACCTTCCAATGCTCCACGAATTTGCAAAACTTCCTTTACATCTTCTATAGAAACTTCGGTTACAATTATTGTCTGATTTGGAGCAGTTTTTACTAATCCTTCAGCTACTAATTTTTGTATAGCTTCCCTAACCGGGGTTCTACTTACATGTAATTCTTCGGCAATTTTATTTTCTAACAATTTAGTTCTTGGTTCTAAAAATCCTTTTATAATTTTTACCTTCAATATTCGATAAATTTTCTGGCTTAATAATTCGTATCCTTCTATCTCTAAAGTATTTTTCATTCTAATATTTCCTTTTTATGAAAGTAACTAATTATTTATTTATAAAATATAAATCTATTTTATAATTGTATACATTATACTTTATATTTTATATTATCACACTAATTTTAAAAATCAAGCTTATTTGATAAATTTTTTAATATTTTTTCGTTTTTTTTAAAAATTTTATAATTTTAAAAAGAAGCAAAAGACTAAATAGCAACCAAAATTGTATATGCTACCAAAATTTCTATAATTTTTATTTAATATATTTAAGAAAGAATGGAAAAAATAGGCTTTATCCTCGCTTTTACATCTATGATGGTATATCTAAAGACTATTGATATATGTTCATAATTAATATTTCCATCTTTATAACTTTACTTTTTTTTAAGAATTTGCGAAATTGTTTCTGCTATCTCGTCTAATTTTTCAACAACATTTACACCTACGCTTTTTAATATTTCTTTTTTATATTTAGCGCTTCCTTTGCCATCAGCACCAATAATAGCACCGGCATGCCCCATTCTCTTTCCTTTAGGAGCAGCTTCACCGGCAATAAAGGCTACTACTGGTTTTTTCATATACTCTTTTATATATTTAGCGGCAATTTCTTCATCGGAACCACCAATTTCCCCTACTATTACAATGAGATCGGTTTGGGAGTCTTCTTCGAATAAGGGTAATAAATCAACAAAGGATGAACCTGGAATAGAATCTCCGCCAATACCAACCACCGTAGATTGACCGATTCCTTTATTCGAAAGATTATTTACTATCTCATAGGACAAAGTAGCACTTCTTGACATAATTCCAATATTACCCTTTTTGTATATGCTATCAGACATAAATCCAACCTTAGATTTACCCGGAGAAATGATTCCCGGTGTATTCGGTCCAATTAAAATACAGTTATTTAATCTCGCATAGTAATGGGCAAAAAGCATATCATGAACCGGCACGCCCTCAGCTACGGTAACTATTAATTCTATTCCGCCATCAATAGCTTCTAAAATTCCATCTTTGGTAAATCTGGGAGGCACAAATAAGATACTTGCATTGGCCTCCGTATTTTTCACGGCTTCATCAACACTATTAAAAACAGGTATTTCTTCAATTTCTTGTCCACCTTTTCCCGGAGTCACTCCAGCTACCACTTTAGTTCCGTATTTTTTCATGAGTGATGCATGATAACTTCCTTCTCTACCTGTAATGCCCTGAACGATTAATCTGGTATTTTCATTAACTAAAATACTCATATTCTCTACCCTCTATTCATTGTTGATACTATATTTTTTACCACTTCTTCTAAATCTGTTTCCGCATTTAAGCCGACACCCTTCAGTATGCTAATTCCCTCTTCCCGATTAGTCCCTTGTAAACGACATACAACAGATATATCCTCAGGTATGCACTTTAAAGCTCCGGCTATTCCCCGGGCAATCTCATCACATCTGGTAATTCCCCCAAAAATATTAAATAAAATTCCCTTCACGTCCTTATCTTGTATAACTACTTTAACTGCTTGTACCACTTTTTCCGGGGTAGCCCCTCCGCTTAAATCTAAAATATTGGCAACTCCCATGTTGTATTTATGAAGTAGATCCAGGGTAGATAAAGCCAATCCTGCACCATTACTGATAATAGAAATATTACCTTTTAATTTAATCACGACAAATCCTGCCTTCTTACCAATTAATTCTATGGGATCTTCTTCATCTTTATTGTCTTCATCTACTAACAATTTCTGCCGGTAATTTGCATTATTGTCTATTTCCATCTTTCCGTCTAATGCAACCAAGTCTCCATTTTCTGCAAGAGCCAAAGGATTTATCTCAACAATCAAGCTATCATGTTTTTTATAAATGGAATAAAGTGTCTTTACAATCTTTTGAAATTTTAAGAACGTCTCTCTGTTGTTATCCACCAGGGGCAACAATCGATTAATATGAAAATTTTGAATTCCTAATAATTCTTCAACATACGATTTAGTAACCTTCTCAGGATGTTTTTTTGATACTTCTTCTATATCCATTCCCCCAAAAGAGCTAAAGATGATGACTGTTTTTTTCATCTTTCTATCTAAAACAATACTTAAATAAAATTCCTGTTCAATTTCTATTTTTTCCAGAACTAGTATCCCTTTTGGTTTATGGCCTTTTATTTCAGTTTTTAGTATTTTGTCTGCTACTTTTTCTACATCACTTAAATCATCTACTATTTTTACTCCTCCGGCCTTTCCTCTTCCTCCCACTAAGACCTGGGATTTAAGAACAACCGGACCTCCGATGTTTGCAGCTATTTGCTTTGCTTCTTGAGGGGTTTTGGCAAATTTCCCCTTTTGAATGTCAATACCGTATTGGGAAAAAATTTCCTTTACTTGGTATTCATACAGCTTCATCCTTTATTATGCTCCTTCATCAAAAATATTTGCTTATTTAATTAATGAGTAGCCCAATTCGAAAGCCTTTAAATTGGTGCTACCGCTTTTTTCTGGCACTCTGTTTAATATTGCCTTTTTTATACTATCTATATTAACAATCTTACTAATACCAACTAGAGCACCTAAAAAACAAATATTCGTTGGCAATGTAGTTCCGAGCTCTTCTCGAACTAATCTAGTAAAAGGAAAAACTTGGACATTTTCAGAATCAGGTATAGATTCGCTTTTTATTAGAGATGAATCTAAAATAACCAGACTATCTTTTTTTATCTTTTTACTATATTTATCGTATGCTTGCTGAGATATGGCAACAAGGATATCAGGGAGAATCACTGAAAGATCAAATATTTCTTTTTTGCTGGCAATAATTTCTGCACTACTGGCTCCACCTCTTGCTTCTATGCCATGGGATTCTCCGGTAATAATATTAAAACCATCCATCATTAAAGCTTCAGCCAAGATGATGCTGGCTAAAACCAAACCCTGTCCACCCGTTCCGCTAAATCTTATTTCAATTTTTTCCTGTTCTTTAAATTTCATTTTAGACTAACCTCTTCTTTAAAATTAGTGATTCGATCATATTCTTCTATATATTCAGGACGCTCTTTTTCTGCCAAGATTCCTCTCAATAGTTTATGCTCCAATTCTTCCTTAGAGAGTTTTTCCGCTTGTTTTTTAGTTATGGTCATTTCTTTTATATTTTTAATCATTTCAGAAGGTTTGCTGTTTTTGTTCCTTCGACCGAACTGGGTAGGACAATTGGTTAATACTTCAACTACCGAAAACCCCTTATGATAAATTGCCTTGGACATTAACTTATCCAATTCTATTACATGATAGATATCTCCCCGAGCGACAAAGGTAGCGCCAGCTGCTTCTACCAGTTTACAGGCATCCATCTGAGGTTCTATCATTCCAAAAGGAGCAGTTGATGCAAAATGACCCGGTTTGGTGGTCGGCGCATATTGACCACCGGTCATACCGTAAATTTCATTTATTGCAATAATGGCTGTCAAATCGATATTGCGACGCGCAGCATGAATAAGATGGTTACCACCAATCGCACCAGCATCACCATCTCCCATAAAAACAATAACCTTCAACTTGGGGTTAGCCAACCTGATTCCTGTTGCAACAGTCAATGCCCTTCCATGAGGAGTTCTAATGGATGGAAAGTTGAGATAAACGGGTAATCTTCCGGCACATCCGATAGCACATACCATAATCGTTGTATTTTGATCTAATCCTAACTTATCAATTGTTCTAACCATTGATGCCAAAGCAATTCCATGACCGCAACCGGAACAGGCAAAATGCGGAAATTGATCTAATCTTAAATATTTATCTAACTTGCTCATTTCTCTCCTCTATCCATTTTTATAATTTGGTTGTATATTTCTTCAACATAAAAAGGTAAACCGGAGATTTTATTTAATTGCACTACCTCTGCTTCCCCTTCAATCGACTGTTTTACCAGGCCGGCAACCTGACCTTCAAAATTCATTTCCGGTACCAATATCTTATCTACTCTATGAGCAATTTCTCTAACTTCTCTTTCTGGAAATGGCCAAATGGTAATAGGACGAATAAAGTCAACCTTGATTCCATTTTCAACAGCCATTCTTACTGCACCTTTTGCCGGTCTGGCGGTTGATCCATATGCCAAAACCGCAATCTTAGAATTTTCTTCTTCCATTTTCTCTACCATAACAATATCGTTGTAGTATTTTTTTAGTTTACTGTTTATCCTCTTAATACAATATTCGATGGTTTCCGGTGCTAAATTGGGAATACCTTTATCCCCGTGAATCATCCCGGAAATGTTATAGCGATAGCCACCACCCAAAGGAGGTAAAATTGGTATGTCCGTATGATCAACTTTATATGGAAGATATTCCTCTTGAGGAGGTGCATCAGTTCTTCGGTTGATAATTTCGAATGAATTTGATTCAGGAATGGTGATACTCTCCCTGATATGGGCTAAAATTTCATCGGCTAAAATGACGACTGGAACCATATATTTTTCCGATAAATTAAAGGCGGTAATGGTCAATTTATATGCTTCTTCAACGCTGGAAGGACAAAGTGCAATTCTCGGGCTTTCTCCATGAGACCCCCATTTGGTTTGCATAATATCTCCTTGCTGAGGTTTGGTTGCTCCACCTGTACTTGGACCCACCCTTTGAGCATTGTAGATAACAATCGGTATTTCAACCATTGCAGCATAACCCAAGAGTTCCTGCATAAGACTAAAACCGGGCCCGGAAGTTGCCGTCATTGCCTTTTTCCCGGCAGCTGATGCTCCAATAATAGCTCCAATACTTGCTATTTCATCTTCCATCTGTATAAATCTTCCTCCATAAGCAGGTAATTTTCTGGATAGAAGCTCAACAACTTCAGTCGACGGGGTAATGGGATATCCGGCACAAACTTTCATGCCAGCAACAAGTGCAGCTTCTGCAACAGCCTGATTTCCCTGCATTAATACCTTTTTAGACATTAACTTCCTCCTTTATCTCAATAGCAAAATCAGGGCATCTTAATTCACATAATTTACATTTAGTACATAATTTTTCATCAATTAATCTGGGGTAACCTTCTTCATCTGAAGTCAAAGCATTACTTGGACATAAATCAATACAAATGTTACATTTTTTACACCATTTTTTATTCACATTAATTAATGACATATTTACTCCCTTAGTTATTTATATTTTATTGCAAATTCAAAAATAATATTCTTATCAAAATGATATTGCTTTATTTTAACTATAATTAATTTTTTTACTTAGAGAATCTAAATTCTCGCTACTCCGCTTTTTATTGCCGCCTGGGCTACTGCTTCTGATTCTAACTTCTACTACCCGCGGGTCAAAAGCATCTGCGATAAAATAATACCTTCATTTCATTTATTTTTAAATTCAAAAAGCTATATATTATTACAGAGAATTTCAGGAATACTATTTTTGAGCCTTCCTTCAGAACCTGACTCGTCTTTGAATCGGTCTACCAATACTTATCTAAATGATAATTATCCATCAAAAGCAATTTTTTTATTCTTAATCTGAATCGATTTAATTTTATTCATTCTTATCTCTATCTTTTTCTTTTACCACATTTTTTAAAATATTAATTACTGTATTTTCCATATGTACTTGACTTAACCTATCTGCATCTTCTGAATTGTGTTTCTTTAAAGATTCCATAATTGCCTGATGTTCCTCTAAAGAATGCTTAAGTCTTCCAGGGACACTAAGTGATTTAATTCGAAATCTATAAATGAAACTACCTAAATTATCACGTATTTGAATTATCCGTTTATTCCCACAGATATTTAATATAAGATCATGAAATTCATCATCTGCTTTGCAATAAGATGATAAATTTTCTTTGGTAACATGAAGACTCATTTGTATAACAACATTCTCTAATTCATCTATTTCTTGTCTGTTAATTTTTTTAGCAGCAATACGAGCAGCTAACCCTTCCAATACTCCACGAATCTGCAAAACTTCCTTTACATCTTCGGGAAAAACTTCGGTCACAACCATGGTCTGATTTGGAGTCGTCTTTACAAATCCTTCAGCCACTAATTTTTGCATAGCTTCTCTAACAGGAGTTCTACTTACATGCATTTTTTCAGCAATTTTATTTTCTAATAATTTAGTTCCTGGTTCTAAAAATCCTTTAATAATCGATTCTTTCAATACGCGATAAACCTTTTGGTTTAATAGTTCATATCCTTCTATTTTTAAATTATTTTCCATTTTTAATATCTCCCTATCCTAAAGTTCAACCAGCTTCATATTTTGGGAATTTAGATTTAAGCTAAACAATTGTATACATTATACATTATACTTATACTATACTACATCTATTTTAAAAATCAATCTTTTTTTGGAAAATTTTTTATATTTTTTCTGAAAGTTTCTGTAACCCTTGTTTTAATTGCTCTTCTTGATAAGAAAAAAATGAGGAAACATGCTGGATTCCCTCTTTTGAGGGAATGACAAAGGAAAGATACAAAAAATAAGATTCCTTTAAAATAATAAAAATGGAAAACAATAATTAGATTAAGTAATTATTATTTTTCTTCTAATATCTGCTTTGCTTTTTGGATAGACTCCTTTACTCTCTTTAAAGAAGTCCCTCCAAAAGAGTCTTTAGTCTCAACAGCAGATTGGGGTTTTAATATTTCTAAAGCTTTTTCACTGAAATTTTTATGAAAAGATTTCAATTCCGAAAGAGTTAAATCCTCCAATATTTTTTCATTTTCCAAACAATAAATAACCATACCGCCTACTAATTTATGGGCTTCCCTAAAAGATAAACCCTTTTTCACTAAATAATCTGCTAATTCAGTAGCGGTAGAAAAATCGCCCTTGGTGCTTGCTTCCATCTTTTTTTTATTAACCTGTATAGTCTCTATCATCTTACTCATTAAGAATAAAGAAGTTTCTAAAGTAGATACGGTATCAAATAAAGGTTCTTTATCTTCCTGCATGTCGTGGTTATAAGCCAGGGGTAAGGCCTTCATCATGGTTAGAAGATTTATTAAATTCCCATAGACTCGTCCGGTTTTTCCCCTGATTAATTCTGCGGCATCAGGATTTTTCTTCTGAGGCATAATACTGCTTCCGGTACAAAAAGAATCATCCAGTTCAATAAAACCAAATTCTTGAGAGGACCATAAAACCAATTCCTCCCCTAAGCGGCTCAAATGCATCATCAAGATGGCTGAGGCAGATAAAAATTCTAAAATAAAATCTCTATCGCTTACTGCATCAAGACTATTCTCTGAAACCTTACTAAAACCAAGTTGTTTAGCTACAAATTCTCTATTAATAGGGAAAGAAGTGCCTGCTAAAGCAGCAGAGCCCAGGGGTAGAACATCTATCCTTTTATATAAATCTTGCATCCTTCCCTTATCCCGTTCAAACATAAAAAAATAAGCCATCAAGTGATGAGAAAAAAGAAGGGGCTGTGCATGTTGAAGGTGGGTATACCCGGGCATAATTATCCCTAAGTGTTTCTGAGCAGATGACAAAAGCGATTTCTGTAAGTCTTTAAGTAAATCCTGGATTTTTAAAACTTCTTCTTTTAAATACATCCGTTCATCGAGGGCTATCTGATCATTTCTACTTCGGGCAATATGCAATTTCCCGGCAACAGTCCCAATTTTTTCTTTTAATTTATTTTCCGCCCAGGAATGAATATCTTCTGCTTCTTTTGCGATAATTTTTACCTTGCCCTCTTGCACTTCCTTCAGAATTTGCTTTAATCCCTCAAAGATTTTATTTTTTTCTTCTTTAGAGATAATTTTACATTTCCCTAACATCTGAGCATGAGCGATACTCCCTAATAGGTCATATTTAACTAATTTTTTGTCAAAGGAAAGGGAGGAGACAAATTCTTCCATCTCCTTATTTATATTTTTTTTAAATCTACCGCCCCATAGTTTTTCCATCTTCTTCACCCCCACCTTAATCCTCCCCCCTCAAGGGGGAGGAAATAATAACTAAACAAAATAAAACCTGTAACTTGAAGCTTGCAACCTGAAACTAATTACACATTACTTATTACTTATTACTCATTACTGCACTTTTTATTCACCGAAGAATACACTTTGGTAGGCAAACCCCATAGTTCAATAAATCCCTTGGCAAAATCTTGATTGAAGGTATCTCCCTGGTCATAAGTAGCCAAATTAAAATCATACAGAGAATTTTTAGATTTTCTTCCTACTACCACACAATTACCTTTGAATAATTTTACTTTTATGGTCCCGGTTACCTTATCTTTAATTACTTTTACAAAACCATCCAAGGCCTCTTTTAAGGCAGAAAACCATAGGCCATAGTAGGTTAATTCAGAATATTTTTGAGAAATAATCTGTTTAAAATGGGATAATTCTCGAGGATTAACCAACCCTTCCAGAGACTGATATGCCTTTAACAAGATAGTTGCACCTGGGCATTCATAGATTTCTCGAGATTTAATCCCTACTAATCTATTCTCTACCATATCTACTCGTCCTACTCCATTTTCTCCTCCAATTTTATTTAAACTCAAAATTAAATTCGTCAGAGACATCTTTTCTCCATTTATACTCTGCGGCACTCCCTTTTCAAAATATATCTCCAGATAAGTTGGCTTGTCAGGAGCCTTCTCCTGGCTTACCGTCCATTCGTAAACTCCTTCTTCCGGTGGCTCTACCCAGGGATCTTCTAATACTCCGCATTCAATAGACCTCCCCCATAAATTCTGATCCACACTGTATGGATTTTCCACATCTACAGGGACAGGAATATTATATTTTTTGGCATATTCAATTTCTTCTTCCCGGGTAAATCCCCATTCTCGAGCCGGAGCAATTACCTGCAATTTAGGATTTAGAGCAGCAATAGATACTTCAAATCTTACCT
>Ga0209979_1001101_pt1 | contig 31333 bp, 33 predicted proteins | sample AnhtaG_FD_183114 | JGI IMG/M metagenome (GOLD analysis project Ga0209979, IMG submission 183114) | Deep subsurface microbial communities from Anholt, Denmark to uncover new lineages of life (NeLLi) - Anholt_01485 metaG (SPAdes) (version 2) | ecosystem: Environmental > Aquatic > Marine > Oceanic... | reverse complement strand
AGCGAAAGGTGGTGTGGGACTTATCATCTTTGAGGCCGTCACAATCGATGCCGCTTTCCCATACATAATTCGGACCGTAGGTTTGTGGGATGACAAACTAATCCCGAGCTTCAAAAGGTTTGTTGATGCCATGCATGCTCATGGTGCCAAGGTCGCACCGCAGATTATGCATCCTGGCCCCGAATCGTTCTCGTGGCTTAAAGGGGTTCAGCCTGTAGGACCATCCCCAGTTGTCTGTAAAACTCATGGTCAGGTATGTCGTGAGCTCACCTTGGAGGAAATAAAGACGATAGTAGAGCAGTTCGGTGAGGCGGCAAGGCGGGCAAGAGAGGCTGGTTGTGATGCCATGGAGTTTCATGCCGCTCACAGCTATATGCTGGCTGGTTCATTCTTATCACCATTACGCAACAAACGAACTGATGCCTATGGAGGCACGATTGATGGACGTCTCAGATTCCTTCTCGAGGTTATGGAGAGCATTCGATCTAAGGCTGGCGCTGACTTCCCGGTGATTCTGCGAATTTCGGGGGATGAGCATTTGCCGGGTGGGCGAGATATACTTGACTCGCAGTATATAACACCCAAGCTGGTTGCAGCGGGGGTGGATGCCTTCCACATATCGGGTGGAGTAGTACCTGATGTGTACTGGCGAGTACTACCCTGCATAGGCACTCAACCAGGTTTTAATGTGCCTGCTGCTGCGGCGGTAAAACAGGTGGTGGATGTTCCAGTAATGGTCGTAGGTAGAATTAATGATCCCCAATTGGCGGAAGACATACTGGTTAAGGGGTACGCGGACATGGTTGTTATGGGTCGAGCCCTACTGGCCGATCCTGAGTTACCTAACAAGGCAAGAGGGGGAAGCATCGAAGATATCGCTCCCTGCACCAGTTGTGGGCAAGGGTGCCTTCGCTCGCAGTTAACGTATGAACCTGTGACCTGCGTTATCAATCCTGCTGTTGGCAGGGAAAAGGAGATGGCCATCACTCCCGCGGCGAAGCAGAAAAAGGTACTAGTTATTGGTGGAGGTCCTGGAGGACTGGAGGCAGCACGCGTGTCTGCTCTTCGGGGACACAGGGTAACACTGTGGGAAAAAACATCCAAGCTGGGAGGACAGATAAACCTGGCAGCTATCCCTCCTATGAAGCAGGAGCTGAGTAAGTGGATCATATATCTATCAACACAGGTGAAAAAGGCCCAGGTCAAGGTGGAGTTGAATAAGGAGGCTACGCCGGAGCTGATCGAAAAGGAGAAGCCGGACGTTGTTGTCGTGGCTACTGGAGGTAAACCACTGATTCCAGAAATTCCCGGTGCAGAGGGAACGAAGGTGGTTACAGCCAATGACGTACTGGAAGGAAAATTAGCTATATCACGCGGGAAGGTGCTCATCATTGGTGGAGGAATGGTGGGCTGCGAGATCGCTGATATGTTGGCCGATCCGGGTTACAATCAGACTACGGGTAGTGTTCCCGTCACCATTGTTGAAATGTTGGCAGATATCGGCCTTGACGTAATACCACAGACTAGAATGCTGCTTCTACCAAGATTGAGAGAGAAGGGAGTTGAGGCTATCACCTCAGCCACGGTCAAAGAAATTCTCGATGATGGGGTCATTATCATTAAGGATGGGAAGGAAGAGATTATTCGTGGAATAGACTTCATCATCCTGGCTTGTGGTACAGAATCGGTCGATGAGTTGAGCGCAAAGATTGAGGATAAGGTGCCCGAAGTCTATGTTATTGGAGATGCCAAAGCACCTCGTAAGGCGCTGGAGGCAATCGCTGAAGCTGCAGAAATAGCGAGAGAGATCTAGGCTTAGAATTGCCTCCTTTGACCACATATTATATTCCGTGTCTTGTATGAGTCCCCACCACCCATGAGTGGGTGGAGTCTAATAGCATCCCCATCTTTGTGTGTACTCTCACTATGTTCCAACTGTTTCTTTGATAACATCCTGGCAATCGAATAGTATGACATCCTAAACTTTGATATTTCCCAAGTTAAGGTGTCGAAATCGCGTTTTTGATCCTCTGTAGATACAAAACACTGACTCCATTACTTTTGATCAAGGTGTCGTATCAAGGACTCGGATTTCCAAGGGAGCCGTCATTTTGTAATGAAAGTCAAATCTCATTACTTTTCATATCCCAAGTCTAGTATTTTACTTGTACCGATTTATGGGAGGTAGGCCACCAAAAGGCTTTCCGTAACATGAGAGACCAGCCTAGCATTCGGACATGAGCTAAAATTATATCAAATAGGGGCTTCTGTATCCTATTAAATTCTGGGTTGGTTTCATGGTACAGTGGCTAGAAACTGCTTTTTATCTCTTTTACAGATATGCTGAATGACATATCGCCCAGTCATGGCACCGCTGGGCAAACCGCCACCTGGCTGAACCCATTGCCCTGCCATATAGAACGAATCGAGTCCGGGTAAGGTCTTGCTCATGTTTAGTGTTACATTTTCAGGTGTCAATAGCCAGCCTTCGAAACTGCCCTGCCAGTTGCCGGTGTAGCGCTGGAAAGTAACCGGCGTCGCTACGTCTCTCATTTCGACTTGAGCCGATAGGCCCGGGAAACGCTTGTCCAGCAAGCTAATTATGTCATCCGCTATTTGCTCCTTCTCCTCCTTGTATCGCCTTATATCCTCTCGAAGTGATTTCCAGTAATCGTAGTTAGATTCAATCATAACGGTGAGTAAGGTCTTTCCAACAGGAGCGAGGGCAGGATCGAAGTTGTGGATACGCACACTCAGCCATTCCCTCTCTTCACCGGCGACGGTCACTGGCTTGTCAAGCTTAAAGACCAACCCCGATATTAGCTGTGGCACATCATCAAATGAGCGGTTGACGCCCAATCCAATATAGATCAACGGTGGGAAGATAGGGAATTTATCATAATATTCATTGATTTTACCGTCTATGTATTTACCCTCTAGCATGTCATAGATAGTAGCGTGCCCATCTGCCGCTGATATTATATAATCAGCACGGTGTTCGCTTCCGTCAGCTAAGCTAACTCCGACGGAGCGATTGTTCTCTACCATTATTTTGTCTACTCGCGACTTATAGTTGATCTCACCGCCAAGGTCGAGATATCTTTTTTCTACAGCGCGTGATATCTTCATCGAACCACCCACAACATAACCAGCTCTCTTCTGGTGAAGAAGCGATATGGTCATCAGCATGAATATGGAAGAGAATTCAGGGAACCATATTAACTGCCAGGCATCGCGCAGTAGAGGATTATTGAAGCGCATGCCGAAGTCCTTCATAGTAATACGGCCCCATTTCTTGAAATCGCGGAAGAAGGGGAGCATCTTGAGCATCAGCTTCATACCGTTAATGGGGCCATAGAGCTCAGGTGGTTTATCAACAGGCATGTCTAAGCGAATAAAGCGGCGCATAGCTTTAGTGCATTCGTCTATAAACTTTGCATCTTGTGGTGCAAGCTCTTTCATATGTTGCTCTAAACGATCGATATTGCAGTACAGGTTAAAAACTTTGCCCTCAGCATCTTCGATACGGTAGAACTGGTCCATGTCTATCACCTGCTGGCCCTGTAGAGCTCCCAGTTCTTCCCAGAGACGGTATAGCCCAGTACCGGGCGCTGACCCGACTAGCCAATGCAGGCAGCCATCTATAGTGTAGCCCTTGCGCTCCCAGGCAGTACACAATCCGCCTGGTTTATCATGCATCTCGAATATGCGCGAGCGGTAGCCATTCATCTGTCCATAGCACCCAGCAGACATACCTGCGATTCCAGCCCCAATGATGATTATTGACTTCTCCATCTCTTCCTCCTTTTGGGAAATAGCATCTGAATTAGTAGGGACGGCCCTTTTCACATAATAGCAATATACAATATATGCGAACTCATAGTCTACTAGTTATCTATGGTGTCGAATTCGCTATTGCCACCCATATGCAGGCATGAAACACCGACTCCGTAACCTCTAATCAAGGTGTCATGGGCCGGCCACCAAGATTGTGCAGTTTCTGTGATAGGCATGTGAGCCTTGTGCGATGTGAGGAGTTGGGCCAGTCAGGGAGTCGCTAGAGGGTGAATTCTCGACAGCTTAACTCGATTAAAATCTTGGGCCAAGGGTGATTAAAGATACACAATGATAATGGAGCGAAGCTCATACTGGATATTTGCCGTATTTAATAGCAGCGTCAACCATCCATTTTAGTCTGGTCGCATCAACATATGGATGGGAATGGCACGTCGACAAGATATAACCTCCACCTTTAGCGGCAGCTTTTATAGCCATTTTGACAGCGTCTTCTATTTCCTGTTGGGTACCCCTCACCATTAGATAGGAAACATCCAGGTTGCCGATGAGGACAAGTTTGTGCCCCACCTGTTCTCTCACCTTTCCCAAATCCATACCCGCTGTGGGTTCCATGGTTATGATGCCATCAAATCCCCACTCGATGAACTTGTCCAGCAATTGATAGATATTTCCACACGAGTGCCAGATAAGTTTCTTATTTCGCTCGTGAACGTAACCGGCAACTCGCCTATAGCTATCTCCATATAATTTCTCAACAAGTTCGGGGCGCATTAGTGGTCCCGTTTTCTGCCCCAGATCATCACCCGCGAATACCACTTCAAGGTCAGCTTTCATGGCAGCATCCAAATGCTTGATAAACAAATCCGTTTGAAAATCGATAACCTTTTTAACAAACTCCGGCTTTTGATAGATGAATTTAGTAAAGTTGACGAACCCAATTGGCTGCCAGCTGTTTTCAAAGATCCCCGGTGCGGCATAACAAAAGGGGAAAATCCTATCACCGTGTTGATCCGTCAGCTCCCTGTAAAACCTGGTGGCATTCTTCACAGACGTTTTAAACAGAGGGGCATTTTTCTCAACCCAGTCATGCCACTGTTCCTCAGTGGTGAGAAGCCCGCGACTGTAGTTGACCATCATATTGCCGTTATCATCAGCGTCCAGCTCCCAAACACGACCATATATATCGTGAAAAGCCATCCCCAATTTAGATTCAGGCTCCTTATAGAGTTTCATCAGTTGATAAATCACCCAATTCGCATCAAAGCCTAACTTGATCGCGCCTTCCAGTGCACCTGAGAAATTGCCATTGTAGATCTTTCTCCAAAACCAGTTCGTGTTCATCAAGCGCCTGATGTTGTTCTTCAATATCGGTGTTTTCAACATTCCTACAAAATCGACGGGCTTTTTTCCCTTGATCTGATTCACGGTGGCTGGATCCATGATAAGGCCCATTACCGGAACGCGGTCCGGCTCCTCGTGGTTCATGGTGGTCAGGATGCGCTCCTTGAAATCCATCACGAAGCTGCCCACTTCTTTATGATATCGGTGCCGGTAACTGCATCGGGTGCAAAGGCATCTGCTCCCACTTCCTTGGAAAAATGTTCCGTGAGGCATGCACCACCTATGATGACCTTGACCTTATCCCTGATACCCTGACCCTTCAGCTCCTCTATAACCTTCCCTATCTCTCCTGTCGTAACTGTCAGCAGACAGGACATCCCCAGCGCCAGAGGGCTATGCTCTCTAACGGCGCCGACAAACTTCTCTTTAGCTACATCGACGCCGAGGTCTATAACCTCAAAGACCGCGCTCCTGGCAAAGTTAATGAAGATATCCTTGCCAAGATCATGCAGGTCGCCAGCTACAGTACCGACCACAATGGTTCCCAATTGCTGAGACGTTCCTGCTGCCATCAGCGGCGACAGCAAGTTCATTGCCGCTTTAGCTATTTCGCCGGAGTACACCAACTCAGTCAAGAACCAGTCCCCATCTTGGAACCGTTTCCCTACAACCTGCAACGCCTCAGTAATGGCGTCAACGGCTTCCTGAATGGTGATCGTGTTATCGCCGTTAATTATCGAATTAACATTCTCAATTGTGGTATCCATATCCAAATCCAGTAGTGAACTTTTAAGCTGCTCAAGGATATCATTTGCCATTATCCATCTCCTGATTAAGGTCTACCATGATGTTAGCCAGCATTTCCCGTATCAACGACTGTGGCTATGTTAGAATGCCTGCTTGCTAGTTGTCAATGCCTCTCACAAGCTGGATACTTTGCAGATGATTATTGAATGAATGCGGTAAATCTGGATGTTTTTAATACAAAATATGATAAAATTGAGGCATGGGAAAGATATGGAGTGTCCTCAGGCCTCTATATAAAATACTTAAGCATCTCTGGTGGGCAATCATGATAGTGGGTGTCGTGTTGGGCATCGTGCTACCGTTATTAGATGCCGCGGGTATTTCAGAATCGGCATTATCGCTATCTGTTTTGGCAATTATTGGAAATGCCATAGTTTTTTTGGCAGCGGTTGCATATATCGTCAGCAATAGAAGAGGTAAACAAAATCTAATAACAGAAAACAAGTCTCTAACCAAACGTCTGAATCAGATACATGATTCACTTCCTAATATGGAGTTATACCAGAAGCCCTTCGTAGATATTCGAGATATAAAGAACACAAAGTCTGGAGAGCTTATTGGAAGCCCATCATTTGCTCATGTTGTATTTTGCAACAACCCAAAGATTCGCTCAGAAGAAGCTACAGCAAAGGACATCGTTGCTGAGATAAGATTCTTTGATTCCGAAGGTACTAAACAAGTATTGTCGATGTTGCTGTATGGGCGCTGGGAAGGCACAGAACAGCCTAGTAGACGCGACCCGTATGCGCCAATAAGAGACCTTTATATTGTTGATTTTGAGCCTAACGGCTTACCTAGGGAGTTAGACATAGCGCTTAAATATCATAATGAAGATGTCTGCTATGCTTTTAACAACCAAAGTTATTCTGCATTGGACTGGAGAAAACCTGATTTCGTACTTCATGGGGAGAGATTTCAGGTTAATGTAAAACTTAAGGGGAAATTGGTAGAAAAAGAGTGGTTTTTCACACTTCACAATTTGGGAATTAATCAAGGTCTAAAGATAGAGGTTGGCAAAGAAGCTATTGATAGGCAAGCCTCTTTGATTGGATAATTAGGATAGTACCTTAAATAGAGGCTATCAACTATAACTGAGCGATACCCACAAGCTGTGTTGTTGCAGTGGTGTTTTGAACCAACCGGGGATAGGCGCTCAATCAGGGTGGCATGTCCACAATAGACGAAACGGCCTGATAAAAGAAGGGGTGGACGTTCCTGTCCACCCCAGTATATGCTCACCATCAGTTCTGCTATTCCTTAGTGCACAACCCTCCTACGGAGCAGTTACGCCAGAATGCCCGCCTGGAGGGCCGCGGCGATGCCGACGTACAGGCTGGGAAAGGCTGGTGCTCCACGATGAGCACACCATCCATAACCACCCTGGTCGACAATTTCGCAATTCCATTCCCCATCTTCAGCCCCTATCAAAAGCATGAGCTGCTGCGAGCGGTCGGTGAAACCGTAGCCAAAGAGCAGGGGGTCGAGTTTTACTATGAGGATTTCCGCCCCGGCTTCAGGGAGAGCCATCGCCTATCCAGGGAGCTAAATCTATATCACCAGAAGTATTGCGGCTGCGTCTACAGTGAGTGGGAAAGATACGCGAAGGTGGACATCGCCAGGATTTTAGGGAGTGCCTAATGCAGCACAAAAAAGGAGGAGTAGGGCGGTTACGCCCTGCTCCTTCCCCTTGCTGGCAATTGAGTTTTGCTACGACTCTGCCATGACCGGTGGTTACTGACCACCCACAATCCTCACTGAGTCGGTGCCCTCGATGGGTTGCCCGCTATAGGTCTTGCCGGTCAGGGTGGCCTCAGTGCTGTTCTCGTCCAAGTCCAGGTCTTGCGTCTTGAAGTGGATCAGCAGATCCAGATCACCGTCGTCGTCCACATCCTCTAGTGTCCAGCGCACGGGGCTGGCCCCGGCGAAGAACAGGGTGCCGGGGTCAATGGTGCTGGCATCGAAGTCATCGGTGGTCAGTACTGCTACTGGCACAACGCCCTTGGACTTCAGGTTGATACTGTTGGGGTCGCTTCCCGGCTTGATGTCGATTGCAGGTGTTGGTGGTACCTCGGACACAATTTCTAATTCAGCAGTATATGCGCCTGGTGTGGTACTGCCACTTGCCCTAACCGTTAAAGTGACATCGGCGTCACTATTACCAGGCATAGTGAAACTTGTCTTATCCAGCTCAAAAGCAAGACTGCCATCGTCCAGTGAGTCAGGCAAGACACTCACCTCCACCTCAAGCGAGCCACCGTACGAGTTGTAAAGGCTAATTGTGGTAGATTTTACTTCACCGGGATAGATGTTCACCTGCCAGGTATTACCATCCCAGATACCATCCCCAGTTTTGCCAACGACTTCGATGCCTGAGGCGGATTCAACTAGTGCAGGTATCAACAGTAAGCCTAGGACAAGTACCATTAATATCCCTATTCTCTTCATACTTAGTCCTACTCACTAGGGGAGCGGCAAGCATTGCTCCCTAGCTCCTGCTAAGGGTTACAGTCCAGGTATAGGTTCCAGGAATTGCATCTCCTGGAGCACTAATCTTGACAAAGAGAACCTGTGCGCCAACAACAGCCGAACCAGACTTGCCTCCGTTACCATCTATCGTTGCAGTCCAGCCATTAAGAGGTGCAAACGTCCCAGTAGCCTTAAATTCACGACACATTAGTTGGCCACTTTCTGTAGTGAGAGTTCCGACATTGCCAAGATTCTCTTCCCAGGTTTGCTCTATGGTAAGTTTGCCTCCTCCGCCAGTCACGGAAGCTGCTAAGTTAAGTATTCCATCTCCTGCATTACGGATATTCACTGGAATTACTATATACTCACCAGCAACGAAGCCTGCGCCTGCATATCCTTCGATTGTAGATATGCTAATTGTAGGTGCTTCCGATGTTCCACCAAGGGTTATATCCACATCGTCTACTGACCCATAGGGTTCCAGATTGTCCCAATCGGGCCACATGCCCACAACGATGGCTTCCTCAACCTCCACCTCAAGAGTGGCCGTAAGGAAGCCGTAGGCAGCAAAGACCCCACCAGTAGCCAGGACCAGTGCCAGTAACACTGCCACCAGAGCTACCGGTATGCTATGCCACCTCTTCTTTAGAAGTCTCATAGTTTTAATCTCCTTTCTTTCCTTTTCTACCTGCTTGCCGCTCCCCTAGTAGGTAGGACTACTTATCGCCCCCATCGACCCCCAGCACAGAGAGCAACCCTTCCCCTTAAGGGTGAGTCACGCTTCCTGCCGGGCAGGACATATCAGCCTTTTAAAACCATCCGTTATTCAGTTTGAAAGGTTCGAAAAGCTCAAAACAAAAAGCCGACCGTGATCTGCATCAGGCAGCACGGTCGGTTTGCCCTGTTTTTTCACTAAAAGGATTGACTTTTAGTTGATTTTGTGTTTTATTTTAAGTGCAAACAGGTGCCTCGTGCTCCTGATGCCGAGGCCCCGGCGAGCCAACACTCGCGCGGGGCCATTCCATTTAAGCTAAGAACGATTTGTTTCCTTACACCTCTCAGTCTAATAATTATCCCGCGGCCGCTTTGGCCAGTGCCTCCCGCAATCCGAAGATACCACTTACAGATGGCTGCTCAACGCTACCCGTCAGGCACATATGCAGAATATTATGTTATGGGCTAACCTGTTCAGGCTATATACATCCACAACGTGGTGACGGGATATAATTAGCATTACATAATACTCCGATTAAAATCGTGTCCGGGAAGAATGCGACGAGTTTTACACGGAACTTAAAAAAACCTCCAGCTCTGGGCTTCTATGCCCCGCTTAAAGGTTTATTTTTGGGCAAAAGCGTAGGTCTTCATACTTCCTTCGACGTTATTCCTTTTTGTCTGAATCCTCAGTTTTACTCGATGTAATAGTGGATATTTTGGCACATCACACCCATTATAAAATTATAATGGTGAAAGGCACCTTTTGTCTATCGGGAGAGTGTGTATTCTTGTGTAGGGAAATCTTGACACATTAGAGGCATTGGCAAGAGCATACGACCGCTCACATCCAATAGGCTCTATATTTTAAGCATAAAACTCGCTATTAATCTCTATTATCCTTATATACTCGTATTTCATTTAATATTCCCTTATATTGTCTCCTTTTGGCATAAATCCATACACCTGGCCGTTAAGCCGAGTCGACCGCAGTGGCCCAAATAAAATGCCATACATATAATTGCTTAAAGGTGTATCCCTTTGGGCTAGCCCTGTTGCCTGGACACTATTGATGGAAATGCCTTACGAGTATGCGTGTGTTAGCGGATTTTCAATGCGGATTAGACCCATAACAGATAGAGCTTGTCAATCCCCCAATGCAGCGGGACTCGGCAAAAGATAGTCAGGCTAAAGGATGTGGGTTGGCCGGATGCAGGCTGGGGGCATTGGTCTTTCGGGGTGGGCTTATAGGATGGCATGGCCACAATACACAGAAATATTTTACGTTTGAGTTGGTTTTAACTAAGTGATTGGCATATAAAAAATGAGGGCCACCCATTATCTGGTAGCCTTTAAACCACGATTATTGTAAAATAATGTAGTCTATATAGTAGCTCGTTATATGAATAAGAATATTTCATAATTGAAGGAGAGTTGAATAAGGAGAAAATGGATGTATTATCTCGAAGACTTTAAAGTAGGGCAATCATATGAACCCAAAGGGCGGTACATAATAACAGAAGATGAAATTGTGGAAATAGGACAACGTTGGGACCCACAACCATTTCATATAGACCATGAGGCTGCATCAAATTCGGTATTTGGTGGCCTTATCGCGTGCTCAATACATTTGTTTGCAATAGTATGCTGGTTTTCGCATCAACTAGACGAATCTGTGGCGGCTGTGGCTGGGCTTGGATGGGATAAGGTCCGGATGCATACGCCTGTGAAGGCGGGTGACGAAATTTCCTGTAAGGTTAAAATCTTAGAGGCAAGACTGTCTAATAGCCGAACTGATTGTGGTGTGGTTACTGTTCAGAATGATTTGTTTAATCAACGGAATGAGTTAGTTTATTCAGCGCAGAATTCGTTCTTAATACTACGCCGTCCAAGTGAGTCTAGTTAGAGGAGTATAGGCAGTAGTAGCTTCAGAGATGTGCGTGCGAGATGTAGTTACAAAATTGTAACGTGAGGTTGTGCTAGTAGGAGAGGAGCCACCCATCATAGGGTAGCCCCCCGCTCTTTATCCTTTCTATATCACCAGTGAATAAAAAGCAGGATTAAACAAATAAGGAATGCTATTGCTGGACCTGCGATTACCTGTGGGAACTCTAAATCATTTCCATTGTCTGAGTCCATCATCTCAGCACCTCCGCCCTATTGATTCAAGACATCTCGAGTAGCTCCCATAATTCGCCTTGCTGGGCTGACACCTCGGTCAACCGCTCCTGAAGGCTTCCACCTCTTCACTTTCATCTCCTTTGAAAGATTAATCCCACATGATGATCAGCTCTATTGCGGTTATATCCAGGGCATTTATGTTGCCGTCCTCGTTCGCATCAGCCCCTGGAGTTGGTTCGTCTAGCTCCATGATGATCCTCATTACCTTGGCTATATCCAGGCTATTTACGTCTCCGTCTTCATTAGCGTCGCCAGGGATATATGGGGTTGGCGTTGGTGTTGGAGTAGGTGTCGATTCTCTGGCGGCGTCGCAAGCTAATCCAGAGAGTAGCAATATGCCTAGGAGCAGGGCTAGAGCTATTCTTGCGATTCTCACCATATCTTCCCGTTGTTATGTGAGGTGAGCATACCCCGTGGCGCTTTGCCTGTCAATGCTGTGGGCAATAACAGAGGGAGCTACCCATTATCGGGTAGCCCCCTAAATCCACCATGATTGATGGTATAATGATGCAGTCCATATAATAAATACTAGGCCATTCATAGTGGAGTGAGATGGCATGACAAAGCAAACGAATACATTTCAGCGAATGGTCCTCAGGATCTACGAGCAGATGACTGTGCCGGGCGATAAGGTCAAAGAGTCGGCAATGGTGAAAGAACGTGGCAGCGATGTCGAACGGGAGGTCGACATCCTGCTCCAAAGGCGGATCTTTGCAACTGACCTGCGTATTGCAGTCGAGTGCAGGGGCAGAAAAGATAAGGATGACATAAAATGGATCGATGACCTGATTGGGAAATACCGCGACTTGGATATCAACAAAGTAATAGCGGTATCAAAATCCGGTTTCACTCCCGCTGCGAAGCAAAAGGCAGCAGCAAATCGAATCGATTCGTTGACCTTGGAACGAGCCCTGGAAACCAATTGGCCGGCAGAGTTCACTCGCCTAGGCATCGGGAAATTGACTCGCAGCGACAAGCCGCACTCCTTGAGAGTGGTCACTGATACCATGCCGCCATTCCCACTGACCCTGAAGACCATGGTATTCACCACCAACGGCCAAGAAGTGGCAACGATCGAACGGGTTGCAAAAGCCATTTACGAAAAACGACAGCACGATATCAGCCGGGCAATCGGCGAGAAGCTCCCAGACTTTTTCAAGACTGTCCAGGATGTGAACACAAAATCTGTGCTGTCCGAAGTAACCAATAAACCAGCATCTCCTACATTCATAAAAGGAGAAGACGACCAACAATACCGCATTGAGTCGGTTACCCTGTGGATGCATTCGTCGTTTTCCTTTGAACGAGTGAGCGCCGAACACTACATCCTTGGCGAGGCGCAGGTAAGTCTGGCAACCATTGAAGCAGAGAAAGATGCTTTTTCAGTAATGACGGTGCAAGTTTCAGACAAGCCCAAAGAGGCGAAAATACATGTAACGCTCGTGAAGCACACAAAGGCGATAGAAGCAGGAAACCAGAAGAAACGTAAGAAAAACTCGGCCTAACCAGGCGTTCCAGCCGACATGCTTCTACAGTGATTGATCGGACTGCGGTCAAGAGATATTTTTAAAGAGATGCACTCCCCCGCTATTACCAACTAAAACCGAACAGAACCCTCTTAGAGCGATTCGCCCGATGGGGCTACGTCCACACGGCAACCACGACGGCATCATCGGGGTTACCTGGATCAAGGAAAAGAACGGCGGAGCGACGTGGTGGGAGAGATAGGCTATAAAGGTTGGGTGGTATAAAAGAGGGGCCAACCATCTCGGATAGCCCCCATAATCCGCCTGGCTGGACAATAAAAAGTCCAACTGTTCTTCCTATCTCAAAAGTATTTATTTCTCTGCACCCTTTACAGTAGAGAGAGACTTCTTTTTCTGTAGATACCTCCCATTATTCTCCCTTATTCCCTCAACTCCTTTTTCAGAACCTTGCCTACAATGTTTTTGGGTAGGAAATCTATAAACTGAAGCTCTTTAGGCGTCTTGAACGGCTTGAGCCGTGCACGGCAGTACTCGATAATCTCTTCCTCGGTGGCCTCCTCGCCAGGTTTTAATACTACAAAAGCCTTTATATCCTCACCGTATACATCGTCGTTTATACCCACGACTGCCACTTCAGATACCTTGTGATGAGTAAAAATGACCTCCTCAATCTCCCTGGGGCTAACATTTTCCCCGGCCTTAATAATTATGTTCTTCTTTCGCTCAGTGATAAAGAAATAGCCATCCTCATCAACATAGCCAACATCTCCAGTATGGACCCAGCCATTTCTGAGAGTCTGCGCTGTCTCCTCGGGCATATTCCAGTAGCCCCTCATGAGCGATGGGCAGCGTATGATTAACTCCCCCTCCCGGCCTTGGGGAAGCTCGTTACCGTTGTTATCGACGATTTTTATCTCGGTCCCTTTCATAGGTTTGCCTATGGAGCCAACCTTTATTGGCCCATCAACGGGATTGACGCAGTTTAGAGCTGCTGCTTCAGTGAGGCCCCAGCCCTCAATGATCTCAAAGCCGAACTTCTCCTTAAAGCCTTTCCAGGTTTCCAGAGCGAGGGGTGCAGAGCCTGATATCCACAACTGCATAGAGCTAAGATCATACTTCTTCGGCTCTGGGTAGAGGAGCATGTAGACATACATAGTGGGAACCCCAGCTAAGATATTGCCTTTATACTTTTCAATGGACTCAAAAATCCTCTCCACATCGAAGGTGGGTAAAACTACGGCTTTTCCACCACCTTTGATGGAACCAACGATCATAGCACCTATGCCGTACATATGGCAGAGAGGCAAAACAAAGATGCTTACGCCCCAATCAGGCAACGTGAGAGTGTCGATTACCATCTGGGCGTTAGAACACAGCCCGTAGTGGGAATGCATGACCCCTTTCGGTCTTCCAGTAGTCCCAGCCGTGTATACCAGGGCTGCTAGGTCATCGTCATCGGTTTTTACAGTCTCAAGCTCGTCAGAGCACCCTTCTATAAGCTCCCAATAGGAGTGGTGACCCTTTGGCACTTCCTTGTCAATAAGGATCACATTCTTGACCGAGGGGGCCTTTGCGCGACAAGCCTCTATCTTTGGTAGAAACTCAGAGCTGCTGATCACCGTCTCAGCACCGCAATCCTGATAAATATAGGCGCTTTCTTCCTCCCCAATGAGGTAGTTCATCGGAACGACAACTGCGCCTATTTTCCATACCGCCCCAAAACTTTGAAAAACCTCGGGACAATTTGGCATCTGGATGACTACCCTGTTTCCCCGCTTAACTCCCAGATTCTTCAACGCGTTCCCCAGTTTCCTTGCCATCCGACCCATCTCCACATTGGTGAACTCCTGTCCCTCATATATCAGGGACACGTCTTCACCAAAAGCCCTGATTTCGTTTTCCGCGAGTTCTGCGATGTTCATTTTGCAGCTCTTACCGAGATAGCTTATCTAAACTACAAGGGATTGTCATTTTGTGAAAAACTCAACTGAATATAATGTGGGATGATAATACTCTGTAGTATTTCGCCTGTCAATGCTGTGGGCATTAGTCTGTGGCGGTTGCGACGAGGATGGCAGGCTCACAATAGACCGAACGGCTTGCCGTTTCAGTAATAGCGCAGAGTCACCCGGATAGCTTCGCGCTGGGGATGCTCGCGCTTGAGGAGGGCCATGGCTTCACCGAAATCATCAAATGAGAGCACCTCGCCGAGCAATACATCGGTGGGGACTCGCCCCTCGTTGAGGAGCTTGACAGCAGTTTGCATCGACTGTTCAGTCGAACCGGTACCGCTTTTAACCGTGATTGCATTTAAGACGATCCTGTCAGTAATGATTTCTACAGGTGCCTCGTTCTTGAGGCCAGCAAGGAGCACTGTCCCACCGAAGGAAACCATTTCAAACGCCTGCTTCACGGCTAGTGTGGACATCGAGGTAATATCCATGACCACATTGGCCCCAATACCGTTGGTGATCTCCTTCACCCGACCCACGACGTCCTCTTTGTCTACGTTGACTGTATAATGGGCGCCCGCCCCACGTGCGGTTTCCAGTCGGATCTCATCGGCGGAGGTTCCGGTGGAGATGATGGTCGATGCGCCGGCTATTCTTGCTGCAACTACGCACATAAGCCCAACATGACCAGGCCCTTGCACCACCACCGTATCTCCCTCCTTCACACCCGCCCCCTCCACCCAATTAACTGCATTGGCAAGGGGCTCAAAGATCGTCAGATGTTCCGCCGGTACCGACTCGGTGAGCTTCATAAGGTTGGTGCCGGGTACTACGCACATGTATTCACCGTAGCCACCCCACAGGCCGCTTCCCACATCCAGGCCCATGGTATAGCCGTATATCACCAACCTTCCATCATAAAACCCGGTTCGGAGTACCAGATCAACAGCTACCCGGTCGCCAACCGACACTGCGAAGTCGGCATCACCGGCCAGTTGCTCCACACGACCGACCATCTCATGGCCTGCCACGACCGGGGCAACCTCTCCGGGGACGTGTTTGTGGCCCTTGAGCTGCTCCGCGTCGCTGCTGCACATACCTACTGCTTCAATCTTTATCACTGCACCGCCGGTAGGCGGTGTGGGTTTCTCGAAGGTACGAATGTCATATGTGCCGTCACCGTTGAAAACCACTGCTCTGCATGTTGCAGTCATGGTCTGTCCTCCCTCATACATATTATGCTCTGTGATATATATAATTCGGGTCTGAGCTTTATTCCGCTTTATAAACCCGGCACAAAAGTCCCCTGAAGTAGTTGTTCCCTACGTAATCGCAAACCTCGGGGTCATCGGGAACGATCGAGTCGATGTTTGACTCCCACACGCCGAACAGGCTCGGCTCCGCCTCTGGCTTTTCAGGGTACCACCAGTAAGCATCAGCATGAACTACTTCAGGATGCATCCCTTCCAGTAACTGCGCTTTTTGCTTTACTTTACCAATCGGGGTCTCAATGTAAACAGTGTCCCCTTCAGCGATACCCAGCTCAGCAGCGGTTTGCGGATTGATTTGCAACAGCGGATCAGGATACCTCTTCCGCAACTTGGCAATCTGCCTGAGAGAGGAATGGTGATATGGTCGGACCCTGGAGCCACTGATCAAGATTAGTGGATACTCTTTAGCCAAGTCTGGAGTGGCAACGGGGCTCCATGGAGGCTCCCGGTATCCCTCGAGGGGGTCATACCCCAGCCGCGTCAGGATGCTGGGAACTAGCTCCACTTTACCGGAGAAGGTGCCAAACCCGGTTTCCTCGTATCTCTTAAATCTGGAAGAAGGGGCATACCCCGGGCCTTTGGCGAATTCGTGAAGGCTTATTCCGGCAGGGGCCAGTATCCTGTCAAGCCATCCCTCCAGTGTATCGGGCCAGTATTCTGCCTGCCCCAGACGTTTGCCGAGGTCACACCACAGCTGGTAGTCGTCCTTTCGCTCATGTTCAGGTTCAACGGCAGCCTCGCGCGCGCACCATTGATTCCCCAAAACACCCCACATGTGAGTCAGGTGAACTCTCTCCAGGGCGTCTGTTGCGGGTAAAACGTAGTCTGCTAGTGCCCCGGTGGGAGTAAGGAAGTGATCCATAGAGACATGCAGCTCAAGATTGTCACTCTTGAAGGCCTGATATGCATGCTTACTGTTGCCTGTGGAGCACAGGGTATTGGTTCCCTGATCAAATACCGCCTTGATGGGATAGGGGTTTCCCTTCAGGATGGCTTCCCATACAGCGTAAGGACCGGGAAAAATAAAGTACTGCTGTGCTCCCCATCCCTTGGGGTAAACCTTCTTCATAGCCTCCTTGTATAGTGCAAGGCCTTTTACTGAGGTGAGAGGCCAGCGGTCTGCGCTCACATTGTCCCGCGTTCTCAAGGGATGATTGATCTGGTAGTCCCAGTTGATCTCATCGAGCAAAGCGGTGTACTCGGGGTAGTCGCTCAACCGGCAGCCCCCTTCCTTATCCAGGTTCCCGGTTATGGCTCGCAGCCAGCACTTGCCCAGCACGGAGCTCAGCCCTGCCCCGTTACCCAGGTGGCAAGTGGCGACGCCCCAAGTAATGACCCCGGCAGGCGCATTAGCAAAGACCCTGGCCGCTTCAATAATCTGCTCAGCCGGAACCCCTGTGACTTGGGCGACCTTTTCCGGTGGATACCGCTGGACTAATGCCTTCAGCTCCTCGAAGCCCAGACACCATCTCTCCACAAACTCCCGATCGTAGATACCTTCGTTTATGATCACGTTCAACATGCCCAATGCCAGGGCTCCATCGGTCCCCGGCCGTAGTTGGAGCCAGATATCCGCCTCTTTCGCACATTCCGTCGGCCTGGGGTCAACTACTATCAGCTTCACTCCCATTTTCTTTGATATACTGTACCCCATCCATATCCTGGGCTCCGACTGGTGCATATTGGCCCCCCAAATAATAGCCGCCCCGGTTTTATTGGGGTCTAAGAACGTTGTCCAGCCAGCGGTTGTATCATAACCATACATGGCACATTCTATAGGAAACTCCGCCTCACCACAGTTTTTGCCCAGGTGAAAAAAGTTCGGCGTACCCCATTGGTTGCACCATTTCCAGGCTGCGGCATCGCCAGGGCCGTGGGGAGATCCCCCCAGGACTAACACCGCTTCCGGGCCATAGCGGTCGCGGATGGTATCCAGCTTGGCCGCGATCTCATCCATCGCCTGTTCCCAGCTAATTCGCTCCCACTTCGCCTCACCCCTAGCGCCGGTTCTTTTGAGCGGGTAGTTGAGACGTTGCTTGTGGTAATGGTAGTCAATCGCGTTTACTCCCCGCTCACACAGCCAGCCCATCAAAGTCTCCTGGTCAGGCTCGACTTTTGTGATTTTGCCTTTAGTAATATGCGCCTTGATAAAACATGCGGCACCACAAACCGGACAGGTTCCCTTCTTTACGTTCTTGTCGTGGTCAACTGCCATTATGCTCCTTTCTGTAAGACGGATTCCTCACTCCTTGATTTCGATCAGCTCGACAGTGACGTCGCCGATCTTGTAAGTATCGAGGCCAGCGCTCCTATATTGGGGATCAACTCGCCGCCTGCGGTTTTCGGTAAATTCTATCAGGCAATCGCAAGATTGTAAACTAAATACAATAATTTGATATTTTTTTCGACGAGATCGTCTATACTCTAATCAATATCACCGTATTCCAGCCTGGCTATTGGCTGCGCAGAACGCAAAATGAGCTACAGAGGCTGGAAGGGTTATCTTAAAGAAGTGCCAAATCGCTAAGTCAGTTAAAGTGCAGCGACATATACCCCTACTTTCCGCAAATATCAAATAAAATCCCAGATAACTGTCACTTATTTGATTAGCAAAGCACCGTAGCGAGGGATTCGAAGAATAGAACCGATCTCTATACCCACAGTCTGAACTTATCCACCAAACATTCATGTACCTGATAGCCAATTCTTACACCAGCCATTGCCTGATAGGCAAGCATGGTATAATTTTGAAGAGGCCTGGAGAGAACATAAAAGAGTCATCGGCTTGAAGCCGAAACGTTTGAGAAGATCTCTTATTCGCTCAAGAAGGAATGCCTGGACTGCATGCAAGAGGCAAAGAAGGAAAAACAAGATCAAGGCGAATTCATAAAATGATTGAGATGCTGACAGAAGGTAAAAGACTGAAATAGCCTGCTTAGTGAAGTGGCAAGATTCTGAATAAAGGATGGAGGAAATGATGAAGATACATGAGAAATCTTTACCTATTGGTTCTCCAAGAATTCACTTCCCGCAGGATGAGGGAGCTCACCCTGATTCCCTGATCGAATGGTGGTATGGGAATTTCAGCCTTATTGATTCCAAGGGTAGGGAATACGAAGCCGTGACAGCTTACTTCGCTCCCGGACTCAAGATAGTCGCTCTTTCAGACCCAGAAGAGCAGCGTTTCCACCAGGAGATATCCTTCTCCACCAGAGACTTTGCCCAAGGGATGTTAAACCTACGCTGGGGTGATAGTGATCACTGGTTCAGGAGTGACCAAAACACACTCTCTTATGGCCTCGAATCCCGTGGCAATAACATAGGTCTCAATTTGAATATAAGTTCTAAAAAGCCACCACTCTTGGTAGGTGGAGACGGCCTGGTTAAATGGACCGAGGGTAATTCATATTACTACTCTCTCACCCGCCTTCAAGTTGAGGGGCAAATAGAATTGTCGGGAAGGAAGGTAGATGTAAAGGGTACTGGCTGGATGGATCATCAGTGGATGAATGCGATGGGTATGCCGGGCTGGGATTGGTTCTGCGCGCAGTTGGACGATGATACAGAAATCATTTTCTGGCAGATCATCAAACCCGATGAAACGGTCAAGTCCCGGGATATCACGATTATGTCCGCTGACAATTTAATCTACCACGGCCAAGATATTGCGTTTGAAAAGCTGGACTCCTGGGTTTCTAGGCAAAGTGGAAACAAATATGGTATCTTGTGGCGGGTCAACGAAAAGAATCGCGGTCTGGATTTAGAGATCAGAGCTAAATATCCTGAGCAAGAGATTCGAATGTTCGATTTCCTTCCAGAAACCAACTTAGCATTCTGGGAGGGAAGTACGACTATATCAGGTTATTTGGATGGGAAAAAAGTTGCTGGGAAAGGCTATGCCGAACTCCTTCGAGCTCCTCTCAATGCTGAAGTAACACTGATGGCTTTGTTAGCCGCGGGTTCGAACCCCGTCTGATACGCCCTGCAATATCAGCACATCAGGCGTGCATCACACAGACATCACAGAGATTTTGAAATTCTACTAAAAAAGCGCAATAATAGGCTCCGGAGAGTTTGAAAAGTGGCACCCGGACTGACCTGAGGAGTTAGCGGTCGTCAGGTTTAAAACTGGGCTCTGGAGCCGAAAAACATTACCCAATCTTTTAATCAGGGTGTCACGGACTGAGGATGTATAGCAGCCACCATTCAAACTCGTAGAAGCTGCTCTCATTTTGCTAGCTAGCATCACTTATGCTTATTGGCGCCACTTGTAGGCAACCATTGACAACAGTCCCGCGGTCATCTACGATGTGCGCGCTAAAGGACCGGCACAACGTTGCACAAACCAGAAACCAGTCAAGTGGTTCCGAGCAACGCAGACCCTGAGCGATTACATGGCATTATAACTACGCCTGGGCAGTATGGATACGATACAGTAACGTTGCGAGGTAACACGAAGCTCGGTGTTTGGTTAGTTGTGCTGGTGTGGAACAAGAGCAGGTGTCTATATGGATCTTTTGGATAGATTCAATGCCGAGAAATGCACCTTGTGTGGCGAGTGTTTTCACCAGTGCCCTGTGATGCATTTGCCCCTGGAGGTGGCGAAGGCTGAGATCGTGCGACTCACAACCGGTCAAGAGACGGAACACGTGTTGCGGAAATGCACGAGCTGTTTCGCATGTAACCTCATCTGCCCTGAAGGATGCAATCCCACCCAGGCAATCCTCGATATCTGGCACGAGAAATCCGTGCGCGAAGGCTTGCCCATACGGGCCATGTACTACACCCCCGATAGCTCACTCAATTTCAGAACCTACGTCCTGGAGAGACTTCCCGCGGATGAAAAGGCGCTAGTTAAATCCTGGGAGGATACCTCGCCCTGCGACGAAGTATTCTACCCCGGTTGCAATGTGATTACCGTTCCCTATCTGACCCGGACTAAACTCCTCGACGGCATGAATATCAGGGGATCGCTGAATCTGTGCTGTGGCGAGACCTACTACCGCACCGGACAGTTTGAGATGGTGGAAAGGGCCGCCAAGCGGCTGGAGGCATGGCACAAGCAACTCGGTTTCAAGAAGATGATTATTCCCTGCACCGCTGGCCGTAACATGTTCACCAACGTCTTGCCCAAATTCGGTATGAAGTTCGATTTTGAGATTCATCATATGCTTCCCTGGTTGTTGGAGAGAATCGAGAATGGCGAAATTGAGATCGTCAAGCCGCTAAACATGACAGTTACCATCCAGGAATCCTGCTACGGCAAATTCTTCGGGGACGAGTATATGGATGTCCCCAGAAAGCTATTGGAAAAGGCCGGCGCCACGGTGATAGAGGAGGACCTCTGTCGCAAGAAAGCCCTGTGTTGCGGTATCGGGGGCGGGTTCAGCTACTATTCAGGCTACCACCCTTGGGACATCACCCTCGCCACGATAAAGACCTTGCGGCTTGCCAAGAAGACAAAGGCGCAGGCATTGGCGGTTTACTGTGCCGGCTGCCTCCAGATGCTTACCGTCGGTCAAATCGTCTATCCCAACCGGATGCCCGTCTACCATATACTCGAGCTACTTCAGATTGCCACCGGTGAAGAGCCAGCAAGGCACCATAAGGGAAGGGCGCGTTCAATGTTCAAAGGGGTCGTAATCAACCAGTTCCCTAAGGTGATATCCAGGAAGCGATTCTATATGGAGGATCTGCCCTAACGTCGATATATGGGGCACTATTGGGATCCATACATGGATTTCGCTGGTTCGAAAGGACATTAAGTATCCCTGGTGCTAATATTTAATGTTGGCATTAAACTGTAACCAGACCTAAGGCGAAGGGGGTAGACAAGCGATGGCTGAGCTAGAGGATTTCTTCAATGAGGAAGCCTGCGACCGGTGTGGCGACTGCCTTGCGAAGTGCCCTGTTATCCATCTGAGTCAGGCCGAGGCGCAGCGAGAGATCGGTCGCCTGGTCGATGGTGAAGAGAGCAAGGCGGTTCTCGACCACTGCTCTACCTGCTTTACCTGTAACCATATCTGCACCAAAGGGGCGAATCCCTATGGACTTATACTATTCCGCTGGTTTGAACGCTACCAGAGGAAGGGGCTGCCCGAGCGGGGTGTTATGGCCCTGCCCCTTTCGCCAGGGAATTTTTTTCAGGTGCTAAAGCAAAAGGCACCCCTCGATGAGCAGAGGCAACTCCGGGAGTGGCACGACCTCTCCCGCCCCAAGCTAGCCTCAAAACCGCAGGTGATGTTCGCCGGATGCAATCTTAAGATGATGCCTTACCTTACCTTTAGCTCCCTTTACGATGACCTCCCAATTTTCACCGCCCCGGATCTGTGCTGTGGAGAGGTCTATTTTCGGATGGGCATCCTGGATAAGGCCGAAAGCCAAGCTCACTACCTGGAGGAGAGATACCGCGCCTTGAACCTGAAGAGGATCGTCTTCTTCTGCCTCGCCGGCTACAATATGATGCAGAACGTGCTGCCTCAATACTTTGGCGTGAGCTTCGACTTCGATAAGGTCTACCTGCTGGACTACCTTTATCAAAAGATAGAGCGCGGCGAAATAAAGATCGATCACCGCGCGGAAGGAACGGTGACGGTACAGGACCCGTGCCACGCCAAGACCCTGGGCCAAGATTTCATGGACATGCCACGCCGCTTGCTTGACGATTTGGGATACACTGTGCTGGAGATGGAGCATAACAGGGAGCTGGCGCTGTGCTGTGGCTTTGGCAATGGGGCTGGCCGCTACAGCCCGGTAGATATCATCGCATGGTCTCTGAGGAGACTGGGAGAGGCCAGGAAAACAGGGGCAAATATGCTTGTCACATACTGCACAGTTTGCCTGCTGTATCTCTCGGTGGCGCGGAAGCTCTATCCTGTGGCCCCTCCGGTATATCATATACTGGACCTGTTACAAATGGCTATCGGGGAGCAGCCAGCTTTGAGACACTCGGAGAGGGCTAACAAGATGATCAAGTACATGACCTTTGGCCTGCCCAGGATGGTTTCACCCAGCAGGAGCTGGGTCGAGATCTAGTGCACTCTATGCGTGAACGTCAAGACTAAAAATCTAACACCACCCTGTTCCGAAGTACAGGCACCTTATCTTGCGAGCATAGCCTCCCATTTCAATCTTTCAACTACTTCATGAACCCCCATCTGTTCGGCTATACCACCAATATATCCTGCAATAAATTCGCTCTCGGTACCCTTTCCATGTATCACTTGTAACAATCTCTAAACTTCTCAATATTGTCTGGCTTTTCTCCTCCCATTAAGACATTCTAATCTCCTACATCCTTATTGTGTTGCCACTTGGGTATAAAGGCAAATGGTGCTAATTATGGGACGGTTACGCTGGTGCCCGTGTTGTTGAAGAAGAAGGCCTCACCCAGCTGCTGGGCGAGGAGCACGGCAGCGGGGAGCCCGGTGCAATGCGATACCCCGACCCGCTGCACGCCAAGTTCCTGGAGGGCCGCAGCCGTGCGTAGCACCCGCTCCTCGGTTGCGCCAGTGAGGTGGGTGCCGCCAATGACGGTGTGAATCAATGCCACCCCGGTCAGCTCCTGGGCGTGGCGCAGTGTGTTGATCGCCCCGCGATGGGCACATCCCAGGATGACCACCAGTCCTTCATCGGTCTTGATGATAAGCGCCCGGTCGTCCCATAGTTCATCGCGGCGCCATTCGCCATCCTCCTTGACATACAGATTGGGGTCTAGTTCCTCAAATTCCGTGGTCATCACGATTTCGCCGGTGGTGACAATGTCATCCGTGATCCAGACAGGCTCCTTGCTCAGGGTAAACGAGGCACCCAGAGCTTCAAGCTCCTCCCTGGAGAAGGGAACCCCGACGTATCTCTCAAAGCCTTCGCCGCGGGCGTATTTCTTGGCCCATATATCTGGATGGGCGATGACCTCGACCGGTTTTCCCATCTGCCTGAGTACCTCCTTCAGTCCCCCGGTGTGGTCATAGTGGCCATGGCTCAATATGATCTTATCGATGGTTGATAAATCCAGGCCGAAGATTGGAGCGTTATGGGGCATAGAGATGCTGGCGCCGGTATCAAGCAGTATCTTGAGATCACCTGTCTCTATTAGGACGCTTAGCCCCCACTCGGCAAGCACTCCGGGGAACCCGGCGGTATTCTCGCTGAGGGTGGTGATGCGGAGCGGCATTTTAAAAACCTCCTTTAGTCGAATTTACCCAGCCTATGATAAAAAATCCAGTCCTGATTCACTGGCATCCCTATCCTCTGTTTCGATAAGCCCTTTTCCAGGGTTCATTTTTCAACTTGAGATGATCCCTGACCGCTTGCTTGAGTGTATTTGCTGCCAAGAGGGCGCAATGATGGCTTTCCTCGGGCAGCCCGCCCAAGCTATTCAGGATATCCTCTTGGGTAATCCGCAGAGCATCGACAGTGCTCTTCCCCATAATCATCTCCGTGGCCATGCTGCCGCATGCGATGGAAGGCCCGCAGCCATCGGTCCAGAAAGTGGCATCCCGGATTCTACTATCTTTGACTCTTAGCCATATCTCCATAGTATCTCCACAGGGGCCGGTTACACGCGCAAAACCGTCGGCATTGGGTGTGCTCCCCACGTTTCTCGGGTTCATGGCATGGTCAATGACCGTGTCTGTGTAGGTGCTTCTCATCTCAGCCGTGACGCATTCTTCAAGCTCGTCAAATTCCGAAGCCATCTCCAGCCCCCGATTTGAGACCTCTTCAACTTGCCTTGGCCAATACAGCCTGAAGGAAAGCTTGGGCAAGGTTATTTACAACACCAGAGTCGTAACGCTCGATCTTCCCATCATCACAGAGCTTGGCCAGCTCGGGGTCTATGGGCAGCTGCTCCAGAAGTGGTGCCCCCGCTGCCATCGCCATCTCCCCACCCTTGGTCTTACCGAAGACCTCAATCCTCTTCCCGGTGTCTGGGAGTAGAAGATAGCTCATATTCTCCACCACACCAAAAATGGGGACGTTCATTTTCTGTGCCATCTTTATCGCTTTCCTCACCACCATTGCCGCCAGGTCCTGGGGGCTGAAGACGATGATGACCCCAGAGAGGGGTAGCGTCTGCATCACAGTCAGAGGAGCATCGGCGGTGCCGGGAGGGAGATCGACTAGAAGATAGTCTAGTTTCCCCCACACTACCTCTTCCCAGAACTGCTGGATCGCTTTACCGATAAGGGGCCCCCGCCAAATAACGGCATCATCTTCATGGGGTAGGAGGAGGTTAATGGACATGATCTCAATGCCTGACTTGGATAGCACCGGCAGAATGCCTGTATCGCTGCCACCGGGACGAGTGGTGATACCAAACATCTTGGGTATGCTGGGGCCAGTGATATCGGCATCCAATACCCCTACCTCATAGCCCTGACGGTTTAGGCCAACGGCAAGGAGGCTGGCAACAAGCGACTTGCCTACACCGCCCTTGCCGCTCATTACCGCGATAATGTGGCCGATTTGGTTCAGGTCTTGTGGTTTTACCTGTTCAAATTCTATGGCTATTTCCTTAACCCCAGGAAGGCCTTCAAGAGCACTGCGTGCCTTATCCTGAACCCATTCCTGAGTGGCAGGATTGAGGGCGGTTGAGGCTAAAGTGACCTTCAGCCTATCGCTATCGACCTCAACTGCCCGGGTCATATTCAAGCTGGTTAAACTACGTCCTATCTCAGGGATAAGTACCTCTCTTAGGGCTTCCTTGACTTCTTTCTCCGAAGGCATAACCATCCTCCTTTACGTGGCCGATCTTAGTGCAAGCGATCCATCAAATTAGTGAGCCTGCCGGCAAGGTATAGCTCGACTGCCTCATCGATATCCTTCACATCGGTAACGATGGGCTCAATTCCATAGCCCTTCATGGCCTCATAAGCTCCCCAGCCCATGCCCCCGGCGAGTAACACCTGGCAATCGAGGATTGCCTCCGCTATGCTCTCATGCCTGGATTGGGAACCGGGATCGTAGCCATGTCTCTCCCCTGGGTCTAGTTTAGGCGTCTCATGGGCAGCAAAGGTGGTATGCCCGGCTTTGGAGCGGGTCTCCTTAGCGGTGACCTTCCCCTTATCGACGGTGAGCACGACATAGTAAGGTGCCCGGCCGAAGTGCTGGCTGATATTCAACTCATCGTCTGATATAGCGGCGATCTTCATGATGTGCTCCTCCAATGTGGTTAAGTTAGCTTTATCTTATATTTTGTTTTCCCTTGCCAGAAATATAATTTAGCTATTACCTCCTTCCCCTCTGCGAGGTACCTTTCGCACACGTTGCATAGTTTTTTTGACACGGGAGATTTGAGAAAAGATGCAAGGGCCTCATACTTTGCCTCAAGTTCCTTGTTCCCTATTTCCCCCCTTAGAAGCTCCCTAAGGCAACTTCCAAGTTCTTGCTTAGCGAGGCCTTTTATACACTTTCCCGGTATATCCTTAGTTGAATAGCGCGGCTCAAGCACAATCGGACTCATCTTCTCATCTCCTTCGGCATACGTCCCCGCTGGAGCAGGGCGGTGTTTCACAGCGCTCTGTCCTGCCGCAGCAGGTGGTGTCAGGCGCCTCGGCATCCATTTTTATCATGTAAGAGGCGGATATGAGCCGCTCCATGTCCTCACCCCCACAGTGTGTACATCTTGCTTTACCCTCAGAGGTACGTACGAGCACCTCTGACACCCTGCCGCATTCTCTACACCTGTAATCATAAATCGGCATCGCTACCCTCCCCTAATTATATTTGGAGCGTTCTTCCCGCTCCCCCACCATTGTGTTTCTCTGGATGCAATCTTTCTATCCCCGACCTAAATTGAGTACAGTGACAGGGGCAGACCAACCCTAGATCTCGCAACAAATCAAACTCCCTGAACCCATGTAACCCGCCGATGAGGGCATAAACCCTCCCCCGTCTCGAAGCCGCCGTTAAAATGGCGCTTATCCCGGGATGGGAACACCCCGCAATCACTGCCAGCCCCTTCGCTGTGTTAACCACAAGGGATTGCTCTGTGCCCTTTAGTTCGCCGGTGGAGAAAACACCGTCATGTATCTGAATCGGTCCTGTAATGCTAACTACCTCGTCCAAACCATAGGTTTTCGCTATTGAACTGGGAAGATACACTGTAGCCTTTTTATTCACCTTAAGAAAGTCGGCGAGCCCACCAGTATGATCCCGATGGGCATGAGAAATAAAGACCTCATCGATGGAGCTGGGATAGATGTTGAGCTTTTCCATATTGTAGAGAAGCGTGGCACCATTGGCCCCGGTGTCAAAGAGAATTCTAACATTGTCCGTTTCTACCAGACAGGAGAAACCCCAGTCAGCTCTGAGACCTTCCATATATGCCACATTGTCATAGATGATGGTGACCGTCATGCTAGCTGCCCAATGCCGCAGAAACGCTTTTCCAGAGTGCCTCTACTTCTCTGGCGATTCCATCCGCGGAGTATTCTACCACCGGTAACCCCTGAACCATCGCCTCGGTGACCGCATTATCGAAGGGCAGTTTCGAAATCACATCCACCCCCATACTTTTGCAAAAGTCCTCGATACTGCTGGTATTTTCCTCATTGATATCATGCTTATTGATACAAACCAGGGCGGGGACGCCGAAGTGGCGGCAGACGCCGAGGACGCGTTCGAGGTCGTGCATACCCGAAAGGGTGGGCTCGGTGACGAGGAGGGCGAGGTTCGCTCCAGATAAAGATGAGATGACCGGGCAGCCGATACCAGGCGGACCATCGCTGAGGATATAATCAAGGTCCTGTTCCTGGGCAAGGGCCTTGGCCTGCTGTCTGACAAGTGCCACCAGCTTTCCCGAATTCTCCTCAGTGATCCCCAGCCTGGCATGGACCAGCGGGCCGTATTTGGTATCGGATATAAACCAGTGCCCGGCAAGGTTATCCTTCATCCTGACAGTATCCTCAGGGCAAACGTGAAAGCAGAAGCCACAGCCCTCGCAGGATGTGGGGTCAACCTTGAAATTCTCTATGGCATCAAACCGGCAGACCTGCTCACAGACGCCACAGCCGGTGCAGAACTTTTTGTCGATAACGGCGGTCTTGCCACTCCAGAACTCCTCGCTCTTCTTGACAGTGGGCTGAAGCAGCAGGTGAAGGTCGGCGGCATCCACATCGCAGTCGACTAGAACCTTGTTCTTAGCTAAAGCGGCAAAGGAGGCCACTATGATGGTTTTACCCGTTCCCCCCTTACCACTTAATACCACGAGCTCTTTCATGTCCCCGCCTCATCTTTTGATCTGACGTAGACCACATAGGGGGTCTCACCCCTTTTTTCGTAGCACTTAAGGCACTGCTGCTCCCCAGGCATGACTTCCTCAAGGTGCACCTCGAAGCCCAGCTCCTGATACATCTGCAGCATTCTTTCAAGGTGGGCACCACTGCTAACAGCAACCTCCCGCCATTCTTGTCCTGCCCGGTTCACACTGTTCATTTTTTCGCTCTTCACACATCCTCATCTTTTCACCCTTCTCGCACCCTTTATTAGCTTCTACTTTTAGCGTGTTGTATCGATACAATTTCGTAGATGTCCTGGAAGAGGGTTCGAAAAGCTGGTTGCCACTGAGGCATCCCTTCCACCAAGGGGATCCCTCGAGAATAAAGGCGGGCAATCTCAGTATCCAGCGGTATGCGTAGCAAGATGGGAAGCCCCTCCGCGTTACAGTATTCCTCCAATTTGTTGTCTCCCACCCCTTCACGATTAATCACTACCCCGCAGGGGATGCCCAGCTTCCTGATAACCTCCACCGCTAAAGCCAGGTCATTGAGGCCGAAGGGAGTGGGCTCGGTCACCAGGAGGCAGAAGTCGCTGCCCCGCACAGACTCCACCACCGGGCATGAGGTACCCGGGGGAACATCGATGATCACCGTTTTCCACGGGTCTATATGCCCCTTCACCTGCCTGATCACGGGCGGCGCCATCGCCTCGCCAACGCTTAGCTTGCCGTGAATGAACTCGATGTGGTTAGCGCGGCCCATCTCCACGATGCCGATATCCCTTCCCACCTCAGAGATAGCGCTCTCAGGGCAAAGGTAGGAGCAGGCACCGCACCCGTGGCACAGCTCCGGAAACACCAGCACCTTCTTGGGCAGAACGGCGATGGCGTTAAAGGCGCAGACCTCAGTGCATTTACCACAGAAGGTGCATTTCCCTTCATCGACATGGGGTATGGGGATGGTAACTATCTGCTGGCGTTCGATAATGGGCTTAAGAAAGATGTGAGCGTTAGGCTCCTCCACATCACAGTCGAGGAACTGTAAGTCATTTTCCAGGGAAAGGGCGAGGCTGATGGCGACTAGGGTCTTGCCGGTGCCCCCTTTTCCGCTGGCAACAGAGACGATCATTCACCCCTCTTCATCTTAGCGCCGCACTGGGGGCAGCTCATGTCGTAGCAGGGTACCCCTACTTGGTGGGGAGCCGTGGCGCCGCAGTTGGGGCAAACACAGCTTCCCCCGGGCCCTGCGCCGGCTCGTGCTCCCCCCATTCTGCCCCTGCCTCTTCCTCTACCTAATCCTCTTCCTGTTCCTGGGCCACCCCCACCGGGTGGTCCGGTTCCATTTCCCCTTGGCATAACTCACCTCCAACAATAAATTGCCCAATAACGGTTAGACATCAGCCTTCCTTCTCCGCCTTATATGCTTCCTTAAGGGCATCCTCCAGCTCCTCAAGTTGCTCCAGCATCTGCAGTGGCACCGAGTGGGGAGGCCAGCGGCGTTTGAGGTCCGCTAGTTTCCGTTCCAGCTCTTTGACTCTCGCCGAGGTCATTTACCTACCCCTCAGGTGCCGCTGCTGAGCGTGGTACAGCTATCACCCATGCTAAACGAGTCGCTCGCTCCGTGGCTGGAAAAAGCGGAGATCAGCTTTTCGGGTTTGCCCGCTTTACACTTAGGGCAATTCAGATTTGAGCCGTCCCCGCCCATGGCCTGGCGAACCTCAAACTGCACGCCACACTGAATACAGCGGTATTCATATAGTGGCATAATCCATCCTCCTTAGCTGCCTTTTTGCATCTCTTCGAGGCGGCGCTGGATCGCATCCATCTGCTGCTTCAGCATCTCGGTCTGGCCCTTGAGCATCTCCATTTCCTGCTCTGGGCTTTGCGCCTGTGGGATAGGACCTGCTGGACCCATACCCATGCCTCGTCCCATTCCCATGCCACGCCCCATGCCCATACCGCGCCCCATCCCCATACCACCGCCCATGCCGGAGTGAGCGCCGACGCTGGGCCCGGATATCGCCTGGAACTTTCCCGTTTTATAGCCCTCGATGGCCTCCTTGACGCTCCCGGAAACCCCGGTTATAACCTGGATCCCGGCAGCGGATAGGGTTTGATAGGCATTGGGGCCGCAATTACCGGTGAGCACCACCTGAACACCCATATTGGCGACCATCTGGGCGGTGGAGATCCCCGCGCCACCACCGGCCATGATATTGGTATTTTCAGTGGACTCGAACTCCATCGTATCCGGGTCGGCGACGATAATGTACTGGCACCTGCCAAAGCGCGGGTCAACCTCGGCATCGAGACTGGGTCCTATCGCTGATATCGCAACTTTCATGAATCACCTCCCTTTATGACCCCTCTGATTCAAGCTCGTTTATCCTGGATTCGATCTGCTCCAGGTCCTCCCTTACCGCCTCCGCCTCACTTCTCAAGAAGTCAAGCTCCTGCTCACGGGTCATCTGCGGGGCGAATGGCGTAGTCCCTGGAGTAGCTGCATAGGGCATGCCCCAGGCTGCTCCATAGTAAGGGGCATAACCTCGTGCCGCTGGTGCTCCGGTAGGTCCCAGAAAATACCCGCACCTGGGGAGTCCGCCCCTGCCCAGGCCGACATATGGCCAGGGAGGAGAACTTCCTCTAAATCCAAACCCCCGTCCTCCTCTGAAACCATACATAGTACCACCTCCTGTTTTCTTACTCACCCGATGTCAGTTCATTTATTCTAGCTTCGATCTGCTCCAGTTGCTCCCTTGTAGCTTGCGACTCTTTTTTTAAGAAGTCAAGCTCCTGATCACGTGGCATCTGGGGCGCGTAGGGTGTCGCCCATGGCGCAGTTTCCCAATAGGGCATAGCTCCATAGCCCCTATAAGGAGCATATGGAACCCCGGGGTAAGGCGGGACAATCCCGCGTCTGAACGCTGCCCCTATTCCCCAGGGGCTGCAGAAACCTCTGCCCCCTCCTGTCATTGGGCCCATCCCTCGTGGTCCGGTTCCGTCAAATCCAGGCATCACTCACCTCCTTTTTCGAATTTTTCGACCTTTTCGAAAACTTTCCAGCTATTTTCCCGGTCTCTTTCCAATGTCCCGCTTGGT